>Ga0123357_10006567_pt1 | contig 14226 bp, 9 predicted proteins | sample TergutEmb28metaG_FD_89873 | JGI IMG/M metagenome (GOLD analysis project Ga0123357, IMG submission 89873) | Embiratermes neotenicus P4 segment gut microbial communities from Petit-Saut dam, French Guiana - Emb289 P4 | ecosystem: Host-associated > Arthropoda: Insects > Digestive system > Gut ... | reverse complement strand
CAGTCCATATACCCACATCCCACCTCCTGGAGATCCATCCTAATATTATCCACCCATCTACGCCTAGGTCTCCCCAGTGGTCTCCTTCCCTCCGGTTTCCCCACCAACACCCTCTACACCCCCTCTCCTCACCCATACGCACCACATGCCCAGCCCATCTCATTCTTCTCGATTTTATCACCCGCACAATATTGGGTGAGGAGCACAAATCATTTAACTCCTCGCTATGCAATCTCCTCCATTCCCCCGTTTCCTCTTCCCTCCTATCCAAATATTCCCTCAATACCATGTTCTCAAACACCCTCAGCTTCCTTTTCTCCCGCAATGTCAGCGACCAAGTTTCACACCCATACAAAACCACAGGCAAAATTATAGTTCTATATATCTTGATTTTAAATTTTTGAATAGCAACCTGGAAGACAAAAGATTCTGCACCGAATGATAGCAAGCACTTCCTGACATTAATCTGTTCTTAATTTCTTCCGCGGAACTAATACACAGTGAATAAAAACCAAACAAACTGTAATTGAGATAACACACAACAAATATATGTATCTATAAGACTTTATTTAGATGCGGTAAAATAACAGTAAAAAGGCAGAGTTGCAGCTGTGCACGTCACGAAGGTGTATGGGGGAGCAGAAGAATAGCTCCATTCATTCTTAACCTCAACACTAGGTGGAGATGAGTAGTTAAAATCACTCTCCGGCAGTTTTACTTCTGGTGCACATCACACATGACGCTGAAAGGACTCCGACCCGTTCTGGAAATTCTAGAGAACACGTCGGGAATCGAACCATGACTCCCAAGTCGCTGAGACCGTAACCTGGTACTACGCTATACCAATTCCCGGCAGGCATAATAATGATACGAAAATGAGAAATTCCAATATGTACTTAATTTTCAAGGGAACATAGATAAGGTAATTTAACTACAATTGAATTTGTTACGTGATAAATTTTCTGATAAGGTTCTTAATAATTCTTACATGAATGAGATAACGGCAGATAAGCATTAAACGTTAGCGAAAAATACAGCATCTTGAGAAAGGATCGCTGAGCAAACAGCCTTATAATTTATGTGTCAACACATTTGGTGACAAAATCTATCTGAATTCCGTTTCTACGACACAGAAAACATACAGTTTTTCCATTACAAAGAACGAGCTGTTAGTTCTATTTTTATATATACATATATATATATATATATATATATATGTATATTTTGCTTATTCCAAGAACTGTATGAATGTCTTTATCCTTTAAATGCCAAGTTAAATCCCATCTGCCATTTCCTGTCATTGTTAGGAGCTCACCATATTCTCCACGTTAGCAGGATAAGGCGTTAAACAAAATGTGCGTAAGATGTAGAGTTTTGTAGGCGCTTTGCGCAAAATTACGAAAAGCGCCTTCTGGTATCGTCATTTCTGTCCGTCTGTATGCCAGTCCGCACGGAACAACTCGACCCCAAGGGAACGGATTTTCATGAAATTCGTATTTGAGTATTTTTTTTTCGACAATCTGTCGAAAAAGTTCGAAATTTCATTAAAATCAGACAAGGATGATGGGTAATGTAAGAATTTCACCAAACGCATAAACACGCTGCGAGACAAACCGCAGTGTCTGAATAGTAGAGTAGATGGTAAACATATTTACCGTTGGACTTCAACCGATTAATTAAATCTATAGTCTATTAATTAAATAGCATAATAAAATATAGTCTAACACAAATTTTTGTTAAATATTTTACGAATTTACAGCTTTAAACTACATGTTTCGGCTCTTTATAGCCATCTTCAGGCTGAATCTAGGAGGGCGTATATATGTATATTGCAATGCCGTAAAATGCGAGATCTCGTTTACGACAAGAAGTTGTTAAAATATGATATACAATAAAACATAAGGATATATAAGCACACGAAATGTTTAAAATTTAGAAAATATGATATAAACATAAAAAGAGATATCTTGTATTTTATGACATTGCAAAATATGTATATATATATATATAGTAGGTTCTCGTTTTACGACGGGGTTGCGTTCTCGAATATTAGTTTGTAAATCGAATCGTCTTAAAACGAATACTATCTAAATGGTTTAAATTGAGATACGTTCGTGGGCCGTAAAAATTAGACAAATAATTTCATAATTTACAACGTTTCTTTACATTATGACATACAATTTTAGTTTAATGAATTATGTATATAGAAAATTACACAGATAATTGAAAACAATAAAAATCAAATCACTTTTTATTTGGTTGGTGAAAGCCCAGACCGTGGTTCACAAGGCATCAAGAAATAATGTGACTTCAACTGTTTTGAGTTCTTCTTCTTTTCTGTCTTTTTGATGGACGTCATGGGTGGCAAAATCACAATCAGATGAAAAGAACTGCACTAAAACAGAACAAGAAGAAACACATGCACAGCGGAAAAGAGATAGAAGCGCACTGAGTGCAGAAAGGACGCTTGAGTTGCGACAGTGATGCACCACAAGTCGGGAGTGCTCTATCCGACTGGACAAGGGTTGTAAAAGTGAATCGTCGTAAAACGAACCGTCGTAAAACGAACCGTCGTAAAACGAACCGTCGTAAAACGAACCGTCGTAAAACGAGACCATAAAGTATATATATACACCCTCCTAAGTTCAGCCTGAAGATGGGTCTAAAAAACCGAAACATGTAGCTGAAAGCAGTAAATTCATAAAATAATTAATAGAAAATTGTGATAGAGTTTAATTTATTACGTTATTTAATTAATAGAGAAAAATACAAAGGAGATGTCTTGCCCTAAAATTGTAAATTTACAGTAATTTGAATGTAAATTGAATGTCACATGCTGCGCTTCATACAACGACTGATATTCCGGTACGCGAATCGAAATTTTTTTTCGTATTATTTTATGCCGTCAGCTCATAATTGGTTTCTGAACGAGCATACTTCATGGTCAGTTGCGTCACCGGCAACCACAAAGCCCAGTCACGGACTTTAACATTCTAACTAACTCCAAGCAGAATATCGTTCTTAAGATCCTAACAGGTCTCCCTGGGAGACAAGAAATTATACTCATATGACGGAAACCGGAAGTTCATTACATCATTCACAGCAGCCAGCCCAAGGCCCAGGATTTGTGAAATGATTCTTAACATGATACGTTTTTACGATGAAGATTTGCCAGCACCACGCCCAACCGCCAAACTGGAGGCCTACCCCTTGTCTGCTGTCCACGACTGTTTATTCAATATAATCGCAGCTAGAGGCCAGTTGAAATGTGATGGCACACTCGCAGAAACCAGATTTCGTCTTTCGGCGAAACGGACGAGTCCATTTAAATCGGCGGGGGGCATCAGTTCAGTCGACTACTGGCAGCCGAGGTGTGCGCATCAGTGGTAGTAATGCTGGATACACCATGTTCCGAGGTAGTGTGAAGAGTACTGGCTACCTACTCCATTCGCCAGTTTCCCCTTCACGTCCCCTCCCGGGCGTCACCGTGTGCCGTCACGTTTCAACTGGAGCCTACCCTCTATCCGCATCCAATAAAGTGCCATGCCGTGGTGGCAGGGACTCACAAATCAGGAGGCCTAAGTATCGACAGGGCTAAGAGGCTAATCAAACACGAACCATGGACTTCTTATCAGAGACAACGGCGCTGTTGAACTTAGTCCTATAGCTAAACAGAATCATCGGTCACAAAGCAAGTTTACAATTCATAAATTATTGTGTTCCTCTTTTTCAACAGTATAAAGTACAGTCCTCACATTTAAATGTACTGCTATACCACTACATTTCTGTACATTCCCAGCTAAAATCGAGCCACTTGTCAAAATGTGGGACGAGGTCTTTCTGTTACATCTTGATATCAGCCCGTCTTCAGCGTCATCAACCACATTATCACTACTGTTTCCATCTCGGGATCATCTTTGAATATCTGGCCGCCAAGATTTCTTATTTTAAGCGCTGGAAACATGACAACCCCTAGGCGAAGAATTCTCCTGTTATTACCCCATTTAAAGGTAAAGGTAACACTGCCACCGGGTAATAACCCAATTGTAGTAAATAATAATAATAATAATAATAATAGTAATTATAACGTGTCGCAAAGTCTCAGAGGGAGAGTGGAGGCATAGATCTACTATTTCCTTAACTTAGACGCTAGATAGGGGTGGGCGGTTAGCACCACGCTCCGGCCGCTTTACCTCTGTGAAAGAGACGTTGTGCCCATTTTAAAGGAGCCTGGATGAGCCACAGGATACGTCTAGACGCGTAGGAAAATATTACCCATTCCGGGATTCGAAACGCGGACCGTCCAGCCTGCCGCGAGTCGCTATACCGACCCGGCTATACCGGCCGCGATATTGTAACGTTCAAAAGGTAAAGTGACCCCGTTACAGGCCCGTTGGGGCCCAGAGGGTGTGTAGAGGTATACCTCTACTCTTCCATGACCGCGGCACTAGAAGGGGGTGAGTGGTCAGCCTCCACTTTACCCCTGGGAAAGACACGGTACCCATTTTACAGGAGGCTGGGTGGGCCCCAGGACTGGTACGGACGGGCGGAAAATCTCGTCCCCACAGGGATTTTTTTTTATTTGGCGCGACAGCCCCCATTGTGCCAGGGCCTCCTCTTTCATGAGCTTTCTAGACAACACACAGCAACTAATCATAGTCGGTAGGACTCCTCTTAACGAGTGATCAGCCCGTCGCAGAGACCTCTACCTGGCAACACACAACACTCACAACAGACAAACATCCATGCCCCCGGTGGGATTCGAACCCACAATCTCAGCAGGCGAGCGGCCGTAGACCTACGCCTTAGACCGCGCGGCCACTGGGACCGGCCCGGGATTCGATCCCGGACCTTCCAACCCGTAACTCAGTCGCTATACCGACTGAGCTACCCGGTCCACATTATAAAGTTTGGTTTCGGTTATTTGTCTAAGAACTGATACACCACATTAACTTGTTTTCTGACCGAATCTGGTGTATCTCGCAAAGGATAGGGCTGGATTAGAATCCCACTGTTATGAGTCTTGGATTATTTAGTGGCAGCCACACTCATGACATGACATCAAATGGAATGTGCTCTTGGTAGCATTCGTTTTGAAAGACGAGATAAAAAGACGAGGAACCGCAGCCAAGCGTATTAGTAACTCGACCGGGATTTGAACCTGTTATTTCCTTTATGCCAGTGTTAGATTTTAGTCTTATGGGATTTTACATCGTGCCGATTGATACGGTAGAACTCCACTTATCAAAATTAATTGGAAGGGGGAGCCATCCGGATATACAGAAAATCCGGATAATTGAATTTTTCTAGGAAAATAAGTTGCATTGGCAGTTTGAAGTTCGGCTTTTACTATTTACAGTAGCAGCAGCAGATATCCTGTTCCGTCCACGGTTCTATAATTGTGAATCACCGTAATGCATTGCGGAAGACATTCCCTTCATTTGGCAGAAAACTGAAAGAGAACTGACTTAATTTAATGAGTGCAGCTCTTCATTGTCTCTGATTTCATTATTAGTAAAACATTAACATTTCGGTTTTTATAATCACCATCATCTTTAGCCAGTTAGATTTTCAATACGCACATAAAGAAATACGCCGATCGTGGGACTCGAACCAACATAGTGTGTTTCCGAAGGCTACTGCCAACAAGCGTTGTACTGCCTGTGCTACGTCTGCTGACAATAAGAACGAAGTGTCCGGTCGACTCATCCATCCTTAGCAGCAAGGCTAGCTAGCTAGCCTCACGCCTGGTAAAGTTAATGTATTATAATTAATGTTTTAATTTGAAATTAAGCAAATGTATTGTTGTTTTCGGTTAATATATACGCGGTGTGACTGATTGTAATGAATGGAAGACAGAGAATATCCACGAATGCACAAATATGGGGAAAGTAAAACGACTCAAATTATGATGGCAACTGTACGTCACGTGACTTCCAGTTCGGGACTTAGAAAATTTTAGGCCGATGGGTTTTTGTTCGACTGAGTGTACAACTCATGGGTTTGTGTTCTGCTCATGGTTTCATCCCCAAATGCTTGTTGTAACATTTCTAAGGTCTCCTTATATATTTTCCCTAATTGAAAACAAAATTTCATATAAACACGATGCTCATGAAAATCACCTGTTCTTAATCGCTGAAAAATATGCCGAACAAGAAAGACAAGTGTTCACTCTCAAAGACACAGCACAATGACTAAGCAAACTAAAGTGATACAGTTTTTGGCATTCACCTAAGGAAACTCACTGAAATGCAGCGCAACCAGAGGGACCTCAATCCACCTTCAAGTAGGTGCGCTAATTCGAAAGTTTGGTAACTTTACGGACTCATTTCGTAATTTGACAGTTGATACAGTGTCATTAAATGATATATGATCAACCAGATTCACCCAAACAAATGATAGCTTTAAGTACATGTACTGCATTCCAATTCAGAACATCCTGCCCTTGATTGCAGCGTAGTTTAAAAAAAATTAGAAAAACCAACAGTTGCTTACCTGACATAACTCGGTGATGGTCCACTTGCAGGAGGTAAGAATTCAGCTTTGGGTTTTGTCAGACATGAAATTTTGGTGACATTGGTACCACTTGTAGAGGTTGGAGGGGAAGCAGACTGGTGCCCACTAAATCCAATACCACCAACAACAACATTTCTCACAATGTTGTTACTACTCATTGGTACCATATTCATCTTCTCTCCAACTGTAGAAGTTTGAGCTTTTAGTGATGCACCTTCCTTGAACTTAGTTCTATCACAGGAAATAGAATTCTTCTCATTTTCGCCATCACTACTTGATGCTTGCAGTTTGCAGGCATTTACTTGCTCTGCTGGCTCCTGAACACTTGATTTCTCAGGCTCAACATCTTGAACTTGGGCACTGAACACTTCCCCAGCAGGCCGTGGTACTGTGATGGCAACACCTTGGGCACTTTCCTTTTTACCAGTTTCCTTGTCTACAAACGGTTTCTGTAGTGGAAGGGATCTAGTTATAACAGTCATTTCTTGCAACGGTATTGATGTTGTAGATGTTAACGATACAGTTGTACATGTTGTTGTGATGTAACCATGGTGATGGAACTGATGTTGCTTTATGCGCACATCTTGCAATGCACGTTCTGTAAGGTAAGCTTGAAGCATTGTGGTTTCTGCTGGGTCAGGGGGTTTGTGAGAAAGCATTGTGCTTGAAACGGGAAACCGTTCAACTGAGCTACAGAGTGATGCTAAGAGAATGGCAGGTTCTGACACAGGTGTAAGTATCTCAGAGATTGGAGTAGTAGGAGTTGTGGCAGCACTTGCTGACAGAGAGGGGGGGATGTAAGGGATAAGGGATGTTGACACTTTCTTAATGTTTATGTTGATCTGAGTTTTGTTACTGAGATCCATTGGCTGTAGGGTAGCTGATGAATGAATTTCTGCATCATCTGTACTTCTTTCTGAAAGGGGTCTGTCTCTCACAGAATTGTCACTGTCTGTACCCTGATCATAATCAGAGTCAGACCCACCATCTACTGAAGATCTGTCTCCTGTCACATTTTTGCTAAACATAGCCACTGGTATGGTGGGTGTTCGGCACGAAGGAAAGTAATATCTGTTGGCATCACCTTGTTGTGGTGGTATCAGAACAAGTGCAGCTGCATTACCCCTTCGGCGAATCATACTTGACACCCGTCCTTCTTCTTCTTTTAACTTTCCTTCCCCACCATTATGCAACTCCAGTGCTAAGCCTGTGTTTCTGGACACCTTTTCTCGCTCTGTCTGTGCACTCACTGCTGTTAGAGTTGGAGTCTGTGGTGTGTTGAAAGAATTTCCATGGCTATTGGGCCCAGGTACTGGTAGGGTCAAACTGTACGGATAAGTTGTGGGACGACCACAGTGTGAAGACAAGGGAATCAAACCAGCTGAAACATAATGGCTTGATGACGAATTAACACGTGTAGACTCTGACAGACTCAGCAAACCACGTACAGCTTCACGCTCGAGTTTACCCTTACTGATGTTGGTATCATCACCATCTGTAACACAGGAATTGTAGGCACCCAGCTGCATAATGATTAAGATTATGGTCTTCTTGGATGTGATGCTGTATACAGAGAAAGAAAACTGGAATATGATGTATCAGAAATTCAGTTACTTGTAAACTGTTAAAAAGACTAGATTCAGTTGTGAAGAAAGTACTGTATAACATTTCAATTAAATGCAGAACACCCTGAAAGGTTGTAAAAGTAAATGTTTGCCTGATGCATTTCCGGTTACTATTCCTTAATTGTTCTTAGAATTAATAAGGTGAAACCAAAATTTTACATGCCTTGAACCTGCACTGTCCTTGGTTCTGTGCACATTTCCATCAAACCTACCAAAACTTCAATAACAACATAAAAGTTTCCATGAAAGTACATTTGTAATTTTTACCCAAATCTTTGATTGCAATATCATGTTGAACGCAAACTGGTCTGATAATGTTGCAAGGGATTTTCAGTTACAATTTTCTGTCTTGAGGTATGCTTATTATTCTATGGCTCTGGCACTGCTGGAAACTTGGCATGTCACTTCACCTGGTACAGACACCAGTTTACATACTGCAGTAGGTAGTGTATGGTTCAAAGCTAAATATATATAAAACCCTAATAAGACCTGTAGTAACATACGGATGTGAGGCCTGGACATTAACAAGCCGAAATGAACAACAATTAAGAACATTTGAGCAGAAATTATTAAGGAAAATTTTTGGCCCAGTACAAGATGAAAATGGAACTTGGAGAATCAGAAAGAACTATGAACTGAATGAACTCATAGGAAGTGCAGACATAGTAAGATTAATAAAAAGTAGAAGAATGGCATGGCTAGGACACGTGATGCGGATGGATGGAGGGAGAATGCCCAGAAGAATATTAGAATGGAAGCCAATGGGTAGGAGAATATGAGGAAGACCAAGGAAAAGATGGATTGATGACGTTGAGGAAGATATCTAGACGATGGGAATAAGAGGGTGGAGAAAATTGAGTAAGGAAAGGACGGAATGGAAGAAAATCACTGAGAAAGCTAAAACCCATAGTGGGTTGTAACGCCAACAAAAGAAGAAAGAAGAAGAAGTAGGTAGTGTATGTATTTCCCTCTCGACAACATTAATTAAGTCAACCAGTCATACGCTGGTTATACGGAACATTTTGCATAATACCTGCAACACGTTTTAATTCGTGGTTTGTGCCTCACAACATACTGACCGAGAATTTGTTTTTGTCTGGTATTGTTATGGTGATATTAATTTAGTGTACTTAATTTCAAAAGCTATGTAGGTTTTATTTTCTTTGATTTTACATCCACTGAAGAGGGTTCCTTCAGGAATGTAAAATCCAGGTTTCAGTGTACTTTCCTAAGAAATTAATTTTCAGTCAGAGAGTTTTAATATAATCAAAAACCCATCTGCAAACAATAACCATACAGGCACTTACAGTTTCATCACAGTGTAGGTGTCTTCACTGTTCACAGTAGCACACTGTGGAAAAGTGTGTGTGTTGTATATAGAAATACTGTCAGTTTGTAAGAAGATGGTAGATGGATAGATATCAACATTTGTTAGGAATCTTGTGCCTCCATATTCAGAGTAAAAGAATAAGATGAGGGAAGAAGTGGGACATGTTCATATGTTTTGAAAACCAGAAACAGACTGCACTCCTCCCCACCAAAGCTCAAACAATAAGCATTACTCAGAGAAAATAGACTAATGCTGCTGCAAGAATACAAGGTGAATACACCAAGGAAAATCCCATATTCACTGCCTACGATAATACAAAAACTAAAACTAGGGCTGATGTTAGGAAATTGGAAACACCCACTTGGGAAAAACTGATGATGCACCATGTCCAGGAAATGGGGGGGGGGGAACCCTGACGCACAGAGAGAATACAGATTGTGTGTTTTCTGTATGGTTAGTAGGAAAGCAATGTTCAGCAAAAATCCAATCAAGGGGCATTTTTACAATCTGAGATAAAAACCATCATTTAATAAATTCACTATGTCTGCTTGTCCATTTATCCATCTCTCCATCCTTCTGTCATGATCTGTAGCTCAGAAACTAACACTACTGGCACAGTATCAACAGCCTTTGGAAAGTACTTCTTATTTCCATTTGGAAAAATGGCAGGCACTGCAACTCACTCATTATTTTCACAACTTTACTTCTATCATGGTCATTTTACAGACGTAAATATCAAGCATAAAAACATTTGTAGCCAACTAATTCTGCAGAAGTTAACAGTGGCTCAGCTAAAACTTCCAGCAGTGTCGACAGCAAATTTGTGTTACCATTTTATATGTTCCATATCCGTGCACTGAAGAATACTTAAGTAACAAACCAACAAATGTACGTCAACTGAAACACGCTGGTAAATGAGAATATATGATAAAACATGTTTTATCAATGAGCATTTGTTAGTTTGTTACATAAGTATGATAATTTTGTTAGCATCTTCATAAAATCTTCAATAAATGAATAAATTCCACACACAACTATTTCTTTAGGTTGAATGTTATCTTTCTCTTCAATCAATTGCCCTTCAAGGGCTGCAGACATTACACAGCCCAAATCTCACGTTCATTTGCTGTTGCTCACATCACTCTGAACTACATGATAACATTAACTGCATGGTGCAGCCTTCAAATGGTTAGCTGCAAAGAACTTATGACTGCTGCGACCTATTTCCTGCTATCCGCAACACTCACCTGCCTGGTTCTGCTCCTCTTCTTCATCCTCATCATCATCATCTTCATCCTCTTCCTCTTCTTCATTTTCATCTGAATCTGTTTCTCCATCTCCACATCGAGATGCTTGCAAAGCTTGCTGCAAGAAGAAGTGTTATAATTCATTGAGAGGCTCAAGTGATAACATCATCAATTAATATGACAGGTGATATTCTTATGACATGTCAACAAAGATACATTTCACCCTAGGACAAGCCATGAAGGCTTAGAGGGGGAGTAGAGGTACAGTCTACTCTTTCTTCAACCTTGGTGCTAGATGTGGGTGGATGGTCAATGCCATGCCTCCACTGCTTTATCTCCGGGAGAGACCCAATACCCACCGTATTGGAGGCTGAGTGGGTCTCAGGGCCAGTCTGGAGGGTTGTGGAAAGTCTCGCCTCCATTGGGATTCAATGCCCGGACCGTCCAGCCCATAGTGAGTCGCTATACCAAGTTCGCTATCCCAGCCCACTGTTATGACACGTACTGCTCATTAAATGTCATTTGGGTGATCAATGAAGGAAAATAAGAGTGGAAGGGCATGTGGCATGCAGTGAGAAGAGAAATGCATACAAGGTTTGGGTAGGCAAACCCAAAGGAAAGAGACCACTCGGAAGATTTAAACAAAGACAAGATACATAATATTAAAATGGATGTTAAAGAAATAAGATGGGATGGTGTGGTGTGGAATAAATTAATCTGGCTCATGACAGGGACAAGTGGTGGACTTGTGTGAACAGTACAACACATGTTTGGGTTCCATGAACTGCAGGGAATTTTTTGCCTAACTGAAGAACCATTAGCTTCTTAAGAAGGATTTTGCTGCATGGAGTTAATTAATTCAGTGGTTAGGTTACATTCTTGCTGCAATAAATACAGCATAACTTAAGATACTACATTCCTTGCACCTACACTTTCCTTGATTGTACACCAGGTTTATCAGTCCTCCCAAAACATCCATAAAACAATGTTATAATTTCCTGGATGATATGTTTTTATTTTCTGCCTAATTCCTTAATTACACATTCAAAGTGAGAAAACTCCTGCCCATTTCTGCCACTTCAAGTACTTTCAACTTGGAATCAGAATAAAAATTGTGTCAGTTATAATTTCCTATCTTCTCTTTTGTGTTTGAGAATGCTTACTATTCTATGGCTTCAGAGTCACATCAGCAGAGCAAAGTTGTGCCTCCTACTGACACTCAATTTGTTAAGTGATAAATGAGTTTTGGTGTAAGTTGTATGTGACAGCAAGCTGCACAGGCTCATTAAAATCACTGTGCTACTGTTGCTTTTTGAAACTATTGTGAACTCATATGACTATGAGTTTTACTTTATTTTATGGTTATGATCTGTCATGACTGCAAGTTCCACTTGTTTATTAAGTTGCTTTGCTAGTGTATCTTCATGAATCTCATGTGAATTAATCTAGAAAACAATTTTACGTTAATTTCTGGTTGCAAGTTGTTTTCCAACATGGGAGAGAACAAAAGAGAAGGAAATCACACTCTACTCCAGAAAAATGAAGAGTCTATTCCAAATGGATGCTAATAATGAAACATATATTGCAATGGCTGCCAGATTAGGGATTGCATCATCAGCAATGAACACTTTTATAAAACCCGGAAAGACACCAAAATGCACAATATGGCGGGTTCTCCAGTCAAGGGAAAGCTTGAAACTGTCACCGTTTCAGGAACAAAGAAGTTTGTTGCCCATCTGATTTAAAAAACATACAGCCTACAAAACAAAAATCAGGGGCTCACTGCTGAGAGAAAATGCTCTACACATTGCCACAAGGTCAGGCATTGAAGACTTCAAAAAGAACATTGATTATATCACCAGATTCAAGCAGCAACAAAGCAAAGTGTACAACACTGCATTGGAGAAGTGTAAAAGTGTAGAATCTTCAAACACTGAAGGAATAGAGGAAGGAACACTACACAGAATTTGTGACAGTTACAGAACTTTTAAAATTCTGCTGAGAATGGCCTGTTCTTCACACTGCCACCTACAAAGACACTGAGTTCAAGGAGATCACTGCAATGGTAGAAAGAATTCCACAGACAGGATAACAGATCTATTAGCCACCAATGCCAATGGGACTGACAAACTCTCACCGTTAGTTTTCAGGCAATGTGAAAACCCTCACAGCTTTAAAACTGTCACAAAGTTGCCCATAAAATAGGGAGCAACAGAAAAGCAGGGGTCACATGCTACCTGTACTGAATACTTAATGGTACTAAATGCCAAATTGAGTACCCAAAACAGACTTTCTTGTTCTGAACCAGTGTGCTGCTCATCACCAAGACACAAGTTGCCTAAAAATGTGCAAGTTTTATTTTTCCCCAAAACTGCACCAATATTCACCATCTTCAACAAGGATTTATCAGGTCACTCAAACATTATAACTGCCAGCAAGTTTACGGGTTATTTCTATGACTGATCACAAGCTGCTTCATAACAGTAGTCACTATGATTCAAATGCTTGGTTGATACACGACACAACTAATAACATCCTCTTATACAGAATCATGCAAAAACTGTTTCAAAAATTTTTACATACAGGTTTATAAGAACAAGGGAATATTAATGGATGAAAAAATACTGGGGATTTTAACCTCTTGTAAGATTATATACTATTATATTGTAAGCTATGCATGAATTACAGTTCAAAAGGGCATACAGTTAACACCAACAATATAATGATTGTAAGTTTCTGTATTTACATCACAAGCCAGTAAAGAGTACTGTATACAGAGTAAGTCTCATATTACTTCTACATTCACTGGCTTTTTATTCCATATAAATTTTAATTTGTTTTTGATATCTATTAACACTCCAACTTTTCAGACTGTCCACTAATTTGGAAAGAAGAAGTTTGGAGGCAAATAATTTTTATTAATTGAGTTCTGTACATTTTATAACATATATTTTACACACGACTGCCTACGACATTTGAAGTATTGCAATTTATACTAGAATCTACATTTTACCTTTACCTTGGAGACAATGTTACATATTCTTAAGTATGGTCTTCGTGTGTACTCCATGATGATGGCTACATGTATCAGCCACAACATGTTACAGTGCCTTTTATATAATTTTATATTGTTATATACCCATGCAATAAGTTGGAATAAATATTATCATTGTGGAATCATGGTACTGTGGAATGTGTACAAAAACAGTGTAATATTTGCAGAAAAGTAGATTTAATTTCAATTAAACCAGTGATGGTTAAGGTACAACAGAACTCAGCACAACCAATGACTGGGCCAGCTGAGATAAGGGTGGGTATTACTTCATAAATATCTATCCTGTGATAATTATGATGAACAAATGATGAACAGTTTACATATAATGTGTCCAGGTGGAGGGGGAGGGACAGAAATGAATGTTCAGCAGCATTTTTGCCAGCAATGGAAGCAATCTATAATGTGCAGAAATACTTCAAAGAATTGGATGATGATGATGATGATGATGATGAT
>Ga0123357_10006563_pt1 | contig 14227 bp, 6 predicted proteins | sample TergutEmb28metaG_FD_89873 | JGI IMG/M metagenome (GOLD analysis project Ga0123357, IMG submission 89873) | Embiratermes neotenicus P4 segment gut microbial communities from Petit-Saut dam, French Guiana - Emb289 P4 | ecosystem: Host-associated > Arthropoda: Insects > Digestive system > Gut ... | reverse complement strand
TGCTAAAATTTAAAAAAATAATTCAGGCGCCAAAAGGTTAATGGAAAATCGTGTAGCTAAGAAACCCTTAGAAAACATTTTCATAAATGGGATCTTCAAGAAATGTGGTGTGAGATGTACGGACAGGATTTTTGTGGCTTTTGATTGGCTCCATCATCCGAGCTTCATAAACACAAAACTGAACTTCCTTGTGTCATAAAAGTAGTGAAATTTTTGACTAGTTGAGCGGCTATCAGTTCCATTGGCCAAGTGACAGCGATATTGCTATTAAGCTTATTTTGAAGCTGGAAACTTAAAAAGTCATCATGGTTTACTTTAATATGGTAATATGGGATACCAATATCGCTTCCAGAGTTCGAAAAACAGAAACCTCCACAAGCGCCAGAATGATAAAACAGGCAAAGCTGTGTTTGGCAGGCTTGCGCCAGTGTTACATATTACTAATGTAAATCTGAATATGTTACCCACCTACACAGGAGCCAACACCGCGCAGACTGAAGCCCTGATAACATGAACACTTCGGCTTGCCGTCCACCTCCTCGCATACGTGGTCACAGCCACCCCTGTTCTCTGAGCACACCCCCTTCGACGTGTCTGAAACAGAACACTGCGGGCCAGAGAGGACACCAGGACATCTAGAACACACAGGGCATCAAGGAAAACTGTTCCTGTCACATATAGTATTGTCTTGCAGCTAAAAGGTGAATTTAAACACCACGTCTAAAGATATTTAGTGTAGTGGTCATTGCAAACGGAAGAAGGAGCCAGCCGTACGCATTGGTTAGGGGGCTGGATGGTCGGACGGATCCAAGGCAAAGTAAGTATTCTTAGGCGATAGGAGAACAACTCATTGAACAAACTGAGAGGTGCGTACTAGTTATGGGAAGCTTGGATACGGGGTACAAACACATTGTAAACCTGTGTGTAGGGTCATAAATATTGCGATAAGATGTAAACAATTGATGTCACTGAGTATACACGGTTGGTTGCTATCACTTTTTTCACTGAAGTTGTTTGTTTCATTATCCTACTTTCTGCGAATTACCTTTCCGGCTGATAAAATTACGAATCATGTCTCTGCTCAGAGAAAGATTTGGTTGGAAAACCTGAAGGAAAGACCTTGATGTAGATGGAAAGAAAATATTAAAATGTATCGCAAAGGCCTGGGTAGCTTAGTCGGTATAGCGACTGACTACGGGCTGGACGGTCCGGGATCGAATCTCGGTGAGGACGAGATTTTCCGCTCGTCCAGACCGGCCCTGGTGCCCACCCAGCCTCCTGTACAATGGGCACCGGGTCTTTCTTGGGGGTAAAGTGCGGCCGGAACGTGCTGCTGACCACTCACCCCCTTCTAGTGCCGCGGTCATGGAAGAGTAGAGCTATACTTCTACCCACCCTCTGGGCCACACCGGGCCTTCAACGGGATCACTTTACCTTTATCTCATGGGCCACATACACACTCCGTTTTTTCTCAGTTCTGAGCAGTTACAGCCGTAAACAACTGAGCGAGAATTGGGCCTTGCCAGAGAGAATATGGAGTGGATTTATTTTGCTGACGATGGGGACCATGCAACCAAGTTCTGTGAAAGGATAATCATTGTCTGAAGACCTACTGGCTTCTCAAGATGGATTGTGCTGTAGTTAGTTGGTTGATTTGAAGTTTTCCATCCCGAAGTGTTATAACGTACAAATAAATATTATACGTCAGTCAATAACACAACATTTATTTTATATACAATGGTGTATATGTCAGGGCGACATATTTCGACCTAGTCGGTCATCCTCAGGCCCTCCAAGGAAACAGATCCAAGAGTTGTTTAACAACTCTTGGATCTGTTTTCTTGGAGGGCCTGAGGATGACCGACTAGGTCGAAATATGTCACCCTGACATATACACCATTGTATATAAAATAAATGTTGTGTTATTGACCGACGTATAGTATTTATTTGTATGTTAGTTGGTTGGTTGGTCGGTTTGTTTGCATGTTGGTTGGTTGGTTGGTTGGTTAGTCCTCCGTCTGTCAGTCTCCGATCAGACAGACCTTAGCAATCAACACCCTCTACCGCCCCTCCGATAAGATTTCATTGCACGTGGCTTGAGGTAATGCGGTGTAAGACGACTAGAAACGACGACGGTCTCTGTAACAACATAGCGTGTGGGCACCAACTGGAATAGGTGATTCATCGCATAGACGTGTGTCCACACGATTCAATTATCGTGCCGACCCTGCGGGGACCAGGAATTAATAGACATGGGTAGGCGGCGTTAGTATAAACCCAGAGCCAGCCAACCTGTTTCTTCCATATTAATAAATTGCCTATTCATTCCTCCTTCCCTAGTTCTGTTCAGCGAGGTTCAGTCTGGCACCAAGGAAACGTCTGTGACAATGACGAAATGACCGGATGGATGTGACAGTCAAGTCGAAGCCCTGCTTGAATTTGCGTAAGTCGGGAAGTTCTATACAGGTTTCTCTCCAAGGTACATTCTCTTTAAAGGATCAAAATGTAAATAATAATAATAATAATAATAATAATCAAAGTCATACATTCACCAACATATGCACTTTATATCAGCCTTATAAATCACTAAAGTTTACGTTAAAACTGCTTCTACATGTTTCGGTCTACGACCATCATCAGGGAGCTTGCACTTGACCCTAGCTAAAGTCACATTTATAGATAGTCGGTAAGAGTACGTCGTTATAGATTATGCGGTAGTGTGGCAGCATGTTCTATCAAGTCTGTAAAGATAAACTTTTTTTCACAATCCAGGACATCGCAGTAGCGATAATAAATATAGTTAACTATATTTATTGTCGCTATTACCGACTCGTACCGACTATCTATAAATGTGACTTTAGCTAGGCTCAAGTGCAAGCTCCCTGATGATGGTCGTAGAACGAAACATGCAGGAGCAGTTTAACATAAATTTTAATGATTTATAAGGCGGATATAGAGTACATCTGTTGGTGAATGTATGACTTCGATGACATCAAGATGCACGGTGCAACGATAAAAAAAAATAATAATTCAGCAATATGCTCTTGTCACTAACGTATTTGAAACCTGAAGTCAAGGCAGGGCAACAATTCATTTTGAATTAACTGTGCATGCTTCTAATGCAGTGACTAATACTTATTTAAGACTGAAACATTAAATATGCGCATTTAACAACAAATGCTGTTTTTGGGGGGCGGTCTGAAGAAATGACTATCGTGTGGGAAGGGGCGAGCAGGACAGGTCTGTCTATTGTCAAAAGTCCATTTCTTTCTCACGTATATTTACTATATCCACAAAATATTTCCAGCGTCCGCAGAACCGCCACACTCCATTCCTCGAAGGGAGAAATTTCCATAATACTGTCTATTCAAAATCTAAAATTCTTGAAGATGATTCACCAGTCCAAAAGTTATACAAACGTGTTCTTGCACGAATTCATATGAAGAATTATATTTTTATTTCATATCACATTCAGCTCGTTTGTCCAAGCCTACCATATTGCAGTATTTTGCGTTATGACACCATGTAGCCTGGCAGGTAGGTACCAACCTTACGGAACAGTATATTTCCCTCCAACGCCGTGTCTTGATCTCGTAATGCATTTTCGTGCATTATGAACACACTCGAAACAACTTACTATCAATGTCCGCACTGCACCATTCTTTTGTCAGCGGGAAAATGGAGAGACGATAACTGAATGAACTGTGGGAATACAGTTGTCGTGGTTTGTGTTGTGTGGCTTATAGTGCATGTGCATGTAACATTAACTGTGGGAATAGAGAGGTCATGGTCTGTGCGCTGTGGTTTCTAGTGTGTGTATATGCAAATAAACTGTGGAAACAGGTTATGGTTTGTTTGCTGTGGTTTCTGGTGTGTACTTGCAACATGAACTGAGATCCAAACGGTGGTGTCATAACCTCTCCAATTTGTGGCTTTAACACACGGCAATATGGATACGTATCCTGGAATATTTTCGGGCGTTGTTACGGTATACAGCCATTGGCGTTCAAGTGTATTTCTCTTATAGAAAACATCCTTGTACTGAATATGACATGTATTCATAAATTTGGATGCTGCTCTTCGTAAGCAATTTTAAAACACTTCTGTTCGTGTTGTCACGTGTATATGGGGACGACTTGGTCAAGAATCTAATAGACGTCTTTTCGAAGTACCTCAAAATATAAATGACCTCAACAGTTGGTGAGTACAGAATTGTTATTATCGTTTCCCTGAAAAATGGGTATCTGTATTCTAGGGCTCTGCTAAGTGAATTCTTTTTTATCTTACTTCTCCTTTTGCAGTGTAACTCGCAAATTCATGCTACCAAGTGTGTCACAATAATCCCTTCAAGTCAGTAAACATTTTGTGCATTATATATATATATATATATATATATATTACTGTATTGGAATCAAAATGCTTGATTAGCCATATTAACCCATTAAAAATTCGGTATTTTTAAACATTTGAGGACTAACGTTTATCTAAATCATACAGGATGAACTCATTGTAACGTCATGTTGCTCATGAAGTGAAGCGCACATGATTGGAAACCATAGTTAAAAGTGGCACTAACTGTTGCAACATGTAACAGCCCAAAGTAAAGAAGTTTGCAACACATTATAATGTGAGGTTCTGTCAAAATTTATGAAGAATTTTTTACAAAAAGAGTTGTGTGTCGAGACAGAGCCATTTTCCATCTGTCCAGGTATGTTGATGGATATAACCTTAGAAATTTGGGGAGCAACTTTTCGGATGCAGTGTTGGAAAGTGCCCACACTGGACAATCCCAAGTACAGTACCTTTGTGCTCTATCCAAACATTTGTCGGGCGTTTTTCTCTCTTCTTACTACTGTTTCTCTTCTATGTTCCTTATCTTTTTATTTACTTTTTATTTTACTTTGTTTACTAGTTTGTTTTCATTTGTCACCAAGTTCCGTTTGGCCACCGCAGCTCCCGTGCAGCGGGTATCGGGTTGCTTTGCTACGAGCATGTTTAAATGAGCCTGTATGGTTAGGCGTATGTGTTAGCCTCGTAAATTACTGTATAATGATAAGACCTTTTCAGGAGTCTGGGTGAATGGTGTTCCAACAAGTATTGCTGGAACGAGATTCCAAGACTACGAATAGACACCGGTCTATGACTTTCATGACTTTACAGTAAGCCTGCAACCTGGAAGTCGGGATTCATCATCGTGTAGAATAATGCCAACCAAAGGAAATCTGCTGAACAAGAGACACAAAGGATAATGCAAGATATCGAAGTTAAGTGAAGTCGGTTTATACTTGTGGCTACGCAGGCTGGTTGCTCGCCCACCCAATTGTCTTTGCTGCAGTAGAGGCGGTCCACTGCCGGGTCTTGCAGAGTGAATCCCTCTTGACACTTGTACACGGCCACCAGGTATCGGTTGTAGGGTTGTTCCGGGTTCTTGCGCCTGAAGCACAAAAGTCAAAATCTAGATAGTGGCACGAAATTAATTTTGAGTTCCTGAACAGCGTTGCCCCAAATGATGTAAGTAACAGTCAAAATTAATATCTTATCCTGACTGTATAAATTTCATTTTGAAGGCATTATGGTTATATTATTGATCATTATAAATCGTGACAGACAACGTACGCACAGCTACTAGCAGAAAGTACACTATAAGAGAATAATCCTACACCAAACTAAGATGTTTATATTGAAGCCTATCGAGCTTAGGCCTATTCCAGGCTAAATCGCCTGTTATTAAGATAATCTGGCAGACTTTTGGCAAAACCGTGAAGAGATTTAAATTTTTTATACTTTAACCCTTTGACGCCTAACGACCACTATATTGGTCGTACCGCACCGCTAACCTCTAAACGTTGCATTTTGTATATTTATTCAACAAATACAGGTAATAATAGTTTAAACGCGGCATATACTCTCCGTTTTTTTCTCTTCAAAATGCAGTTTCTTTCATAATTCTAACGCATTTGGTTCCTGTTTTATTCACATTTTATATACAGGTGTGCTAAAATTTAAAAAAATAATTCTGGCGCCAAAAGGTTAAGACGAAACACAGACCCCTGAGACTGAAGGCATGACCAAGCCACCCCTCTTTCCTCGCTTTGAATTATCTTCCCCCCTGGATCGAGCTGTTCTTAATCTTGACTGTGCGGGGTCAATTTCAAGGTCCGATCGTTATGCAATGGCAGTTCCTACTAACCTTATTAGAGACACGACAGGAATTGAAGGACAATAAGGATTATGAAACCCTTCCAGTGCTTTCTGATTGTAATGTCGTTAGTTGTGCTCAGAACGTCGCTACTGGTCGTCGTTTTAAAATAAGGACGCCAATTTCGGAAAAATTTTTCGCAATGTAACTTATTTAGGGTGTGGGGCTTAAATCGAATAGGACACTGAAATGAAATATGTGCTAGCGGGTGCTGATGTATTCTAGCCACGGTTAGGGGAAATATTTTCCCACAGTACGAATCACAGAGTCTCGTTTGCTCCCCCCGTTAAGGATCTTTGATGAGAGGTTGTTGTAGCCGTTATCAACTAAGAGAATGAATAAGTTTTGACGACGAGTAATCTGTAAAGTTCAATAGGAACTATAAACTTTTGTAAGACAAATGAAGTAGCAATGTCATTTACGAGTAGATTATGCAACGTATGAATGTTGCCGTGTTTATAGCGGCTCTCATTCAGAATTAGTGTGGATGTATTAAGTAGCAGCAGGGGACAGCTGAAGCTAGATGTGGGCCTAATTGTATCGGCAGTTTACGCAGAATTAAATAAATCATTTGGGCTATTCGGCAACATGTGGCTTCCGGAAGAACAGTAAGCGACGTATACGGTAAACTTCGTGACTACCAGTGGTAAGCACTTAGCTCCTGGCTTCCGGAAGAACTGTAAGCAATGAATATTGCACACTTCGTGACTACTATTGGTAAAAACTTAGGTGCAAACGAGTGTAAAGAGCCAGGCTAGACATTTCAGCCGAAGCGTTCGTGTACAACCTGTCTCTCTTGCCTCTGATGAATACCAGCCTCTGGATGTAGCATAATAATTAAGATTTCCTGAATGAAAACTTGTAGTGCAGTACAACAAATTATCATAATTGAAGTCGGCTGATTATATTTCATAGATTTCAAATTGTCCCACCATAACCATTATCCGTTCAGATGTGACAGTGTACAGTTCATGTGTGAACGAGTAACAAATCGTAAAATTAATATTTTTCTCAAAATGAATAAAATATTCACCTTTAAGTCTACAGAGTTCTTTTACGATGATCCTGTTCTAAATTGGATCTTAGAGAGCGAGAGAAGGAGGGTGTGGAATGGATTTATTTGGCTTGTCATAGCGATCAAAACTGTAAAGAGCCCTCGGGTTCCATAGAGGAAAGTAATTTCTTGAATAACTAATCAAGAAGGGTTCTGGTCCATGGAGTCAAGCAGCTGGACATACCTCGTATACTTAGCACCAGAAGTGTTTGGGAAATCTGGAGCCTTAAGGAGGCCTCGTCCCAAGAGACAGCTGAGGTCAAGCCGGGTTTCCATTGTACTGTTCAGCTGCACTGGTGAGGCAGCCAGTAAATGGTTCTCTTGGGACCTCGTCCTGAGGCGGCGACCTACAGCGGAGACGAAACAGCATCACATTATTCTGAAGTTTCAAGAACAAAGCAATATCAAAAACTAATTTTACTTACCTTTACCCTTCTTCTTGTGTTTTTTTCTTTTAGAAACATGCATGTTCTGTGTGTCAGTCACTGGATTGGACAAGTCGCCCTCCATCTCACTTTCGACTCCGGAGAGTTCACTGCAAAAACGTAATTGGACAAATTATGAATGACATTTATCCTGCATGCTGTCAAATACAGCCAATGTTTGATATTATAAATTTTATTTTAATCTCGCTTAAACGTGTTTCTGTTATTCAGAGATATTAAAAATATTCTATCTTAAGACTGCTGCTCGAAGTAACTCTATGAAAATATCGGGTACTTAACGCTGGACAGCATCCGTTTTGCCCATGCCTTTGTATCTAGTAGTCCATTCGGGCAAACTGAAATGCTGTAAACTCGATTTGTCTTTGGAAACTTTCAGTCTGAAACCACAGTGCTGGGCTCAACCACCCCCAAGACAAAGCTTCGTCTTTAGGTAATGAACACCCACGACGTAAGACCTTAAATGATTTGAAGATTATTTGGCAGGCATAGGACAACAACTTCAGGTTCTTGGCCTTGCCTTGAAAGCTACTTATCCCCACACAACTTATACGTACAGGACGCCGGTCTGTTCTTCACAAAAACACTCTGTCCGATGTTTTGATAAGAGAATGCCAAAACATTTTCAATATTTGGGCGCATCTGAAAGAGTCGTTTCTTTCGCAAGTATGTGGGTGAGGTTGGATCTTTGTGTGTGCTGAATGAGTCAGCCCGCTCACGCACGTTTTTGGTACATGGGCGACGAATGCTTCTATATCCCAAACACGTTAAAATCAGCAACCTGCTTGTGACCCTTCAGTTTGTCTTTCCACTCACTTAAACCAAAGCGTTAAACTGTGTCATCTTAGACATCGCTACAGTTAATTATCTGTACTCAAGTTAATAACAGACGCGTTCACTGGAATTAAAGCAGCGGACCTGACTTTGTGAATAGGATCTAGTAGTGGTCTGTTGTGGTAACGGTAGTGAAATTTTTGGTTCCACACAAGGCAGTGAGTTTTTAAGACTCTACTCTATTGTGTTAGTAACCTCTAAGGAAAAGAAAGTTCATGTGCAGTGTAACGGAGTTCTTACGTTCAAAACTTGTCAGATTTGCTGCATGGTATTATTTGGCTGGGGAGGAAGTCGGTTTTTCCTAAACGGCTTAATACTATTTCGAAACGACTCACTGTTAGGTATTTAATATTGCTCGAACACCGCCTTAAACTCGAATTGCTATGCAGTATAACGAACAAGACACGCATTTATTCAGAAGGCAGTAAGCTGCATCTTAATTGGCAAAGTCACAACACATACCTAAATATAGCTGATAGAGCCTTTCAAAATGTGACAATGTTCAAATATTTGAGAATGATAATAAAAAAATCAGAAGCGCGTTTAAAACAACTGAAGGGTATTAAGTTCGGAAAAATGCTTTGCTAGCTTTCATTTGGGAATCTTTTGCATCCTATTTTCATATCTAGAAAGGCACAGTGATTGAAATATGTATAATTTTCCCTGTTAATTTGAATGGGCGTGCAATTTAGTCTCTCATACTGAAAGAAGAACACAATCCGTAGGGTGTCTGTTAAAGTATTACCGTGGAAAATATTTCGACCTAAGAGGGAAGAAGTAGAAAAGTCTGGAAAAATTTCATATAGTGAGGGCCTTCGTTATGCCTGCTTCTCACCTAATATTATTGGGGTGATAAAAATCGAGGATGGTGTGGTGGACAGAGTATGTGGAACACGCAGAATAGAATGAAAATAGATGCAACTTTTTACTAGGAAAATCTAAAGAAAGAGCGCTGTTTGAAAGACGAAGTCGTAGATGGGAGGGTAAAACGTAAAAAAAAAAAAAGACAGGGATCCCGTCACAGGCCCGGTGTGGCCCAGAGGATGGGTAGTGGTATAGCTCTACTCGTCCATGACCGCGGCAGTAGAAGGTGGTGAGTTGTCAGCAGCAAGCCCCCGCCGCACTTTACCCCCCGACAAAGACACGGTAGCCATTTTACAAGATGGGAGGGTAATATTCAATATACAATAAAGAAATACGATGCGTGGGTGCTCAAGATAGGGGCCAGTCATGGGATCTTGTCACGAAGGTAATGAAAATTCTTCTTCCACAAAATGCGGGGAATTCATGCACTAGCTATTGACCTATTAGATTCTCTATCCCCTCCATAGAGTTTTATATCTTTATTGAAATCAGTGCCTATTTGGCAGTGTTGTGCAATGAACGAAGCGCCAATCTAACTGTGCCATCATTGATTACCTGGATCGCAATTCCGTTGAAACCTCAGTCACGTGCAGATTCTTGTCATTCCGATGAAGATGGTCAGCCACCTGGTCGATCTCATCTGCGGAAAATAAAAGATATCACGCTATTGACAATGACAGTCCATTCTATAAACTGCATTAAATTTTGAGCTACCCTTAGTCTAAAACTGTAAATGCACTGAAGTGCATACATAGTTTTTATATGAAACATACTCTTTTGTGTAGCAAATACAATATCTATAAATATCCATATTAACAACCAAATTACCTACATTTGAGCTGGTTGTTACTGTGAATATTTATACATACAACACACAAAAGTACAGAATGACTACAAATTAAGAGTCAGCATTCAACGGAGCCCAGATTAGGAAATACTGAATTAGCCCAATAGACATCCAAATGCAGACGGCTATCCTGATATAAAACATCATATAAGACAAAACTGTAGGACAACAAATTCGGAAATGGACTGGTATTGGTTGTATAACAGTGAGGCCTAAGTGGGTTACCAGGGAAAGGTGAGAGTCGGGATTTGTGTGTGAGACAGTCTCTACTAAACACGGTTCGGATCGCAGATCATCTAGTGTTCGGCTTGTACCTCCATTAGCACAGAATTGTTTGTGATTTTTAGGCGCGTTCGCAAAATTGTAAAGAGCGACTATTAGCTTCGTCATGTCTGTCTGTCCGCATTGTACGTACAACTCGGCTCCAACTGGGTGGGTTTTCGAGGAATTTTATATTTTAGTAATTTTCGAAAATCTGTCAAAAAATTTTCCAGTTTCATTAAAATGGGACAAGAACAACTGGTACTTTACATGAAGACCAAAATATATTTTTATAACTTCTCATTTAATTCCTCTTCAAATGAAACAGGTTTCGGACAAACTTTGTGGGCAAAACCAAAACAAACATTTTATGTTCAAAAAAACTTTTTTCCTATAATCATGTTGTTTGTGAGATAATGTGGAAAAATATAGTAGAACTGGGCAAGCTCAGATGGCAATACGGCGCATGCGCATTTTATGTTGCATACCTAAGGCTACAAACACACACTCTCGGAATATGTAATACTTGCTTTTCCTCTGCAACAATGGTTGCAAGAAAGCGCTTCAGTGTTACGTCGTACGTAAATTGCCTCTCTTGTTTGACTTCAGTTAGTAAAAAAGAACTTCAGTTAATTGACCCACTGGCACACTGATATCGCTTATTCAAAATCAGGCTTACAAAAAATTGAATAGACTGTTTGTTATACAAGTGAGCTATTTCCACTTCAGTTCTGCTGCACTTCACAACTAAAATCTCTCGAATGGGCGGAAGTGTTACGGTCAGAATTTGAAAGAGAGCAGCAAGCATGAAGGCACAAAATTTCTCTTGCGCTGAAACGAAACTCTGTTTGCGGGGTGTCAGAAGGCCTGACTTTGATAGCAGGATATGATTTTGTTTGGATTAAGGGCGTGTCCACGTTAGGAATGGGATGTGATGCAGACAATGCATCTGTTAGCCTTCCAGGAACAACTCTGCGGGAAATTTCACATCGTCGTCAGAAGGAATGCTATTTGAATGACAAAACACCACCACAAGCTCAGCTGGGGTCTCACGTATCTTCTTTCCCATTTTAATATGGAACACACCTGAAGAAGCAAACTATTTACGTACAACGAATGCTGGCCCTATAAACTGTCCTCACAACGTCGCACAAAAGGGCGTTGAAAACAGGTTATATTCCTGAGCATTAGTGATAAGTTTACGGGAAGAAGAAAATGCCCTGGCCGATTCCGGTGGTCGTGCAGTCTAAGGCGTATGTCTGTGGCCGCTCGTTTGCTGGGATTGCTGGTTCGAATCCCGTTGGAGCATGAATGTCTTTGTCTTGTGAATGTTGTGTGTCTTCAGTTCGAGATCACTAAGACGGGCTGATTCCTCGTCCAGAGGACTCCTACTGAGTGTGTGGTGTATGTGTGTGTGTGTGTGTGTGTGTGTGTGTGTGTGTCAGTGAGTGTGATCAGGTGCGACAATAATCTTCTACATATAAAATGAGCATGTAGAAGTGGTTAGATCAAGAAAGAAGGAAAGAAATAAGAAAGAGAGAAAGAAAGAAAATGTACTGTACGTCCCCTTGGCACCGTCTTCAGCTTTGGTTGTATGAATTGTATGATACATTGTTGTTAGTAAGCCAACGTACAAATTAATCTTTTCTGCTTCGTACGTTCATAATGAATGTGGACCTGATTCTAGTAATTTACATAGGCCCTACGTCTGCTATGTAATCAGAAGACGTCGTAACTGTCTCCATGGATCAGACTCTTGTTTCTGTACCTCGCAGTAGCTCAGCTAGTCAATAAATCACTTCCATAGAATCCAGACTTTTCGTGCCCATGTTTACAAGGACAGCACTGGGTCCTATCTTGAGCACTTGTAATATTATTTGTCATCTTAGCCTAGATGCAAATATCTGTCAAGTGGGGTCTCCCACTCAGATTTTCTAAGGAAAACTATGTATGCATCACCTCACCAGATCAAATGTCTACTTTATGCCTGGTTAACGGCCGTTTTCAACATACCTGAGCAATTCAGGTTCTGGAGTGCGAGAACTGAAGTGTACCGGTCATTACAGGTGTTTATTTTACAAGAGGTTCCTGACCTGAGCTACTGACTGTATTTTGCAAACAGTAAGCTACATTTTACGCTCCTGACCTATTTAGCCTGTCTTTCAGACAAGCGAAGAAAGTGAGGTTGACATCCCACACTGGTAGAATTGTACTGAGGGTCAGGGACCTTAACAAGTGATTTTTCAGTCTCAACATGTAAACTTTTATGGGAAAATTTCTCATTGAACATTCGCCGGTGTTCATATTCACGATTTCTTTAATCATCTGCGTTCTTCGGATAGAAATAACCAAAGTTTTATGCAAACATAATTACGTATTCGGGATCATTAGAGTTGTTTTCCTAAAATATACATTTTCAAACGTTTTGAGAAAGGAATGTCAAAGAAATTAGAGTGCAATTCGTATAATGTAAGAAGATGGGCCGTGTAAGTACATCGTGGCACGATCGTGTAGTATTTATACTTGCTCGACTCTTCTAAGAGCCTAATACCATCTAACCTGAGGCGAGCTCTTTTATAGCAATTTGTTTCCGCCGACCGCAATAAAAGCTGCTTAGGTTTTCATGTGAAGTGTCCGAAATGTTTGTCCTATTTCAATCAATGCGGATTTTCTAGATTGGTTTTCGTCTATTTCTGCAATATAAATTTTCATGGAAATCCGCCCCGTGGAAGCCGCTGTGATTTATTCGGTCAGACGGACGGACGGACCGACGGATAGACAGATATACGTACATACCTATACACGTACACAAACAGACGGATAGACAGACGGATCGACATGACGAAAGTGCTAGGAGTTTTTGGTTACTGTGGGAAGGCGCCTAAAATATCATGAATGAGGATTCAGACTGCATCCAGATACCCTCCCGCAATGCTCGCACATCGATTTCACAACCATAGTTATCTTACATAGCGAGTAAATTCAGGCAGCAAACTTCTCCGAAACATTGCCGTCTGTCTTGAAGTGTGTCATGTATCGATGCTCTCAATTGATACTGTTATCTAGAGTCGGTGGCAAACGAACGAAATATGAGTGTGGGACGTTTCTGAAATAATACTGATAGAAGAGACTGGAAGTACTAGGAGGAAAATCTGTCACAGTGGCGCTGGGTCCAACACAAATCCCACATGGACGGGCCTGGAATTGAACTGACCCGCGAGAGGCTGACAACTGATGAGTCAAGGGACGGCCACGCTGGTGTCTATTTACCAATCTCCTACTCCTCCTCGTCCTCGTCATCATCGTCATCATCATCATCATGTAGCTATCATGGATCTAGGACGTGTGTCATCCCCGTTGTGTGTGTATGAACTTGGATTGGTGTGCAGTCAAACACAACTGTGTCACATAGGGTGTATTTAATGGCTATATTGAGTAACTACATGTTTCGGCCTTTTCTGGCCATCTTCAGTTTGTCTTGAGAGAACAAACTTAAAATCTTACTATACGCATTGGGCGCGCACGTGGTGTAGAGTTCTCTACATTACGGGGTTTATCATGTACAAATTTAAAGTTAAGTTAATGCTAGTTTGGATGAGAGTCCGCCGGCTCAGTGGGTCGTATTAACTTAACTTTAAATTTGTACATGATAAACCCCGTAATGTAGAGAACTCTACACCACGTGCGCGCCCAATGCATATAGTAGGATTTTAAGTTTGTTCTCT
>Ga0123357_10006562_pt1 | contig 14230 bp, 11 predicted proteins | sample TergutEmb28metaG_FD_89873 | JGI IMG/M metagenome (GOLD analysis project Ga0123357, IMG submission 89873) | Embiratermes neotenicus P4 segment gut microbial communities from Petit-Saut dam, French Guiana - Emb289 P4 | ecosystem: Host-associated > Arthropoda: Insects > Digestive system > Gut ... | reverse complement strand
GAAGATGGTCGTATTAACGGCCGAAACATGTTGAGCATTGAATGAACATTGAATAAAATAAGTGGCATCAAGTTGGTTTTCTCTTTACTCAACTATCAAGATGATGCACGGCCCCATAAACATGAGAATGCTGATTAACTTATCGCTACATCTACTTTACTTGATGTCCTGAGAAGAATTCGCAGTAAATGTCACATCTTTCAGGTGTTTCTTCTAGGGTTCGAGGAAAGAAGCAGGAAACAGAACTGACGGAACGAGGAAAAAAGAAAAGTTACTTTTTCTTATCTGTATTACTAGGATAAAAAACAGAAGCCAAGTCACCTGTGAAGTACGTAAAAAAACGTTGTTGAGTGGAATCATGGCAATTTTGTATTAGAATTATTAAACTAGTCGACAAACTGAGATTACTAAGAAGTAGGCCTATTATCACGGTTGTAACAAATTCGTGTTTTGTGACGCACTTCTGTCCATAATATCCAATAAAATAACATTCGATCGCATGAAATTTGTGATGTAAGTAAAACCTTAACATTTCACCAGGTCGCTATTTTTATAAACCTTTAATTTGATATTTTACATGCAGTTTACAGCTACGTTTATGACGTATCTCTCCACAGAACCACACACATGCCCAACAAAAACACAAATGTTTTAGCAAAACCGTGGTTGATATGTGTATTGGCATGTACCGATTGTATGGAATGGCCTACATGCTGATAAGCCATAAAGCATTCGGCTCATCAAAATTCCTGAAACGTTACGTAAACAAAGTTACTTACCATGTTCACAACACCCCATTAATTTTTTCAGCCTTAAAAATAAGATAAATCAATTTCAAACCCTTCCATCCTATTCCCCTAACATCCATTTTAATATTATATTCTCATATACGACGATCTAGATTTTTGATGTGGCGTCTTTCCTTCAGGCTTCCCAATCAAAACTGTGCATGTATTTTTATTGTCTAAAATACCTGTTACATGACGCATCCATCTCATTCCCCCTGCTTTTATCACCCCAGTATCTTAGTGAGTAGTGCAAATCATGCAGCTCCTCATTATGCAGCTTTATCCAGGCTCCTACTACCTTCTCCCTCTTTGGCCTAGGCATTTTCGTCTGCACAACACCCAAGTATCTTTCAGTTCATAATTACCGGCCACATGAGGAGCTCAGCAACTTGTAGGGCGCATTACCGTTCTTAATTTCACAACACTGCTAGCTGTATTGATTTCTGGCTCTAGGCTTCTGTCTAGATACAGTACAATACTTTATTACCCTTCATTTTGCCACAGAACGCCATATCTGTCACAACGCTATGATATCGATCCTTTTCTAATTGTATAAAAGAATTAAATCCGTGAAATTCTTACGACTTGATTATTAAAATGTAGGGGTAGGAGGATGTAGACTCGCAGCCAATTTTAAGTTACTCGTTATGTGCATTGTAACTAAATTTCTAATGTATAAAACCAACAAATGAACATGTAAGGTACACAACAATACTATTCCTTTTTCATTTCTGCATGTTTCAACGGAATCCCGCCAACTTCAAGCAGTCTACACGCCTATATTTAAACTCACTAAAGCGTAATACACAAGAATAGTAAAACACATTACATCGCAGTGATTGTTGCGTTACTACTCTAATGTATTTTACTTCAATGAGTTTCAAACATTGGTGTATAGACACCCTGAAGATGGCGGTGTTTCTCCGAGACATGCAGGGGTAAACAAACAACGTCTATTGTTATGTATATCGGATGTGCACATGTTGGTTTCATAAATGAGAAATTTTCGGAAACAGATATTTGAAATAAAATTTAAAAGTAATTTATTCCTTTTTGGGTAATTCCCCGGCGTCTGAGTTCTAATTGCCGACGTTTCGGAACTCACTATCGGTTCCATCTTCATAGGCAGGTGAATGAAGCTCTGTAAAAACATTAACGAAACTCTAACGAAGCAAGCCTCCCCATAAATCTGAATATTTAATTTGTCGAATTTCTCTGTAATTGCGTTCATTTACATATTATTACGTTTCGTTTTGTCTGGTGGTTTCACCTCAAAATTGGACATCTTTTAAACCTTTCGATTGGGGGAATTTATAAACGCAACAAAAATAATTTACCAGAGCAGCATAAACATTAAACTATTTTAATTAAAATATGGTCATTTTCTCGTAGGCATTTTGTTGAATAAAATATGATATTGTTGAAAGGAACAGCAAATGTTATGAATGGTCTCTGCAGGATAACAGACATTTCATCTCTTTGATATCACGAGCTTTCTTATTTTCGAGCTGTAGATTGCTTCCAGTGAACCCCAGTTTTCTTTTAGAGAGACGAGGATGGAAGGAACTTTATTAGACATGGTTGCACTCAAGCATTCTAAATTTCCACATAAAGGACGGGTTTAATCCAAGCTCGCCCTGTTACGGCAGTCGAAATCTCTAAGCATTTATAGGTATGAACGGTTTACTGATTCGGTAACACTGCATTTACATAACAGTCAAATGAAAGAAGCAAGAATTCATCTTCTGCCACTGATGAATACTGTGAAATAAACTCGCGGTAAAGTTAAACGTCCTGCCTACAAGCAAAATGTTAACGATTCCGTAATGGAAGTGATCACATCGAACATCACAGATCTGAATTCATATTCCAGATCAATCGCACTTCGTAACAATGCGTCTGCGTGGAACGTGTTGTGACATATTATTGTCTATGTAGGACATTTAACGGTTAATCCCAATGTTTGATCGCTTCTGGTCAGAATGCTTTCCCCCACGCGTCGTTACATAATGGCCAAGAGTGTGTAGAACACAGGCTGGATTACATTTTGCGAGGATGGAAAACATGACGTCCAAAGGAAACAAGACTGGCAATGTGCGTATAAACGTAATATTGAGGCGCGCTAGCGTAAACACTGTTGCCTTGGAAAAGCAATAAGTATTACATATTCTGAGGGCGTCTCTGTAGCCTTAGGTATCTAAAATGAAAATCGAGTGGGCTGTATCATATTGTCGCCTGTGGCCTGTCAGACTCTGCCATATCTTTCCACATTAATTAATTAATTAGCAGCAAGATTTTCGGGGAAACATTCATTGCCTATAAACTGCGTGTTACGATTTTATCTACAACTTGTGTCTGTTAATACTTCTCGTTCTAAAAAGAATTCAGCGCGGTATTGTCATAAATGTATAAATCTTCTTGAAAAATATTATTTATTCTTGTTAAATTTTAATGAAACGTGAAGATTTTCGAAAAATACTCAAATGCAGAAATTAATGAAAATCCGTCCAGTGGGTGCAAAGTTGTTCCGTGCGAACGGACGGACAGACAGACACGACGAAACTTACAGTCGCTTTTTCCAATTTTGCGAAAGCGCCTAAAATGATATATAAATATTTTTGTAAAATAAAACATTGGAATAACAACGAGTCATTTTGAGTGGTTTGGTCGTGGAAGTGGTGAGCGTAGGGAACCAAGCAGACGCTGTGACTAGGCAGCTGGAGTGATTTTGTCGAAAATAAAATAGTGATTAACTTACTTGTATAATGGCCGAAAAAGTAGTAATGTGTATTGCTTACGTCAAGCCATTTGACAAGAATGAAGTTATGTCTCATTCAAATTTGTTCCACAACTGCTACAACAGTACGTATAAAATCGCCTTACGTAACGTCTTAATTTCTTGAAATGTATAAACCGGAGAAAACTTATTAAAACCGCAGCAGGCCAAGAAATGTTTGGTTTTGTTCATCACCAAGAAATAAGACAATAACCACAACCCCTGTACACTGCATCTCCTCGTCTACGAAGTACGTGTCAAACCTCTTGGAGCCGGAATTTTTTTTTGAATTTTCGCGCACCCTGTATATAAAATGTGAATAATACAGGAACCAGAAATGTTAGATTTATGAAACAAACTGCATTTTGAAAAGGAAAAAGCGGAGAGTATATACCATGTTTAAAATATTCGGTACCTATATTTGTTGAATAAATATATAAAATGCAACGTTTAGAGTTTAGCGGTGCGGTACGACCACTATAGTCGTCGTTAGGCGTTAAAGGGTTAGTAACACCACAAGAATGCCGTCGTCATTCTTCAATTACGACGGCACTGAGCAAAATCGTTATGACACAGCAGTTCAGAAAATTAACCACCATTTTATATTCACATATTCTGATACGTTTCCTGATGCAGTTCATCATTAATAACATCTAAACTGGTAAAGCGCGTAAAATCCAACAGTGTCAAAACACCTGCCTATTTGGCCCAGCTTGGGCAGGAATTCTGAGATCAACGCTATATTCCACAAGGGAGAGAGCCCGCCTACTCATCATATATAGATATCGGGGACATTTTTATGTTCTATGAACTTATAAAATTCCTTCAAAGGAAAAAAAAGCTTGATGGTGTGGAAGCAATTGAGCAGGGTCCACAGAAACCACAGGAAATTCCTCTGCCTAAACAACCTATTTGGAAAGATGTTTCCTTCTCCGGAAGGAACTGTGGAGTAGTTAAGTACCTGCTGAAGGAATTCTGAGGTGTGTCATCCCTGTTGTGTGTGAAAGACTAATAGTGAGGTAAATTCAGTCAGAAAACACAACCATAATTGTATGGTAGATGATGGTATTTATTAGCAAGTAAATAACTACATGTTTCGGCGTATAGCGGCCATCTTCAGGTTATTACAATTTTGCTCACACACACACACACACACATATATATATATATATATGTATGACACTCTTTGAGCAAAATTGTAATAACCTGAAAATGGCCACTATAGGCCGAAACATGTAGTTATTTACTTACTAATAAATATCATCATCTAGCATACAATTATAGTTGTGTTTTCTGACTGAATTTACCTCACTATTACTGCTGAAGGAACAAGCAGTAAAAGTGTAATCTTATATTCCCATGAGTATTATCGTATTATTTACTGATTTTGTGCCGACTGTTCTCAATCAGTCCTCAACCATATATCAGAAACCTACAAACAAGCAGCTATGCGTTGGTAAGATAACATCTTCACGGCACTCTATTTTGGATCTGGCTCTCTTACATTGCACACGCGGAGTCGCAAATTTACAAAAAAAAAATATCATTACATATGTAGCACATTACATTGCAATATACTGATAATGATAAGCCTCATAACATGTTTGCCGAACTACGTATGTTACTGTGTTCCTTGCCATAGCTTCAGTTATGCACGTCAGAATGTAGCTGGAGAGGCAGATGTCCGTATTTTTGTATCACCCTGTAATGACGTGTACACTTAACTGCGCTTTAAGTTTGAACATATTAGATACTATTATTAACATAATATCAAAGATGGGATTTGGCCAGATTGCGTGCTTTTCGTTCAAATGAGTACCTTCTTTGGTAGTCCCATACATATAATATCTCTTCATTGTCTTTATGCAGGTACCGTGAATTTTGTAGATTTGATTACATTTATCTTAGCAACTAACCAACTTGATGCACAAAATTTTTGTTTTAAATAAGTTTATTTAATGCCTCTACATGTTTCGAACAACATGTGCTCATCATCAGGGCGTCAAAGTTATGTTATACAGCCTCTGGTATCATCACACTTATAGGTGGCCGTCCGGTGCACAGGTTGAGAGTCTTCTCTCAACCTGTGCACGGGACGGCCACCTATAAGTGTGATGATACCAGAGGCTGTATAATACAATTCTGACCCCCTGATGATGAGTACATGGTGCTCGAAACATGTAGAGGCATTAAATAAACTTATCGTAAAACAAAACTTTTGTGCGTCAAGTTGGTTAGTTGCTAAGACACATATACTGAGATGCACGGTCGGCAAAACATCAAAATTTGATTACATTTGTCCAACAAATGCACAATGTACGAGTATGTTAACAGTTTTCTGTCTCTTATCATGTATGCTAACGTTACAAATTAATGAAGTAGAAAGAATTATACCGGTTAGATCATTCATTTTTAAGATATGTGAAGGAACATTTTCTGACCTGTAGCAAGCTTCTCCAGAATTATTTACTCGTACCGTCTTCGTAAACATATTTTAAATTGTTATTATTAGTAAGTATGGACTTATCTCTCTCAGGATACAGACAAGTGGCTGGCCCTTGTGAAAACAGCAATGACCCTCCCTTCAGCTTTCATAAAATTCTGTGATTTTGACTGTCTAGCTTTTCACGAAGAACAATGATCCGTGTCAGTAGTAAGTGTACCTAAGAATGGAAGAAGAACGGATCGCGAAAAAAAGTTCTCCATGGGAAATTCAATAAAAAGATCAGTAGCAAAACCAACAACAAGGTGGCGGGGCGTCGTGCAGAAGGGTACATTACAGATCCTATGAATACGAGGTTGCAAGAGACGAGCTGGGGTAGTGAAGAATGGAGATACCTTTTGAAGAAGGCCATGTGCCCAGAAAGAGCTGTAGTGCCATACGTGGATGGATGGAAGGAGTAAGTGTACGTACCAGTTCTGGGCATTACGATTCAAATGATGGTGTTTGACATCAGATAACGTAAAGAGATAAAGGGTCGTTGAATGTTACTGTCGTTGCAGAAATGTTCCGTAAGTTTTATTGTTCTGCGAAGTAGTGAGTAATTTCGGCTCCAAAGACGTTTCCGGAGCCTGCAATTTCCTTCATAAATGCAACAATTTCTGGAGTCATTAGGCTCTTCTCTGTAATCGATATTACTACAGTTTCATGATGGTTCTTTGGCAGATCGTAGTTACAAGAGCACTAAACTGGTGGCTTAATTACCTCAGAGAATGAAGTGTTCTCCATTAAACGCGAACTGTTGAACAGCAGTTGTAGCCGTATCTTCTGGTGACGGTTTCAGGCTTACTCTATTTTGTAGGTAAGGAAAATGAAACTAAACCTGTCTCTTCTGCGCTAGTGTAACCAAAAGCTCCATCACCACCAGCACCAGAGTCGACACGATTCTGAATCGATTCCAACCACCTTCTACCATCAAAATATCCCTAAATCCACCTAAAAGTTAGGTTCCTATTTCCTGCTCAGTCTTCAAAGTTACTATTTTCGATAGGGTTCTACTCTAATTTCTGTACCTACTCCTAGGTCTTTGGACCCCGAATTTTCTTCTAATAATTATTGACCTCAGACAGCGATTTTCAGAATACTTTCCTTTAATTTACTCCGTAATCTGAAGTATGCCATCGTACTGTACATAAAGGTCCATTCTCTGTTATTGGCTCTCTTCTGTGGGTGTGACTGTATCTTCATAGCAGAACCATACCTCGGTCTGTTCTCTTACACCTAAATTTCCAGCCCAGTCAAAATAATGGTGGACAACTTTACTGCAAATTATATAAAATATAATATATTTGTACAGTAAAGTATGTTTTCACGGGGAACCTTTAGGGAAAATGAAGGTAACAACCCCCAAAAGACCAGAGACAGGAAGGAACTTCGAATCATAAAAGTGAACAAGAGCCAAATAATTAGTAACCGAAAATATTTCTAAGAACTAAGAGAAAGAAAAAAAAATAGTAAATTTAATCAGCCAGTACTGGCAAAGTTATGCTACAGAAACAAAAAGGAAAGGTCTCTAAACGAGGTCAGAAGAAATGCGACAGAAACGAAGGAGGAAAAAAAAGAGCGCAACTTAAAGAAAGAAATAGAAATTCTGTGCTGTAAAGTGCCTAGACGTCAATTCGAGGGTTTCAATTGCAGAGGAAGAATAATTCAAGTTAAGTACTGACGATTACAATTGCAAACTGGCAGAAAATGTAGCATTATACAGACTGGATTGAAAACATTGGAACTTAAGCAAGTCATGGTCACAAAGAAAAGAATGGGAAGCGAAAGAGTGGCTGATCATAGACATAGAACCAGTAAAGAAATATTCCAGCGCTATCTTGTTAAACAAAAAATAAATGGAAATTCGTGAAAGACTCGACAGTACTGAGAGATCAAATAAAGCAGAAGAAAATCAAATGAATAGTTCAATAAATATAATGAGGCTATTTATCAAATCAGACAGAACCAAAACATTGAGAGGCCAACAATTTCGAAAGCCTCAGGACATTAAAAAAGAAGCAGCTGTCTATATAAATTATATTATTTATTCTGTAGAAAGCTGTTTCGAATCTCGGCTGGACCATCTTCTACATGATGCCGCAATAGTGTCTCGATTGGGCATTACCGCTTCCTTGCACATCTTTCACAATCCATCATTCATGCTTCCACTCGCCTCTGCATAGTCTAAACCAGGCTCGCTCAACCAGTGGCTCGCAGGTAACATGTCGACCGCGCAGAGGAATGAGAAAACATCTTTCAAACTATACCCTGACGAAGCTCAGATAGAAAGCCGAACCGATTTCGAAAACTTATGAACTGTTTATTTATGGAGACTTGGGGTAGACTGGAGTTAGTTGTTACACGGGGCTTATGGTTATACAGAAATTTTAAAATAACCGCCAGTTGTAGCGCCTTCGCCAGGTAGCAGATGGAAGGTACACCGGGCCTCCTCCTCTCCCCACTCGACAATCCCTCGGCAGGTGGCCTTTCTGTGTGGATACGAGAAGAAGTGTTTTCTTTGTCTCTGACTAATTATTTTCGTTTTGGGCCTTTCTTTCACAACCAGAAATTACTTTAAGCGTGTCAAACAATATTTCTGACATCTAAGAAACTGAAATCCAAGTGTATGACTCATATTTTGGACTTTGTACAAAACGTCTTTGATCTGGTAATTTACTGCGAAACAGAATGGAGTAGCAGGGGCTTATTTGTTACAAGACTTGCACTGTTGCGTAGGCAGCAACTATGAGAACAAAAAAGAAGGAGCAGGGGAACAACGCCTATAGAAACATAGAGGAAGGCAGCAAAAGCAATCTTGTCTACAAGCACCAGTCTGAGGAGTATTCTGTTACTTTTAGGACACTGCAAACATTATGCAAGAATCTTTAACTAGGAAATATCGGTGATACACGTACAGTCATAGAGTTCTGCTCTAATTTAGCTAAAGTATGTGTGTAAGTAAACAGAATATTTCAGTGCCAAGATGTTTAAAGCGTGGACGAGACTGAAGTAACAACTGTCCAAAAACCAAACACAGTCGTAGCAAAGAAAAGTATGAAACTGGTCGGAGAAGTGACTTCCACAGAGGTCACCATGGCTGTGGCTGTAAGTCCGAATGGGAATTCCATCCCGCCATTCTTCGTATTCCGACTAAAGAACTACAGGAATTACTTATTGCAAGGTGATCAGATGACAGTGCTGGATTTGCAGAAGAGTCAGAGTGGGTGAACAGAGATAACTTTGTACTGTACATGGAACTTTTCATAAAACATGCAAGGGTTACGAAAGACAAAGCCGTGTTGATTCTACTGGACAGTTATCAGCCACACCTTGACATAAACTTTCTTGATCTTGCCAAGGAAAATGGAGTAGTGATGTCATTTCCACCTCATACCTCTCTCAAAGAGCAGCCCTTAGACAGGTCAGTTTACGGATCTTCTAAGAGTTTGTGAACAGCACCTATGAAGCACGGATCAGAAGCAATCCTGGAAAGACTATGACAATCGACGACATCCCATTCACAGCGAGTCAGTCACTGCCAAATGCCTCACACCAAAGCCTGTGAAGTGAGGGTTTTAAGTAACAGCAATATGGCTGTTTAATTCAGACATATTTACTGATGAGAATTTCTTGCCTTCTGCTGTGATTGATAGTCCACGTCAAGATAATAAACATAAAAATACGATTCTTGAAGACTCAACCTCCATCTCAGGCGTTAACAGTCCCTCTTCGACATAAGGCTTAAACGCAGGACCCTCGATTTAGAAGGAAATGAGCATCAGCTTAGTCCAGTTGACATCATGCCTTTCCCAAAAAGAGGTTATGTAAACAGAACCGTAAGAGTAAATCCAGAGTCAGTGCTGTTTTAACTGATACTCCAGTAAAGGCTGCACTGGAATCGGAAGTAAAGACACATCGTAAGCCTGCTAAACGTAACGGGTTATTAAGAGCAGCAGCCAAGAGAACTGACGGGAATCTCAGCATTTCAGAAGGGTGTTCGAAGAGATGAGTCATCATAACAGGCAGATGACAGCGAATGCTTTTGTATAGAATGTACAGAGCTTTACTCAGTATCCAGAGCATTCACAAAGTGGTTCCAGTGCATTAAGTGCCATAAATGGGTGAACGACCATAGCGCTAGGCATAACGATTTTCATGTTTGTAGGAATTGCAAGTCTGATAATCATCATGAGCATTGCGTGTGTGAATGCTGATGTGTTCGTAAAGTAATCATTTTGACATTTATTTTATTTTGATAAATAGATGTAAGACTTAAAATTTTCATTTGTATTATTGTTCAAAAGTACCTTAAAAACTCTTAACTGATCACAAAAAAATACATGTTAATTCGTAAATGATAACTCACATCACACTAGATATGTTAATATTAACAATAATAAAGTAAATGTCAACAAATTCCAGTTCATGTGTATTGCTGATACAAAGTAATGTAACAATTAGCTCCATGCAGTGTCACAACGGACATCACACCGCGGCAATTTGTTGACTTTGTGCATCCCCATGAACAGCTTAAAGCAGTTCTTGAAACTTAATCACAAAGACCAAATAAAAATGTAACCTCAAAAACCGATGATGTAAGCAACACTGTGCATTAGTATCATTTAAATAATACAAGAGTGGCAAAACAAAATAAAATCTAAGAAAAAAGTAACAAGTAAGTCCGTTCTCCCGTACATTACATCGTCAATTACGTTTGTAAAAATGTCCTGAACACGGTAACACATTAGCTTATGTACTAAATTACGCATTTAAATAAATTTTTCATTTTATTATCATTATAGTATATAAAATACGCAATTAAGTTGTACGTATAATTTTGCGCGTGATTATTCATTCTTCATTCTGTGTATTGGACTTCATGTTGCCCGCATGCACAGCAGATTTCCCGAAGTTGCCCGCACCACATGAAAGGTTGGGTGGGTCTTGTGTGCGTTTAGGCAGCCCCACAGACTCAAGGACAAACAAATCAGCTAGTACAACACCAGAACAATTCAGATAAAAATTCGTTTGAAAATCTGAATCTGATTTAGCTGCCAAGAAACGCAATTCCTAACATACAATCACAGCATCACTGCTGTGTTCCCAAGTGCTCAAACTTCATCTTACGTTGCTTGCGCTAATTTAGGTACACAGTCTCTGACCCCATTTCTGTAATTTTAATATTTTTCCTTCCAAATTGACTCTTCCTTCAGGTTTTCCAAATAAAATTTCATGAATTTCTGTCCTACCGGCACTCTACACATTCCGTTCCACTCCCTCATACAACTTAATTGTCCGAACAGATAAATAATTATTATGCACTGACCAAGAGCTTCGAGATATGATGCCGTTTCTATTAGTAAAGTATTATCGAAGTTTCGAAGGAAATTGCTATTTCCATATTCAGGCCCTGAACAGCCCAAGACTTAGAACGAAACAGGAAACTCTAACGAAAGCCAGTAAATCTTTACCAACTGACGAAGTGTCGTATTGAAAGGAATGGTACGTCCTTCGGATACTTCATAATTTAACGCACCAAGGTTCCTTCAGACATGTTTTATGTAATTTATTTGAAAGACGCCAAATATCTACCAAAGCATGTAGCATGCTACTCTAATTTTCATTTTGAAGAAATGGGAGCCGTTTAATTGCAGGGCATATCCAACTAACTTCATTACATCTACAAAGGAAAACTTTGGTTTTTTGTTATGGAAAACACTTTTCCATCTATTGTTTTGTTTAGATGGCAGTCACTAACTAGCCTGCTCATTAGTTTACAAGCCCATGCGGCACGCATTGTTATCGACTCGACTGTGCCACAAGTCACCGCCACCATCGTTACATTACTTCGATTCGAGAAGACATCGTACATGTACACGGGGATGAATAACGGGGTATAACAGGTGCGCTGCAGTCTTCTGTATGAAGACAGGCTTTTGTTATGGTTATAAATGGTTTAACGTAATAGAGTTGAGCGTAACCATGGCAACTAAAATTGGTGACAACTAAGTGGCAGCCTATTTATGTAAAAGACCCAGACTTAATTACATCATTTTAATTGAGCCAGACTGAAGTTCATGGAGATAACTAAGGAAAATTATTTAGTCTTTACAAAGAATTTTACTTCATACTTTGAACGAATAGTGTATACTTTTATATAGAAAATATAATGGCCTTAAACTTTGAAGGGCCGGATAATTTTGGATACTGAATTTCAGTTACCACATTATAAACATTCAGCAGTCACAAATGAGGGACGATAATTTAAGCAAGAATTAACGCGCATTAAATATACTTCAGAAGAAAAAAATTGTGTGTATTTTTATCTTATAGTATATTTCCTGCATACAATTGTCCACGCACGTAACTGGCAATATATTTCCAGCAAATAACTCTACATACAAACAAATATCAGATAATACATTTCGTTCATACAATTTTACACACACTTGCCTGAAAATATACTTTCTGCGTACGATTATACATATATTTATTTGATAGTACATTTCCAGCATACAATACATATTTGTCTGATAATACATTTCCTGCATAAAATTTAATGAATTATTCTTAGACTGATAACTAATACAGTTAGTGGGATTTGTTTCAGTGGGGTCCTATTTTACCAAAGTACATCGTTTTTAATAGGGAGTTGCGAATTCATCATTGCTCCATATTCATTTATCACCGCCTCTGAGATCTAGGATAGGACATGCTTGGTCAAGGTATACCATACCACAGTATGGGTTTTTAGATGGTGATTTACCCCTGGCTCAGTCCTTTGACTGTACTGAGATTACAAAAGTTAACTTTCACTTAGTTAACTCTTCAATGCCTAAGTTTTAAGAGGCAGAAAGACAAGGAGGAAAATACTCAAGTTTATAAACATCATAATTAACGGAACAACGCGCTGTCTTTACCTAAGAGGACAGTAAAACTTCCCATAGCCTGTGGAACAATTCGTAAGTTTCAGTTTGAACATGGAACTGTACCCCCAGAACGGACGTATTTATTTACAGTGACGTGGCTATGTGATAAAAAAAAACTGTGCTCTTCGTACAAACTGATGTGTCTTCGGGCCAATGGAGGAAAGAGGGGAATACGAAACTCCGTGTTGCTCAAAATGCCTGACGCACGACGCAGTAACAGAAAGGGTGTGTGCAGCAGAGAATATAAACTGAGCCACTGGCGTCCTTCGACGGCAATTTAAGGCTGGCTGCTTTCTCTGATAAGTGATAGTTCAACTGGTATAAAACGTTATCAAACAAATGTAAAATTTAATACGTTATCAATAAAGGTTGCGTTTGCCATACTGCAGTTCTTATAACTTAACGGAATGTGTCTAATTTTGTTGTTTATTTGGAAAGGGATTTTAGTACATAATTAAATATTTAAAAAAAAAATTGGTTTATCCGAGCTTCAAATTTTACAATGAACTATGAAAAGCCGCTTTGTACCAAAACGCGAAACCCTGCGGACAGAGAGTGTGTGCCGCCGAATATGGAGTGACTTATGAAGGCGGACAGTACAGCGTCAAAGTCTTATAAAATATTGACACAGTGAAACCACGCAAAAATTCATATTCAAATATTGAGCAATTAAGATGATGATTCATTCTGGTATTGTGTACAATATCACAAGAATAATATAATTACGTCCTGTCTGAACAAAATTTATTCTTAAACGTTAAAGGCAGCTACATGTTTCGGCTAGCTGAACTAGCTATCATCAGGCTGAACGTAAATAAAATAGAAAAGAATATTACAGCTGCAGTTAATGGTTTGAGATCTTAAACTTGCAGGGATGATATATTTGATATACATAAATATGTAAAGAAAATGTAGAAATTTTAAGTTGATATAACGCCTGAAGCTGCCTATTCTTTATATGTTCATATATATATATATATATTATATAACGTAATTTTATGAGCCTGACATCTCAATCCATTCGTACCAACTCTAATATTCCTACTTATTTTCATGTTCAGCCCGATGATGACATCTTTAGCTGGCCGAAATAAGCAACTGTCCTTTATCTTCCAGAATAACTAAGAGGTGAAGAATAAGAGACCAACTTGATGTCACTATTTATTAAGTTTTATTTCACTTCTTCTATGCTCAACATGTTTCGGACATTAATACGTCAATCATCAGGAGCCTGCGACTTTTCTATTGTATT
>Ga0123357_10006561_pt1 | contig 14231 bp, 13 predicted proteins | sample TergutEmb28metaG_FD_89873 | JGI IMG/M metagenome (GOLD analysis project Ga0123357, IMG submission 89873) | Embiratermes neotenicus P4 segment gut microbial communities from Petit-Saut dam, French Guiana - Emb289 P4 | ecosystem: Host-associated > Arthropoda: Insects > Digestive system > Gut ... | reverse complement strand
TTTTCACTCGCCCGTAGCGTTTTGGAGCCCCGCATGGCAATGCGGGGCTTTTGGCTCTCGCTTCCTGCGCATGTCATCACGCCACGACCACATGAAAAATGCTCTAAAGCGTGAACTCCACACGTGAACTCCATTTTTCAATTCGTCAACAATTCCTTCAGCCACGCCGCAATGACAGTCGCTTTGATTTCACCACCCCCTCCACCCACCGGCAGCGCGACATCGCCCAGCAGCATCGGCCAGCGGGCGGGATCGTCCACAAGACCGTGCGAACCTTTCACAAGACCGGCATCCTGGGCGATGCACTTTTTTACCGGGTCGAAGAATAATTCCCGTGTGTCAAAGCCGGGTTTGGAATGGATATCCACGGTGAACTGCCAACGTGGCTTTTCGGCGTCGGATTCCCACCAATCGTGGGCAAGCCATGCGTCTTTGGCTGCGAGCAACACCAGGTCGCCGGTTCGCTGATTGTTCAATCCCAGTGCCGCGATTTCCTGTTTGCGGAGCACTTGTTCTATGCCGGGTAATTGCTGTAAAGCGGTAGCGGCGCGATCTTCGCTGCATTGACGCATGTAGACGTGTGATACCTGATGGTCCACCATGGCGAAGGCGTCCGAGGCGTCATAATCCACCACCAGTTTGCCAGACTCGTCGGATTTTGTTTTGAGCAGGCCTGCTTGGCGCAGTGTGAGATTAGGGGTTGCGTAACGGGAGACCGCGTTCATGCCGTAATCGCCGGCGACGACGAAAATGCCGCCGTCGAGGCGAACACGCTGGGCGAGGGCGGCGAGCAGCATGTCGATATCCTGCAAATCTTTGACGACCGCGGGATCGTTCGGGCCTTTCCGCAGTAAGTTGAAATCCAACTGCGGTATATATACCAGTTGCAGGTCCAGGTGCTGGGTTTCCCAAACATGCTCGGCACATTTGACGATCCACTGCGAGCTGGGCAGGCCGGCCATCGGACTCCAGTAATTCATGAGGGGGAACGGGCCGAGCTTTTCGACGAGTTGCGGGTATAAGTTTGCCGGCGAACTCCAGCAGGCGGTGAGGGGTTTGCCGTCGGGTCCATGCTGCGGCTTGGGCGTGACCACCACGTCCGCCGCTCCGCACATCGCATTTTGCCAGAAGAGCATCGCGACTTTTTTGTTCATGCCTTGCCAGAAGCGTGGGCGTTCGAGCAGTGAGTTGCTCTGTTCCCAGAAAGTCACTTGTTTGCGGGTGTCGGCGTGATTGGCGAGGTCGAGATGGGGCCAGAGGGCGGGGCGGTTATGGGTGTAGAGGCCGTTGCAGATGATGCCGTGCTCGCCGGCGGTGGCGCCGGTGGTCAGGGTCGCCTGGGCGGTGCAAGTGACGGCGGGGAAGGCTGGGCGGTAACTTGCCGCATGCTTCATCCCCCCCCCCCCTACCGCAAGCGTCTTGAGGCCCGGCGTTTGTTCGAGCAACGCACGATCCAGGCCCGCTACCAGTACAAAACAAACTCTCGCCATGATGAGTTCCTTTCCGTTGATCCTGTTATTATCTCTTTGTACGTATTTTTCGCTACAATCTCCACTGGCAAACGAACGGCGGGCAAGCCCGCCGGCTAAATATTTATTACGGACTACATGATGATTGATGTGCTTTTTACGCCTGCGGACCATTTGGCTGCTGTGGAGATATTGCCGCAGTCGCAGGTGGTTGTGCTGGATGTGATTCGTGCGACTTCCACGATCACTACGGCGTTGCATCATGGTGCGAGGGCGGTGGAGTTGTTTCCGAGCTTGGATGCGGCGCGGCGGGCTAAGGCGGAGGGGGGGGCGAATGCGGTGCTGGCGGGGGAAACGAATTGTCTTAAGCCGGAAGATTTTGATCTGGGAAATTCGCCGCGGGAATTTGTCGCGGAAAAGATCGGGGGGACGACGGTGCTGCTGGCGACGACTAATGGTACGCTGGCGGCTTCACGGGCGACGGCGGGGAGAAAAATATTCATTGCGTCCCTGCTGAATGCTTCTGCTACCGCCGAAGCACTGTTACCCGAGATTGATTCGCTCAATACCCTCTTTTTCTGCGCCGGCACCCACGGCAAATCGTCCATCGAAGATGTCATCGGCGCGGGGAGCATCCTGTTCCATTTGCTTCAGGCGACCTATCGGACGAATCTTCCGTTCACCGATAATGCGTGGCTGGCTTATCATGCATTCGCGGCGGTTCGGGGGCCGTTGGCGGCGGCGCTGCGGCTGGGGGCTGGTGGATACAATGTGATTCGTGCGGGATTGGAAGAGGATATTGATCACTGTGCGCGGTTAGATGCGATGCCGATGGTGATTACGCTGGAGCCGAGGACGATGAGCTGCACAAAGTCGCGAATAACCTTGCGTGGAAACGCAAGGCTGCGGACGCCAGAGAGTCCCTCATGAAATGTACGAGTGAGACGCATGGGATGCGTTAAGCCTTGCGTTGCCACGCAAGGCTATTGGTCATTTGGGTTCTTTGAGGGTGTCGGATTTGGGGAGGTCGCGGAGGGAGGCGAGGCCGAAGATTTCGAGGAAGTAGCGTGTGGTGCCGTAGAGCATGGGGCGGCCGATCTCTTCGGCTCGGCCGACGATCTTGACGAGATTGTGTTCCATGAGGTTGCGAAGTGTTTCGCCGCAGGCGACGCCGCGGATGGATTCGACGGTGGCGCGGGTAAGCGGTTGTTTGTAGGCGACGATGGCGAGGGTTTCAAGCGAAGCGGGCGTCAGGCGGCCTTCGTCTTTCTTGCGGACGAGGCGTTCGATGTACTGGGAGTATTGGGGGAGGGTCAGGAGTTGGTAGCCGCCGGCACGCTCTTCGATGCGATAGGCGGCGCCTCCGCCTTCGCGAGTTGAGTAGAAGGCGTTAAGTTGTTCGAGGGTTTGTTTGACGGGCTTGGTGGAGTCGAGGCCGACGATTTCGGCGAGCTTGCCGGCGGTTAGCGGGATGTCGGTGGAAAAGAGAATCGCTTCAATGACTTGGAGCAGCGGCATGGAGTCGGCGGTGAGGTCGGGCGCGGGCGGCTCAGGCTGCGCAATTTCGGGGGTGATGGGGTCGGTGGTTTCGGACGTGGGTATAGGTTGTTCGCTCATGGCAGTGAATGTAGCTGCAAATCATCAGAGCCGCAATCGTCAGATTGCGGTTACTTTTGGCTTGATTGGGAGGATGGATGCAGGTACTGTTCGCGTTATACACGAAAGGAGATGTGATGAAGGTTTTGATCTCTTGCCTGGTGATGGTTTGCCTGTTGGGGTGTGCGTCGACAGTGAGGCCGCGGGAGCAGCAGCTTCCGACAACCACGGAACTTCCGACGGCTACGAAGCCACAGGCGGTTGATTCGGTGGTCGCGGTTCAGGCGGAGAAAGCGGACTTGAAGGTGACGTTCGTGCAGTTGAACGAGCTGCATGGCTATAGCAACGGCGACTCTAATGCGAGGATCACTTTCCTGTTTACCAACGTCAGTGGAAAGAACATAAAGGCGATCCAGGGAACTATCAAAGCAAGTGATCGATTCGGCGCGAGCCTGGGGGAGTTGAATGGGGTGGACATCCAGACGAACATCAAAACATCGTCGTCAATTCAGACGATCGAGACATGGAACGATGTGAATAGCAAATTGATACTATTGCTGGAGAAGTTTCCGAACGGGCCGGTGTTCACTTGGGAGACGACACGGGTACTGTATGAGTGAGGGGACAGGGGAGGGGTGTCCGCAAAACAGAGCTGCAATCGTAAGATTGCAGTTCGTGCGATTGTGCGACTGCAACCTTACGATTGCAGCTCTGTTTTGCGGCGATCGGTTACCAATCTTTTCGCATCTGGTCGACGATGGCGGAGGCAAGCCGTTCGATGGCCCATTGTTCGGCGTCGTCAACTCGCTCGCCGATCTGCGGTATCTCGGTCGAGGAACGGTTGAACTGTTTGCGTTCCACGAGCACTCGGCCGGAACGGAGGTCCTTCCATGTAAAATTGACCACGACGGTGATTTCGGTTTCGCGTGGGAGAATGGTGCCGAAACGGCGAGTGAGGACGCCTTCCTGGATGTCGACAATCTCGCCGCTCAACAGCGTGTCGGCGTTTTTGGCGTAGGCGATCTTGTAAGGCGTGCGAGCTTCGATGTTCTTGTCGACAGCCTCGGCAAGACGGAATTCCCACTCGCGGCGGAAAGTCTTGTTGTTGAACTGCACGGCGACGGTCTTCACGGAAGAGTTGTAGAGCGGCTTGGTCGAATAACCGCAACCGGGAGAAGCCAGAAGCCAGAAGCCAGAAGCCAGAAGGAAGAACATCCGAGCCGCGACCATCAGGGAGCGACAGGCCTTCTTTCCGCATTGCCGCACAGTCGCTCCCTTACGATCGCGGCTCTGATCGTCGAATGCCTTTGCCTTAGGGTGGCGGAGAGTCATTTGGAGGCCTCCTCGGGGATGCGGCGGGAGAGTTCGGTGCGGGCTTCGTTGGCCCAGGTGGTGCCGGGCCAGTTTTCCTTGACTCGCTTGTAGTAGAAGGCGGCGGCGTGTTTGCGACCGGCTCGCCAGTAATAGCGGGCGATCTCGAGTTCCTTGGCGCCTTCGAGCTGATAGATGCGATCGTCGACGGCACGGGTTTGCAGCTCGAGCGACGATTGTTTGTAGTTTTCGGAAATGGTGGCGAGCTGTTCGCGGGCGTCGTAGAGAGGGGTGAAGTCGAACAGGATGCCACGGAAATTGGCCAGCGAGGATTCAGCGCGGCGGATCTCGGCTTTGCGGACGTATTGCGAGTAAGGATAGCGTTTGAGGAAGTCGGAGTAGGAGTCGGCGGCTTCGGGGAATTTGCCGACCTCGTAGTAGTAGTCGGCGACGCGTAGGCCGGCACGCTCGGCGAGAGGGGCGCCACGCTGGCGGTCCTGGATGCGATCGAGAAGTTCGATGGCGTCTTCCGTGGCGGAGAAGAGGCGGAGGCCGAGGAATTTGCGTCTGAAGCCGCGGAGGAGCGCGTCGGCAATGTTGTATTCACGCTCCAACGTGTGGATGTACAGTTCGGAGGTCGGGTAATTGACGACGAGTTCTTCGTAGGAGTAAAGGGCTTCGTATCGGTTGCCGCGGAAAACCTCGGCATCCCCCTGGAGCAGCAAGACCTGCGGCATCAGCGGGTGCTTCGGGTTCTTCTTGATCCAGACTTTGGCGTCTTTGATGAGTTTCTTGGTGTTGCCGGCGGCGAGGTCCTTGACCATCTGGGCGACCTGAGCGTCGGGAGTCCCTTCGCCTGGCGGAACGAGGGGGACCCATGCGCCATTGCGGAGTTCCCAACCTGGCGGAGCTTTGACAGTGTTATCTGCCGCGGTCTTGGTGTCGGCTGCATGCGCGGCGGCCGTGAGGAAGGCAACGCACAGCAGAGCGAGCGCGAGAAGATGGCGGCGGCGTTGCGTTGGTTTTGTCATAGCAGCAAAGTATAGCGGGTGATGAGAGGGCTGCAACATCCTTTTTTCACCATAATCCTCCCCACTGCCCGATAATCCATACACCCCTTGATATAAAAAACACTTTCCCAGTAAGGATCGCTTCATGAAATCTCTGTTCCCCCTTCGGTGCCTCATTGCTTTGCTTCTGGCCCTTCTGCCGTTGGCCGCTTGCGGGCCTAAGCAGGCTCCCATTATTGAGGGGCCAACGGATAAGTACGATACCCCCGTCGTCGGATGGGGGCTCCGTAAACTGGATACCAAAGACTATCCCGACATGCGGGCCGCGTGGAACGATACCACGAATTTGGAACGTGCTATTGATAAGTCTATTCATTTCCTACAGAAGCCTTCATCTTCGCGATTCTATCCTTCAGCCAATCAGCCGGAGGATACCATCACATGCGATCAGATTCTCAAGACTCTCTACGACATGAAGGTGATGCTCCACAAGAACCTCACGCCTGATCAATTCCAGCAGGAGATTCTGACACGCTACGATGTTTACTCATCGAAAGGCTACAACGACAAGGGCGGTGTCCAGTTCACCGGATACTTCACCCCCATCTACCACGGCTCACGCACCCGCACCGCGGAATATCAGTATCCCATCTACTCGCGTCCACATGATCTCGTGACCGATCCGATCACCGGCAAGGTCATGGGAACCGCTTATCCTGTCCGTCGCGAACTGATGCAATCCGGGCGTCTGAATGGTCTTGAACTGCTGTGGTTCAAGAAGCCGCTCGAGCCGTTCATGATCCAGGTTCAGGGGTCGGCGCAGGTTATCATTGACGCTACCGGTGAAACGCTCTACGTCGGCTACGCCGGCTCCAACGATGCTGAACATGTGGGGCTCGGAACGCAGCTTGTCCGGGACGGCAAGGTCGACGGCAACCACCTCTCGCTGCCGGTCGTCATCGACTATTTCGAACAGCACCCCGCGGAACTCAAGGAGTACATTCTCCGCGACGATCGCATGACTTTTCAGAAGATTTACACGGCTGCTGAGGCGGCAAGCTGGCCGACCGGGTCGCTCAATGAACAGGTCACGCCGGAGCGAAGTCTGGCGACGGACAAGTCGATTTTTCCGCGGGCGAGTTTGACGTTTATCGATGTGGATAAGCCGGACATGGGGGGAAAGCTGGTGCCTTATAAGGGCTTTTTGCTGGATCAGGACAGCGGCGGGGGCATTCGTGCCGCGGGACGAGCGGATATTTACATGGGCATCGGCGATCAGGCGGGGCGACGGGCGGGGAACACCTTTGCGCTCGGCAGGCTTTACTATCTCTTTCTCAAACCGCAAGTTGCCCCCCCCTCTCCCCCGCAATGACCCCAAAGCCCAGGGACCGCGGTCCCTGGGCTTTATTTGCTTTGCTCCACGACCTGAATTTTGAAGGAATCCTTCACGTATCTCCTCCAGCCCTCGCTGTCGTAACCCGGTATGTAAATCACACCCGTTTTCGGATCGATCGTCAGCGTCGATGCTCCCCCACCGATCTTCAATGTTTGCTGTACTTCGTAGCGATCATTCGTCTGCCCGAGCACCAGGAGGTTGCCTTCAACGGTCGTGAGGAAGACCTTGTCTCCGTATACAGCGGAGCTCTCCACGGTGTTCCGCAGTTCCAACATGCCAAGGCCACGCCCATCAACGAGCGACAGTACTCCGAAGCGATTCGGCCAGATTCCCATGAATAACCGAGCATTCTTTTCGTCGAGCGACATCCCTGTCGGGCGGGCACCGTTGTGCAGCGGCCACTTTGTGAGAACCGTCATGGAACTCGTCTCGATGAGTGCGACCGCGTCGGGATTCGAATCTGCGACCGTGACATAGGCTGTGCCGTGGCCGTCGGAAACGATGCTCGTTACCCTGCCGTCGAACGCGATGGCACGGTCCGGCTTCCCGGTCTTGAGATCGATATCCTGTGAGATCGGCACGACGCATTTGGCTTCATAACAGCCCACCAGCACCTTCTTGCTTGGGGCATCGTAGACGCAGGCCGATGGATCGCCATCCACCGCAATCCGGCCGAGCAGGACGTTGGTCTTGAGATCGAAGACCACCACGTCATCGTCGCGGCCCAAGGTGATAAAGCCGCGATTGACCGCCGGTACCAGCGCCACGCCACGCGGCGTGCCCTTGACCGGAATCTCGCTGATCACTTTGCTCTGGGCTACATTGACCACCAGCAGCTTGTCGTTTCGTGAGACGTAGAGCAGTTTGCCTTGGTCATCAAGCGCCATTACACCGCATCTGCCATCGCCGCCGGGCTTGAAAGTCCGCGCGATCAGGTAATCGCCCGGCTTGGTGACCGGCGTTACCACCGCCACTTTGGACGCAAAGCGTTCATTGCTGCCACGGGAATAAGTGACGGTTAAATCGACACCGATCTGGACGGCATCCGCGAATGTCGCGGACTTGCCGTCCCTCGTGATAACGGTCACACCGCTCTCTCCCTCCTTGCCTTCCTTGACCGTGAATTTCAGAGAGCCGTTGCCATATTTCAAATCGAACGTTTTGGCCCGGGCATCCACCGCCAGGACCGTTCCTTGTTTGACGTTTTCTGCGGTCTGCGCGACAGCGTTACCCAGCATGAGAATCGTGGTGCAGACCAACGCCAGCCATGTTACGTCTCTCTTCGAATGATGGATACCAGCCATTTGAACTCCTGTTAGGGCCACAGGATCCACACCGCAACCGCGACGAACACCGCCGAGGTCGCCCAGCGAAGGCCGGCACCATTGCCGGTGCGGCGGCGTAACCACTGCGAGATTCCGCCGGCGAAAATCGCACAGGTCCCGAAAACGATGATCGTGCACAGAGCAAACACCGCCCCGAGAATCACCAACAGCAGCCACGTGGGAAGTCTCCCTCCCCCGTTCCCTTCACGCTCAACGACCCCTGATAGGAACACCAGGAAAAACAGCGTCACTTTCGGATTGAGCACATTCCCCAGGATCGATTGCCTGTAAACAGCCAGCAGCCCGCCCGGAGCGCTCTTGGCCTCCAAAATGAACGCACTTTTCGAAAGGATATTTCTTACCGCGAGGTACAGCAGATAAGCGGCCCCCAGACAGCGAATCACCAACAGCGCGTTGGGATGGGCTTTCAGCATCGCCGCGATGCCCAGGGCGGCCAATGTTGTGTGAACAGTCAACCCCGAAGCGAACCCCAGCGAAGCGACGATGCCGGCACGAACACCCTGCGTCACCGATCGCGTCACCACGGTCAGGATATCCGGGCCGGGCGAAATCGCCACCACGAGCGACGCCACCGTGAATTGCAAGAATGCCGATCCAGTCATCAATATCTCACAGGCCATGTGACCAAAACATCAGAGCCGCAATCGTAAGATTGCGAAGCGATAACCGCAATCTTACGATTGCGGCTCTGATGATTTAAGGGTGCATCCGCCAATAGTGGCAATTCCGAAAAAACGCCCGTAGCGACCCCGCTTTGCGGGGTGGCAGGTGGGGAAAATGCTTGGTGCAACCAGAATTGCCACTCATTCGGGATGCACCCATGATTTAACGAACGCGAGATTCACATGAAACAGAACGCGGATACAATGACGGATTGCTTGAACAGGGAGTCGTTATGATGGAACAACGTCGGCCGGTGGTGACGGTGATTGGTGGCGGGATGATTACGCGGACGCAGCTTCTGCCGACGCTGTATCACATGCAACGGCAGGAGAATGGGGGGGGGATCGGCGAGATTCGGATGTGTGCGCTGGATACGAAGCCGATCCTCGAGATGCGGCGAGATGCGGCATTGCAGAATGGATTCCCGGGACAGAATTTTGTAGCATTTCCGGATCCGGCGACAACCAAACCGACGGAATCGTTTCCAGAACTTTATCGTGAGGTGCTCAAGAGTGCGCCCAAGGGATCGATCGCGGTTGTGGCGGTGCCGGATCATTTTCATTACTCGGTGATTAAGGCGGGATTGGAAAACGATTTGCATTTGTGCGTGGTCAAGCCGCTGGTGCTCAAGCATGCTCAGGCCCAGGAGATCGAGAAGATGGCGAGGGAGCGGGGGCTGGTGGTCGGCGTTGATTATCATAAGCGATTCGATTATCGCAACCTGATGGCCCGCAAAGACTACCGCTCCGGCAAGTTCGGCAACTTCCGACTCGCACAAGCCCACCTCCACGAACCCTGGTACTATCGCGATTCCAATTTCCAGAACTGGTGCACCTGCGAAAACAGCGACATGTTTACGTATGTCGGCTGCCATTATGTGGATCTTGTTGCATTTATCACGGGGCTTCGGCCGGTGTCGGTAAGCGTTTATGGTATCCGCGACAAGTACCCCAACGGCCGGGAAGGGTTCCTCTGGACCGACGCCCGCGTGGTCTGGGACAACGGCGGCTGCCTCAGCATCGCCAACGCCATCGGCTATCCCAACGCCGGCGCCGGCGGCAATTCGCAGGGACTCGTCATCTGGGGACAAGGACCCAAAGACGCCACGCTCGTGTATCACTCCGATCAGTTCCGCGGCGTCAAACACAGCAACATCGAATCCGGCTCCGACCCCGGCGACACCATCTACAGCGAACCAAACCCGGACTATTTCCGCCTGCTCGATCAGGGCGGCGCGGGAGGAGGACTCGTCCCGGTCGGCTACGGCCATCGCAGCGTCGAGTACATCATCGACGCCTGCCGCCAGGCCGGCGCAATCGCTTCGCTGACGGAGCGGCAGAAGTTAATCAAGCAGTTCGACGCCGAAGGCATCATGGCCACGCCAGCCAACTCCGCCTATAACGAACTGGTCGTCGAAGCCGGCCGCCTGAGCATCACCAACGCCGGCCGCGAAGTCGTCATCGACTACGGCGAACACCCCAGCGTCCGTTTCCGCTAATCCGTGGCATCGGCGTCCCGCCGATGATCCATGATGCACGCAGTCTCATTTTCCCATGAACGCCGCACAGGTCTGGGACCGAGATCCTCCCAGAGCCGGCCAGACTCTACGGTTGCGTGGCCCGCGAACTCGCAGGTTCTATCCCGAGTGCATCAGGCGGATCAGTTACACCGATCTGGAAAACGACGTGCACTTCATCTTCATGACCAACAACTTTCATCTGGCAGCCTCGACGATTGCGCGACTGTACCATTGTCGTTGGGAGGTGGAATTGTTCTTCAAATGGATCGAGCAGTACCTTCGGATCAAGGCATTTTTCGGGAATTCGCAGAACGCCGTGCAAACACAATTGTGGATCGCGATCAGCGTGTACGTTCTGGTGGCGATCACAAAGAAACATCTCCATGCATCGCAGAGCATGGGAGAAATCCTGCAGATTTTGAGTCTCTCTCTTTTCGAGAACCCCCCTATTTGGCTGGTTCTGGCCGATGCGAAGATGATAATCGGCGAGTACGATGCTTGTAACTCCTTGCCGTTACTGGAGATTTAACCGGACAGTAGTGATTTCGAATGACGAATGACGCATCAAATCCGAATGCTCAAATGTTCAAATGACCGAAACAGTCGGAATGCCGCCTGTAGGCGTCCCCGTTTCAGTCATTGGAAGGGGGGAGCGTCATTCGGACATTCGGATTTGATTCGTCATTCGTCATTCGAATTTCGTCATTTAATCCGCTATCCTCCTCTGGATTCACCACTCATCTGGAGCGCTCATGTCTCTTCTCGTCACCGGTTCTCTCGGCATTGATTCCGTCATCACTCCCGCCGGCAAGGCCGACCACGTCCTGGGCGGCTCCGCCATCTACTTTTCCTGGGCCGCCGCCGCATTCACCAAGGTCCGACTCGTCGCCGTCGTCGGCGATGATTTCCCCCAGGAATTCGAAGCCGCCTTCGCTAATCCCAACATCGACACCACCGGCCTAGAACGCCGCAAAGGCTCCAAAACCTTCCGCTGGAAAGGCACCTACGACCCCACCATGAACGAAGCCACCACGCTCGAAGTCGACCTGAACGTCCTGATCGAAGCCCCCCCAAAAGTTCCCGCCGCCTTCAAAGATTCCAAGATCGTCTTCCTTGCCGCCACGCATCCCAACCTCCAACTCGACCTGCTCTCCCAGGTTACTGGCGGGGAGCGGGGGGGGGGAGGGGGGCCCAAGCTGAGCATTGCCGACACGCGTGATCTCTGGATCAAGCAATGCTACGCCGAGTCCCTCGCCGCCTACAAGCATTTCGACGGCATCGTCCTCAACGACCTCGAAGCCCGCCTGCTGACCAAAAAAACAAACCTCGTCGAAGCTCTCCACGACCTCCAAAAAATGCTCAAACCCACCGGCCCACGCATCGTCCTGCTCAAAAAAGGCGAGCACGGCTGCCTCGCCGCCATCGGAAACGATACCTTCTCTCTCCCCGCCTATCCCACCGCCCGTGTCATCGATCCCACCGGCGCCGGCGACTCCTTCGCCGGCGGCCTCTTCGGCTACCTCGCCGCCAAAGACCAATACGACCTCTCCATCCTCAAAAACGCCATCGCCGCCGGCACCGTCATGGCCAGTTTCACCATCGAAGACTTCTCCCTCAACCGCCTCTGCAAAGTCACCCCCGAAGAAATCCACGCCCGCCACACCGCCTACAAAAAAATGCTCACCCTATAACCGTGGCATCGGCGTCTCGCCGATGGAGCACCGAGTGGTAACGCGGTGGTTGGGCATCCCAATGTGTGTGACGTTGATCTTGTGAAAGGGCACCAAAAACGCTTGCGGCGTCGCGGACCTCTCCCACTATTTATTGACTCCAACATAAGTAATGTTCTTCGGAAGGTATAGCCGATACCGCGATATGAGACCGCATGGAAGCGCCAAGACGTTCCCGCCTTACTCTCCTGAGCTTAATCCATTGGCGTACGTCTGGTCGAATCTCAAAGGCTGTTCGACACTTGCCAACGCCTGTCCCGATGAGGTTGGCGAACTTGACGATCTTGTCCGGCAGGCCGCCAACCGAGTTCACCGCCGACCGGAACTTCTCCGATCTTTCTTCCGTGCAGCAAAGCTGCCTATGCGACTTTAAAAAACATTACTTATGTTGGAGTCAATAGCCTTGCGAGGGATCGTAAGGCTTAACGTATCCTGCGTGTCTTACTCATGCATTTCATGAAAGTCTCTGGCGTCCGGAGCCTTGCGTTTCCACGCAAGGCTATTGATCATATTGCCTGTGGGGGACATGCGAGGGAAGGAGGTGACGATGGCGGATGTGATACTGGATTATCAGCGGATGGTGCCGCACGGAAGCAGTGCGACGCGGCGATAGCCACAAAGAATACAAAAAACACAAAAAAATGAGTGATTTTCTTTGTGTTTTTTGTGGCGGGTATGAGGTTATTCATGGAATCGTGAAGTTGCGGATGGCGGAGCACATGGCTTGGATGTTTTGGAGGGGGATTTGGCCGATCATGTCCTGGTCGGGGCCGGCGATGAGGCCGGTGGGGCCGAGGGTGCGGAGGGTTTGGTGGACGGTATGTTGGATCTGCTCGGGAGAGTCGTTGGGAAGTGTGGTTTGGGTGGAGATCGCGCCGTGGAAAGCGATGCGGTTTTTGAAGCGGGCAAGTTGGCCGGGGGACATGCCGGCGGCGCTGACCTGGACGGGATCGAGAGCGTCGATGCCGGCGGCGATGAGGTCGTCGATGATGCTGCTCACAGCGCCGCAGGTGTGGTACATGACGGGGAGGTTGAATATCCTGGCTTGTTGAGCGAGATGGGCGAGTGAGGGGATGATGAAGCGGCGGCACATTTCGGGGCTGATGAACATGGAGCGTTGGGTGCCCAAGTCGGAGCCGAAGTAGTAGACGTCGATGAGGCCGCGGGTGGCGGAGAGATAGGCTTGGTTCATTTCGAGGTAGGATTGCGTGAGGCGATCGATCACGGCAGCGACGAGATCGGGGTTTTCAATAGTGGCGAGAAGGAAGTCTTCTTCGCCCATGAGATTGCGGCTGGTGGTGAAGACGGAGGCCCAGATGCCGCCGTAAACAGCAAGACCGGAGTCGCGGGCGGCTTTGGCTTTTTGGATGCATGCCGGAATGTCGAGAACGCTTGCGGAAGGCCAGCGGACGCGGGCAAGATCGTCGGGCGAGGCGGCGCTGGCGAGGATCGGCTGAGTGCAGTGGTACGATTCAAGATCGCCGTCTTTGATGGTGCGGTATCGGTTGCCGAAGAGGTCGGTGAAGTTGCCGTCCTGATCGGGCGGCTGCTTGGCGTCGGGTTTGAAGACGGGGCCGATTTGGAGCGAGTCGGCGTGAAAGTGCTTGAGGACGGCCAGATCGGAATCGAGATGAAGCTGCTCTTGAAGATGTTTCATCAGCGGCGATTCGGCGCGGAAGATGATGGGGATGCGGTCGATGTTGGGATTGCGGGCGATGGCGCGGAGAATGCGGTCGCGGGAGGAAAGGGAGGGGGCGGTCATGAGAGAAACGGACATGCGATACTCGTCAAATGGGGGACAGGACGACTGCCGCTCGCTCGAACCATTCAGTTTTGTGGAGCGTATCGCCACCATGTTAGCGGATCAGCCTGCGGTATTCGAGGTTTCGGCGACAAGGCTGCTTCGTTGCGGTGCATCCCGCCCTGTTCGGAGAAACTGTTATCCACGCAACTGTGTTAAAAGGTAAAGGGTAAAAGTTAAAAGGTAAAATCGCTCACTTTTGCCGCGAAAGCGAAGGTTTGGGACGACTCAAATACTTTTGGCCTTACTGGGTATCCCCTTAACTCCTCCTGACTTCGTCGCTGATTGCGGAATAAATCATAAGTCTTTATTTGACAAGGGTTCCATTTTGCGGCCGGGTGTCCCGTGCGGATAATGGGGGCATGTTTGTTCGCAAAAAAGCATTTGTTC
>Ga0123357_10006560_pt1 | contig 14231 bp, 9 predicted proteins | sample TergutEmb28metaG_FD_89873 | JGI IMG/M metagenome (GOLD analysis project Ga0123357, IMG submission 89873) | Embiratermes neotenicus P4 segment gut microbial communities from Petit-Saut dam, French Guiana - Emb289 P4 | ecosystem: Host-associated > Arthropoda: Insects > Digestive system > Gut ... | reverse complement strand
CCCGTGCCATCTTTCTTTTGTTTTCTCCGCTATGCTGTCCTTCATTTTTCTTGTTTCTTTCTGTACTTCTGTCTTCAGGCATCTAGCCATCTGTAACACTGCTGAATCGGTGTTGTGTTGGTGCGTTCTGACAACCTGTATTAGTGGGTCTTCCTTCCTGTCTACATATTCCACCAATTTTGTAATTTCTACACCATGAACCAGTAATGTCAAACATTAAATGGGAAAGATATTTTCCCTACCTTTCAAGGTCATGCAGCCAGCATGATGATACTTTTGACAGTTACAATGCACAAACACTAGATGGTGTTCACTGGTTTAACATCTCATATAGTTCCATGGAAACCAATTATTGTCTACAGCAGTAATCAGCATCCCACAGCCTGCCAGACATAAGGGTTTTCAAACACATTTAATTTGCAATCCTCCATCAAAACAAAGGGTAACTTTTTAGTGACCAGATGAACTTCGCATAAATAGTTAATTATGTTAGACATTACTGAAGCTGTAATGGGAATCATATTTATTGCATGGGAAAGTACTGAGTTTTGGAAACTTTAGAAGGGGAGAGTGAGAAATATACGAAAAGATAATCTCCACCATCTTCTCTGCCCTTTCAATGTTAAGTACAATCGAGTAATACTTAGTGTATGTGTATTTCAGTCGGAATTTTACTGAATGCAATTCTGTGTATCTCTTCTTTAATCAGTGACAAAGGAACAGGGCAAACTTTCACTTCACAAAGGTAGTGCATGCCATAAGATTAAACTGTAATTAAATGCTATATTAATGTAAAATTCTTAATTAAGAGTAGTTTTAGTCCTTTAGCAGTGTAATAAAAAATGAATTTTCCCTGATAAAGTACGACTTTTAGTGTTAACAACTGGTTGGTGGTCTCCCCAGTATTTGGGTTTTTAAAATGGCATAGGCTGCCCAAATTGATCTACAGTGCATGTACATAAATGAGAGGGTGGGTTAACAGACATATATTTACTTTTACAACAAGATCCTTTAGACAGAAGAACTCAATTCTTTTGACTAAAGCCATGCAGTAGAGTTGTTTGGGACAAGGTAACAGATACTCTCATCTAGTCAGGAAATTCCACTCCTTTATGAAACCTGGACATTCAGTAAATTGCTGTCAAAAAGAGTCCACCTTACTTACTTACTTACTTACTTACTCCATGGCGCAGAGTCCTTCTTGAGAAGCTAACTGGTTCTCAGCTAGTCAAGAAATTCCTCGCCATTTTATGGAACCCAAAGGATCATTACTGCATTCACAAGAGCCCATCACCTGTCCCTATGCTGAGCCAGATGGATCCAGTCCATGCCCCCACATCCCACTTCCTGAAGATCCATCTTAATATTATCCTCCCAAGTTGTTTCCTTCCCTCATTTTTCCCCACCAAAACTCTGTATACACCTCTAACATCCCACATGTGTGTTAATGCCCTGCCACACTCATTCTTCTCGATCTGATCACCCGAACAATATTGGGTTAGGAGTACGGATCATTAAGCTCCTCATTATGTAGTTTTCTCCACTCCCCTGTTACCTCATCCCTCTTAGGCCCAAATATTCTCCTCAGCGCCCTATTATCAAACACCCTCAGCCTATGTCCCTCCCTCAATGTGAGCGACCCAGTTTCACACCCATACAAAACAACAGGCAAAATTAAAATTCCACATATAATTAATCTTTGTATTTTTGGATAGCAAACTGAAGACAAAAGATTCTGCACCGAATGATAGCAAGCATTCCCTGACTTTAATCTGCTCTTAATTTCTTCCTGAATAGAATTTCGATTTGTTAAGGTTGTTCCCAAATATTTGAACTCAAAATCCCACCTTTTCAAAGGAGATATACTATAGGAATGTATAAAGGAATTTAAAATTCCTACTAAATTAATAAATATATGTAAAACATGTGTACAAAAGCCAAGAAGTGCAGTTAGAATAGAAGGAGCACTGTCATCTATTTTTTGAAAATAAAACAGGTTTGAAACAGGGTTACTCTTTATCACCACTATCATTTAATTTGGCATTACATAAAGTGATAAAAAGTATAAAAATTGTTCCTAGTGGTATAAGGATTGGTAAAGAACAATTGACTGTATTAGCATATGCAGATATCATTGCATTAATTGGAAAAAATGAAATGGAAATAAGAAAACTTCTTCTAGAAATGGAAAACATTGCCAGAACGTTCAGATTACAGATAAACCAAGAAAAGACAAGATATATGATAGTGGAAAGGAAAAACAGTTTAAAGAAAAATAAAATAGGACATTTGAAAATAAAAAATTACAAATCTGAAAGAGTGGAAAATTTTAAATATTTAGGAGTTATACTTCATGAAGATAGCAATAACCAAACAGACTTGCAAGAAAGAATAAAAATGCTAACAACACATATTTAATGCTACAAAATTTTTTTTAAAAATTTAAACACATCAAAGAAACTAAAATTAAGACTAAAGAACACAATAATAGACAAAACGTTAACATATGCATAAGAAACTTGGACACTAACAAAGAGGGGGAGAAAGCAATTGAACATTTTTGAAAGGAAAGTGTATAGAATAATTTCAGGTCCAGTATATGACAATGAAAAAGAAAATTGGAAGATATTAACCAATAAAGAAATTCATGCAAGTGTTACAAAACCGACTATAATAGAGACAATAAGGTTAAATTGATTATGTTTGTTTGGGCATGTACAGAGAATGGAAGGAAACAGGATTCCCAAACGGGTATTATATACGACTTTGGGAACAAGAAGATTGAGAGGTAGACCAAGAAATAGATGGCAAGATGAGGTAAGGGAGGATGGAAGAATAGTTGGTGGAGAAGGGTGGCAGGAAAAAGTACATAACAGAGAGGAATGGAAGAAGCTCCTGAGAACGGCAAGGAATTGTCACATTCTGCACACGAGAATGGAATGAATGAATGAATGAAAGGTTGTTCCCAAATATTTGAACTCTTCCACCTTTTCAAAGGAGCTATTATCCATCTCTATATTGTGACTTCATCCTGCATTCTGATCTTGAGACATGACTATGTACTTAGTTTTATCAGCATTCACCAAAACAGTCCATCACAATATAAAAATATCTGATCAATATTTCATCTCATTATTGATACCTCCAGTATTAAAGTTATGAGCTGTAAACCTACCCTGAAGAAATTCATTAGGTCATTCGTGGCCTCCGTCCTTTTCTTGTGGCCACACAATCCTGGAGCGATTTTCTTCAAAACTGGAAAAATGGTTTCTAAATTTCCAGCAGGTGAACCGGACCGAAAAAATGAATTCAGCTTATAAATTAATGATTTGAAATCAGCATCATCATGTGCATACCTCGTGCCAGCAATCATTGACCACAAGACATTAACTGATGGTACACTGAACAGTCCAGCAACCTAAAATAAAAGATTTATTGTTAGTACACTGAAGAGTTCAGCAACCTAAAAAGAATGTACTGTTCACACATTCAGGCATCCATTAACCTAAAACACCTTGGTGCTTATACAAGCATTGAACAGGCCCAAAACCTAGAACAGCATGTTTATTCTTGGTAACACTGAAGAGTCCAGCAATCAACAGCAACTGGTCCTGCATCACAATTAGCCATCTCACCAGTTCAAAGTGTACAAACTAAATCTGTAGGGTACTTAACTAAATTCAGTTAAATAACTAACTCCACTGAACAAAGTCCTTTTGCAGCAGCTTAACACTCTCTCAGATAGTCAGTAAATTCCCCAGCTTTTGTCACATATTTCAGTATTAGGTCCTTAATTTACTGTTTAAGGTTACTGTACTTATATATGTGTAGAAGGAAGCTGTATGGATGTCTCTCCATATTAGGGTTAATACATATCTTTTAACAGCTTGCAAAAATCAGAGCTCATAATGTACTGTCCTTGCAATACTACTGCAATCTGCTAATATAGCTATACTATATATATTTATAACGTAATAAAAATAGTAAAAAAGGATGCATCACTGACAAAATTTCTATGCAAGATGATAAAAATCTGCTCTACAACAAGCTAACTACTGTGACATCTGACTGGTAATATTTCACATACAGTGAAGTAACTAACATCCACAGATGGTTTGACACCCTTATTCATCAAAGCAGGCCACTGACTGTAATTAATGACATTTCATGTCTGCTTGTTTATCTGTTTACACAACCAGTGCAAAAAATTTATCACTACTCCACAATTTCTTAGTAACACAAGTTTTCTCATCTTTTAAGTCCACTGTCATTTCAAAAAGCCCCATCCTTCTTTCAAATATTAGAGTTACCTACTTCTGGCTCTGAATGATCGATCCTCATAACACAGGTCTTATGTCTCTGAATAACATGGTTTTAAGGGAATGGTGCAAAATGCAAACTACCTAACTACCTCAGTGCTATGTTACTGCATGTGAATTGGTTAGAACAGTGCATATTACACCTGTCATTACTCTCAAACAGATGGCTAAAGAAAAGCTACCTTCTGAGTATGCACTAAACTGTTAGTGTAAATACCCATTAACATTAATAACTATGTGAAAGCTATTAGCAGCTTCAATTAACTGCACAGAAGCTTTACTACAAAGGTTATATTCCCAGGATAAAGTTGTGATTACCCATGTTTCTCAAAAGAATTTTATTTTCTAAGTTTTCTTGCCAATTAAGAACTTCAAAAACAATATATTTCACAATATTGACACATTGTTAAATTAATGTTTTTGGTATAAAATTTGTTTATAAAGTAAAATATGCCCTCCTTGGAGCCCTGGATAACATTTGCAAGGGAATAAAGTGTCAAATTGAGGGCTGGGATACCTCACATCATAGGCTATAATAAATAACATCCAACTTTCCATGGACTCTGCAGCAAAGACAGCTTCCTGTCCAGTATGTACAAGCAGTTATTCCCCCAAGGGGTGAAGTGGCTGAGCTGTGAATTTCACCACCCAACTCCAGGCAATGTGAAGATAAAAAAAATGGCTGCCAATGTACCATACCCCACACCTAATTGTAGCATGGTTCTTAATTACATAGACACAATTTTACTGTGTACTATTATCAACAAATAAAGCAGCTTTCAGACAGTGAAGTCCTGCAGACACCATAAAGCAGTATTATATTATCCCACTTACATACACAATGACAGCTCCCTAGTCACGTGAGAAGTGCATCAATAAACATGAAAAGTCACCAAACGAAATCTCTAATTTAAAGTTCCTACAGCAGAAACTACAAAAATTACTGCACTCTGGAAGTTGCTCTCTAAACTTGATTGCCTTAGTACACTTCTCCAAAACACTGCTACCTATGCACTAACACATGACACCACATCCCAGGAAATCTTTAAATTTAAAATTATTTCTTCACTGTGTAACATTTAATATAAACACAGCCTACTGAAGTTTGAGAATGGCCCTAATTATCACGCATTTATTTTGAAATCTACAGATTACTTGGTAATGGCCAAGGGTTTGCTGCTTCAAATAAACAACTAATGATTATATCAGTGGATTCAACTCTTAACAGCTACCTTCAAAATTCCAGGTGCTGGTAAAGTAAATTCTCCTGCAACAAGCAGGTTAGCACAAAAACTGACACCCCTAACTTGTATTTGGAAAATAATCATTTTTAAACTCAGAAAAGGCATAGACTGCTATGATTCTAATTGGTCCTTTTCAGGCAAACACCAGTACAGTACTGTATGATAGGCCATCATCCCTCCTTGTGTTCACTGTTCATTAACATTCTGGTTCAAGCTATACTGCAAGTAATGATCATAATGATCCATCAGTATTTCAAACAATGAAACTGAAACTATTTAACATGTAAAGTTATCACAATCACAACCAATTACTGACCTGAACTACTTTCTTCTCTTTCATTTCTTTCATCAACTGTTCTGTTTCTTCAAGAATTACTCCCTCAGCACTTTTCTTGCCAAAACCGAAATCTTTCAGATGCTTTACTGTGAAGTGACGCAGTCCAGCCCAGGAAGCTCCATCCGTTAAGAGAATACCTGAACAGCAATTCATTACAAAAATCTGATTTGTTTCAGATTGGCTCATTTTGATTGTACAGGATGTCTCAAAGGTCAATGTGCAGTTGTTACTACCACAGTGATTATTTAGCAATGTTATTCCCACAACTAGCAGAGTCTTGTGATGCAACACCCCCATTAGAAGTACTGACAACATGCAGATTATAATCAAAATGACACTTGAAAATTGTGTGTAAACATTACTAGTTGTGTGCACTGTATTATGTAGTATGTGTTTAACTGCTCAGCGACTTACATGAACACTATTGTTAGAAGGTCCCTTGCAGACACTAATCAGGTACAAGGTCAGGAAATGACAAACTCAATATTCAGCATTACTCTAATATTAGGTTAACAGTTCTGGAGCCCATTAGTTCCAAAATCTACACACACTTACCATTACCGAATTCATAACTAACTCCAATGTGCACAATCCTCCTCCAGTATACGATAGATACCAGCTCATTACTAAAATTGTGGAACTAAAAATGGGTTCATAAGAACATGCCATCAAACCATATCCTGACCTAATGGAGTCCAGCCCATATTCTTACATGTTGTTTGTTTAGTCACTATTATCATCCTCATATTTTGCCGCTGTGCTCCCCAGGATCTCTGCCTGCAGGTTCATGATTACAGTGTCATGGACACTTCTCACCTCCCACATACTTGCTACAGGTCACTCACTGATTTGATCACCATTAGTATTATTTGCTGAAGAGTATAAATCACGTAGCTCATGTTCACATACGTTATCCGTATTCATGCTACTGTCTTTAAATCATTAATCCCAGGGCGTGATTCTCAAAAACTTTCAATATATTTCCTTCTCTTGGTATCACATCCATTTCAGACCAGAAATTTACAGCTATGTATAGTGAAATTTGTATGTTTTTATACAGCAGACAGGGAGATTACTACTGCACATATGAAGATGCCCAAAATTTGTGTACTCTTAACTTGTTCATCAACGTAATTTTGACTTGCCAGATTTGAGGTGTCCATGATGGTCACTATGAAGAATCCCGTCTCCGTCTGATACTGTGTAATTTGGTAGAAGTTTATCAACGTTCAGTAGAAAGGTCGGTACATTTCTATCACACAATACAGCATCACATGTCAAAGTTTCCTGGACAAGTTACCGATTTAAGCCATGCCACATTCTCCAAGTAACAAAGAAGTGTTAAAGGTTGTACCACATACCAAACAAACTCACCAAGCCGTTTGTTCAAGCTCCTTTCGCGGACTTCCGGGCCGTCAGGTCTTCCCTCAAACTCATTCCTGCGCAAAACTTCCAGCACCTCATGGGGTCCACTAACGGCTATTATAGGTATTGAACCCAGCATCAGACCCACGATAGGCCCGTACTTCTCCAACCAGCTTCCGGACAGGGTCAAGTGGACATTCTTCATAGGCAGGAACGGGAAAGTGCCAAGTAAAGGGAGGCATGGCGGTCCTGATCAACACACACAGCACACTTGCAGCTGACTAATATTCTCGACCTTGGCTATTGTCTTCAATGTATCAACCCTACAACAGTTCGATTAATGGGCCTGCTTGCGTGGCTCATATGGAAAGGGCAGAGAGGGATTCTAGTGTGATTGGTCAGTTACGAAGGGCTCGTCTATCATTGGCCTGCTGTTCAGACAACGACTCATCAGACTCAGATCCTTCTTACCACCTCTCCACCTGCGGGCCCAGTTGTTGAAACGTTGTTGGGTTACTCATCCCAATGTCCAAACGTTATCCGAGCCCAATGCAAAACACATATACCACTGACAGAATCCCTAAAGTTTGACAAGGTACTCAAGTTAAACATCAGCATCATCTGGACATCACCAAATAAAACTTGGGCGCTTTTAAAACTAAATTAATTGCTACTGTCTAAGTGTGGTAGGTTCATCTACCAGCAGGAATTTATTTCACTCTACGTCAAAAACGGTTGCCATGTTCATCACGTGTTTCTTGGTTGATGACCAAAATAATTTATGGGTTTAAAAAAAGTAGAGCAATCCCTGTATACGCCTGGATAGGCCCTAAGGGCTCTAGGAGGTCCAAGCTCCCAGATTTCATGATAAATGAACGTGGCAAGGTTGCCAGCCCTAAGCACCGGCAGACTTTACCCCCCCCCCACTCCAAGGAAATATCCCCGATATACATTTCTGTTAGAGGCTGAGTCGACCGCAGGGCCACTGTGCGGCCGGAAGGAATATCGAACCCGCAGGAGGCCACAATCCCACATTTCATGTATTGTCTCATATCGTTTCATGACAAACTCTGATTTGTGTCAATCTTAAAAACTGTTACCTCAATAACAGCCGTAAGTTTTATATGAAACGTATTCAAATGCAAGGTACGCTTACATTTAGCCCAATCAAACGCAGCACTCCTGTAATTCATATTTCTACCCAGTTCCCCAGAAAAACAATAACATAACTGCACATATATCGAAGGAACTATCGGATGACGAAAATTGGCAGAATCGGTGTGTCACCCGTGCAGATGCAACGAATATGGGAAAGTGTAGAATGCAGCTACTGTAATGAGCAGTAAGGCGCTTGCGCGATCGATATACTGTAACGTGTTGCGGAGCACGTGAGCAATGCATCTACCACAACTATTATCACGGAAGGCGTACAATGCAACTACACTAACGACAGAGTAAGGGAGTTGTGGAATCTGAACATGCAACACGTCGTGCTTCGACTGAGGTCATGCGGGGTGTGCCGACATTAAAGATGGCTGTGTTGAACTGACAAAAGTCACATCAAACACTAGATTGGAATGTATATACTTGTCTAACACAACTATATGATGGTAGAGATATGTATATAATTTATTACATAAAGAACAACTACATGTTTCGGCACTTTTCACTGGCCATCTTCAGGTTGATAAATGAAAAAACTTAGTAAGCAGCTATACTCGACTTGTGTGGGTTGTATACAGTGGGGCGGTGAGAGGTGAAGTGGGTACGAGATCTCGCATGTGTTGTGTAGGATGGGTGGTGTCGGTACATGGGTTCTGCTATTTTTGCTATTCTAGGTTAATATAGTTGGATCTATGGTATCATCTTGTTCTTTATGTAATAAAGTATATACATATCTCTACCATCATATAGTTGTGTTAGACAAGTATATACATTCCAATCTAGTTTATTATAAACACAACGGGGATGACGAACCGTATGATCACATCAAACATTCCTACATATAACTCTGGTATCTGGGATTGGTTCTTTGTGTACAGTCTTAGAAGAGATAAAAAAATCTTTCCCAGTCATTACTAGAACATGGCTGTTCTCTACACTTTCGATTCATGAATACCCAATGTCTAACACCTAAAAATACTTCAGAAAAATACTTTAAAATCAGTATTAGTAAGAAACACAGTACCTTCACCTTCCTAAAATCTGAGACGTGACGCAATATGTACACACACCAATAGACACCACAGTTCCGTAAGAAACTATGGCGCACAGGGGGCACTCGGAACGTCAGTATCATTCCATCAATCAGCTAGTACCGACGCCATATAATCTTAGCAATTTACAGCGTCGTTAAATAAAACACTTCCCCTCCTAATGTTGGCCATTTACACAAATGGCACGCCACTGACACCTGTTTCGAATTTAGCGGAATTCGGTACTACCAACCAGCGAAAACTCTTACCTATTGGTGCATACGTAACACAACTTTAAAAGTAAAGTGTCATTATTTATTTACCATTCCACACAATACAATATTATTGTCAGTGAACTTACTACACACATTGGATTTAATTGTGGGGAAGAACATGCATAGAGATTCGTACACTCTGTCAATCAGAGCCGTGCACTGTGTGAGCTATTTAACAGCCCCCCCCCAATATACTACTGGGAAAACAGTTTCACAAATATGTAGAAATAACATGAAAAGAATAAGCTGGTACTGTCCACAGCGCAAATTTACTTAAACGTTCTGCTTCAGTGGAAAGGCCTTACGTCGTCAACTTAAGTCGCAAGATCGTTGACTGCTCGGGAAATTTACTTTTAGTTTCTTAGTTTGGTCTGGTGTGGTTTGTTTCCCGACACTTTAAGTAGTTCAGATGGCGCAGTGTCGACTGATACGATGAGTGAGCAGTGAATCAAAAAGAAAGTGGAAAGAATTTACGGTGGCCCAGTTTCAGGTATTAGACAATGTTTTGCGTCGATGAACTGAGGGACGACATAAAATCTTCCGGGCAGCAAACAAGCCAATTTGTGTACCCGGTACCTCCGTTAACACAAAACAGGATTATTACTTGTCGACTGCGACTTTCGGTGTTAACAAGTAATAATTCAGGTAGAGGCAGTACAGTCTCGGCATTCGAACATTACGCAACAGTGCGGTAGTAAATTTCCATCTATAATGCGGGCCTCGAAGTAATGTTCGCCTTTTAACATGCCATGAAGGCCGAGAGGGGAGTACAGGCATAGCCCTACGCTTTCTTTAACCTTGGTGCCATAAAGGGAGGAGGGGGTGGTTAACGCCATGCCCCGGCCGCTATACCCCAGGAAAAGAGACTCGGTACCCACTGTACAGAAGGCTGGGTTGGTCCCACAGCCGGTCTGGACGAGTGCGGAAAATTCCGACCACATAGGAATTCGAACCCCCGACCGTCCAATCCGTAGGCAGTCACTACACTGGCTAGAGTGTACCTTACCGGGTGGAAAGTTCTTCGGTTTCATTGTCATCCAGTAGTACAGCAGAAGAATGGCTAACAAAGCCACTGCGATGTGAAGAACCATTGCGAAGTCACGTTGTCAGCTCAGCGAAGATCACGAATCACTGTGACAGACAGTACAGATCTTGTACTCAACAGGCCCGAATCCTGAAGACTATAAACACTTACATTCCACCATTCAACTTTGCTCTCCAGACATGGGCCAATCAAATCGGACACATACATGCATAAACATTATAATGCTGGTGCAAGTGCTTGCGCATATGTAATGTTTTTACACATCACAGTTGTGAACATGACGTCACGTAAAAATGCCTCTCTCAAGGATCAAAACGCTGATTAGCATATGGATTTTCTTATCGACAAGAGACGAAAGGTCCATTTTCAGAGAAACAAATAATGGAAGAAAGAAACAGACGAAGAAATGGGGGTAGAGGGCATGCATTCGGATGTTCTTGTATTCAAAGTTAGTGCGTTAGAGAAACAAATTATTTTCTCGTTTCCACTGGACGAGTTTTCATGAAATTTTATATGCGATTATTTTCGAAAATATGTTGAGGAAGTTCAGGTTTCATTAAAATCTGACAAGAATAACGGGTACTTTATACGACGACCAATATTCATTTATGATACTAACTCTCTCATTTCTTCTAGAATGACAAATGTTTCAGACAAAAAAGCGGTACAGAAAATCAAAGTACACATTTTTAGCTCAATAATTTTATCCCGAATATCGTGCCGTTTACTAAATAATATGGCCAGGCCTCAGATGAAAATATCAGACGGAGCATGCGATCTGCATGCTGGAAAACTAAGGTACAAACACACGCTCAGAATATGACATACTACAGCTTTTCATCAGAAACAGTGGTTACGCGAACGCCCCTCAATATTCCGTTTAAGCGTACATTGTATGTGTTTTTTAAGACTTGCTGTCACATGTACTGCTTGAGTTCTTAAAGTGTGCACTGTCGGTGCAGAACCACGAGTATTTTGGGCCCTCAAATATATTTTTGGATTGAGCCAATAAATATCTTATGCCTGTCCTGCTCGACTATACCCAGTTGCGGATACAAGAGTGTGATGGTAACATATCGGTAATGTAGGATCACGTAACATTAGGCACATACGTCAGGCCCATCCGGAAAGCATGCCGGAAACCTACGTGTATTTATAGCCGAATCCATATGGTTTATCCACATTTTCCCGTTTGAGACAGCTTTCTATATGACACCAATACGCTGCTTGAAAACAATAAACACAACCTTTTCGCCCCTTTAGGTATTCATACATACGATGACATGAAAGGCAAAACTTTATGCAGTTACCCATAAGTAAAAAATTACACATTTTTAGGCGCGTTTACACAGATGCGAAACGCCCCTGTTAGCTTAGTCATGTCTGTCCGTCCGCTTGTAGCTATCAGTGCGACTCCCGCTAGACAGGTTTCCGTGAAATTTGATAGTGGGGACTTTTATAAAAATATGTCAAGAAAAACCTCGTTCAAATCGGACAAAAACACCAGACACTTTACCTCAAGATCGGTACGTCATACCGTTGCGTCATTACACCACCAATCATGCGCTCTCTTCAGTGAACGTGTCAGGCTATTAGGTAACTGAGGAGGTATAACCATTACGCGCAAGCACCGCAATGTTACGTCATACGGACGTTGCCTATGTTGTATTTATTTTTATCTTCCGTCCCCTCTTTACTTTACCCGATCGAACATGTCTGCGTAACAGCAACGGTTTGTACTTGTGTTTGGAAGGCGGTTAATTCGAATCTGGGCCGAATCACCACCCATACTGACATTTTCCGTGACACTCCTCCGTCCCTCCATCAAAATGCAGGAACAACTACCAGATTGGGCCACCACTTTCTTCGAAATTGATAAAACGATCTAAGAGGATTCCGCTGAAACTGCATACAGCTATGGCAGAAGAAAAACGTCTTTGTGAACGCGACGTCATAAAATAATAGTCACATTACAAATTCAGAAACGCGATATTTCCCGCTGTTGAATGGCGCAACTTTGCTCGAGCTGTAACCTTTCGGCTTTGTATTTGGGAACTTCCAGGTTCGATTATCGGCCAGGAAAACCCCTATTTCGGTATTTTTCAAGGTTTTTGTTTTAGTGTCTCCAAGCCAGTCCTGGGACAATGCCTCGACTGCGCACCAAAGCCTCCTCCCGAATAATTTTCGTCATTCATGCAACGCCTGACCGTTCGCACGCTATGCAATCTGAGCTACTGACAACTGTCAATACATAACCCAACAACACGCAGTAATTCTTCGTGTATACCCTGTACCCTAATGTGCCAAATTTTGTGGACAGTCGATTTGCACTCACTCCCGTGTTCTGGGCGTCCGCAAACGGGAGTTGCTGAAACGCGCCCTTAAATCGTCACGGCCGTCAATCAGGCCATGTGTAAAACCTCGAGACGCTCTGTGCCGATTTTCATGATTTTTGATGCTAGACGGTTCATCTACACCGAGTGCAAACCTACAACATACAGTCGAAAACGGACAACAATAACAAGCACTTCGCGTTTAGAACTACTGGCGCTGGTGTATCATGTCCAGCATGTCTCAAAATGTTCATCAGGGCGGCAGATGTTTCCACCAACGTATTCAGGATACACGAGGTACACATACGACGTGCAGTGTATTTTTTTTCGTGGGAGTCACTGTCACTTAAGGTGAAGTTTTATTATTGTTACTTCGTATGTTACTGGTGAAAGAACTTTTAAGGAGGGGTTTCACTTTTAATCCCGGATCCATATACAACTTCTAACTGTATTCTAAACGCATTTGCTTTTAATGTTATCACACGGCTGCTGTATAGGCTGTGTCCATGTTGCTACACGTCACTTCCGTCGTCACCCTGGCCTGCACCTACATGTCAAGTGAATTAAAGCACCACAGACGTCACAAACATCGCCCGTGGTTTGCGTGCAGCACTGTTACTGTATTTCAGTTACGAACTTATTGCTACGGATACGAATTTGATGTGCAACTCACCTCTCGCTACGTACACTCTCTACATAGCAGACGAGAAACGAATACTGTAACCTTCGCAGAATGTACACTTCCGTAATACGACGCACCCACCAGCGATATTCTTGTGCACGGAAATGTCGCAACACTGCGCTATTCTGTCGGCGACACATACTAGCGCTCGGCGCGGCATTACGTTCCAGCAGCAGAACGTCATGTGCGAGAATACAGAGTCTAATTGACATGTTAATAAAAACATTCATGTCCGGTGTACTACGACGCAGTGTCGATTACATACATATCAGGCCTCTTCTAAATCTACAGCGAACAAATACAGTAGAACCTTGGATTGCGAGCATAATCCGTTCTAGAAACGTGCTTGTAATCCAAAACACTCTTACATCAAAGTGAATTTTCCCATAAGAAATAATTGAAATGCAGATGATTCGTTCACAACACAAAATTATTT
>Ga0123357_10006559_pt1 | contig 14231 bp, 10 predicted proteins | sample TergutEmb28metaG_FD_89873 | JGI IMG/M metagenome (GOLD analysis project Ga0123357, IMG submission 89873) | Embiratermes neotenicus P4 segment gut microbial communities from Petit-Saut dam, French Guiana - Emb289 P4 | ecosystem: Host-associated > Arthropoda: Insects > Digestive system > Gut ... | reverse complement strand
CTATCATTATGCTAGTGACATTTGTTGAGTCTTTCAAGGCACGAAGCACTCTGTTATGCGATTTTATCTGTCGTGCCGTTTCTTCCTTCCTTCCTTCCTCCTTTCCTTCCTTCAGAACCATATATTCGCCCCAGCACCCTGTTCTCAAGAACCCTCAATTTATGTCCTGTGTTTGTGAAGAGGGATATTCAAAGCACCAAGTAAGTTATAGTGTGCGACCTGTATATTTCAATACAGAGATGTACAAAATTTCCAGAAATCTAGGCCATCCTCAGACTTCTAGGTGTCAGAAGGGTGACGTGAAGCAAGTTTCACGTTGACCACCCATAAACATTAGGCGCCTCCGTAAAAAAAAATAATCGGGGTGGTGACCTGACGCTCGGGATTTTTTTCCGCCCATGTTTTACTATATTCGTTTTACGACATTCGATGATGATGATAATACATAACATGCGCAAGTGAACGTTATTAATCTTTCTGCGAATGTAAGCTACTACGATTGCTAAGTCGTGTAATGTTTATTTGTTACTGCCGCTTCGAAGAATTTGTACTTCCGTATTTTTTTTTCGCGTGGTTTATTACCCGTGTTTATATTGCGATTTTGTACCGCGTTCTGGTGACGAAACGTTGCCAAAATTAATACTCCGCTGGCTGTGCGTTAACCTTAGATCGACCTCTTCAGTAGCGTGTGATGAAGCTTGTGTTAAAGACGTTCGGTGTGTTCTGTATGGCTTACGGATATCACTTTACTGGGTGACACGGACGAGTGCCAGAAACTTAATTTGTTTTTTACGCAGTAATTTTTATCGGGTTTTAGAAACGTGGAAAACGTTCCTGTTAGCCCGATCTCGTGCCTAAAGGTTTGAAAATGTTCTGGAAGAGCTCCGAAGCGGAATATGTCAGTGTTCCTCTGCTGTGAAGTTTGCATTCAGGAACATTTTGCGGAACTGGACTGGGCTGCATGTTAGTGCCGCGAGTGATGTGCTGCGTTTTGACACGACTGCCTTTCGCTAGGTGGCTGTTTAGGGAAGGAACCAAGAACAAATTAGTATATTTCTGACGGCTGTTCTGTGTTAATAGGTGCTGTGTCGCTACGGAGCCTCTCATCGTGCCGAAACGTGTTCAGTAAAAGAACTTATAGACTCATACGGTCTTCAGAGTCTTGATTTTGATGTGGCGAATTTTAGGACTTCATAATAGGTTTGTAATTGTAATTGAACTGGTCGACCGAGGAAGCATTCAGTGCCTGGTAGGGGTAGTGTTTATTAGATGCGGATAAAAATTACACTTAAACCTCCCATATACATAATAACACCCCAATAGTTGTGATAGGCGGCTTTTTTTTTATTTTTCCTAAAAATTATTCTGCTAGTTTCGCAACGAATCTTCCTACCATTTGTTTTGTTGTTCCAAGTTACTTCTTGTTTTCACTGGGCTCATTTAATGATCTGTTTAATCATGTCGACCTTCTAGTGATTTTAAGTTGAAAGAATCCCAAACATTGTGTCGATATTTTTAAACAGTCTGTGGAGCTTGTGCGAGCAGCTGACGTGTGTTCTTTGAAACGGCTCATAAAGTTTAAATTAGCAGGTGCACTCTAAACATGCAAATAGGCTGCCCGTAGCGTTTAACATTTTCCGTTAATTACAACACATTCTTAGGCTGCTGCGAAGACCTCACTTTCATTCCATAATGAGCTACTTGGCTGAATAACGCGTGTACATGTGTGACTTTATTGCCTCCTAGTTCTATTTTACATAGGCTTTTTTTAGTGCTATTTTAAGCAGTTGTAAATTCTTTCTTATTTGCACGTTGCGTGTTACCCTGTAACATTCTGTTGGTACTCTTAGGAGGCACGCACTTGCCGCACCTGACTGACTGGCCAACTAACTGACCACTTCCAGGGACAAAAATGCCTGTTGAGAAGTGCGGTCCCATCTTAGGCGAGGATTGTCCTTGAAGACCCCGCGTAATTCGAAAGTCGCATAATTCAGGACTAATTTTCCCCATAGGAATAAATGTAAAGTAACTCCAATGTTCTGTGTCAGTTGCGTCCCCTTTACCACCCTCTCCCGGTTTTCTTGGACTTCGTAATTGCTTAATTTCTTGTAAGCAAAATTGGAAAGTGGTAATGCTAAGGAATCCGCTCTTTTCGGAGCTTTTTTAGTAGGAAATACATGAGACATTTGCTTACTTTGCGGTCTTCGCTGCGCGTTTCATTTAACCACATTTTAATTTTAGCGTTCACAATCTACATTATATTGCCTGCGGTCAGACAGCACTGACGTGCATATTAATACCATCCTGAGAATGCAATTGGCAAATTACGAACTGTTAGGTTATTTCCTTATATATATATATATATACACACGCCCGCGCACACACACACACACACACACACACACACACACACGTGCGCGCATATTTAACGTTAAACGAATAGATCCACATATGTTTCTGTACTAGGAATGCATACCAGGCGTAAAACATTCCTACATATTATATATATATATATATATATATATTTATATGTGTGTATGTGTGTGTAATATCATTTCAGGTTTATACTAAACCATTTTTGTTTCAGCTCACGTGGTTGTATACACGTTTGATTCTGTAAGGGTTGAGTGGTTGAGCTGTATGTGCTATAGTTCTGCCTAAATTAGGGGGAATATCATGTCCATGCAATAGCTGATAAAGTAATCCTTCCTGTGGAAAAACTATTGATCCAACTTAAATTCAGTTATTCGTGAATCTTCAACTATCAGTTATTCGTATTTACTAGTCTCTTATATTTTTGCTTCCACTATTTGTAGTGCATTCTTTTTATCACTCGAATATCACCCCCAACCTTTTATTCATAATTGTGTATTAAACCATGTTACTGTTCTGTTACTGTTCTGTTCCCGTATGCATGTATGTATGTTTTTGTGTGTGTGTGCAAAACGAGTAGACTTCCAAAGAGAAGGAACTCTGTAGGGACGGGTGTTTCACGATTTGGAGGATGGCCAGTATAAACGGCGTTCCTGAGCCAAAAGAGTCTTTTCGACCAGGACGTTGACGACCCTCTTAGCTACTGCCTCTTCACTTAGTAAGACATTGAGACAAGACTGCTTCGTTGTCTTCTCTGAGGTCCCGACGTTTTTAGGTGACTTTGGGATGCAAACGCCTCCTATCAGACGGACACAGAGGGATCTTCCCCGGCGGTATGGTGGTCGGAGCTTGTTGCTCCCCACTTCGTCTGATGTCGACATTAATAAATGTCGCTGTACTTTCCTTTCGTTATGTCTTCATGTTGAAGTTTTTGCTGCCATAACTCTTACATTTTTGATAAAGGCAGTCCGTGAAGTGTTCTCAAATACTAACTTACTTACGCCATGGAGCAGAGTCCTTCTTGAGAAGCTAACCGGTTCTCAGCTAGTCAAGAAATTCCCCATATTTTATGGAACCGAAGGTTCATTATCGCATTCACAAGTGCCCGCCACCTGTCCCTCTCCTGAGCTGTGTTTTCGTATATTGAAGTTTATTTCAAAATTAGCATGAATTTTTCATTTAACGGCAATCGGATTAACAAATTTAGAGGAATTACAAAATGACAGTTTTGTTTTCCTAAGAATTTATGTCCGCAAAACAAAGGACTGTGGGAATTGCATAAATAGTTCGAAGCGCTTTTAAATAATGACAATTTCATGAGCTTGCTCATGTTTATGACAAGTTTACGGCAGCTTTTGACGAGCTGGCTTATGGCCTATGTTGATGGTAACAATTAATTGACAGTAATGAAGGTAGCAGTTTTAGAGCGCTAACGTACGGGTACTGTGAAGGGCCTAATTTATGAGAGCCAGCCGCAAAGGTGCAGTCTGGCACGAGTCAGTTTTACGTTTACTCTGCTAATGCTGATTTCATTTGTGATCGAGCTCCTCCTCCTCCTCCTCCAGGAGCTGATGCGCTAACGATTTAAGTACCTGGTGCAATGTGTCACATTTTTTGGTCCTATTAAAGTGTCATACATTCAGTTCCTTTCCTTTTGAGTGCATCTATAAGAGAGGAGAAAGTAGATTTTCTTTGTACCAGAATATGGTGAATATGTAGTACGCCTTGGGATCAGTTTCTGTCAGGGATGTTGCAGGTTTACGTCTTGTTAATATATTCGGAATATGTCTTTTTGATACGCCATATATTTATTCCTGGGAGGCCATATGCAGGAACAAGATCAAGATCATCATCATCATCTCTATCATGAACGTGTCTAGGATGTAGGCCCTAGAAAGTGTTCGTTTAAATTTCGAGGTATTCTTGGTCTTTCCATCGTCGTCTACGTCCTGTGTCCCGTCGTCCCTTGGGCTAGTTCTGGAGAGCCAGTCTTGGTAGTCGATTCTTGTCCATTCGGTTCAGGCGATGTAACCAATAATTATGGGCGTTCAAATCCTGTGCTGTGTTGTCTGTTTTCAGTTTGTTTCTTTGGCGAACCAGTTTTAAGTCCGAATAGAGATCTTAAAATTCTCATTTATGTTGATTCCATTTTTGGGCTCCCTGTCTTGTTTGTGGTCCAGGTTTCGCTGCCACACAATAACGCTGTCTTCGGAGTGATGTTATGCAGCCTTAATTTTGTGTTTGTCTTAGAGTTTCAAAAATGGCGTTTGATCATTCCATTCATTTTATTATACCTTCGTAGTTTTAAATTAACATCTTTTTCTTCACCAAATATTGCGTTTCCCAAGTATTTAAGGTTAGAAACTTGTTCCGCGATTGTTCATTCACTTCGTTGAATCTTTGTTTTTACCACAGAATCCCATTGCTTTAATAACAGAAGTCATATCTGTGTAGTGCCGATTTCAGTACAGAAGAAACAAACTATGGTATTAAATGAGAAATAAGACCAATAAATTTTACTATATTATAAAGATCGTAGCCTCCTACTTGTTTCGACCACCTATTGTGGCCACCTTCAGGGAGATGTTCTTTGAAGGGTATATTACATAGAACGTCAAACTAAGTTAATTTACAAATATGAAATGTTACATTTGAAATAAAAGAGTAAAATCCACATTAAAGTATAAAATATTGATAAAATTATATGTGCTGACAAGCATGTTGATATGCTGTGTATATGGCGACACCGCCTCCTCTTGGTTGGTGGTGTCGCCATATCAACAGCATAACACAGCTATGGGATCCTACTCATGTTTAAAATAGTAGACACCGTTTTGGACACCCTGTGAAATATGTGTGAGTATTGTCCTGTAATACCGTACTTATTTATCGAGGAATTGTAGGTATTACGGTGACTGTTGAGATACGACTCTGTAAAGCCCCTTCTTGTGCCAGAAGTTGACAACAATTCATTGTAGTACGACATGGAGCACAGTAGACGCCTGCCGAACCTAATCAGGCAAAATGAATCGATGCTGTTACAGGTTTCGGCTGGTCGTTGAGATTGTGCGAGGGAACTTTTAATGTTCGTAGACGGGGATAGCCATTGGGCTAGGTTTCTGTGCTGAGTCGGCCTGCTTGGATGGCGGAATACGTCGATTAAAACAAGGGGAGAATCTGTAACTGCAGAAATGGAGGGAGTACATTGTAAAAATCTCTTTTAAGCTGTAATATCTACAATCCCCTTATTTATAGCCCCATCTTATGGACTGTGTCGAATGAATTAAATTTTGTTACTGTAGTTTGGGAGCTTTGAGAGTTCTACATTTTGTCTAACGACTGGCGATAAATTGTTTTGGGCTGATTGTCGTTTGGATCTAGCTACTGGAACTGAAACGTTAAAATGTTCGCAGATAGGCTTGCATTGACCAGCGATGGGGAACTAAATGTTTCATCGTAGTGTTCAACAGTTCGTAGGAAGCTTAGCCTCGAAGCTCAGAACGAGATTGTCTGTAGCAGTTTTTATTCCCACCATCAGCTGTTGGGAACGTACCTCAAATTACGCTACGATGACTTCCTCCTCATATTCCCCTGTACGTCATTCGTGATCGTCCTTCCATCAACCTTATATAACTAACGATGTTAAAACACTTCATTACATAAGCGAAATCCTGAAGAAGCTAGGTAGGCGCGTAACCTGATGATTCCATACATATATTGAGATACTGCGAATAATTAGAAGGGCTTCGGTTCGTATTGTAAAAAAAATATCTAATTTTTCAGTTTTGTTCATTGGCATGCCATATACGTTATGACAAGTAGTGTAATTTCCTCATTTACATTTAAGCCTTATATTGATATATTTATCATCCGTGGCCAAAACTACATACCCTTTGAAGGAACATGCCCCAAACGGCACATTTCGTATTATTATTATTATTATTATTATTATTATTATTATTATTATTGTGCACAGGGAAAAACTGTAGAACCGGAATAAATAAGAAAATGCGAAATGGAACTTTAAATGTCTCCGTAGCTTGGGCTGTTATTTCCACGTTCTTTGTTATCTGGCCACATTTCCAGTCCCAGCAACTGTTTTATCATGCTCTTACGGTAAATAAACATTTCCTAAAGGCTAAACCCTCAGACACACAGAAATGACATACGGTGTATTCTCTCGGTTCTGTTATTCTGTCCATTCATTGACTTCTCATCCTCAGTTTAGCAGGATTCCAACCTGGAAGCAAGTCTTGTCTGGTTCAGGCATACAACGTGTGAAGAAGGTGACAGAAGGGTAAATAAGATTTACGGAGTTGTGGCAGCCTTAATTAAGTACAATTGCGTAGTAACGATCTTTTTAAGCAGCTTAGGAAAAGCCACAGGAGTTGAGACATTAACCTAAATTCGAACCAGAGCCTTCTGATTACGAAGCATTAGGACTAATCACTACACAGCAACATTAGGTTCGATCGTGTTTCAGAAAATTTTGTTGTAATCTGAAGATATTTTGGTAGTTTTTAGGAAGACTAAGTTTGCTGTCATTTTTTGTTGCGAAGCATATTCTTTTGGGTATAAAAACAAAAGTCGCATTCTACTGGCGGCTGTTATTTAACGATCATTTTCTGAGACCAAGGCTTGTCTCCTTTATCAAAATTCTTGGAATTAGTTTCGTAATTTCATTGTAACTTTCAAGCTTTACTGAACTTCCAAACTTATTTTTCGCACACTTTTTTAGAACTTCGTGAAAGATGTGCTATCCTTCTCATAACTGGATTAACTACCAAATTAGTCTATATAACGTTCTGCGCCAAGAAATAAGGGAACGTATTCTTCATTTAGTGGAGGAAGTGTAGGACGTTCCTGCCAATGAGTATAAGAGCTTATTCTGCGCTGATTACCCAGCAACGTTTTGGAGAAACGTCTTCCGTAGAGAATAAACATATGCATTGCTTCGATTGTCATTTAAAGCGCTAGATTAAGTCACATTTTCAATCTGTTAAGGTTCTTTGCAGGAGAAAAATTACACGTGGTAGCTGTAAAATGTTCCCGTAATCACTTTATTTCTGAGAAATGCAAATCATTTAAGCTACACTTACTTCAAAATAGTCCTCTTGTGCAACAATACACTTCTTCCAGCGACTGTAAAGGTGTTGGAACATTTCTTGATGCACTTTTATGAAAACCTTTTCAGATATTCCTTCGCATTCTTAACCCTTATCCTGCTAACGTGGAGAATATGGTGAGCTCCTAATAATGCCAGCAAAGAGAGATGGGATTTAATTCGGCGTTTAAAGGGTTACAGTAGTATTCGGAAAGCACTGTCCCTTCAATGCTGATTTCAGTCCAGGGAACAGGTAAAAATCAGCTGGAGCTAGGTCAGGATAATACTTGGAATGCTGTAGAGTTTGTCACATTGTTCTTTGCTCAGAAAGTCTCGACCAAAACCGACCGGTGTGCTGGAGCATTTTCGTGAAGGCGGAACCAACCGTTCGTTCTCCATTTTTCGGGGTGTTTCTTTCTGGTCGCACCCCTACGGCGACGAAGGATGCTGACGCTCATTTCTTTATTCATAGTAGCAGTTCTTATGAATTTTACGAGCGAATTTGGGGAACTTTTTGAAACTACTTCGTATTACAGACGTATGGAATGTTGTGAAGGAGAATAAATGAACATGTACGAGATGGACGATCATGATGCCCGCCACGTAGTCTGTATCCCATAGTGGCGTCGTACTTCGTTTCTGGTTTCAAATCAAAGAATCTTGTGCTGGGTTTAGAGTTTTCCCTCAGTTCCGCCCTTCCTTCTTGCGCAATGTGGTTCCTGTACACAGAGATTTTTTCCTTATATTTTGAACTGAATCTGATTGCCTGTGTCATCTGTGCAACAGGCGTATTTAGTGTGTGTGTGTGTGCGCGCGCGCGTGCGTGGGAGGCAGAACAGCACGTATAGGCCTCGATTTTTATATAAATTTCGCATATTGTATTTGCTTTGGTATGAAATGATATTGGCTTCATGGGTCTTATATTTGTACTGGAAAAAGAAAACTTTAAGGAAATAAATTAGAACAGCGACTGGTGCTGACAGTCTTTGGCTTGGTTCGCGAGTTTGAATTCCATTCCATTCATCTGTCTGCGTGTGTACATAGGCCAGAGTGTTCTGTATCCTGTTCTTGTGACAGCCGGTTTTCCATCTGATAAACTATAATTATCTGAAGTATACAATTAGGTAGGAAGAGAACAAAGCCTAATCGGAACCCGCAGTTTATCTCAAGCAGGTACACTTGAGCTCTGTTATAACGACCTTGGTTTGTGTGACACCTCAGTTATAACGTTATACATTCATTGGTACCTACTAATTTCCCATAAGGCACGTGTTGTACTGCCGTGCTTAGTACGACATACTTAAGGACATCTGCCTCGGATGTTACATTACCAATCATAGGTTCCAGTATAATTTTCCATGAGGTTGGCTATTTTGAAAATTCTACCGTCTCCTAGTCCTTGAGACAGCAAGTCGTCTAACTCTTTCAGGTAGCTACATAAATTCCAAGCCTGGAAACGACAATAGTAACGGTAGTTCACTTTGTTCGTTAAGTTTTCCTTTACGTTTCTTCTCCTGCAATTGACAGGAGTCTGGTAGCTTGATAACATGGCAACAGTCATGGACAAAAGGAAGGTCTTGAGCATCGAAGGAAGTGTTAAAGTGATACGACAAATAGAAAAAGGAAAAAAGAAAGCTGACTTGTGTCGGGAAATTGGTCTCGTAAATTCTGTGATCCAAACTGTTTGTAAAAAAGAGAACCAAAATTTTTATTGCGTTTGAACAGAACGGATCGAGAATAAAGTGATTTCGAGAGCCTGTACGAAGTGGCTTCTGGATGGCGATGCTTAAATGGTTTAAGCAAGAGAGAAGTGAGAAGTGCGAGGGCTCCTCTTCTGATGATAACGTTTGTTCTTCATATTCCTAGATTTGAGTTGTAAGTGAATGTGTTTTTAGCGTGCATATGTATGGAAATGTACAATTACAGAGGAGTAATTTTAATTTCTGAATTTTAACTGTAATTTAAATTTGCAGTACATCGCACTGTTAACATTACGTAATATGCCTGTATGCCTGTATTTTGTCTTGAAATATTTTTCCTTCACTTTTAGCGTAACCTCGCCTAGAAAGAGACACTCGTTTATAACGACACAGTGTATTCGGTCCCTGCGATGACGTTATAACCGACCTCGACTGTATTTGAAAGGAGGCTAAAGTACTCTTTGTGTCAACCGAACTCGCAGTTGCTACTTCGGCGTTAATTAACCCGTAAATAACACTGCAGTATCATAAACTAGCCATTTCCATTGATTTTCCTGGAGAACTTCCTGAACATTTCTTGCGCTGCCTACGGGTGAATTTGTGGAGCGGATTAGGGAACCACGACTTCATAACGACTGCTAGAGCCAAAGAAATGGATCGAGTATTAAGAGAAGCAGAATTAAATGGATGAAGTTCAGTGTTTTATGACGTTCTTTAGTTTGGACATGGACGTGGGGAAAGGATGGAATTCTCAAACTGTATTGAGCTGTGGGAATGACAGGTTAGGCTGTAGACAAAAAAAAAAAAAAAGGGATCTCATTCTTAAGTCCGATAGCTTGGACTGAGCCATTGTTCAAGGTTCAAGGGGCTAGGAGCTGCACACTATGATTTCTAAGACGTCGAAGGGGTAGAAACAATTTGGCTTACTGCATTCTTAAATATATTCCAGGAGCAAGTTGTTTGGGGTCAGGAAACCATCTGCAGCACAACCCATCGTATGTTCAAGTGCTGGCGTACTGTGTACGTCACAGCAGAGATATCAGAACTACCTTCCACGGTTTCATGGAATTCGTTTATGTAATAGCTACTTGTGGGAACGTTTGGGCTGTTTAAAAAGGCAGCCTGCTTTTGTGATAGAGTGGAATTGGGTTACACAAAATTTAAGACTCATTCTGGATGGTCAGAACAAAATTGAAGAAAATACGTCTGTTTGACTGCTTGGTCAAGGCCATCCAGTTCATTCAGCTGTAACATTCTGAAGTTCCTGAATACCTACCGGGTGGACAGTTCCATTCACACATGGTGCGAGCGAGTTACGTGAGTATGAATTGCATGATAATATAAACATGCAGTTTAGTGCGTTAGACAAAACTGTGACTACCTATAAATTCGCTGGCATGTAATTTAGAGATTAATTTTTTACTTATTATATTCGCCACAGATGGCACAACTTAAAAATTGTTATTTGGAGTTAATACGATTATTGAGGTCAAAAATACGTATAACTACATCCACCAGTAATGGCATCTAGCGGGGTATGTTTTGACTGAGAAGTGTGCGGGTACTGTCGGGTGTAACTGTTATATTTTGGAGCTCAACTGTAGTATTAACTCTAAATGACAATTTTTGAGTTGTGTTAGTATTGCTTTCAGTGAGCTAAGTGATCAGTATAATCATAAAGTCTTATATACTGAAACCTTTACGTACATATTGTAGGAGTACTTGTGATATATTGCAGACTGGGTTTACAAGCCAATTTTCAACGGTCGGGTGGCACAGATTGTGACTTTTATATTTTAGCAATTATAAACACAGGTACGGTGCCCATATCTGCGATTAAACGATTAATTATAACTGGAAAAATGTTACGTAGTTGGACAGGGTGTACTGTATTTTGATTTTCGTACGGGAACGTGCGGTCGACATGTAAACTCGTATCATCTCGTGTCTCTCAATGAAGGAGGGGTTTATTCACACAAATTTTTCCCCTCCCTTCCCCTTAAATTCTCTTGCTCTTAATCAGCAGTTCTTCCTCAAGTCAGTGAGATCACATTTTATTCATCCTTTTTCTCCGCGTCTTTTATCGTCACATTCATTCTTTCCTTAATTGGCCGTTTTTAAAATTGTCGACATATCGACGTGTTCTTTTCAGTCATCGGAGGAGGAAATGTAGGGGACAGAGGAAACTGCTTTGTTGAGTTCGACTCCCTGATGACATGACACGAACGCACGGTACTGTACGTGCATTGTGTTCTGAACGGTCACCGCCTTCTGAATTGTGACTGTCGCTAGACAGTGCTTGGCGCAATTGTTATGCAGTTCGTCAAGAGTGTTCACGTTGTTATGGAAATATCAGCTTTATCACTGAGTGTTGTCAGACGCCATTTCATTGCTGAAATAAATATATTTCGTTTAAAACACTGTTGGCTGCTGTTGTGGATATTTAAAAAGCTCGGCTATTGCCTTCAGATATTATAGCTGTAACTGCGGTATGTGGCTTCATAAGAACGGGACAGCTCGAGTTACGCGGAAAGATACAAACAAAACAATGTGTTAGCGCTAACAGCAGATTATAAACGATGCCAAGTATGAAGCTCTTCCTTATACGTTCTTTTAATTTTCCCGTTACTTCCTTTGTGTGGAGGGCTGAGGCACTGCACTACAAGCCGGAAGGTCGCGGTTCGATTCCCGATGGTGTCACCGGAATTTTACATTGGTATTATCCTTCTGGCCGTACTACGACCCTGGGGCCGACTCAGCCTCTAGCTGAAATGAGTACCGGGAATATTTCCTGGGGGTTAAAGATGGCCGGTGCTTAGGGCTGACAACCTTACCACCTTCATGTGCCTCAACTTCCTGGAAACCTCAGGGCCTGTCGAGGCCTGTACAGAAATTGCTTTACTTTGTTTAGAGACAGGTATGCTCCTTGGAATGTTATTATCAAGTATATGCAATATCTGCTCTTCTCTGTGAGTATAAGACCAACTTTTCCTGTAGCATAAAGCACAAGAAAAACATTTTGAAAGTGGATGTGTAAAATAATGAAACATTTACAATTAACTGTTCGTTCTGTATAAGGGAATAGCTTTCAAACGACAGAACTTCTGGTTTGGAAACAAAAAGTGAAACTCTGTTATGCTTGTCAAATGGAAATTAATTCTTCTGTCCCTGAACCCACTTCACATACTTCACATACCAGGACCAGTGGCTACTGTACGAACCACAAAAGGAAATAATTACTGTAGCTGCAGATTTACTAATCAAGCACAGATATGGCTACTTGATTCACTGGACCGTCTCCTTTGCTTGTATTTTCTGCACTCCTGCTTTCCGCGCCCTGGGGTGGATTCAGTTGGCTCCATTCCAGTGCAACAACTTACCAAGCAAGTAGTCCTCTGTTAGGTTGGTTTGTTAGTTAACACTTTGCCCCAGTCAGCGATAGTCCCCTGGGGAAACGCAGTGCAGTAATGACGTGTGCCTGTACCAGCTACCAGCATTTATACGTACACAAATATTTATACACGTATGCAGGTAAAGCCATTTTCGTGCTTCATTAATTATCGCACAATGAAGACGTATGGGGGAGTGGAGTTATAGCTCCATGTATTTATAAGCCGCACTGGATAGAGATGAGTGGTAATTTTCACACCCTGGCCACCCTGTACCCATGGAAAGATTTTCGAATACACGTTAGGTTGGAAAACGTGGTGGGTCCTAGAGCCCTCTGGGTGCTACGAAGGAGAGACGACTTGGACCTGAAGGAATCGAAACCCTGTTTTCCCATCATCCGCCCCGTAACGTCACTTTACTGACATCTAGTCAGCTGTAGAAGTACCAGCTATTTTAAGAGGCGCCTCCATGTTTCAAATCCTTAAAGAAGCTAATAGTCGCTTAGCTGTGTCACTACTACAGAAATTCGTCGCTTTTATGGAACGCGAAATTGCATTCCTGTTTTCTCTAGACTTCGCCACTGGGATCTATCCAGAGCCACATGAATCCAGTCTTCATTATCACTGTCAGTTTCCTTAAGGTCCATTCTGATGTTATAATGAATCGCATACGTGCCTTACATCAAACAGAACCAGGACAGGGAGAGGTGAAGTGTTTATTAATCCAGAATACGAACTGGATGTTTGTAGACGCGTTCACATAGTCGCGAAAAAGCGCCTATTAACTTCGCCAGTACGTCCGTCATCCATCTGCATGTATCAGCTTGGCTCCTACTGGACGGATTTCGGTGAAATTTGATATTGCGGATCTTAAGTTTAGGCATTCCCATTGTGTATGTAACAATAAGTTATGGATAAAGTAGGTCGAACACAACTAGTTTATTAGCAGGGTGTTAGTGAAACAACATGTTTCGGCCTACTCGGAGGCCATCATCAGGTTTACAGTGTCTCTTAGAGCCAACATTGTAAACCTGATGATGCCCTCCGAGTAGGCCGAAACATGTTGTTTCATTAACAGCCTGCTAATAAACTAGTTGTGTTCGACCAACATTATCCTTAACTAATTGATATTGTGGACTTTTATGAAGTCCTGTCGAGGAAACCCAGATTTGGTTAAAATCGGACAAAAATGTCGGACACTTTACATGAAGACTTTACGTTTTATTGTTGCCATCTAAATTAAATCGTCATATCAGCGCCGTTATGGAGTGAAATTGTGTCAGGCTCTTAGGATAGCCGAGGAGGTATGAACATAACGCGAACGCGCCATACTGGTACGTAATGCGTACCTTACCAGCCCTGTTCTGTATTACACAGCGCATTGTTTTTGGGACTTGTCTTAACAGGAGGTTAATGTAGATGTAAAAGACGCCGAATGGCTGCTGCTACAGCTGGCACAACAGGACAAACAGGTAACCGTGTCGCTCACCGTCCAATGTAGACCGTAGAATGGGAGGGAAAACACGCGCGAGTAATAACAGAATATAAAACTCACCAAATGAAATGAAAAGAGAATGCGACTGATATTTTAAGCCTGTAGAGGCTACGTGAGATAGGATTCTGCTGCTGTTGGGTTAATAGTGGTTTGGTGGGGGGGGGGGGGGG
>Ga0123357_10006557_pt1 | contig 14236 bp, 5 predicted proteins | sample TergutEmb28metaG_FD_89873 | JGI IMG/M metagenome (GOLD analysis project Ga0123357, IMG submission 89873) | Embiratermes neotenicus P4 segment gut microbial communities from Petit-Saut dam, French Guiana - Emb289 P4 | ecosystem: Host-associated > Arthropoda: Insects > Digestive system > Gut ... | reverse complement strand
TTATTGGACCGTGCATCATTGTGATAGTTGAAGAATAAAAGACCAACTTGATGTCACTTGCTATTTTATTTCACTTCTTATGTGCTCAACATGTTTCGAACATTAATATATCCATCATCAGGAACTTGCGACTATTCTGTTGAATTACCACATTGGTCGTATTGTTCTGTAAAGACGGAGGATTTAGCAATAGTGTAAATTATGGTAAATAGTGGCGTGTGTTTGATGTGACGTGCTTAGTCGTTGATAAATGTTAAGAGTTACACCAAATATTCTGAGGGGTACCGGCTAAAGCAGACGAAATGCCTTTACTGAGCTGTCGTCCATCTAGTGACCAAGTCAAAAACGCGTAGAGCTCTATGCCATGTACAACATTTACGCTTTGGCGTTTGAAGATTTCGACGCTTTGAATAATATTATTAATAATCTCTAGCTATAGACTCATACGATGTCATTCGTGTTATATTTGTTGGTCATTTTCTTACATTCGCCTATTAATACCGACATTCAGTAGCGAAATAGTCAGTCAGCGTAACCAATATGTAAGTGTGATATTTAATATTGGATTCTGGCATGTCCCACATAAAATAAAAAACTATCAACACCTCTTCGGTTTGGAACTTTGGTGGGCCTGACAGTGAGTATGCCCAAGAGGGAATATGAGCAGAGTTACAGCTACATCAAGATTCTAGGTGCAAATTACTAAGGAATCGACGAAATATAGACTAGAATATCCTCTATTAATATAATATTTATTGACATGGGTTAATTACAGACAACAAAGACGGACGTGGCGTGGTTTAAAAAGATGATCGGATAAATGAAAACCACGACTGAATGTTAACATTGGAAGAAAAGTTCAATCATTCGAACAGAGGGACACCAGCTTTCAATCCAGTTGCAAGGGAAATTTGTGGGCGGGTAACTGAAGCATTAATCACCTGCACCTGTCTCTCAGCTGGGCGAGAAGATTAAGCGATGCGCCATTCAAATACCAGGCCGTGACCCGCGACAGAGACAGCGGTAGTCCAAAGGTTGTTACTGCAGCACTCTGCCACCAACACCAAGCAAGTTGGCACACCGACAACCCAACCTACTCCCTTCCTTGAAATATCTGTTTCGAGTCCCGACTAATAGGCTTAATTAGTGAAATAAATGAGACGAGTTAACACAATTATATTTTGGTATATAGCCACTGTTTCCTCCATAAAGGGTCATCATCAGGCTAACGCTTAATAAAACACAAAAAGAAAGATACAAACCTGAGTTTGATAACATGAGATCTCATTTTTTACAATTAAGTTACGTTTCATAATTTTAACGATGCTAATGTCATGAATTAACCCTTTAAAGATGAAACGTATCTGTGTTATATAAGTACTAAGTCCGTACCGCGCTGTAAACACTCTGCACGTCGGTTATAAAAACCAAACTCTTAATGATGCTTAAGGCAAAAGTCGCTGTTTGATCTGAATACTCTCCATGTAGAATTTTTAAATGTCAAACCTGTTGGTACATAAAGCTCCTTGCAGGTTTTAAAAGGCTGAAATTGGTTAACAGAATTGTATGCAGTCGATTTGGTGGGCAGAGTGTCAACGTAGTCAGCTGGACCAAGTAGGCTGTTCTGTTGTTTATACAGCATTTTAAAGATGTCCGTAAATTACGTTCCATTTATCAGGTGATAGAATGTATCTGTAAGTTGGGCCGATTCCAGCCGTCGTGCACGTTGCTCGTAACACACCCCAAGGGGGCCTAACTCTATCCTGAAGCGTTTCGATTAGAATCTGCTTTTATTTTTCGATGCTGTTTCAGCTTAAAATTTTGCGGTTGTTGTCTGCATTCCACAATTTATTCCACAATTTATATACCACCCTTTCTTTAGGATATGTTCGTATATCATCCCGCAGTCTACTTACACGTCCTCTGTGATTAAGTCTTGATCTCCAAGGTAAAGAACTGACATTTCGCAGGCCCTTTTTTAACTCCTATCACCCCACATTTTACTATTTTGTGTGTTACAAAAAGTGTAATACACGTCATGTCTTGGGCACGTTAAAAATTGTAATTACATTTTTTAATTTTTTTTGTAAAGTATTTTCCGATGACGGTTCGTTGAATCTAAACATGCAGCATTAAAAACAAATGTTAAACAGTTGTGTTAGAATAAAATAAATAGAAATTCACACTTTCACATTTATCGAGCGTCTGATTTCGTATATGTATCTGAGAAGTAATTTGTCTGAACTTTTTAACCATAAAGTCGACACTATGTTAACTTACGTAGGCGATCTTCTTACACTGTTTGGATTATGAATAAATAGGTTTCTAATACTAAATCTGTAAAACATTTCAACTATTAACCAACAAATGCGTCGTATGCTACATAGCGAGGGACTCACTACGCAGCATACGACGCACACCTAGCCAACTACGCTCTCAACAACAGATACCTACACAACATGATATGCTGCCACAACACCTTGTTTACAAAAACGAACTAAATCGTGAATATGCAATAAGTTTAGCAAGGAACGACGAAACTCCCTGATGATGATCTGAAAAGATCGAAACATGTCGGAGTGGTTAAAGTGTTTTAAGTGAAAGTTATATAGGTGCATTTCTTGGTTAATAGTTTAAGTGATTTTACGAAATGCACGGTGCAATGATGAGATTCTGTAAAACATCTTCGATGGGAAATCGAATTGTCCGACAGACTTTACTGGCACGGGGTTCGTGGTGTATATCAGAATCCCAATAGGGATTCGAACACGCGATTCTCATTTTCTTTCAGTTCGATACTGTGTGAACATTTGACTGCGCAGATACTAACTTCACACTTGTCTGTGTGAAGTAAGGATAATGGGCTAAAGTAATATTGCTGTACGTTCTTTTTGCTTCATGGTTCGTACGTGAAAAAGATAACCACTCTCATGGAACGTGAAGTTGTTCCACATGATTGACGGTCTGTTTTTGCGCGTATCTGATAAAGATAAGATGTATGGATACATTTATTTGTCCTTTGTTGTGTTTGACCTACTTGGGTTGCCAGCTTGTCAGCCGGGGTCACTATTGTCATATGCTATGTCCAGGATTTGACGGATTCTTTACTTCTATGTTTTAGTAATGTTTGAGCTATATTAATTGTAATTTATTTGTTTATACACACTTCTTCATCTTATAAGAAGGGGTTTGCTGATGTTGACGTCATATTATTCACACTATGTGCGTGCAACTCTGTATCAGCTTTCGGACAGTTCATAAATTCATATTAAACTTAGTATGAATTCTGTGTCGTAAAAGTGGTCTTAGACAAACAGGTTATGGAGACGTGGATTGGACTGAAATTGTATGCGGTAGGGCATATGATGGAATGTACTTCTTACTTCCAAAAAAAAGCCGCAAGTTTCTTCATAATTAGAGTAAATGTTTTTTTTTCGAAATAAGATTTCTACTGCACAAAACCAGTTCGAATAGCATGTCATTTAAGATCACCTCGCCTGTGACATTTTAGGTTTCCATTCAATATCCCACTCTTTTAGCCTTCAAAGCGCAGTGTTTCTGCACGTATTGCTGGTTTTTACGAGTATATTCAAGGATTCTGGATTTTTCTTCCGTTCCATTTATTGTCGTTTCGATTTAATTGTTACAACAACAGCAATTATTAGCGTAAAGAACATCTTTGTAATGCAAACACGATATTCTCTCTCTTTAGGAAGTACATGTCATAAAATAATGGGAGGAGGGGGGGTTTCTCTTATGTCCGTTGTAGGAAGCTGGAAAGTGAGAGATTAAATATTTTTACATGCATGCTAGATGATAATTATAGGCCTCGAGAGACTGTTCTAGTGTGCAACATTATTCATTGTGTCCTAAATATTTTGCTAATTATGCCAAAATTGTGTAATTATGTTAATTTTCTGAGATGTAGGTAATATACTTCAATTTTTTTATATGATATGTACTTCCCGTATTCCAGGGATTAATTATTGTTGTATTGCTGCATTCTTTTATACCTTAATATTTCAGATATTAGTGACAGAAGTTTGGATTTGGACAAAAACTCACTGAATACTAACTTGCATGCTAATCATGAACCACCAAGACCGATGAAGAACACTGCCAATATTATTGGAATTATATGAATAAGGATAGCTAATTGAATGTTACTTTGTGAAAGGAATGCAGCAATATCCCCAAATGAAGTGTACGTTGTAGATAAACAACATCTAAATTATCTCGATGTAATAAGAAGAGCTACTGAACCAGACTTCCAGAGAGTAATTCTTCAGTCTGAGATTTTAAGTTCTCACCATGGTGAGGTAAAGTTACTTTTGTCTTGGATGTGACTCCATATTTTATGTTACATAGATACAAACGTCAGAGGAGGGATATGCTGCCTACCTACTGTTGTACCCCTACGAAGGAAGTAGCGTATTATTCCGAGAGGTTGGACAAAAAAGCGTCACATTCCAGGCGACGATTTTCTGAATTCCCAAGTTTGTTTTGTGAATGTGAGTTTAAGGTTTTCCACAACAGAGCTATCCAATATCCTTGAACACTTACGAAATGCTACGTCTCTTGCAATAACTATGCATTTCCCTAGTGAATGTCGTGAGAATGCCGGCAGGGAACGCAAGGACATCTCTATCATTTTTTCCTCGTTTGCTCACAAAGCAGCAGGATCGATACATAAACTTTAACCTGGCAGCAAAAATTGAATAAAAAAAAACATTTAAAAAGGTTTACAGGTTATGGAGGAGGAAGATATGATTGATGATAATGTGAAAGTGATGAAATTCCAATACAAATGCAATAAAATTTCAGTCCTTACGGTGTCATGCCTATTGGGAATTTTAATATATTACTTGATATTCGAAGTACAATTCTTCACTGACAAATCCGAATTGTCATAATAATTATGACTTGAATTTGTTATGTTTTATTGTAATTAATCATTTGAAGGCAATTTAGGGTGCGCGTCATTTAACGCAGTCGCGTGCGAAATTATACTTCCTGCTAAATTCATTGTTTTCGTTTGGCAATAGAGTCTGCATTTGGCCGCCTTGAACCCGGAAAGCCACGGGGAAGTCACGTGCACACCAGAACAGATTGGGTCTGGGGCCAATCCAGCCTCCTGTTCTGTGGGTTTCGAGGTCGGTTTTTGTGGGGGCGTGGAACTGACAAGCCCCCTCCCTTTCACCGTCGGAGTTAAGAATTCCTGGCGCTTAACCTCCTAATCTCCCTTGGCGTGGTACTAAACACAAGGGCAAATCTGCGTTTACCCTGCATTATTATTACAAGTTTCGAAACTGTGGGAGGGAAGGAATAGAGTTCTCTCTTGCAACATACGTTCTCACCATTCGCTTATAGCTAATGTAGTAACCGCGATATTTAGCTTCATGTTACTATGTCCTTCATCAGTGGATAATTTTTTCTTCAGCGAAATTCGTTACCATGGTCACTGCCATCTACACAAGAACTTAATAAAACCTAAGATTCCAACAAGACTGTTCATTTAATCAAGTATAGGGTCATTCTACTTACAGGAATCACATACGTGTAAGTTCTCAGTTTATGTCACCCTCTTTTCTCAAATTACTGACAGCTCGTAGTCAACGTAATTATAAATTACGTATTATGTAATTTCTTCGTCGGAATGTAACCTAGCGAAATTACTACTGTGCCGATCCGGGTAGCTACACGGTCTAACGTGTAGGTCTGCAGCCGCTTGACGGATGGAATTGCCGGATCGAATCCCGCCGGGGTCATGGAAGTCTGGCTCTTTTAAATGAGATCTCTGCGACATGCTGATCCTTGTCCAGAGGATTTTTACCGATAATGTGTGTATGTGTGTTTGCGTTCGTCATTGATTGCGATCAAGTACAAAAAGGAGCCTGTACACTGACAATGAATAAGTAGAAGACGTCAGACTAAACAAGAGAGAAAGAAAGAAAGAAAGAAAGTAAGTAAGTAATTCCAGTTTATAGGAAACTGTTTTCAATAACCACGTCTTTCTATTCAGTTTAAGGGAAGTTACGTTGAAACTGGTACATCTTATCATCTACTGCAGTTTCATTACAGCTTCAACCAAGCTTTGTGTTTCTAAACCTAAGCTTTGCTAGCCGGTATCCGAAGCGTTGAGTAGGTTTGAAATGTAGCTGTGTAATGTTATTTCGCCTCCGAACATCAGGCCAACTTCAAATTATTAATTATTAATATTAGTAATCGAAATTCAAAATACATTATTAATTCTAGCAATTATCCTATAGGCATATTTTAATATATGTAATGTTAATTAAATAATTTCATGTACGATCTAATTAGTTCGTGTTTATTTGATAAATGTTGTGTAAAGTCTGTAGTAAACAGCAATCGTATGCGTATTGTGGATCTAATTAAAATGAACACACTACTTCAGAATCATTAAGACAATTTTTCACATGTATCTTTAACTTTAACACACCATTGCTTTTATTATTTAAAGTACGTTTAAATACATTACTTAACACTGGTAATAAAACAACAATTTAGTAACTTTATAACACTGCATTCGCAGTAAAGGAGGATTATTCCTCCGGAAATATAAGGTGCAAGCGGATATGTTGAATATGAATAATCGGGACGACCAACAAATTTTGGACCAAAGTCTTAGAGGGTGGTATTTGAGGTTGGTCAAATAATCTTTCAGCAAAATATTTAGAAATCAATAAATAGAAAAGTATCTGAGTGTATATAGAATTTACCGGGAGCGCAGAATGTCAGATAGGAGGATCTGTTCTGTTTGAAAGGTGTGCAAATTATCGGCGTGTGGCGGAAAGTTTATTGTGTAAGAAAGTCGGATCAGAAGGGAAAAGGACTGTGTTAGGGATATGATGTCGTTTAATGAAACTTTGATGTGACTGTTCTGAACTTGCATGCCCCGACGTAAACCGAAATTGATTATACAAAGAGTCCGTATAACAATAACCAACAGGGTGCACTATTTTCTATTAATTTATTTCAATAGTTAGCCTCTACAGGTTTCGAGCAGTCTTGCTGCTCGTCATCAGGAGGATCAACTCTGTATAAACAGCAAATGGTACAGTCATGCCTTAGGTTGACTGTACCAATTGCTGTTTATACAGAGTTGATCCTCCTGATGATGAGCAATAAGCCTGCTCGAAACCTGTAGAGGCTTACTATTGAAATAAATTAATATAAAATAGTGCCGTACAGATACCCAAATAAAAGTTGTAGCTAGACCATCACTACTCTATGGCAGCGAAACATGGGTAACCACGAAGAGATACGTGACTCGTCTAGAAGATGCAGAGATGCGCTTTCTAAGAAGTGTAACAGGATACACAAGACTGGATAAAATAAGAAGCGAAGTCATAAGGAAAGAACTAGAGATCTCTGGAATACAAGACGCGAGACTCAAATACAAACAAACTTAGATCAACCACCTTGAAAGAATGGACAACACCAGACTCCCGAAACACGCCCTCAACTACAAACCTCGAGGAAGAAGAGACCGTGGACGCCCCAGGAAACGATGGCAATGCGTCGATGCTGGAACAGGTCAAACGACCTAATCCATGGAGAAATATGATGATGATGATGATGATGATGATGAGAAAATAGTGCATCTTATTGGTTCATATTATACGGATATATCACGATGCAAGTCAACAAAACATTAAATACACAAAAATAAATTGCTGAATATATACATATTAAAATCTCACAAACGAAAGTTCGGTTTTGAAAGCTCTAACCATGTAATCATCACAGAAATAGGAACAGAACACATAAGTGTTAAACTATAAAATAAAAATAGTGAGTGTAAAATTACTGCAAAATAAACAGTAACCTTTTAAATCTCCAGAGAAAAGACAAAAATAAGTGTAAGTATTTAATATTGCAAAGGATACATAACGTTAGGTTAAATGCACTAATACTCTTTTTATTTAATATGATTACTTCTATAAACACTACATGAACAAATTTTAAAATCTTTCTGTGCAAACGTATGGAGTGCAAATGAATTTCAAGCCGACCGCGAAAATCGGTTCACTTAGAAGCAGTAATGTTAGTGGGTTTATGAAGAGTAAAATTTACCGTTCCAAAATCTTCCGTATGAATAAAATATTCCCAAGTCACGAAGTATGTAAATATTGTTGGGTTATTTCTCCTGACGAGAGGCGCTCATGCAAGTTGGAAGAACTGGATTAGATTGTAGGATTGAAATAAAGTGAAATGCCAACTTGATGTAACTAGGTAATTTTATTGATGTATTCTTAGCTCAAAATGTTTAGGGTACATACGCCCATCATCAGGAGCATTAGATGTTAAGTTGCAGCATATGGTTTTCCGAGTTTTTGGATAGGTGGTTGTGCTGAGAGCCGCTGCGTAGGTCGTGTGTATGGTGCGGATGGTGCCGTTCCGTCTTACGGCACGGCACCATCCGCACCGTACACACGACCTACGCAGCGGCTCTCAAGATCACTATCCATCCAAAAACTCGGTGCAGAAAACCGTATGCTGCAACTCACCATCTAATGCTCCTGACGATGAGCGTATGTACCCTAAACATGTCGAGCTAAAAATACATCAATAAAATTACCTAGTTGCATCAAGTTGGCATTTCACTTTATTTCATAAGGAAGATGCACGGTCAAACAACCGTCAAGTAGGATTGAAGTCCGCTGTTTTAAAGTAACTTATATGAACTGAAGCGTCTTATATCATTTTGAGACAAGAACAGGGATTAAGGGCGAGATGCTTGCTATTAAGGGTGTTACTGAGGAGTGTATTTAACCCCAAGAAAGATAATATACCAGGAGCCGAAGAACATTGGAAGAAGGCGAGCTTCTAAATTTATGGTTTACAGATGTCATGTATACTCTATTGGTAATTTAATGAAAATGATGAATATGGAAAGTGACTGGAGGTATTCTCTTGGGAGACCCCGTCATGGATGGATTAATAACATTAAAAACAAGATGTGAATTTGTAATTTGTTCCTTTTTGGGTAATTCCCCGTCGTCTGAGTCCTAATTGCCGACGTTTCGGAACTCACTGTCGGTTCCATCTTCATAGACAGGCGAATGTCTATGAAGATGGAACCAACAGTGAGTTCCGAAACGTCGGCAATTAGAACTCAGGCGCCGGGGAATTACCCAAAATAAAAAATTAAAGTTAGAACACGGCGAAAGCTTAAAAACAAGAAAGATTTGAATTTATACCGGATACACAGTCCTCAGGATGGGGTCGATTTTGAGTTCCTCTAAATACGGTATTTTATCTTGTTTGACTAGTTCAGAAGCAATTGTGTTCACAGTGGCTCCATCCCCTAGCGTTCGGAATTAAGTAACTCGGATGTTCACAGACAGTTGTACCCAAAAGATTCTCCGAATTCATGTGTGAGTATTTCACTGCATGTGCACATCACACAGAATTTTGTAGCTGATGTATATTTGCGTATTCCTCCTTCAAGGCCAGATATTTATTTGACTCTCTTAAAGTTGCACCCTTGTAATGCATAGCACAAGCATCCGCCTTTGAATAGATTTCAGTGACTCGACGACCACTATGCTTGTTGAATCCATTATTTACGTGACGGGTGAGTTATCTGTTTTCAGAAAATACATTATAGTGTTGTGATCCTGAGGTATTGCCTTAGTAAGCATAAATGGTGAGTCATATTTGCTATATGCCATTGTAGCTATCATCATTACAATAATGCAATCTGACGAGACTACACTTAATTTCTTTTGAAATCTATGTATAAATTTGAATGAGAATTTAATCTAGCAGTTTATCTTCAGCGTCGTTAACACCTTTCGCATAGATAATACAAGGTCGATACAGTCAAAGTGAAAATAGACTGAACCAAGATTTTGACGTAACATACTATACTGTTGTATAAGCTGTGTTAATTAGCTTAATGGTGTCGAAAACTTGATTTTACAAGGAGTGAAAGATGGGTAGGTAGATAGGGACAGGATAGGCTAATGTAATTATTTTCCAACATTGTAACTCCCAGTACCGCTCCAGCGTTTTAGATAAAAGGACCATCTACCTCTCTCACTCAGAAAACAAAAGCATTCAGGTGAATAGATCTCTCATTCTCTTTCTGCAATAAAGGAAGCAGCAAGAAGATTACATTAGCTCGCTCAACGTGGGGCATTTGGTGCAATCGAGATCTGCAGAGTTGGAGTTCAAATGACGTACTGGCTGTCGTGTCCTGTAACGAAGTTCGCAAAGGAAATGAGTGTTATTTACTTGCATTGCATCTAGCGGACCTCCTTTTCAAATTGGAAGGACCTTGCTTTCCGAATGTTCTTTTCAAGAGCGTATTTAGAAACGCTAGTGCATATCCTGTAATGAGATTTGAAGTCTCTTGCCTTACGTGAAGTATAATACACCATCGATGTTATGAAATGCACGAAATTGGTTTTTCAGAGAGAAAATATGCAAGACGAAGAGGGGGAGTATTCAATTTTCTCTTAAGTAACTTTTCATTTCAATCCATCCTTTCCAGGAAACCATATGAGCAGTTTTCTCAAACCTGGGTTTCGCGGGAACAATTAAAAAAAAAAAGGTTTAAAGATATTAGTGCCATTCTTGGTAAAGATGTTTTAATGTCATACTTCGTATTTATGTCCGTGTCTTCTTCACATATAGCAGTTTGGGGTTTGATTCCAGAGAGTTTTTGCTGTTATATTTATATTATTCTCATGATATGCCTGTTAATGGAAGTTTACTTAAATAAGCTAATAAATAAATAAATAAATAAATAAATTGAAAACATCCAGACTACAGTAGAATATCCTTTCTTGACAGAATGGGACAAAATTAGTTCAATTTATTTATACTGAATTTCTGGGCCTTCCGAAATTTGATGAGTTGTACTGTACAGAACTCTGCAGCGGTTTAGGCTGCTGTTTTAAACATTGATGATGTGTGAGATGATTAAAGACGTTCTGTTACGTAACATTAGTTCTTAGTGCCTATAAAATGCAGTTTGCCATCAGGTATGGTCTGTTTCAGTCCCTGAGTTTGCTACCCTCCCTCTTCGCAACTTTATTTTCAAAGACTGTATCAAACCCTAAGCACAGTTAGCGTATAGAAGTTCTGGTTTTCTGAGCCATTTCTAAACTTATGATAGAAGAATCTTAAATTTTCTAGGGAACAAAATTGTCGTTGAGAAATTCATGGTTGTTTGCCGATCAAAAATTTACCGATTCGTATAGAACCCAGCTGTTTATTATCATGTTCAAAAAAATCCGTTACTGAGCCTTGTACAAGCCACATGGAGTTCGTGCTATCCCAATACATATCTTTCAAATTCCATTTCAATATTATTTTTTATGCAAACAGATTTCTCTCTTGTGGGTTTCGAGTAAGAACATTCTAGTTCTGACATTCCTGTGTACTACATGCACTTTCCGAGATGTATGGTGCTGGTTCCTGCAGTATGTGGTCAACAGTACAAATCCTGAAGCTCTTCAATACGTAGTTTTATCCCAGACGGTGTGGCGAACTTCGCACGCCATTTTGAATGCGATCTACAGCCTTGTGGTATGATGACGTATTTGCATTGAAACAATAACGCATGTGCCTTACTCGATTGTGAGCTTCTGATACTGTAAGAATGCGTGTGTGCCTAATAATATTGAGCACAGGAAATGAGATTTTGAGTCTGATTTGCATTTGTATTTCCACCACAACATAATGGAGCATTCAAGTGGCCGTGAGTCTCTGAATATGAGGTGGAATAAAGGGGGGGAGGTGGCATGTGTCATCCTGCATCAATCAATATTCTGTTTTGACATTCCACTTCCCTCGTCTATCATCTACAGTAATCGGCAACTGCATGAACACGCCGTTAAACAGCACACTGGGTAGTGACGTAATGATTAATACGAACAGGCGTGATGTGGTAATGTTTTAGGCCGTGGGCATCCAAGCTTCTTATGGCAAATGGCCACACCCGTTACTGTCGGCTGGTTCGCTGCCCGCTCGTGGAAAAAAAATAACAGTAAGTGATGCTACATTTCTGGTTTCCGCTGCGAGGAAGATGAGAACGGCGCTCTTCTGAGTTATTACGCAGCGAGTAGTGGCAATTCCTTACCGACGTTTCGGGACAAGCTATCGGTCCCACTTCAGGGTCTTGATACCGAAACAGCGGTGAGAAATTACCACTACTTGGTGCGTAATAAGTCATAAGTGCGCAATTGTCAACAGTCAGTGAAATACTTAACCGCCTACAGTATTGTGTAATTTTTATAGGATATATATATATATATACATATATATATATACATACAACACTGTAGACTTACCTACATTTTTGTATGGGTCAGAAAATTGGACTCTTAACAGCCTCACAAAGACGAAGAATTGAAGCGGCAGAAATGAAGTTATTGAGACCTCTGGCAGGATACACCCTTTATGACTACAAGACAAACGAGTACATACGTCGTGAAATACAGATTGCAGGCATACTAGACATGATAGATGAATACAGACGGAACTGGTTTCAACACTTGCAAAGAATGCCACAAAACCAAATTCCTTTGAAATCATACTACTACAAACCACAAGGAAGGAGAACAACTGGAAGACCGAAGAAACGTTGGAGAGAGCAGTTGTAACTTTGGAGACGGGACGGATCAAAGGGTCCAATCTTTGATGTTTATAATGATGATATATATACACACACACATATATATATATATGTAATTTAGAAACGTAGCCGCGGATATATAACGAGGAAGGGCCGGGGGTACGAGACCACCCATGCTTTAAGCAAAGCAGGGTGAAGGCACAAGCTATCAAAATTCTATACAATAATATTAGTCCAAATTACTGGTTTTCGAACCGTGGTTTAAGTTTATCTGACTACAATGTTTCTGCTGTACATGTTATTTAACCAGTTCTACGCTTTACATTTCGTTCACGTTTTCTTTTGTTGGTATATTTCCATGTGACTCTCAAAGAAAAATTAATCTGTCTGTAAAATGAGCACAGGTCGATGTTTAAGAATGCAAACGTGAGGAGATTATCTGGATCTGGGATAGAGTAAGAAGTATCAGGCCAGCGAAACTGTCATGAACTGCAGCGCAGTCAGAGTTATCACAAATTGTGGTTTTCATTAAGTATAGCTAGTGTGAACAAATGAAGAACTATGAGAATGGCGTAAATGTAACATGTGTTAGACGTGAAATGCCTTCAAAATTTTAGTATAAATCCTGGAGGCTAGAGACCATCCGGGAGACCAAAAGTAGAAATGGGAGATTTATAATTACAGTGTGACTGGGTGGACTGGGTTAATCTTGCCCTTAAAAATATGGCATTTGCTCTTCGGGTTCCTTATAGCGCGGGGTCTTCTTCCTCCGTCTGGCAGACTATCAGTTTCGCAGGGTCTACCAGTATACAACATAGACTTACTTATAAGCGTATTCAATATCTTCCACTGACTTTTCTACCTCGTTGAATTTTACGACGAAGCCTTCCGATTTTCATCATCCCACACGCGCCCTCTTTTACGTGTGTCGCCTTATAAATACTGTTTATCTGAAGAAGGGAATTGTTTCCCTTCACGATTTCAGCACCTCATTATATGTTTACACGCACAGCCATGTAATACTCTTGTCCGGACTTCTCCTGTTTTTTAACCAAGTAATAATGATTGGAAGATTTTATTTTTCACGTCAATGATATCGTTAAAAACTCTGGACAGACATACTAATGTAAACATCACGTAAAGTATAAACGCTGTGGCTGATTATTATTAAAACTTATGTTTTATATCTTCAAGTACCTGTGTTCGAAATCTGCCCTAAGACAAGCTTTTGAATCCCATTGCCTTTTTACTCATGTTCTACTAGAAGATGGTGGTTTAGTGTACTATTTTAACACGAGTATAATGTTAAATTTCTAGCTCTGTCTGTCACGTGAATCATATCTCAGGGAATACACGTGGCTTTCCGCTTTGAAGGTTTGTAGCACTCCCCCCCCCACACACACACACACATACGCACAGAAAGAAGAATGTGTTTTTGGTTTCGTTGTGCTCACACACACACACACACACACCACATACCACACACACACCACACACACACGCCACGCACACACACACCGCACACCACACCACACACACACGCACACACACCACACACACACACCACACACACAACACGCACACACACACACCACACACACCACACACACACACACACACCAC
>Ga0123357_10006556_pt1 | contig 14237 bp, 10 predicted proteins | sample TergutEmb28metaG_FD_89873 | JGI IMG/M metagenome (GOLD analysis project Ga0123357, IMG submission 89873) | Embiratermes neotenicus P4 segment gut microbial communities from Petit-Saut dam, French Guiana - Emb289 P4 | ecosystem: Host-associated > Arthropoda: Insects > Digestive system > Gut ... | reverse complement strand
CTCCGGCTCACTACAAAGACGTGCGAGGGTATCTCAATCGAAACTTGCCACAAAGGTGGATAGGACGCACAGGAAAAGAAGATGACGCGTTAATGCGGTGGCCACCCCGGTCCCCGGATTTAATCCCATGCGACTTTTTCTTCTGTCGGTTTGTGACGGACACTGTCTTTGTGCCTCCACTCCCCGCTAATGTGCAGATTTTCGCAACCGTATCACCGCTGCTGTGGCTCTGGTCGACTGTGATATGCTGACACGCGTGTGGAACGAGATAGACTATCGCATAGATGTCTGCCGTATTACCAAATTTGGACACATTGAGCATCTGTGAAATATGTGAAAAAACTTGGAGAGTGTCTCTCTCTATCGCCGTAAGAACTACTATGATCCGTTGAGTAGTTTATTTGTTGCGAATTTTTAAAATGTTTCACTCTGTATGAACGCTCAGTAATCTTCTGTGTTGGCACAGCGTCATTGAAAGGTCGTTGTAAAGAAATATTTGCCGCTTAAATGGTGTATGTTAAGAACAACATATGATGATGTCGAACTGTCGTTTAGAGTGCAATTAAATACCCTGAATCTGGAAGTAGCTAATTTTTCTGAAAGGTCAGTTACCGTCTGCCAGGCTGCACGTTGTTACAGCAGGAGGACCATTTTTAGGCGTTTTCGCAAAATTGCGAAAAGTGACTCTTAGATCCGTCATGTCCGTCTGTCCATCCCCATGGAACAACTCGGCTCCCACTGGACGGATTGTAATGAAATTTGATATTTGAATATGTTTCTAAAATATGTCGAGAAAATTGAAGGTTGATTAATATCTGACAAAAATAACGCGTTCTTTAAGATGTGTTCACTTATGATATTTCGCTGAATTCGTCTTAGAACGAGAAAGTTTCAAACAAAAGTTAGAGAAAAACAAATCACACATTTTATGTTCCATGAATTTTTTCCGGAAATTTTGCCGTTTTAAGTTAATGTGAAAAAAAGTATGTTATTGCCAAACAGGGCACCGATGACAACAAAATACGGCGCATATGCTTTGCTTTCTGGATAACTGACGCTACAGACACACACTCAGAATACAGTTATTGCCTCACCACTGCAACAGTGGTTAGGCGAACGTGCTTCAGTGTTGTGTTATAGTACACTGCCTGTCTTGTTGATACTTAAACCATGAGCACTTCTAGCCCTAGAAACTGCATTTTTTAAGCGCCGTTGATCGGTTTGATCTCCGTCATCCTTGTCTTAAATCCGTAGACAATTGGATTGAGAATGAGGTCGATCCCAGGACCCTACTGGAATTCATGCCGTGAGGGCAATTCGAATCAACAACCAGACGCTTTCGAGCATTGCAAAAGTGTGTCCCTTAGACCCCGTGACCACCAGTATCTGCTACGTCATTCAGTGCTCGTACATAGGAGTACTATTTTCTTAACGCCGTGTTCATATCACACCACAACGTCATGTTGTGATCGTGTGTGTGTGTGTGTGTGTGTGTGTGTGTGTGTGTGTGTGTGTGTGTGTGTGTGTGGCAACACTTCGTTTCCGCGTCTCTTCATGAATGTTGGATTGAGGTAATGGAAATGGCGTGTCCGTCCCAGTTTGTCTGTAGATTAGATTACGCAGTGGTAACTGTTTTGCCCTGAGAATGATGCAGTCAATATCAGAACTTTTAAAACTGTATCCTTTTGTTCTTGAGGGGGAAAGTTTTGATAGCGTTTAGTTATCTGCACTCTGAACAAAGTGGAGCATTCGAAATATGAACAAAGTGTCGCTGCTTATTTGTTCTTGAGACACGACCCCTTTGCTTATAAGCGCTGGGAGTAATGCTAATAAACAGCAGGGTAGAAGTGTTAAGTGGCTCCATCAGTTGCTAAGCTTGTATGTCATCATCGACGGTAGTTGAGTGAACTGTAAGGGTTAGTAACAATTAAGTAGTGGTATGCTTGTGACAAAACCTGGCTGCTCGGAGAAAAACCTGTCACCAGCCTCGTAACTTGTATTTCTCGCCAGATATGGTTCGGGCGATCAAATCAAGGAGAATGGGATGAGCGGTATATGTAGGATGTACCGGTGAGAAGAGAAATGTGTACTGGTTTTAGTGGGAAAACCTGAATCACAAGGGACCACTTGGAAACGCGGGTGGGGAGGGGAGGATAATATTGAAGTGGATTTTAAAGAAATAGGAAGGGGATGGCGTGGAATGGATTGCGTTGGCTTAGGGTAAGGGCATGTGGCCGGCTGTTATGAATACCGTAATGATATTTTGGGGTTTTATATGTTCCATGTCGGTGCATTAGAGAATAATATTATATTATGTAACAAACCAACAAATGCACATCGATAAAATATATTTTATCTTTTATTATTATTCACCAATAATATATATATATATATATATATAGGTAAAGTGATCCCGTTACAGGCCCGATGTGGCCCAGAGGGTGGGTAAAGGTATAGCTCTACTCTTCCATGGCCGCGGCACTAGAAGGGGGTGAGTGGTCAACAGCACGCACTGGCCGCACTTTACCCCCGGGAAAGACCCGGTACCCATTTTACAGGAGGCTGGATGGGCCCCAGGGCCGGTCTGGACGGGCGGAAAATCTCGTCTCCACCGGGATTCGATCCCGGACCGCCCAGCTCGTAGTCAGTCGCTATACCGACTGAGCTACCCGACCCATATATATATCATCAGGTGGTTTCAGTTATACGGTTTGGGAATGGTATGTATATTTGCTGGGGAAACAGGAGAGAAGGAGTGCACTGGGGAGATTTAGGCGTAGATGGGTGGATAATATTAGGATGGATCTCCAGGAGGTGGGATGTGGATATATGGACTGGATTGGGCTGGACCAGGATAGAGACAGGTGGCGGACGCTTGTGAGTGCGGTATTGAACCTTCGGGTTCCGTGAAATGCGGGGAATTTCTTGACTAGCTGCAAACCAGTTGGCTTCTCAAGAAAGACTCTGCACCGTGGAGTAAGTAATTATGTATTTTTTTTTATTCTTGTGTGACTCCCTGATAATGGTAGCACTGGCGACCGAAACATGTTGGTAAATGATAATGGATGATGACATCTATGTTATCGATGCGCATTTGTTAATTTTTTACATAAATATGACAACATCTTTTGGGTTTATAAAATTTGGGGGATTTCCTGACCAGCTGAAGAAATATTACTTTCGGAAGGACTCTGCTCCATCCTAGCAATTAGTTGGTTAGTAGCACAAATCCAACCTGCACTGGCGTGGGATCGAAACAGCGTTTTATAACGGTATGTGGTAGTCGGTTGCATGTCGACTAAAACACAGGCTGAAGGCTGGACACAATACCGAGGAGCACTTGGTGTTGGTGTTGGTGTCTTTCATAGAATTGATTTTGTTTTTATTAGAAATGTGTTTGCTTGAGGTTGTTGGTGTGTCGCACTGACGAGTCTTAGCAACAGATCTAGGTCTGTTACAAGCCCCGTAAAAGAAAAACATTCATTTTTTTTAAAAACCTTTAGTAAGAAAGGCTACTTTGTGATAACAGCGTTGTGTTGTCTTAGGTTTGTTAGAAGGGTGTTACTTCCGAAGAATGAGTTCGTACCCACACTGAAGAGATGTGTTTTCTGACTGGAAAAAGTACTCTGTTTTGAAATTGTATTCCTCAAAGCCTTTGTGAATTGCATTTACATGTCTTCATTTTGGGCTTCGTAGCATGGAGAAATAAACGCGACGTATTTCGGTACAGTCGGGTTAAAAAAGACGTAAAAATATCAATTTTGAAGACGCGTTGTGCTGCTTTAGGCTTAACTGATGGTGGCTTAATGAAGTGGAATAAAAGTTTCAGAGATTTTTTCTTTGCTGTCATTTCCTTTCAGTCCTAAATGCTTCTTTTTTGCTTCACTCGTACTGTGATTAGGCACTGTGGAGTTTCTTGCAACCAGTTCACTGTCATTAAATGATATTACCGCAGACTATTGGCACTGGGTGAGCCTTACTTTAAGCTGAACCGTAAGGTAATGTTATCCGTGAATAGGACGGAAATAATTTATTTTGCAGTGTTGGAATTCGTTAGAAAACGCAAATGGCGTTTCGGTTTGTAGTGTTAGGAATTATACAGACTGCAACACAATGAAATGAAAGTTAGGATTGCTGCATTATCTTGCGATGAAGCATGGATGTGGGTCAGGGGTGAACACACATACTACAAAGCGCGTCAGATCTGTTGGTGGTTGAATGTAGTGCTTTATTGGGCCAAATCTTGTTTGAATAAAAGGTAAAGTGATCCCGTTACAGCCCGGTGTGGCCCAGTGGGTGGGTAGAGGTATAGCTCTACTCTTCCATGACCGCGGTACTAGAAGGGGGTGAGTGGTCAGCAGCACGCCTCGGCCGCAATTTACCCCCGGGAAAGATTCGGTACCCATTTTACCATTGGCAAACACTTGCAGCTTAGTAGGCGGGCGCATTATCGTGCAACAAGAAAAAATCTTCGAGAGCAGAACGCAGCTGGATGAACCCGTTGAATGCGCTTCAGGAGGCGATCCATTACTTCTTTATAAAATTCCGCATTTACTCTTTTTCCCTCTGATATGAATTCTTTGTGCACTACGCCTTGAGAGTAGAAAAAAATTATCAACGTGGTCTTGATGCGGTACCTTTGGAATTTCAGGTTCTTCGGCCGAGGGGATGTCTCACCAACCCATTCAGATCTCTGTCGTTTTGTTTCGGGGTCACAGACAAAAATACCAGGTCTCATCTCCTGTAATAACTTTGTTAAAAAAAGTTTGTCTGCTTCGGCCATCGCGATAATGTCTTGGCAAGACGTGACTCGATCTTCCCTTTGCTCAGGTGTCATGGAGTGTGGAACGAAACGTGCACACAATTTCCTTTCCCAAATCCTATTCAGAATCCGAAGAACTACAGTCTTGGGGATGTTCAGAGATTCTGCTATCATTCTTGATGCGATTCGACAGTCACATTTGACGAAATAGCAACAGCAGCAATGTTTACCTCATTTCGAGTCGATTTTGGACTACCACCTCTCTCGTCGTCTTCTACTAGTTCCCTTCGGTCTCGAAATCGAGAATAGCACCTGAAACCGTTTGATCGGTTCGGAGCCTCATTCGCATTAGCCTTTTGCACCAACACTTAGTGTTTCTGTCGCAGATACACGAGCTTCGAGACAAAATTTTATGGCAACTCTGTTCATTTCCGCCATCCATGACGTATAAATAAAACTTACTTTACAAGACAAGTTATAACTCGTACACTGTCGAAGATAAAAGAAACTCGGTGTGTGCACGGATGTTGGTCGATATTACTTAGGGGGTTGGCCGAAAGATCGCTGTATTTTTGTTATTTAAAAAAATCAGTCCTAAAACTTATGGATCGCACTGTGTATGAACGGAGTTATGTTTTCAAAACAGAATTGAATGTACCCTTTATGGAATTGTGGTCGGGCTGCTGTTTTCCCCTCTGCAGTATAACAGTTTCCTTTTCACAGATTTGTTAAAGAGTGAATTGAGGTGTTTTGAACATCTGGACCGCTTATTTTTTACTGACACTGTGACTTCTTGGGACCTTGACCCATTCATTATGTCTGATCACTGGGAATTTCTCACAGTGAAGCTTCAGAATCTACTCATAGGGTAAGCAGCGCTGTTTTTGGAAGGAAGGGAAAGGAAAGGATTTGTTTTGCTGTACCGTCATGCAACGGAGCACGTCATTCGGTCTTCATAAAGCGTTCTTTGTATCTGTGTATTTGCTTATTAAATCCCGCTGTTTGATGTGAATGAATAAATCGGATTTTCAGAATCGCAGCTATTAAGAGCACAATATTAAGTTATAGACTGATGTTAACCACGGCTACATGTTTCCTTTGAAATTAGCCGTTATAAATTCAATCCCACGCATTGTAATTTTAAATATACTGAATGTAACTTAATTAAACATACAGTTAACCTCAAAAACTTGGAATAAAAACATGTTTATACTTTCGCCCACGCGGTTCACTTAGGCTTTCGTTCATAAATACAGTTGTACTAGTAATATGTTAATAGATTTTAACACGTGACTGTACAAAGTAATAAAAGTAATAAAAATACCCAGATACTTGCTAGAGCAGATGATATAGTAACAGTAGGGAGGTCCTTGGAGGTGCGTCAAAGGATACAATTACGAAATTAACGAAAGCAGCACAGGTAATGGGACATACAATTAAAATGCAGAGGACAAAGTACATGGAATTAAAAAAAACCGATACTAGAATGTTAAAAATTGATGATCAGGGATATGAGAGAGTGAAGACACGTAAGCATCTGGGAACAGTGTTACAGATGATGATATAACTACAGAAATAAAGTAACGAGTAATTAAGGCTAATAAACCTAGTTGTGGGTTAGTGAAACAACTAAACTCGCCGAATTAGAAACGTCAGGCTACATGTATGTTACATAAAACAATTACAAGGCTGATACATGTGGAAGTGACTGTTGGACCCGCTCAAAAGAGCAAGGAAATATGGTTAGAATCTTTGAAAGAAGAATATTAAAATGATTTACGGTCCTGTTATGGATAATGGTATATGGAGAACAGATACAGTAACGCAATTTATGCGCACTACGATGAATAGGCATAGTTAAGGTGATAAAAATAGGAAGAGTGAGGTGGCTGGGACACCTGTTTAGAATGCAAGAACTGGATCCTTGCAGAAAGCTTACTGTTCTTAAACCAGAAAGCACTCGACGTGTAGGAAAACATAAGTTGGGATGCCTTGAGGCAGTTGACGGAGATCTTAAGAAGATGGGCGTGAGGAGCTGGAGACGTAAGTAGCAGGACTGAGAACAGCGGACGGCAATTTTGGAAGAGGCTAAGGTTCTCCAGGGACTGTAATACAAGAAGAAGAAGAAGAGGAAGAAGAAGGGGAAGAAGAAGAGGAAGAAGAAGGGAAGAAGAAGAGGAAGAAGAAGAACTGTGCAAAATAAATATAAATTATGAAGTGTTAACAAGAATAAAATTAGGAATTCAGATTAATACAATTAATGCTACATTATATCTTTTTGTAATAGTATATTATAATGCACTGCAGTTGTACTGTCCAAAGTAGAAGCATTCAATCACATAACTGGTGAGAGTGAGATATTTCTAGGTGCATTTTGTTTTTGGTTTCTGAGTTCGGTTTAGAATAGATATTAGTGCCATAAGTGGAGTCACCATACAGATTTGCGTCGCTTAACGACGGGACGTTATGATAAATGCGTCGTTAGGCGATTTCGTCGTTGTGCGAACGAGTATTTACACAAACCTATATGGTACAGTATAGCCTACTACACACCTAGCCTATTGCTCCTAGGCTACCAAACCTGTACAGCATGTTACTGTACTGAATACTGGAGAAAATTGTAACTCAGCGGTATTGTATGATATTATAATATTATAATGTTGTAATCTTACGGGACCACCGTCTTATATGCGGTCCGTAGTTGACCGAAACGTCGTTATGCGGCTCATACCTGTACTAAATTCAGGCTCATGCAGAAGTATGTAAATACATACATGTTTGTTTATATTTAATTAAATCAGTAAAATTCCACATTCTTTATACCGATTATAGCTATCCTTATTTCTTGACTACTGGGTTTGAGGTGTAAAGGCTGTGGCCTAATCTGGCTTGCGACTTAGAAAGGATGACAAGCGCAGGTCTGCCTATCTCAAATGGATACGGTGTTGGATGTCGGGGGTTTCCCCGTCAGATGGCTTACTGGTCCGAAACAAAGGATTTCGATGAAATTTCTTATTAGTGTCTACACGCCTACTAAATCTGTCGGGCGAATTTCGTTCGGTTCTTGCTGTATATTGAGGCAGTGAGCTCTAATTGAATCATCCCACAATTTGATATGTTACAGTAGTGACCTCTCATAAAATTATCACCCTTGTGGAGAATAACATTTAATTTTGAGTGGGAACTTTGTGTAACTTTTACATAAATTTATAACCAGGGGATTTCTTCAGTACGGTTTGTGTTTAACGAAATATGAGAAAATGTATGCCTAATATGCTTTTGTCTGTATTCGGTGACCTAAAACTACTGGTTGGCTGTATTAATAGTATGCTGTGGGTTCCTAGCTATACGTACACCTAACAGCGTAAACAAGTGCAGTTCCAATCAGAGAGATGCAAGTGGGAGCCGGTAGGTAACTACCGAATCCCACCCCACACCTCCTGGATTGGGCCCGCCAGCACCTTCGCTGATTGGTCCGTCCTTCTCTTCCTCCTCAACTTGGACGTATGCGTAGGCATTTTTCAACGCAGTGTGACGCAATTATCCAATCTTGATGATGGGACTGTACCAACGAGCTGCATACATCTGGATCCGTCCGCCTCTTCATCCGCCCCACGTATCATTTGCCGATGGCCGTGAACGTTTGTATGTCGTTCTGGGAAATTTCTGTCAGTATGAAGATTTCTGCGTGCCGTTGGAGCTTTGCCTGGATTCACTGCGGGTTTATATTCGGAAGTTGGATGTTGATGATGACAATGATTGCGACTATGATAGCCTGTGATGAAATGACAGTCGTGACATTAGACGGTCTTAGGGCGGTGGGTATCAAGATGACGGTGTTTTGTGATGTGACGCAATGTAGTTTTGTAGACGGTACGGACGTTTCGAAGGGACTTGTGCCTCCGTTTTATACCGGGGTGCTGATAAGTCCTTAGCCCGACCAGGAAAGAAACAAGCTCGGAAGCATGTCAGGGACGCGCGCGATTTCAACAACGTCGAGACGCGAGCTGTCATCAAGTTTTTTTTCCCCCAGCAAGGCAAGGCACCGAAGAAAATTCACGCCATTCTGGCAGAAACATTAGCTTGTTTCCTTCCTGGTCGGTCTAAGGACTTACCACCACCGTGAAGTAGGAAGCCACAGGTTTTTTTTCCGAAACGTTGGTACCAAGCTGTCAAACTGCATGGCGTCCCATACTAAGAGACTGTCATACTGTTAACAGCAATCATGTCTCTCAATTTCAGCCTTTTGACCTGTCACGTCTCCAACTCACATTCAAAGTGTAGCCGTTCTTCGGAGTGGAAAGGAGCTTTGTTATGCCTTTATGGTCTATTCTGCACAGATGCCAAACTCTTTTGTTCGGCAATCAGCATGTTTCTTCGTGGGGCCCATGTAACGTTCTATATACAAATGCTCTGGTATTTGCGTGTGGTCACGCTTGACCTGCTGGCATGGAAGCACATTTTGTTGCCGGAACGTGCATTTGTCCGAATCGTAGATCAGCAGTTGTAGTGCCGTTATTCTGTAAACGTCGCACTGTACATTTTCTCAATTCTTTGCCTCCTCTTTGTTCAAGGATAGGTTGCGAGCTGAGACGTGATCTCGGCCCTCAATGTCTGCGATGTATTACGGATAGATGGTGTCTGATCATTTCTGTTGCGTTGCTTTGAAGTTGCCGAGATATTTTTCGCTTTTGAAATATATGTTGTCCTTTACACCAAACGAAGGCGGCTATTTTATTTAGTTTCTCTTTATTGCATTCTAACAAGCAGGCGTATATGGGCGTTAGCACTCGTAACAAATTAATGTCATCGTACATCTTTTGTTCGCTGTTTTTATTACGACGATAATTTGAGTTCCATTTGTTCTTTGAGTGTGGGCCGGGTTTTTGCAGTCGTTGTGGCGATTCGCTTCCAGTGGTGGCGAGATTTTCCACACCCGTCCAGACCGACCCCGAGGTCTACCAGCCTCTTGTACCATGGGTACCGGGTCTCTTTCCCGGGGGTAAACGGGCCAGGGCATGGCGTTAACGTCGTAATGGCTATATTAAGGATTATTGTCATGGATTCAGAAATGCGACCTGCTCATTATGACCAATTAAATTTGGCTTTTCCAAAGCCCCCCAGAGAAGAAGAAGAAACAACCATGACGATGACGACTCATGAGTTGGTATCAGAATTCCATCCATGTTTCTCGAATGCCTCTTGCTCTGTTGTGCTCAGTACACTACAGAAAGAATACTGTGTTTTGACCCCCATGTTTTCGGAGATATACAGTGTAGAATTACCTAAAATTTAATAAATTTTGGAGACTTCGTAGTCATTTTACTCGTATTGCGTGCTGTGCAGAGTGAACGTATATTTCGTTTAACGTTAAGACGGATACATATCCAGGCTTAGAAACATGGTACACTTCAGAATGTTATATTTTAAATCACTGACATTGGATTGATTTCAAAGCAAATGCCAAATTAATAATAATGCACGATTATGGCATTTTAGTACGATGCCAGATCATGCATTAACCCTTTGCCCTGGATCTGGACATTTACAGTTTAGCACGCAATTTATGTACAATGTAAATATTTTATGAACCAAGAAGGTTAACATTAGGAAATACACGGCATTTTGTGGAGGAATAAACGAAGATGGTGAAAGTCTAAAAAAATAATTAAATAATATATTTGTTGACTAAATACATAAAAAGCGTACGCTGGGGAGTAGCGGTATGCCTGTCCTATATATAGGATGCATGGTGCCTAAAGGTTAATGATAAATTGATTGTTGGCTTGTGTGTCTTACCTTCGTGTGTCCATTTAACGACACCCTGAACACCTCAGAGTATACAGCTTTGGTAGGCCTTCTGAATAATGAACTGGACACGGTATGGCAGAAGTTGCTGTGACCTAAGGTCGAGGCAGACTTGCTGTACCAGAATTTTCTCGCAGGGAGTGAGGAAAAAATGAAAGGTTCAGTTCAGGATGTTCGGTGTCGCGGCCGGGATTTGTTACCGCATTTACAAACTGTGGGTGCGTGCCTGCGTGTGTGTGAACTGCGTTCACATCAGGTCCTGTTTTGTTCACTTGTGCCAACTGTGTGCGTGAATGCAAACTGTGTTCATGCCAGCCAGGTCTTGTGTTTCACCTTTCGCTATTTTTTTTCATTATAGGTTACAATTTTTGTGAAATATTCCAGTCCAGTTGCCTCCTGCTAATGAGACCCCTGATGGAAAAGTAAATAAGGCCGCCGGAAGTTCAGTGTACTCCATTATTGTGTACGCTTTAGCACTTAAATTTACGTGTCAAAGATTATGGCATGCAGACCGGCTGGACTTCAAGGTTTTAAGCATGAAAATTAAAATCCATTGTTTGGTGTTTCCTCATATTGGCCGGAGGGCAATTTTATCCCTTCTCTATTTTTAATTGGAAAAAAGTTTAATATTGACTGTGTTATACTACAGAGAATCAATTAACTTTGTATCTCGTCTGTAATGGCTCAGTCTGCAGGGATAGTTCCTTTGTGCAGCTGATGTTCATAAGCCCGAGAATGTGTTTTTGTATAAGGTACCACAGTTGATCGAATAACCATTGATTTTAGTTTTTACTGATCGCTGCTGTTTATCAAGAGGGTGCTGAGAAAATGGCGTTCTATTATAATTAACAATTTTACCATATTTCCTTCGATTGATGATCTAATAGAATTAGAATCGACGGTTGCATTTCTAGGCGATAATTTCTTTATACGAAGCTCAGAGTGCAAGATATATCTCAGCTGTCAGCTTGACCGATATTACGCGAAATCTGCAGTTCATACTGCGGTAGTAGTGGAAGTTCCAGTCTTGTGGAATATAACGCCGTGTGGAATGATATGTAGGTTCAAACGTTTCGGAGGGGTTTTCTGGCTCCATCTGCAGGGCTGTCCAAGAAGAAGAAACTGCCGTGGAATGGGTGGGTATATTGTATATAGATCAGGATGGGTGAGTGGCGTAGCTGACTGGTGGGAGTAGGGTAGTGCTGCTGTACAGAGGACTGGGGTCCGTAGGTGGATGGAGTTGATTAGCACTGTTTATTGCTCTAAGTGTAGTAGGTCGAAGGTCGTAGCGTCTGCTGAAAGTGGGACGGAAAGTGAGGCTGTGAGGGCTCTGAAAATAAAATGTGAAGGAAGGCATTCGATTAACAGGGCTGTGATGAACTGGGGGGGGGATTAACTAACTAGACAGGCAATGTACGCTTAACGTAACATTGAGGCGAGTTCGTGAAACTATTGTTGCAATAAGTGTTACATATTCTGAGTGTGTGCTTTTAGCCTAGGTATCCAGTATGCAATGCGCATGCGCCATATTTTCATCAGTGGCCCTCTGTGGCTGTGCCATACTTTACCACATTTTTTCGTATACGGCACATTTTTTCGGGGGAAAAATTATTGAACATATAATGTGTGTTTCAATTGTCTGTACAACGTATGTGCGAAACATTTTTTATTCTAACAAGCATTCAGCGAGATACTGTCATAAACGTAATTAGGTGTTCATGTAAAGTAACAGCTGTTTTTTCTGAGATTGTAATCAACCTTGCATTTTTTTTCCCCCACATATTTTCGAAAAGTACTGAAATATAAAATTTAATCGAAATCCGTCCAGGTTGAGCCGAGTTTTCCATTCGGGCAGACGGACGAACGAACATGACGAAGCTAATAGTCGCTCTTCGCAAATTTGCGAACACGCCTAACAACTGCACTATTTAGGCTATTACCTTGGCCGATGAACTTCATAGGTTCTATATCTGCGATTGCTGTCGTGATTTTGCAGCAGGTATTTCAAGGAATTTAAATACCAAGTGAGAGGTAGAACGAAGAAACGAATTAGGAATTTTGATTTGAAACCGGAAGTACAGTAGTCCCTGGTGCCAGGTGGCCGTGACGACTAAATATTGTACGGTGGTCCCTAATATTTGTGGGCCTTCTGTTGGAACTTGCTTCATGTCACTCTTCTGGCACCTAGAATTTTGAGGTGCGGTCTAGATTTTTGGAAAAATTGTGCACCCGAATGTTACTAGCTTTTGAAAAACAAAAGCTTGAAGTGAAAACTGAGGTAAAGGAATGTACTTCCTTAGATGATGGTCGTGTGTTATGATATATAGCGAACATGGCGGACATTTTTGTTCCCTGTTTACAGTGTTCTTGTTCTGTTGCATAAGAAAATAAGTCTAATAATAATTAATAACCAGAAAAATACAAAATTGGGTGTCCGTCCTCTTCTTCCTTTTGAGGATTTTATGAGTATTTTGGTGTCCCCTGGGTCGGTTACCGGCCCGTCGCAGGGTGAGTCTAGTGGTGGGGTTGCCACCTTGATGCCTCTAGACCTGCATGCTTTTCTGTAGGGGTGTGCTCCCTTAGCTGAATGGGCCCAGTTTTAATGCGCTGGACTTTCGCCTTCACCCTCTCCCGTCTGCTGCAGTTTCAGCTGCAATTGCCCAGGGGTCACGCGGCCCTAGCATTTGTGGACGTGGGAGTAGGATTTGCCGACAGAGCCGCCGTTGTTGTGGCGGTTGGTTTTCTCAGGATTTATGGGGTTTACGTACATAATAAAAAAAAACGGACTAAATGAATATGTGGAAGACGAAATGGTAGAGGAACAGTGTGGCTTTAGAAAGGGACGCAGTTGTACCGATGCTATATTTACAGTGCAACAGATAATGGAAAAAAGAAAAGGACACAACTTACCGCTGTTTCTTTTATTTATATATTACGAAAAGGCATACGATAACTTGAAAAGAGATAAGCTGTAGGAAATGATGGATAAAAAATCCAATACAATCAAATGTATTTACAGGAATACGAAGGTTAGAATTAGATTTAAGGATGGTATATCTGAACATATACACATAAACAAAGGAGTAAGACAGGGATGTGGCCTCTCACCGGTATTATTCAATATATACATTAATAAAATTATACAGGAATTTAAAACAGTGATGAAGAAGGGCATACAATTAAATAACAGGAAATTAGTGAACACTATACTATATGCAGATGACCAGATTTTAATAGCCACATCAGAAGATGAGCTACAAACAATGGCGCACCCCCTAAACCTTATAGCAAGGAAATATAAAACGACCATATCCAGCACAAAAACAAAATCAATGGCATTGTGGGGGAACCACATACAGAGAGTAAAAATTGTGATAAACGGTAATATTATTGAACAGGTAACACATTTTAAATACCTGGGGTACCGCATATCAGAATACAAAAGTGATTTAGAAGACAAATTGTAAACATACAACAAAGTAATTGGAGTTATACGAAGACATTTTGGAAAACAAGTGAACAAAGAAACAAAATTAAGAATTCACAACATTACAGCTAAAGCAGCATTGAAATCTGGATATGAGGCGTGGGTACTGAAGAAAAGAGAGGAATGTTTAGAAGCAGCACAGATGAAATTTTTGAAACACTTACTTGGAATAACAAAACT
>Ga0123357_10006555_pt1 | contig 14237 bp, 14 predicted proteins | sample TergutEmb28metaG_FD_89873 | JGI IMG/M metagenome (GOLD analysis project Ga0123357, IMG submission 89873) | Embiratermes neotenicus P4 segment gut microbial communities from Petit-Saut dam, French Guiana - Emb289 P4 | ecosystem: Host-associated > Arthropoda: Insects > Digestive system > Gut ... | reverse complement strand
GCACACAACACACACGCTGCTGTCTCACTCTGCACTGCACACAACACACATGCCGCTGTCTCACTCTGCACTGCACACAACACACATGCCGCTGTCTCACTCTGCACTGCACACAACACAATGCCGCTGTCTCACTCTGCACTGCACGCAACACACATGCCGCTGTCTCACTCTGCACTGCACACAACACACATGCCGCTGTATCACTCTGCACTGCACACAACACACGTGCCGCTCTACGATATGCTGCCACATCACCTAATTTACATAACGACGTAATTTTACCGAGTGTTTTAACATAAATATAACTTTAGTTAGGCACAGATAAAGCTCCCTGATGATGGTCATTAAATACCGAAACACGTGTTTGTGTATTTTAATGTAAAGTTAAAACTTTTAACAAGTTAATAAATAGCATATTCGTTGGTGAGTGAACTATTTAGATTCCATAAGATATTTGTAATTACTTGTAACATCGAGCATTTACTAAAATCCACACTGAGACAAATATTTTGGCTATATCAAAACATCCCCAAGTCCTGTACAGCTACATACACAGAAGGTGTACAATTTTCATGTGAGGCATCCCGCTGTGTTTTCAGTAATTGATAAAAGGTATGTACGTTTTCAATCTAATACAACTTTTACTATATAAAATATAATTAAAAGATAATTAAAAGATCACATTGGCGACATGTTTCGGCTTCTTTATAAAACCATCTTCAGGCTGCAACTCAAAATGATTTGCCAAATTTTATATCAAAACGCCCTTTGAGTTGCAGCCTGAAGATGCCTGTATAAAGAGCCGAAACATGTCGCCAATATGATCATTTAATTATCTTTCAATTATATTTTATACAATAAAGGTTAATGTGTTAAACTGAAAACTTATAAACATTTTATTAATTAAACCTCATAATTACACACAGCCTGAGGATGGCTTAACGTAGCCGAAAAGCGTACTAATTGTTTTAAATTTTAATAAAGAAGTGTTGTGCTAGGTGGTAATAGTGCGTGTCAAGTGTAGACACAACGGGTTGAGCCATACTAAGTTAAATGACTTGCTGTCATCAGAAATTCCAAGGTGTATGACTACAGTAACAACCGATTGCTTATTCCATAAAGTACTAATTCTGCAAAACTTCTGACTCTTTCTTATTTACGTCTTTGTGTGAACAACAAGCACTGACCTAAAGACGGTACAAATATTGCTTCGTAATCCTCACTTCCAGGACTTTGAGTGTAGGCTGCGTGTCGTTGCGTGGAACGATCTTTTATTGTAGCAGACTGCAACACTGCAGACTGCACTGGAATACACGCCGTCTCTAGGAGCGTTCTTTGTACCTGTGCATTCCGAATGCACATATTTATTCCGAATGATTTTTGAAGAAAAATTTGACGGTGCAACTTTCTTTTCGGTTCTGACACAGGCTGCTCTTTCTTCTTTTCTATAATTCTTCGGACCCTATTCGGGACATGGCCTTCCCGATCTCCAGCCTCCAAATTCTTCTGTTCCTTGCTGCCGCCTTCTCATTTCGTACCTGGAAGAAGTCTACGGCATCTCTGCAAACAGCACCCACCCATCTACCTTTAGCTTTTCCCAAGGGTCTTTCATTACATTTGAAGATATTTCCAAGTGAATAATATTCAGTTACTTAAATATTTTTGTATTATCTTTCTCCTGTCGAATTCGTACACCATAAATACATAAATGTAAATCCTGTAGACGGATCCCAGGGGCCGCGGAGTCTAAGGTTTCAGTCTGCAGCCGCTCGCATGCTGGGAAATGCGGGTTCGAATCCCGCTGGGAGCATGGATGTCTGTCTGTTGTGGATGTTGTGTGTTGTAAGGTAGAAGTCCCTGCGTCATGCTGATCTCTCGCGCAGAGGAGTCCTACCGAGTGTGATGGCGAAAACTGGAAAATGAATAGACTCTGGCAAACTGGGGGCTGTTGCGCCAAAAAAAAAAAAAAAACTTGATATTGTCGCTTAACCTTTTACCTGCTAACGTGGAGAATATGGTGAGTTCCGAATAAAGCTAGCAAAGGGCAGATTGGATTTAACTTGGCGTTTAAAGGGTTAATGTCTTTAAAAATGACAATAGCTGGTACGTATTGATGCAGAGGATATTATGCTGCCTTCATCTACAGAATGGAAGAATTAGTTTTGTCTGAAGAAGAATGCAGAGGGTTCTTGCATAATAACCACTGCCACCGGATGACAGCCAATTTGCAGTCAAATATATTATATAATATATTATATATTGTATTAAATTGCCTGTGCATCTAAAAACAACTCTTCTGTAAAGAGACGAAAAGGCATGAGAAAAAATTTTCTGTCGAGTTTAGAATTGATTTTCATAATTTCCGATGTTCAAATCAGAATGATTCCTTTCCAAGCATAAAGCTTGTATATGATTATATTTCAGTATGCTTTGTAAGTGAATTCAGGAAATTCTTATATTAGTTGTAAACGACCGGTTTTAAAGCCTGCGGGCTGTATATAATGACATAAACGGGGTTTTCTTTGTAGGCTTATCACGTAAAATATTTCTTATAGCTCATTCAAATTCAATATGGAACACATTTACTAAGAATTGTTGTGCATTAATTCAAAGATAAACCAACTTGATGCACAGTTTATCTCCAGTATATTTCGTCAAACACCTCTACATATTTCGGGCGTATCTATAGCCCATCATCAGGAGGTACAACCGTGTGTATACAGCAACTGGTACTTATTGTTCCTTGTAGACAACTGTCTGTTGTCCTGTTCCAATCCAACCACGACAAAAGACAATCATCCAAAAAGAACAATAAGTACCAATTGCTGTATACATACCGTTGTACCTCCTGATGATGGGCCTAGATACGCCTGAAACACGTACAGGTTGACGAAATATACTAAGAATAAGTTGTGCATCGTGTTGGCTTTACTTTACACGAATGAGACTAATCTCAGTTCTCTCTATACAGCAGCGCACAAAACCCTCGTTAATGTTCTTCACATTTTGTTAAGCTGATTGTAAACCTTTTTGCTTTTTTACTAAATGCACTAAACAAAACTAGCATAACTCTGTAATAGCGTAACTTTATATTTCGCGGTAATTAATTACAATAAAATCTGTGACAAGGCTAACGAGGTGAGCGAAAAAATAGCACATGACATTACGTAACCTACATTTTTTTTTGTACAGCGTAAAATAATATTGCTGAAGTGGATGTATTTATATATCCAAAGTCAGCGGAAAGAGTGTATAACGGTCAATACGGCTGAAATTGGAACCACCCAACAGTTAAACTTTATGTTTTGTTTACCGTGCGTCTCAATATATTCGTTTAAAGAAAACCCAACTCGATGCACAATTTATCTTCAGTATATTTCGTCAACCTCTACATGTTTCGGTCGTATCTGTAGCCCATCATCAGGAGGTACAACCATATGTACACTGTTTATGGCAGTTAATATTTATTATTCTTTGTATATGACTACCTGTTGTCCTGTTCCAATCCAACTATGACAACAGACAGTCATCCAAAAAGAACAATAAGTACCAATTGCTGTATACATACGGTTGTACCTCCTGATGATGGGTCTAGATACGCTCGAAACATGTAGAGGTGTTTGACGAAATATACTGAAGGTAAATTGGGCATAAAGTTCGTTTATCTTTACACCATTATATCGAGATGCAAGTTCAAGAAACATAAATTTAGTCTTATTATTTGTAATTATATTGCAATTCATACACGGACTGTAAAATTATCTAATACGCTTTATTTGAGTTGCAACATTTTGATAAATAAAATATCAGCATAAGATGAAACAAATATTGCAGACCAACAATATTTCTGTAGTGAGTCTGGTCAGGACTTTTTAAGGTTTTTTTTTTAATTCAGAAATGATTTTGGACACACATGTTCTTGTAATACGGGGCTGCAAGATCTGTAAGTTTTTTTTTCTTCCGAATTGCAGCTCGGGCTTCACGACCAGGTGATTCTTAAATCTTTGCGAATGTCCCCAAAATCACATAGTTTTAAGAGGAAAATTATCGGCGTAATTACGTGTTTCATTTTTGCATCTGCCCCCAACTGTAGTTGACATACCGGTACAAATTGCCGTATAAGAACTTCTGTCAATACAGGCGTACATTGCTGTTCTTTTGTTAGGACTGAAGTAAATAGCTATCGTAATACACACGTGGATATTAGCAATATTTACGTACCTTTCATTGGTTCGCAAGAATTTTATCACATTTTGTGAAACAAATATAAACTGCTTGGAGCATAGGCGCTCATGGGAAGTTACCAGTCGTTGGGTAACTTACTTATTCATCGCTCTTTATGAAATCCAAAAATTAATGTCAGTGTTTAAAAGAGTTCGCCACTATTACATAGGTCACATGAACACGTGTTGTACACTAAGTCCTGTACATTTAGGATTCTTTTAATAGTATACCCAATCTGTGTCTAAATATATATATATATATATATATATATATATATATGTGTGTGTATGTGTGTATAAAACATGTAAACTACACTTGATTTCAAACTTTCGCCGTGTTCTAAATGTTGTATACTTTCTTCTGGGTAATTCCCAGGCGTCTGAATTTTATAAGCCGACGTTTCGGAACACTCTGTTCCATCTTCATAGGCACTAACTGCCTATGAAGATGGAACAGACAGAGTGTTCAGAAACGTCGGCATGTAAAATTCAGAAGAAGGGGAATTACCCAGAAGAAAGCATTCAACATGTAAACTACACCCTAAATAGTTTTCCGCTAAAACGTTTCTGTCATGAGACCTACTTGACAGGTCCGTCATGTATTCTTGGTTTGATTGTCTTACTAACATCCGATAAATAATAAAATTGATGAAACTTATCTTTCCTTGCATTTTTATCCAGCCTTATTTCAATTTTCTCCCTCAGCCCCAAATGTGTCCTAATTTGTACGGTCTGCAGCACATAGTCATTTCTTCAGCGAGACAGAACAAGATTATATTAATAAAAAAATTTTAAATTTATGTTTGCTTATATTTCAGTCTGTAAGTTTTGAGGTTGTAGAGAGAAGGACAGAGATAAAATAGCGTGGTTTTAAAATTATTTACATTATTACGGCTTTCGGAAGATCGTATATGCATTGCGATTTTCATAGTTAAAATGTCTGCATTTGTTCCTAATTTTAATTGAAACACTAGGATAATAAAGACGTATGGGAGTGGAGGTAAACTTCCAGGAGAACATAACCTCGTCATCATATGTAGGGAAGTTTCCAGCTTCATGCTTCGAGAAAATTAAAACATTTAAAGTAGCTTCGATTAGACTTGAGGGTAGATATATTCCAGACGGTAGAGACGTACAGAAAAATCTCTGTTCCAGTAGGTAATCGAACAGGGTATTCCAGACGGAAGAGGCGTAGAGATAAATCTCTGCTCCTGTAGGTAAATGAATAGGGCACTCCAGACGAAGAGACGTAGAGAGAAATCCCTGCTCCAGTAGGTAATCGAATAGGGTAATCTAGACGAACAGACGTAGAGATAAATCTCTGCTCCAGTAGGTAATCGAATAGGGTACTCCAGACGAAGAGGCGTAGAGAAAAATCTCTGCTCCAGTAGGTAATCGAACAGGGTACTCCAGACGGAAGAGGCGTAGAGATAAATCTCTGCTCCTGTAAGTAATCGAACTGGGTACTCCAGACGGAAGAGGCGTAGAGACAAATCCCTGCTCCAGTAGGTAATCGAACAGGGTAATCCAATCGGAAGAATCGTAGAGATAAATCTCTGCTCCAGTAGGTAATCGAATAAGTTCCTCCAGACGGAAGAAGCGTAGATATAAATTTCTGCTACAGTAGGTAATGGAACAGGGTACTCCAGACAGAAGAGACGTAGAGGTAAATCCCTGCTCCTGTAGGTAATCGAATAGGGCATTCCAGACGAATTAGGGTAGAGATAAAACTCTACTTCAGTAGGTAATCGAATAGGGTACTCCAGACGCAAGAAGCGTAGAGATAAATCTCTGCTTCTGTAGGTAATCGAATAGGGTAATCCAGACGAAGTGACGTAGAGACTAAATCTCTGCTCCAGTAGGCAAACGAATAGGGTACTCCAAACGGAAGAGGCATAGAGATAAACCTCTGCTCCTGTAGGTAATCGAACTGTGTACTCCAGACGAAGAAACGTAGAAATAAATCTCTGTTCCAGTAGGTAATCGAATAGGGTACTCCAGACGGAAGAGGCGTAGAGATAAATCTCTGCTCCGGTAGGTAATCGATGAGGGTACTCCAGACGGAAGAGGTTTAGAGATAGATCTATGCTCCATTAGGTAATCAAACAGGGTACCCCAGACAGAAGAGGCGTAGAGATAAATCTCTGCTACTGTAGGTAATCGAACAGGGTACTCCAAACCGAAGAGGCGTAGAGACAAATCTCTGCTCCTGTAGGTAATAAAATAGGGTGCTCAGGACGAAGAAGCGTAGATATAAATCTCTGCTCCTTTAGGTAATCGAATAAGGTACTCCAGACCGAAGAGGCGTAGAGTTAAATCTATGCCCCAGTAGGTAATCGAACGGGGTACTCCCTACGGAAGAGGCGTAAGGATACAGCTCTGCTCCAATAGGTAATCGAGCAGGGTACTCCAGACGGAAGAAGCATAGAGATAAATCTCTACTCCAGTAGGTAATCGTTTACGGTAATCCAGACGGAAGAGGCATAAGGATAAACCTATAAATCGCTGCTCCAGTAGGTAACCGAACAGGGTACTCCAGACGGAAGAGGCATAGAGATAAATCACTGCTACTGTACGTAATCGAATAGGGTACACCGGAAGGAAGATTCGTAGGGATAAATATCTGCTCCAGTAGGTGATCGAATATGGTAATCCAGGCGGGAAAACGTAGAGATAAATCTCTGCTCCAGCAGGTAATCGAACAGGGTACTCCAGACGGGAGAGGCGTAGAAATAAATTTCTACTCCAGTAGGTAATTGAACAGGGTACTCCAGACGGAAGGGGCGTAGAGATAAATCTCTTCTGCAGTAGGTAATCGAACAGGGTACTCCAGACAGAAAGGCGAAGAGATAAATCTCTCCTCCAGTAAATAACCGAATAGGGTGCTCTAGACGAAGAGGCGTAGAGATAAATCTATGTTCCTGTAGGTAATCGAATAGGGTATTCCAGACGAAGAGGCGTAGAAAAAACCTCTGCTCCAGTACGTAATCAATAGGGTAATCCAGACGGAAGAGTCATAGAGGTAAGCCTCTGCTCCTGTAGGTAATTGAACAGTGTAATCCAGACGAAGAAGCGTAGAAATAAATCTCTGTTCCAGTAGGTAATCGAATAGGGTACTCCAGACAGAAGAGGCGTAGAGATAAATTTCTGCACCAGTAGTTAATCGAAAAGGGTTCTCTAGAAGGAAGAGGTCAAGAGATAGAACTCTGCTCCATTAGGTAATGAAACAGGGTAATCCAGACAGAAGAGGCTTAGAGATAAATCTCTGCTACTGTATGTAATCGAACAGGTACTCCAGACAGAAGATACTTAGAGATAATCTCTGCTCCTGTAGGTAATCAAATAGCTTACTCCAGACGAAGAAGCGTAGATATAAATCTCTGCTCCTGTAAGTAATCGATTAGGGTACTCCAGACGGAAGAGGCGTAGAGATAAATCTCTGCTCCAATAGGTAATCCAACAGGGTACTCCAGAGGAAGAGGCGTAGAGAAAAACTCTGCTCCTCTAGGTAATCAAATAGGGTACTCCAGACGAAGACGCGTAGATATAAATCTTTGCTCCCGTAGGTAATTGAATAGGGAACTCCAGACGGAAGAGGCGTAGAGAAAATTGCCTGCTCCAGTAGGTAATCGAACAGGGTACTCCAGACGGAAGAAGCGTAGAGATAAATCTCTGCCCCAGTAGGTAATCGAACTGGGTACTCCCTACGGAAGAGACGTAAGGATACATCTCTGCTCCAATAGGTAATCGAGCAGGGTACTCCAGACCGAAGAGGCGTAAGGATAAATCTCTCATCCAGTAGGTAATCGAACAGGGTACTCCAGACGGAAGTGGCATAGACTTAAATCTCTGCTCGAGTAGGTAATCAGAGTATTCCAGACAGAAGAGGCGTAGAGAAAATAATCTGCCCCAGTAGGTAATCCAACCTGTTACTCCCTACGGAAGAGACGTAAGGATACATCTCTGCTCCAATAGGTAATCGAGCAGGGTTCTCCAGACGGAAGAGGCGTAGGGATAAATCTCTACTCCAGTAGGTAACCGAACAGGGTACTCCAGAGAGAAGAGGCATAGAGATAAATCTCTGCTCCAGTCGGTAATCGAATAGGGTACTCCAGAAAGAAGAGTCGTAAAGATAAATATCTGCTCAAGTAGGTGACCGAATAGGGTACTCCAGACGGAAGAGGCGTAGAGATAAATCTCTGCTCCAGTAGGTAATCAAACAGGTTACTCCAGACGGAAGGAGCGTAGAGATAAATCTCTGCTCCAGTAGGTAATCGAACAGGGTACTCCAGACGGAAGAGGCGTAGAGATAAATCTCAGCTCCAGTAGGTATTCGAACAGGTTACTCCAGACAGAAGAGTGTAGAGATAAATGTCTGCTTCAGTAGGTATTCGAACAGGGTACTCCAGACGGAAGATGCGTAGAGATAAATCACTCGTCCTGTAGGTAACCGAATTGTGTACTCCAGACGAAGAGGTGTAGAGATAATTCTCTGCTCCAGTAGGTAACCGAATAGGTTACTGCAGACGAAGAGGCGTAGAGATAAATCTCTGCTCCAGTAGGTAATCGAACAGGGTACTCCAGACGGAAGAAGCGTAGGGATAAATCTCTGCTCCAGTAGGTAATCGAACAGGGTACTCCAAACGGAAGTGGCGTAAGTGTAAATCTCTGCTCCAGTAAGTAATCGAACATGTTACTCCAGACGGAACAGGCGTAGAATAAATGTCTGCTCCAGTAGGTAACCGAACAGGATACTCCAAACGGAAGTAGCCTGGAGATAAATCTCTGCTTCGTTAGGTAACTGAATGGGGTACTCCAGACGAAGAAGCTTAGACATAATTCTCTGCTCCAGTTGGTAATCGAACATAGTACTCCAGACGGAAGAGGAGTAGAGATAAATATCTTCTCCAGTAGGTAATCGAACCGAGTACCCCAGGCGGAAGAGGCTTAAGGGTAAATCTCTGTTCCAGTGGGTAATTGAACAGGGTACTCCAGACGAAGAGGCGTAGAGAAAAATCTCTGCTCCAGTAGGTAATTGAATAGGGTACTCCAGACGGAAGAAGCGCAGAGATAAATCTCTGCTTCTGTAGGCAATCGAACAGAGTACTCCCGACAGAATAGGCGTAGAGAAAAATCTCTGCTCTTCTAGGTAATCGAACAGGATACTCCAGACTGAAGAGGCGTAGAGATAAATCTCTGCTCTTGTAGGTAATCGAATAGGGTACTCCAGACGAAGAGGCGTAGGGATAAAACTCTGCTCCTGTAGGTAATCGAATAGGGTAATCCAGACGAAGATACGTAGAGATAAATCTCTGGTCCAGTAGGTAATCGAATAGGGTACTCCAGACGGAAGAAGCGTAGAGATAAATCTCTGCTCCCCTACGTAATCAAATAGGGTACTCCAGACGAAGAAACGTAGAGAAAATCCTCTGCTCCAATAGGTAATCGAACAGTGTACTCCAGACGAAGATACATAGAAATAAATCTCTGTTCCAGTAAGTAATCGAATAGGGTACTCCAGACGGAAGAGGCGTTGAGATAAATCTCTGCTCCAGTAGGTAACCGAATAGGGTACTCCAGACGGAAGAAGTTTAGAGATAAATCTCTGCTCCAGTAAGTAATCAATCAGGGTACTCCAGACAGAAGGGACGTAGAGATAAATCTCTGCTACTGTAGGTAATCGAACAGGGTACTTCAGACAGAAAAGGCGGTGAGTTAAATATCTGCTCCTGTAGGTAATCAAATAGGGTACTCTAGACGAAGTGGCGTAGATATAAATCTCTGCTCCTGTAGGTAATCGAATAGGGTACTCCAGACTGAAGAGGCGTAGAGATAAATCTCTGCTCCAGTAGGTAATCGAACAGGGTACTCCAGACGGAAGCGGCGTGGAGACTAATCTCTGCTCCAGTAGGTAATCAAACTGAGTATTCCAGACGGAAAAGCGTAGATATATATCTCTGCTCCAGTAGGTAATCGAACGCAGTATTCCAGACAGAAGAAGCGTAGATATAAATCTCTGCTCCAGTAGGTTATCGAACAAGGAACTCTAGACGGAAGTGGCGTAGAGATAAATCTCTTCTCCAATAAGCAATTGACCCCGATTCTCTGCAATTCCATCTCATAACCTGGACACTCTACTGACGGAGCAACCCGTTTCACCGTGTTCACTGCAGCATGTCCGCACTATTGAAATGAAACAGATGAACGGATATTTTGCAATCGGTAAAATTCTCTCTATCCACTCGTTCAAAATTGATCGTTTTTCTCACCCTTTCCTACCCTTTTCAACCTTTCTTCTCCCATTCAACATTTCCTCCATTTTTCATACTGGTAGCCATCGCTATATTCGCCACAAGACCTCCCTCTACATTTTTATGTTCTGCTAGCTTTACAATGAGTCCGCCATTTGCCATTCGTATTGCCGCCATTTGACCGGTAGAACTCTTCAGCCACAACGAATGCTGGCCATGCACGCTGTATTGAGTTTTTTTTTTCTTCATATTTGGTCGTGTGGGTTTTAACACGGTGCACTCTACTAGATGGCTACCGACGTTTCGGTGTTATGTCCTGTATCTTTCTTCGGAATGCAAGTAGGCCGTTCTAGTTTCTCGTTTCTCTGTGCGTCTATTACAAAATATTGGGTTAATTTACAAAAACCTAATAAATAAAGAAACCTACCAGTTGCATGTAACAGGTTCTTCTTCACAAGTTAATTGTCTTCACATTAGTCAATAAATTCTGCCCTTTTTAACGAACCCGCATGTTCATTGCCTTTCCACATCAGCCTGCCACTGTCCCATAACTTTGCCATCGTAACTGCACAGCCACTTTCTCTAAAATTGCCTTTAAAACATTTAATTTAATAACATTGAATAATCAACGACGGGGCGTGTAGAAAAGTCTGAAAATCTCTTATGATTAGGCTCTTCAGACTTCGTGGAAAAATGTGGACATCTGAAAATAAATCTTTTACGTAAGAGAACATTAAGACCAGCGATATTATCAAAAGTATTGCGTCTGGGAGGTGAAGCATTACAGTTTGGTACCTTCCTGCGTTTCGAAGGAATCATCTCTTTTTGTCTTTAAAGCAGAAAGGAATTTTCCTTTCAGGGTACATGACTCCACACAGTTGATACTTGCCTACCAAACTATGCAGTTTCATATCTGCTAAGAGAGTGCAAACATATCCCATCTGTGCCGCACAGGTGTGTCTATGTGTTCTGCAGGTAGCCTGTCATAATATTGAAATGGACGGTGAGGAGGAGGAAAGGACGATTAGAGGAGACGTACCACGTTAGGGAGAGGGAGGGTCTAGAAGACATTTGGCCTACTTAGTGCTACTACTAATGCAATGAACCAAACTCTGACGTATCAGGAGGGGAGGGGAAGTCAGCGTAGTGTATGTTCTTACTGTATTCACTTTCTGTTTCAGATTCATATCGGTGGTGGTTGAAGTGGCGCTGACTATCGAGACAGTTGAAAGTCGGCAGCGCGACGTCCAACCACCGTAACTGCATTTGAACCTAGGAAGAGAATTTCCATCAGTGCAAGTAAACACAGTGCTACAGATATATATCTTAATATAACTTTTATCGTACTCTTTAATACAAAGTGATACAGAAATACAACATTTGCTGCTGTTTAAACTGCCTGTAAGTGATTTGTGAACATACCGCACATAACCTATACGTTCAAGGGAATACAAGTTCACTGTTCTACTGAAAGTTAAATGGCGTGTGTTTATGTTGTGGATTTGGTTTGAAAGCATTAAAACACTTATTTTAATTCGTAATTATGGACATATTTAATTAGAAAGTTAAAAGTGTACCTGAATGGATCGAACCAGTGTTTCGTGTAGGAAGAAATTTCGTTTGTGTAAAGTATATATTATTTCCAATACAGAAAGGATTTATTTTGTTATACATTTTTCGCAAAATTGAGTCCTATTTCTTAAGTTTCAAAGTAACGGCCGTGCTCTCTTGTGATTATTTTCCTTACGTACTTCAGTTAGCCGCAAGGACGAAGAGTCAAAAACAATAGGCAGGAACAGAAATGACTTCTACACGATGTTACATATTGCACTAAAAACAGTGTTGTTTGCATGTAATCAAAAGTTAGTACAGTACAAGATCGCTTTGATAGCTCTTCAAGCGGCCTAGAGTGATGAAGAGGACAAATTAATATATGGAATTCGAGTTACTAAGGTGGAAATTGTGTGATATATGTGTGGACAATAAAAATGGGGCTTCACAAACAATACCTGAAAGTGGGACAGTCGGCCAAAAACAGACTTTTTGGAGTAAAACCATGGACGAAGACTCCTGCCAGATCCGAAGGAAACTCCGCCATTCAGATGCTGATATCAGAGCAAGGGAAAGTCAACCATGGTGAGTAAAAGCGACATTCTTGTTGTTACCGAAGGCCAACCAGAATACTTGCCAAGTATCCACATTGCTTTACATAATAACGTTCGTAATGCGTTGAGCCATATGAAGCCTGGAAATTTGTTTAGCCCCTCAATGCAAAACTTGGTGCTCTATACGGACCTTTGATTCCTAGCACGCTGCCGGGTTCTGTGCACCGTATAACGTGAATGTTTTAGGTTACTGTAACACTAATAATAAAGCACCATCTTGGGCAGTTGTGGGGTATTACACACCAGCCTCATTGAAGGATGAAGCATTGTTTAAAAATGGCACAGAAAAAAAGACCTGATTTCCGAACATAAAATAGTTAATGTTGTTTAAGAAATAATAAATGGCTAAAAATGGGTCAAGGACAACCGGTTTAATCTGTATATATATATATATATGTGTGTGTGTGTGCGTGCGTGTGTTTTGTGGTAGGTCAGATTAAGTATATAAAGTAAGAAAAAGCGACATACAACTATTCTAAAATGCATAAGTCAAACCTGATTGGTTTTTTTATGCTTCTGCACGCGTTTTTTACCTCGTAAACATGAGCCAGGACTCCTCAAGGCAATAATTTTGATAGACGAGTGTCCATGTCCTGCAGACATAAACGTGTTGGTGCGGGCCATTCCTTGTGCAACCGCGTGAAATAAATCAGCTGTCAGATGTAGGCCAAGTTGTCGTCATTCCGCTGCAGGAGCCGAAATGTTAAGGTTCCCCGAAAAGGGGGCCGTAGTTGGGGTGCATGAAATGGTACTAAAGTAACCGAGTCAAGGAGGATGAGTTTGCTGGCACATTTAGTGAGATGTGGAGAGATGAAAAACACATTTATAATGTGTCAGTGTGTTTGTATTGTGGGACGTGAGGCAGTGTATTTTGGTTTAGGGTCTTAAGGTGTGTCATCCCCATTGTGTTAGGTCAATAATACGAAGCTGTAGTGTATATATCTATATATACGTAAGTCATGAACACAACAATATTACAATTAGTAACGATATATAATATACAACTACATGTTTCGGCCCTGTATGTAGGCCATCATCAGGTTGTCCAAAGAATGTTAGAATTATAAGATGTTCACAATTGATGTAACTCCTTAACATGTTTATTTTAGTCGCATGATAGGATCAAAAGACGAATGCCTATGCATTCACATGATGAAGTACGCATCAATATAAATGTTGGCAACTTTTGCTAATCCACAATTTATGATGTAAGACGAGATCTCGTCCCCCATCCGAAATTACCACAGTCACTTAATAAGTTCTTTGGACAACCTGATGATGGCCTACATACAGGGCCGAAACATGTAGTTTTATATTATATATCGCTACTAATTGCAATATTGTTGTGTTCATGACTGTACGTGTATATAAATATACACACACTACAGCTTTGTATTATTTTGGTACAGGATTTCATATGTACAAAAATACAGAAAGTCGCATTCTAGCGCACCAAAATCTTGATATCATTTTATAAATTTCTGTAGATGATACATCACTTATGGTATCTATAAATTTCTGTAGATGATACATCACTTATGGTATCTATAAATTTCTGTAGATGATACATCACTTATGGTATCTATAAATTTCTG
>Ga0123357_10006554_pt1 | contig 14239 bp, 4 predicted proteins | sample TergutEmb28metaG_FD_89873 | JGI IMG/M metagenome (GOLD analysis project Ga0123357, IMG submission 89873) | Embiratermes neotenicus P4 segment gut microbial communities from Petit-Saut dam, French Guiana - Emb289 P4 | ecosystem: Host-associated > Arthropoda: Insects > Digestive system > Gut ... | reverse complement strand
TGTTGGGTAGGTGTGGGGCGGTGTACAGCTGGCGTTGGTAACGTGGGTGGGTGGGTGGTGGGGGGGGGGGGGGGGGGGGGGGGGGGGGGGGGGGGGGGGGGGGGGGGGGGAGGTCGAGTGGAAACTAATGTGATGGGCATAGTTTAAAATAATACTTTATGTAAATCAATGTGTTGATCATAAAAACATGAAATTCTGTTGTGTGATCAGACTTGCAGCACTGCCGCTGATTCCATACCATTTATTTGTCAACCATATGGTGTTAGGGTCAAGAAGGATCAATTAGTTTGACATATTTCATGTTCCATGCATTAATTAGATGCATAAAATTTAAAGGGACCAACAGATGCAGTTGGATTTTTGAATGTAATTTTATTATATGGTGACCGCCTACATGTTTTGGCCACTTGTGGCCATTTGCAGGATGGTAAGAATAAGAACACAAATATATTTATGTGTTGATCATTCCACACTTAAAAATAATATAGTTTTGGTTAAAATTCCAATTGAATGGTAAATAGTGATGAGTATAAAATGTTAGCCATTAAAACATTGTTGTCTGGTGTGTGGTTCTGTGGAATGATGTACATAGAATGTACATGTGATGGATTATGATCCAGATTGGTGAGATGATATGTTCTGTAGAGTGAACTACTTGGAACTGTACACCCTATATCATTATGGTTTTCGGAACATGATATTTGTGGCAGGATATTGCAAATAATAAGTGTTCCAGTCAGACTGTGTGGATTATGTATTGAAAGTGCCGCAGATGTGCTTTGCGTATGAGCATATGCGGTAGATTCTCAGTGTGCATTATTCACCAAGGCTGACACAACCATCAAGAACGTTAGAACCTGTTTTCAGTATGAAGCACCTCTTTGATTCATTGAACTTACAAAATGTGATTAATGAAAATATAAAATAACCTAAAAAACCACATGAAACCTATTTTTTCATCACATTGCTGAAGAGAGTCTCATGTAATGTGTGACAGCAGTGAACCTCACTTAATAAAAGATAGAGCTTGACTGAGCTGAGAGTGATCTCTGCAGTGTTAGGAGATTGGGGGGAACAGACTGACCAGTCACATGGTCTCATCCTGGTTTGTTGAAACCAGTCATGAAAGGTCAAAGTTAAGCACACTAAGTCACTGCCGTACTGCGTATCTAAACGCTGAAGTTTCTTTGAGCAGATATCTTATACTGTATGTGATCCCAGTCAGTGTGGGAATTTTTTCACATAATCTCCCTTTATGGCATATTTTCCTTTTGTAAAGAATGGAGTGAAGTGGCCATCAAGATCACAGTGAAAGTTGTATATGTCTTTGGCCAAGTCCCTTTGAACTTTGAGCCTTTGAACTGATTTTTTTTTTTAAGTTCAGTGTCAATATTATACGTACCTCTGCAGGTTATTCCTAACCTCACATTTTTTATTCACTGCTATCTGTATAGTAACATTTGTGTTTATGGAGTTTGAAAAAGCATGTCACCTGTGTGAAAATTTTCATTTCCATTTTTAAACTAATAGGTAATGGACCATTGGAACTGCTGTGTAATGAGATGATGCAGTGAATTTTACAAGCGTGATGTTGCTACGCTGTGAACCAGTTATATCTGAGAACTAGTGTGATGGTTCTAGTCTTTTCTAGATGGAGAAGCAGAAGCTTTTGTGAATTGCAGAAGGTGGTAATGAACTGAATGGCATTCGTTATTAGCATTAGTCAGTGCAAATGTATGGTATATTAGTAGAGAACAGCAGCATTTTGCCAGGGACTCGTAAGGTATTGCAGTTTAAATATCTTTTCGTAAGAATAAGAAAAGTCGTTCACTTTGGTTATGAAGTGTTAATGGAAGCTCATCGTGCACCAGAACACCAATAGGAGCATTCATTCTTTGTGGGAAAGAAGTCATGTATTTTACTGTTTTCCACTGATGTGGAATGGAATATTGTAGATGAGCATTTTGTACCCTTGCGTTTTATTGGATAGGTCATGGGTTTGAGATACTTCCTCTTCCGTGATGCTAACGCTGCTGTGTTGCTGACATTTTAGGACATCCTGTCAGTCCTATTTTCAAGGGTCAATCAATGCAGCACTTGGACTGCTGGTCCCTTGAAGATGGGACTCATAGTTTGTCCAGAAAAATCAGTAACTACCAATCAGTGTCGCATTAACATTCCAGAAGAACGAAGGTCTCATTAACACTGTGGCAGAAGTGTGAAATCACACAGAGGTCATAGCTTTGTTTCTCAGCAAACATTTTGAAATATTTTCTTGGTTTATCTGTGTTTCCCCATACAGTAGGACATTATGTAAACATGAGCCGCAACTGCCTTTTTCCACATCTTTTCCTACCATTCACATTTGTCATTCAGTGCAGTGCCGAATAATGTATGGAGTTAGTGCTATTGAATTAATAGTTAATATTATGTTATTATTTCTATTGAACATATTTTGCTTTTCGGTCTTTCATTAATATCCACAGTGTAGTATGTCTTCTGTTTGAAAATTCGAGTCTGTTGTAATGTGATGTTTTGAATGACTGTTGTGCCTTCATCTTCAAGGGTCAAGCAGGCCAAACCTTGAAGATGAAGCCACAGTGATCTTCGAAACATTAGGAACCATCTCATCAGACAACACAATTTTACGTCTCAGACAACCTGAATTCTCAGCAACAGCACTATGAGAACCTCAAATCTTACATTCTGTTTATTTGCACAAAGAGGTGAAGTCATTAATAGAAATCATATGCCGCTCTAATGTCAGCTGAAGCTCTGGGCACAAGGAGCAGTAATCCACTCTGCACACTTTGTCTTGCAGGTGCCAACAGCCTCCTCAGACTTCATTCAAAGCTTTCCATCATGCCCAAAATGAAATATGGAGCATGGGCCAGCCCAGGGATACCACCGATGGTTTGAGAGGCACTAATGGTTTGAATAAGAATGAATCTAGTGTTTTAGAAGATGCATTGCTAACATCTGATTACTGTGGACAGACGTCTACTGAGAAAGCTGAGCTAATATGTCATATATCTTCTGTCAATTCACTGGACTTGGAAAGTTTAGATATTGTTATGGGACGTGAGTCTGGGTTAGAGACCAAATATAAACTACAGGCTGGCAACATAAAGGACTGTATGGATAAGGGTCAAAATGGCCATGGTCATCAGAAATTAAATCTTGGTAGTATACAACATGCTGGAGCAAAGCAGCAGTTTTTGTGCAGTGTGTGTGGCAGTGCTTTAAAGATGAAGTCTGATGTGTGCAAGCATGTTAACAAGCACAGAATGCAGGGTTCTGTGTCTACAGCTGTACAGGCCCATCATGATAATTCAGCTGCTGCATCTGATGATCTCTTAGTTGCTGCCAGTGTTAATGATAATAAACTTGGTTTGATTCAATTGAAGGGGGGCATTGGGGATTATGTTCCTGATACCAAAGAAAAGAGCAGTGATGCCAAATGTGGGAGGACTAAGGGTTGCTTGTGTGATGTATGTGATAGAGTACTTACCAGAAAATGTGACATACTGAGGCATTTGAAAACACATTCTAAGAAATTGGACATGTTTGTATCTTCAGGTGTGAAGTGTGAGAATTTTGATACAGTCGGCAACATAGAGGAAAGTGTTTCAAGTATGAAATTCAAGGATAGAAGTCATTTTGAATCTGGGGAGACTTTACATAAGTGTGGTTTTCCATGTCATGTTTGTGGCAGAATCCTTACAAGAAAGTTTGATTTGTGTAGGCATTTGAAAACACATTCCAGAAAGCCCAATTTATTTGATGATTCATTTGCTCTTGCATCTCCAGGTGTTGCTTCCAGCGTTGATACTTCATCAAGAAATTTTGGTCCAGGTAATGGGTCAGTTAGCACTCTACAGGAAGTAGGTCATGGCAGAGTTTGTGATGATAGTGTTCCAGAAAACAAACATAATAATGAAGGAAAAAGTGGTTTCCCGTGTTATATTTGTAGCAAAATACTTACAAGAAAATTTGATTTATACAGGCATTTGACGTCTCATGCCAAAAAGCAGTATCCATGTCATAGTAAAGTATTGTCAGGTGCAAGGTCTGCATTTGTAACTGATGTGAAATCAAGTTTGAGTGATGAAGTACATTTGGAGAGTTCAAAGGGTAAGAAAAGTACTACATTTGATATGTGTACAGTCCAAAGGTTTTCATGCAATGCATGTTCTAAATCTTATACAAGGAGATTTGATTTAAAGAGACATGCAAAACAGCATGCAATTGAAGATATTGGTAAGATTGTTCACTTGAAAAACGGTATTGACCACGAGTCACTGTCTCGTTCAAAGGTCATCATAGAAGGCAGGACGCTGTATAAGTGTGAACACTGTGCTAAGTACCTTATGACAAGGTACAGTTATGTGCGACATTTGCGCATTCATACTGGTGAAAAACCTTGCACTTGCCATGTATGTGGCAAACAGTTCCGAACATCTGCGCTGTTAAATCGTCATGTTCGGGATGTGCATGAGGGTATAAAGGATCATCCTTGTGACTTCTGCGGTCGTAAATTTGCTAACAAACGTGCAATGGTGGACCACAGAAGGGTTCACACTGGAGAGCGTCCATGTGTATGCCATTTGTGTGGGAAGGCATTCAAAACAAAGGCATCTCTCTACGTACACAACCTGTTTCATACAGATGTGTTTCCACATCATTGTACACATTGTAACAAGTCCTTCCGTAGGAGACATCAACTGAATGTGCATCTTTTGCTTCATACTGGTGAGAAACCACATTGCTGTCAAATGTGTGGGAAGTGTTTCAGATTACGGAAATCACTCAAACGACACGTCCTTACACATTCTACTGAAAAACCGTTTGAGTGTCTGGTGTGTGGACAGCTGTTTGCACAGGAGCGGTATCTGAAGAACCATGGGAAGACTCATGGAATTCAGATTAGTAATAAAATTCCACCTCTGTATTCCTTTTTACCTGCAAGTGACACTTGAATTGTAGAACTCATGGGATGAAAGTACAGATACAGTGGTCCATGGGTTTGTACAGTGCCTGTAAGATCTGTCATCCTTTGCAGCTTTTTGAGATAATGAAAGAATATTGTAAATGGGAATTACTGGTGTTAATTCTGAGCTGTCTCATAATGAGTCCTACCTTTTGCCATGCTGAGTGTTGCTGTTTAGTACCAAGAGTATTGTTAACTCTTGTGCTTTCAAGATTGATGGCAGTTTTGAGTTTACAGTTTTATCTGTAAGTTTAGTAACATTAGTGTAGAAATATGAGCGTTCCTGCAGGGTCAAGATTGTGTCTAACCTTCATTGCCATTCCTTCTAATGCAGTATGTTGCTCTGAGGCCATCACAATGCGAGGATTTTCACACTGAACATTGCCCAATGCGAGGGTTTCATGTTTTGTATCTGATGCATATGTGCTTCTTCAGAATTGTTTTGGGTGTATGATAGTGTTCATGAGATTGCATTCATGTATCACTAATTCAAACTTTGTGCAGTTCAGGACCATCACCGGTCAATAGCCTACTCTATTTTAAAGTGTGTTTATCTGTGTGTTTATTTAATTTTTTCGTATTTGAAATTTGACTGTTACTGTTGTACTTTATTTGGTAGACAATGTAACTGTCCAGGTGTAACTCATACAGTGTTTTTCATGCCAGCGTGTTTGAGCCTAGGCTCATTATTGACTGACATATGTTGCATGCTTACTGTAGGAATGTTGGTTTTAAAAGCAAATTTCATTCATGTTAAATTTTTAAAATGTCTTATACAAACTGTTTTGCAAAAATATCTGTCTTTAAACAAGTCTTGTAACATTCAGTGTTCAAGCAACTGATAAAATTATTGTTTCACCTGTCATGAGCTATATCTTCACATATAGTTTTGTAGATGTTTCTGTTCTTGATTTTGTAGTACACTTTAATTTTTGGTGATCCAAGATCATCTTAGATGGAATATTGTATGTGTAATATCAAAGTCCATGATCTTTACCCTTGATAGGCATGGTTCATATGTGGTTGTTGTACTGCTTAGTATGAACATACGCTTGTGCCAGCAGTTTGTATGAAACTTAGTACAGCACACCTTTTCTGATTGTCTGCAGAGAAAACTGCAACGAATTGCTGAGAGTACACGCATGTAAGATTATGTATTCATTCTTGTAACAGGGCTTCACAACTTACTTATTTCCTTGTAGTTTACTGTGATGTTGCATGAACATAAATACATCAGGCAGGGATTTTAAAAATCTACTGTAAGTACTCTGTTGGAATGGGCAGAGGGCAGGTGGAGTGGCAGTAGTAATGACTGCACAATTTGTCTTGCAGGTGTCAGCTTTCTCCTTTGACATCACCTGCGACATTGCAACACACTCCGTGCTCCTCAAGGATAAAGCTGACAGATGAAGATAAATGTCTCTCCCAGCGTTCATGTTTTGTTGGTATTAGGGTCAAAGATAATTCACAGATCACATCAGAAACGCTATGTTGTGTCTGTGGCTTGTCCTTCCAACAGAAATGTGATCTAGAACTGCACCATCTTGTGAGTTCTGCTGCATGTGTTCTGAATTGTGGATTGTGCAGTAAAACTTTTGCTGTAAAAGATGACTTTCTGGAACACATAAAAGGGCATGGTGACAGTGTGTTTCATGGCGATTCAGCATGTTTTTATTGTGGCATGTGCTTTTCTCGAAAGTCGGACATAGACACACACATATCTACAGTCCATTCAGACAACAGACTGCATTGTTTTGAATGTAATGAAGTGTTTCAGTGTGAAGCGCTATTTTCTGAGCACATGAGAAGCCATGAAGATCTGAAGGGAAGTAATTCAGTAAATTTGATGACAGAATGCATAGGTACAGGAAATTGTCAACCTACACAAAGTGTTAAAGAAGTAGGCAGCAAGTGTAGGCACTTACCATTTGGTGCATCAAAGAGGGAATTCACATGTAATCTGTGTGGTAAGGTATTTACAAGGAATTTTGATTTGAAAAGACATGTGGAGGTTCATGAGCCCCACCGAATATATGCCTGTGGTTACTGCCCAAAAACTTTTAAATCCAAGGGTAGTTTAAGAGAGCATAAAAAGAACCATATTTCCACAAATGTCACTTCAGCTGAGGCTCAGAAAGTTGGCTGTGAGTGCAGGTATTGTGGTCGAATGATCTCGAGAAAGTACGACTTAAATAGACACATGAAAATTGTGCATGGTCCTAAGAAGTTTAAAGCTGGTTTTATATTCCAACGAAGTTTGGGCAAATTAGAATCTGATGTCAATACGGCTGTTGAAATTGATGTTGATAAATCCATTATTTATGCTAAAGATGACTGCAATGAACATAAATCTGAAAAATTGAGTTTCCTTGAATCTCATGTATCAGGTGATAATGATACCTCAAAGCATCAAAATTTCAGGGAGAAGTTTTCCTGCGATATTTGTGGGAAGTTGTATACAAGGAAATATGATGTTAAACGACATAAAAAAATGCATGATCTTAGAGGTGCCACACAAGAAAAGCTTGAGAATAATGACAGTGTTAAATTAAAACGCAAGAAAGCCTATGAAGAATTTTCTAAGTACAATCTGATGCAATTGAGTGAAGAGGAAATATCTTGTGCAAAAGTTGAAGTAAATGGGAGAACATTTTATCGTTGCAGCTATTGTAGGCAGCACATTATCACAAGGTACAACTATGTGCGCCACATCCGTATTCATACAGGCGAGAAACCATATCCTTGCCCACACTGTGGGAAACAGTTTCGTATTCAAACGTTGCTGAATCGTCATGTGAATGATGTACATGAGGGTATTAAGAATTATCCATGTGATATATGTGGGAAGAAATTTTCCAGCAGTAGTGCAAGAGTTGAACACAGATTCATCCATTTTGATGAACGTGCCTTCATGTGTCACATTTGTGGAAAGATGTACAAGACCAAGGCCTGTCTCAAAATGCATAGTAGATTTCACAAAGCTGTTGGAGATTTTGAATGTTCCCATTGTAATAAAAGTTTTAAAACACGTCCAAGTCTGAAATCTCACGTAATGATACACACAGGAGAGAAGCCTTATGCCTGCCAATTCTGTGGAAAGTGTTTTCGAACAACACATGAACTCAAAAACCATGAGCTCATACATACAAACACTCAAACCTTCCATTGTACAATATGTGGGAAAAAATTTTTACAGGAGCGGTATCTAAAAAACCACCTGAGAAATCACAGAACGCATATCACAAAAACTGTTTGAAATAGTCACTAGAGTGGTGTCCATGTGAATCTTGTCTAAGTATATTACAGAAGCAAATTAAGTAAAAGATCCAATAATTACAGTTTACAGATTTTTTGTTTTGTAGTATCTCTATTGCAACATTATGGTTCTCATCTGATAAAGAGTTTCCTTGTTTGTTTGAAACCTGACAGCACATGACTGCAAAATGTGAGGGTTTCACAGTAGTATCTGTTAAGATTTCAGTCCTTGGGCATGCTATGTACTGTGTTAAATACATACACATTATGTACAGTACCTTGTTCACAAAAGCCAGTTATTGTTTCATATCTTGACACATTACAGGTTTGTTTTGTGAGGTCAATTTTAGTATTAGACTAATATCTATACAACAGATAAGGAACCATCCCAGTTGTTTGAGTCAGTTCTTGATGAGAGTTGTGTAAAGTGGCCATGTAATTGTGTCAAAATAAAGTACAAATTGAGAAACACTAATCTAGCAGGTCTTCTGTTACATGCATGGAGCCTTGGTGTTCATTTTGCATTAGGACTGACGGACTGTCACAAGCCTCAGCATCAAACACTAGAATCCATTTTCAATGTGAAACACCTGTGAGGTTAAAGGACTATGAAGTTTCAATAACAGAAATATAAAGTAACATAAAAAGCATGAAAGTTTTTTAAAAGTAAAATGCAAACTTCGAATCCCAGGGTTCTGCAGTGGGTGTCAGTGGTTCCAAGATTCGAAAATGCATAATGATGGGTGAGTTTTATTGGCATTCTTAAATTTGTATATATGAATTAAAATTCGTGTTGCAACATTTGACACTAATAATTCCGTTACGTGTAATGTACATAAAAGATAAACAAATCCTGGTGTTTAATTTTGTATTGGACTTATTGTGGACAGGTGGGGGTTCCTCAGTAAGTTCTGTGACTTGGTTGGGTTCTGTGAGCTAAAATAGATTGAAAAACATGGCCTTAAGTGATTGAAGGAGAGTTGCATTCCATAAAGCAAGAAGGCACTCAACCTCAGTTAATGACAGACAAACAGCTTGTCTGATCTGAGCTGAGAGTGATTTGTGTGAGGGAAGCTGTGTGGTCTCATCCCAGTTCATCAGGACAAATCGTGAAAGTTCAAGACATTTGTATTAAAATGGAGATTGCAGAAGGTCGAAATCCTGAACCTCGAGGTTAATGAACTTTGAGACCTTATTATATTATTCTTTTAGGAGAAAGGTTCAGTAGTTTTATCATTGTCTGCCCATGATAATGTATACAGTTTATATATTAGAGACTGCTTGACCTGAGACGGTGTTTGGCTGACTTTTGCTTTGGTATTTTGTCTGTTGGGCTTGATGATGAATTGACAACACAAAAGTTAAAGTCAGGGTAGTTACATAACTAATTAGTTGATCACCATGTCAGTGTGGTAGTTGTAGAATAACAGTGGAGTTACCTTGACTGAGCTGCTTGATTTTATGAAATGAACTAACGAAAGTTACGTATTGGGAAGTGAGCTTGGAATATTTGCCAAGAATCTTTAAAAGACTGTGCTGAGGTACAGTCTGGAACAGTAACTTAAACTTGCCAGTATTTAGGGAATGTGGATAGTGTGGTTTGGGAATTTGTCTGGTGGCACGGCGTGGATCTGTCTGTGCAAACGTTTGTTGTCTGCACATTACAGGAGTCTTTTTCATACTGTTGTTGCAGGCATTTGTACTTGGGACTAGCGAGTTTTATGTATGTGCCAAACTTACAGACAGGTTGTGACCCCTACTCACAGCTTCTTCTTCCATCCATTGTGCCCTGCTTTCTGACACCCCACCCCCCCCACCCCCCCACCCCCCAACTTTAGGTTGTCCATGTGGTGCACTGTAGCTTACTGACCTTCATGTTTGTCATTAGCTTCTTTAGTGATTGAGGCACCTGGTGCCACTTGTATGCTGGCATTTAGATTGGTATGAAAACTGCCTACCTTGGCTCCTTATTTCAGTTTCATAATCTCACTACCACTCTCAGATCTTAATGTGGGTGGCTTAGAGTAAAATATTTTAGAGAAATTCTTAGTAGGAATTCCTGATGTGAAGAAATGTGTATTTTTTACTTCACAATTTATATACACATAACTTTGATTAGTGTGGTACTCATTTATAACTGTACAAGCATTGAGTTTAACAATTCTATCTTCATTTTATTTATGTTCAAATTTTTCTCTTGGTGTCAGATACTGAATTTTCCCAGTAGGAAATGTTTGTCATTTTGTTGATGATTGTTGATTGTCATACTTTATTGGCACCTTTCTCAGCAAGTGGTATTGTGGTGCAGTGGTGGTAATGGTAATGATAGGCATACACAGTCTTTGCCAGGGTACCAGATATCCTGGACTGAGGTTTCTGTAGTGTGTCAGTGGGTGTCACATGATAAATGCTAGTGTGATGCCTTTAATTGGGACACAAGAGCCTGTTTCCCAGTCCTTACACAGCTGTCAGGGAACCTTTTCACACCATACTAATTACTGCATTTGGAATAGTCTTACGAGGAGGTGCTGATAAATCCTTAGCCTGACCTACTTCCTGATGTTGGACGGAATTGACAGTGTCGTTGGAAAGAGGGGTCTGTTCATGTACCGAGTTGCAAGTCTTTTCTTCTTACAGAGGCTGAAAGGAAGCATGTAAGGTGATGCGCGCGAATTCAACAACATGGAGACGCAAGCTGTCATCAAGCTTTTTTTTTTTCCTGCAAGGCAAGGTGCCGAAGGAAATTCACGCCATTCTGTGAAACATTAGGGTAACATGCACCATCGTATGTCACCGTAAAAAACTGGGTGGTCCAGTATAAACGTGATAATTTTTTCGCCTGTGATGCCCCTCATCCTTGACGATCCAAAACAGTGACCACCCTGTATATCGTTGATGTAATTCACAAGCTAATCATGTAATACCGCTGGATTTCGGCTAAATCAATAGCTGAGCAACTGGGCATCTCACTTGAGCGGGTTGGGTCCATCATTCATAATACATTTGGACATGCGGAAGCTTCCCGCGAAGTGGGTCCCGAAATACCTGAACGTGGATCAAAAACGTCAACGGTGCCAGTTGTCTGAGAAACTTTTGGATTTTTTTTTGGCACGATCCAAATGATTTCCTGTCACAATTGGTGACCATGGACGAAATCTGGTTATATCACTGACCCAGAGACAATGCAACAATCAGTAGAGTGGCGGCATAGTGGCCCAGCCCGCCCGAACAAATTTGAGTGCAAAAATCTACTGGAAAAGTTCTCGCCTTGATTTTTTTGGATCAAGATGGCATCCTCCTCATTGATTATGTTCCAAAGGGCCAAACTATCAACGCGGAGTATTACTCATCTCTGCTGTTGCAATTGAAGGACATTTTGAAGGAAAAGAACGCCAGCCGTGGGAAGGTCACCAAGGGGGTCTTGTTTTGCATGACAGTGCCCCCGCTCACTGGGCACTTGCAACACAGAAGAAACTGGCCTACCTGGGCTTCGAATGTCTTGATCACCCACTCTGTTGTCCGGATCTGGCCCTGTTCGACTACCACCTGTTCACTGGAGTGAAAACACAATTGAAGGGTCACCATTTTTCATCCGACATGGAGGTGATTGCTGCCGTGGAGACCTGGTTGGAGGACAACATTCTGAATTTTTTTGAGTGGCTTGCAGAAGTTAGAGCAATGGGCTAATAAGTGTATTGAGCTTTTTGTGGAGTATGTTGAATAAATCCCGAGTTTGGTCGCTGTAGCTTGTTTCCTTCCTGGTCGGGCTAAGGACTTATCAGCACCCCCTCATTCTGTATAACCAAATGATTATGACATTTTAGGTTTCCACTTAGCTGAGTGTTCTGGGATATGCCGTAGTGTTTACTGATGTTTCAGTGTTATATAGTGCCTTGTTCTTCAGCAGTCAATCAGCCCAAGAAGAATGCCATTTTCAGATGTCTTGCAGGGTTCTTGGCTCCTGATGCCTTATTCTTGGACTCCCTTATATGTAAGGTGAAAGCACCAAATTCCCTTGAAATGTCATGAACTGCAAACCCTATTACATGGCTTCATTTCAAGAAGGCCTGAGTCCTGAACTGTAGATCGGTCAGTCAGTTCTCTTTAACCTGGTATAGTAATGAATTCCACAAAGATTGTTAGCAACATGTTCTGTCCAAGTGTGTTTTCAAGCCTTTACACTATAAATCAGACTTACATTAAGTAGGTTTAACCTTCGTTTGGTCTGTTTCCTGTGGGCTGGCCCTAAGGGAGTGTGGGTTATGCAGATATGTATGCACTTTGATTACTTGCCCATTGAAGTAACAGAGGAGGCATGGTGTATTTTAAGGTGTATAATCTGTTGTTAAAGCTGCGTAATGTTTGTGTTACCATTGGTTTGGATTAGCAAATTATTTATCTTGAGGAATTACATCACTGTGCGGAGGTTGGTACTGGTAGCTGTTTGTGTGTGCAAGTGATGGCACACATCAGTGTAATGACATATTTCATGAATGTCACACACAGATCCTTAAACGTTGGCTTGCTACATACAGTTTAAGTACAATGGGTGTAAATTTGATGAAGAGACACTTGGAATAATTATTAGATTACGATAAGATAAGCACGTTGGTGATCGGTATTTGAGTGTGCTTTACTGTGGAATGAAATAGACTGGTTCTGAAATTGAGGAAGTGCTCATCTTTGTGTATATATACAGCATGTCATAAAAGTTGCTTTTTGTTATTATATTGTGGTGAATCTACTATTACTTTACCACCAGCTACTATCAGAGAGTGACACTGAGTAACTGGTGTGATAGAAACCAGTTTTAGTGTAATGACAGTGTTTCCAGCTGTTGCAAATAAAATGCAGGTGAAAATAATCGCAGTGCAGAATGCTGCTGTTTCAGTAAAGCAATTTTTAGGATACCTGCTATATATGTCTAGCCCTCTGCCTGTGAAAGTACATCGTGTAACAGTGAAACCTAATATTTACATGTAAATGATTGTCATTGATTTATTATTTGAATAGTAATAAATCTCTTGAAATCCAGGTTTCCATTTTCTTTAATGATAGTGATGGTGATTGTTATTATTATTATTATTATCATTATCATCATCATCATCACCATCACCACAATGACATGATTTTATCACATGTCTGACAATTTTGCAAACATATGTCCACCATTTGCCAGTGATGTGTATTCTTGACTTGTGATTTGCCTTGTCTGACATGTGTATATAAAGCTGAAACACAAATAGCATAATGTTAAATGTTCTTCAGGAGTATTACCAAATATTCCAGCTTGTCAAAATGCAGCAGTGCAATGATTGTTGAAACTTTTGGAGGTGTTACCTAGAAGCATGTGCCAGTAAATTTCCCTTGCTTTTAAATGTGGGGAAGATTAAAAGTTTTGATTGAACAAAGGGAGACGTAGTGGTTTAATTGTATTCTTTTGGTGAATGTTTTTGTTACATTGGTAATCTTGAAGTGAGTATGGCACTCACCTTGTGAACTATGGGTAGATGTGGCTTGTGGCTTGGTACAGGCCCAATCTCTTCTCCCCTTCTGTAACTCTTATTGGCCAGAATCCCCCCACTCATGCTGTATAAACCATTCCTTCCATATTACAGTAGCATGCACCTAAACTAGGTTTTCACCCAGAAAATGGGGTTAGGTAGTACGAGGGTGATCTCAAAATAAATGCACAGAACGCAATACCTACAGAATAGAACACCAGATGTGTAGGAAAGTGTTATAGTCCTTCAGTGTAGTCCCCCTTCTGTCGAATGACTGCATCCCAACGTTTTGGAAGGTCCATGGTACCCGTCAGGTCTGTAGAACAGTTGAGCTGTCTGATGCGTTGGGTAACAGAGGCAGATAGGCCCTCCAGCGTAGAGAAACGCACACCACGCATGTTGATTTTCAATTTTGGGAACAGGTCGAAGTCTGGGGGACTCATGTCGGGGCTGTAGGGCGGATGGGGTAGCACCTCCCAGCTGTATCTGT
>Ga0123357_10006553_pt1 | contig 14239 bp, 5 predicted proteins | sample TergutEmb28metaG_FD_89873 | JGI IMG/M metagenome (GOLD analysis project Ga0123357, IMG submission 89873) | Embiratermes neotenicus P4 segment gut microbial communities from Petit-Saut dam, French Guiana - Emb289 P4 | ecosystem: Host-associated > Arthropoda: Insects > Digestive system > Gut ... | reverse complement strand
ATGATGATGATGATGATGATGATGATGATGATGCAGTGGTGGTGGTGGTGATAATGGTTTTACATATCTCAGCATAAATGGTACCAAACAACTACAAATAAGACTAGTTTAGCAGAAAACGTGATGAAAAATAAATATACATAGTATCACTGTGTTAATATTTTTCACATAATTCAATTCTAATTTATTAAATTAAATCATGTTCAGTTACAATGTATTGAACAGTAACAACAAAATAAGAAAACGACAATGAACAACCAAACACACAACAAACTTACAGAACTCTGGCCTGGAACAAGTTTATATTTAAGTCATTTACACCATAAGCCTGGTAATAAACAGTCAAAAAATGCTATCATAAATTTCTACCAGTGAAGTACACTGTGGTCTCCTGGGATGTAACTCCATACAGTCTGGTGGAGCCTGTCCCCTGCAGATGGAAGCAGCAGGCTCCTGTGAAACACTGATGACCATCCACCAGACTACATGGTGACACATCCCAAAGACTGCAGCCCTCTTATTCACCACCTGAGTACATCAAATGACAGATATTTAATTAAATGTAGATCAAACAAAAACTGTAACCCAAACTAAATATGCCACCACATGTCACAATTTAGATACACAAATTTCTCCTGCTAAAGTACATATTTAAGTAAGTCTGAACTTGTAAATAATTCACACACATGTACAAACACTTAATAATGAAAATACAGAACATATTTTAGTATACAGTAGCCCTGTGGTCATACCCTGTATGGATCAGCCACCACAATACACACTCAAAATGGTAACAGTTTGTGGATCATCAACATGCTTCATATTTCACTACAACAATGCAACATCTGTTTGAACAGCCATGAAAGATTTTATTTGATTCTGTATGGTGGGCAATTAATACTTCATCATCAACTGGCATCTACAGAGCACTTCTCTTATCGCTCACACAAGCATGGGTTTTGTCACATAGAAAACCAGCATCCAGTGTGAAGCCACACAACAGTCCCAGTGCTCAGGCCAGTAGCAAAACATACGGTCTGTAAAATTAATCATCATACATCTTGAGACAGCACACATCTTACTGACTTCCAACATCCATATTGGTACTTTCAGCACAGAAGTTTCAAAGACTGCACTTGTTATAATTATCACATATATAAAAATTATATTTACCTCAATAACAACATAGAAGAATAATGGCTATTGCTTTTATTTACTTCTTCTCTCCAGGATTTTATGTGCGTGTGTCTTAATTTAAGTTACTTAATTGTTCAGTTGTCTTACACATGAATGTAACAATTAATGCATACACCTGTACTGTAATATATTCTAAACAATGTTATCCAAGGTATTAAATTGTAACCGTGTGTGTACACGTGACACCAGTGTTCTTCAAAGACCAGCAACTAGTGGGCTGGGATAGTGTAGTCAGTATAGTGACTCGCTATGAGCCGGATGGTCCGGGGATTGAAAACTGGTGGAGGCAAGGTTTTCCACGCCTGTCTGGACTGATCCTGGGGCCCACACAGCCCCTTGTACAATGAATACAAGGGTCTCCTTCCTAGGAGTAAAGCAGCTGGGGCATGGAATTGAACATCCACCCCCATCTAGCGGCAAGGTTAAAGAAAGAGTAGAGTTATACCTCTACTCCCCCTCCGGACTCTCATGCCCTGTGACAGGGTGATCTCTTCTTTACCTCTTATGTTATCCAACATTCTTTTGTCAAAGTTACCTTCACATATACAAGAAATTACTGGGATCAGTGAGTGTGAGATTCAACATGACAGATCAATTAGACAAAAATATAAGTTGGAAGAGCCACATTAATAAAATGTTACCTAAACTGAGTAGTGCATGCTTTGTTGAGGATCTGTGTACTCCTACAGTAATGTATCCACTCTTAAAATGATTTACTTTGCAAATTTTCATGCTACAATGCAATATGAATTTATATTTTGGGGGAACTTGATAGACAGCAAAAACGTCTTCCTACAACAGCAAAGTATAATTAGAATTATGACTGGTTGAAGCTCTAGAACATCATGTAAACCTTGATTTCATAGACTGAAATTATTAACCTTGACTTTACAATACATACTATCCCTGATGATGTCACATACCTTGGAAATTTATACATTTAATTCGACAATTCATGCTTTTAAGACAAGCAATAAATTACAATTACATAAACCGTCAACCATTCTTAGAACATACCAGAAATGCGCATAAAAAAATCTTCAACAAATTTCCCAAATATATTGCTGAGTCACTTCTAAGGAAAAAACGTTTTATATCAAATTTGAAGAAGTATACAATTGACAAAGCTTTCTACTCAATTGAAGAATACATGAACTCTTAATATTCCATGTCATATGAGGCCTGAATGGAATTTTTTTTTTAATTTTTTCTTGATCAATTATCATTTCTGTTAGTGCTTAATACGTGATCTTCTTACTGGTTTTTAATACTGTATTATTTTTGTGTATAATGGTTTTAACCATATTTGTGCTGATGACAAGCTGGTTTATTGTGTGAATACTGATTGTCTTCAATCATATATATATTCTTATGATGTGCTTTATATCCTATGCCAATGTGCTCTTGGGATTGATGAAAGTAAAATCTCATAATTATGTATGTGATCAGATGTAATGCATTTGTCAAAGACTTGAGAAAAAAAATTGGAATAAATTGCTGCAACATATCATCTATTTATAGACTTCAAGACAGAGTTTGGTACACCAGTAAAACTAGTTAGGTTAATAACAATGTGTGTAATTTAAACCTATAGTTATGTCCTGATATGTGAACACATATTTGATACATTTCCTATTCAGAATGGTCTGAAACATGTAGAAGCTATACTGAAACAACTTTTCTTTACTGCTTTAGAATATACCATTAGAAAAACCCAAACCAATTGGGACAAAATGTAATTGAATGCTACACATCAGCTTCTGGCCTGTATTGATAATGATCATTTAATAGACAAAAACATACTTACATTCAAGAAAACCACAGAAGGTTTATTAGTCACTAGTAAGGAGATGAACTAGAAAAAAATGCTGTGAAAGCTACATATATTATCCTGCTTTAAATACAGTATCCAGGACAGAAAAACAACCAGAAGTATCTAATATATGCAAAGTTCAAATATTTTGGGAACAACACTTACAAATTGAAAATGGATGCTTAAAGAAATTAAGAGCAGATTATATTTAGGGAATGCCTGCTACATTCAGACCAGAATCATTTGTCTTTTCATTTTCCATCTAGGAATATAAAGATTAAATATGCAAAACTATAACTTTTTCTCATGCTGTGCTTGGGCATGGGACTTTGTCACTTACATTACACAGACAACACAGGCTGAGTGCTAAGAAAGATATTTGGGCCTAAGAGGGGAAGAAGTAACAGAGGACTGGAAAAAATTACATAATTTCATAATTGGTATTGCAAATATTGGGGTGATCAAATCGTGGACACGAGGGGTGGGGCATGTGGTATGAGCCATATATAGGGAGAAGACAATTTCATATAGGGTTTTTGTCTGGAAACCTGAAGGAAAGAGACCATTTGGAATACCTAAGCATAGACTGGAGAACAAAAACTTTACACTACGTACACTACCAGTTATTTCCTCTCTCATCTACTGATGTACTGCAAACAGCACCCCCTCTTACCTTTTGTGACAAACACCAATGAAACAACCACACACAAAACAATAGGTAAAAGTATAGTGTTCTATATTTAAATCTCCATGTTTTTACACACAACTATAGGTAAAACACAAAAAAAGTCTAAATTGAACAGTAGCAGACATTCCCTGAATGTAATCTGTATGTAACTGTTTGTGAACGTGACATTTATCGGTTTATGTCATTCTTAAAGAACTTAACTACGTAAATCATTGTTTTCAATTTATTGCAGCAACCAAATGCATAGTATCAAATATACATGGATGTTACAGATATAGCTCCCATTCTGCCTGAAGATGGTACACTTGTACAGAAACATGTTGGAGCTATGGCTTTCATATCCATGTATATCTGATAAGGTAAAGGTAAAGTTCGTCCTAGAACAGGCCACAAAGGCCCAAAGGGGGAGTAGAGGTACAGCTCTACTCTGTTCTTAACTTCGGTGCTAGATGTAGGTGGGTGGTCAACGCCATGCCCCGGCCACTTTACCCCCAGGCAAGACTCAGTACCCATTGTATAGTAGGCTAGGTGGGCCCAAGGGCCAGTCTGGATGGGTGCGGAAAATCTTGCCTTCACTGGGTTTTGATCCCCGGACTGTCCGGCTCACCGCGAGTAGCTATACTGACTACGCTATCCCGGTCCTATGTATATCTCATATGGTGCCTTTGGTTGGTGCAATAAATTGAGTACACTGAATTATGTAATGCATGGAATGGACACCTTTAAAACATATAAATCATGTTTGCAAATGGTTCAAAATAAAATCACTGGAATCTAAACAGCTGTTAAGTCCAGTCCGAAACAATTCAGCACCAGGCAACATGTCTGCTGCCAACATGCCTATTCAGGCTACTCTTTCGTTTGGTAATATATGGGCAGTGGGGACACTGCAGCTGGGGTCTCTTGCCACATTCCAGTCTCAAATGTCTGAGAAGGTTCGCCTTCCACGAGTACATCTTGCCACACTTGTAACAGGAATGCATACCAGACACCACGCTTTCATGTCCTTGAACTATCTTCGAGTTGGCAGCATCATGGATTATCTGCTTTGAAGAAGAATGAGATGGAATTTGAAAAAAACCAATATCTGGAAAGAAAGAACCAAAACTAGCATTTGTTAGAAAAATAAAGCTTCACAAATGAAATACAACTGTATAATCAATGGCTGATGTCACAGGATGTGTTATTAAGAAGTTCTAATGTCATTCTGCAACACTCCCTCCCAGGATCTGAGTAAATCAAATCAGAAAACAATGTCTTCACTTCTTTATTCATTCTGGGGACAAACAGAGCATAAATCAGGAATGATAATCATTACACTGTAATCTTCTTTCCTTCAAGACCAATTTTATCCAAGCTGTATCTAGGAGCATTACAAGCCTGTCACTGCCTTGGCTTATATGAGTGTGTCATTACAACACCCAGCACAGCGTTAAATGTTTAGAGGTACGGTACATACATGAACACAGACTATTCTTGTAACATCTTATAAACAATATAGCATATCTTACACTGCAGGCTTAGGTAACCAACACAACAACACAAAATACACACCAATTATCTTATACATGTGTGCCATCAGAACCACCCTCTTTTAATCCACAGCGTGGTCCACCCTGCATAACTGTAATACAGTGCCCGGTACTGAATAAAAGTTTACTTCTGAAAGAAACTATAATGATTTTGTATGGGTAATAAAATGTTTTGGAAAGGAAATGCTATATAGCATGAAGAAGTGCTGTGTAAATTCAGAATACCAACACAAGTACCAATACTAGTTATGCATAATATTCATTTACATATCTTATTCTCAACATAAAGGCCATTATAAACATTCTACAGACAACCAGTAATGAGCATACATCAGTTTCTGACAACGGCATACATTCTTTCACTGACTCTGATTACCTTGCATTAGAAAAGGATGTAAGGTATTCAAACTCCACATCTTTGGGAAGAAAATATGTAAAACAAAAAACAAACAAGGAAACAGAGAAGAATTTCAAAAATAAATATTCTAAGTAAAATGTTACCTTGAAATCACTAAAATTGTAAAATCAAAATACTGATACCAATGTAAATGAGTAATCTTAGAGAAAATTAATTAAACATAGACAAGGAAACAACAAACAAATGAATTCATTAATTAATATAACAGACATGAAGCATTAGGAATAACACACAGAAGGGAACATCACAACTGGATAGGTAAAATGACTTCTCTACAGAGAACTCAAGAAGAATGCATTTGATGCAATATGTAGTGTCATACATAAGAAATGGCATGCCAGTATGAAAAAGTGTTTCCTGATTAGTGATAAAAGCTTTATAATAGGTCAAGGGACTCTAGTAGCCATGTTCATGCACCCTGATACAGAACAGCAGAACAGAGAACAAACAGAGCATCTATCTCCTATATATTAGGCATGTCCTTATGACGCCTAAAAATATGCTTCTGTAAACTTGTCTTGCGATTTGTAATGAATGGGCAGTATGGGCACTGCATATTAGGTTGCTTGCCACACTCTGCTCTGATGTGTCGTAGCAGGTTTGATTTCCATGTATACACCTTCCCACAACTGAGACAATAATGGTATGGTCCCTGGGGCTCTGGTCCAGTGGGATACTGATGTTGATCAGTCATATTATCTTTCAAGCCACTGTCTGACAGAACATCATGGAATCCCTGGCCAAAACCAGAATAAGATGCTGGAACTTGGTAAATATTACATTCTGTAAAAACAAAGAAAAAATATTAGAAAAGTCAGAGGAAAGACAATAAGGTTAATGTACCATATTTAAATACTACTATGGAAGTTTCTATTCAGAGTCTATGAATAATGAACATACTAGTTGTCTGTTGTAACATTTATGAGATTCAATTGATTAAACAAATAAAATTACATTTAGACATGGAATTGTCATAACAAACACGAATCCACTCACATTATTGGCTTATTGCAGGGTCATAATTATTTATTTCTGTGGAAACATGGTACAACAGTTTGATGACAAACCAACACATTCCTAACTCTGATAAACATTGCTGCAAATATTCACTTTGGCCTAATGTGTGTCTGACAAGTATCTCTTGCTGCATTATTCAAAGGCAACATTTGTATCCTAAACAGCAGAAGATGTCACCAGCATATGTTGGGTAACAGCAGAATAATTGATTAAAAAATACACAACTCTTTGGTGCATGTTTCATTTATATATAATAGGAGACAAATATTCTATAGAGTGTGTTATAAACCAAGGCACATTAAATTATATCTTCCATGACCACTAACAATTAATACAAAATAATAAGGCAATAAATAAATTCAGCATATCACAAATGTCACTTCTTGTAGACTAGATCCGTCCTCTGAACACAAAAGTAACCTACTCATTGCTACATACACAGAAAATGGCAAAATTAGGCCTAAGTACTGATACAGTGTTAAATGTTTGTAGAGAATATAAATGGTACAGCAAAAAACATTATGAGATCTTCACAATTCTGGGATGTTACACAGTCTAGATTGGTAAACTTCTGTACATAACTACCAATCTAGGCTGCATAACATTCCAGGAGAGCAGAGATCTCATTTACATTGCGGCACAAGCCTGAAATCACGCACAAACTTTAACTGTTTTGAGTGCAGTATAATAGCAAAGATGCCACTCAGCAATAAAATGATCTTTTACACTCATCAGGACTCAATAAATTAACCTACACACATTGCCACTGATTTGCATCACATTACTTAATTTCATAGCTCTAATAAGTAACCAGATGAATGTTATAACATTTCACGTATTCAGTAAGTGATTCTGTACACCTACACACATACTGGAACATTGAAGTAGCTTACTTTAAAATGTTTAAATCAATTTCAAACAGGTATCTGACAAGTCATCACAAAGTATTGCACCAATGGTTGTGAACATAGAAAAAAGGCAACTATAGGAAGCTTAATTACATTCCTCTCACAAATAAATTCTTAATTTTGAAAGTGTGATTAATTCAGAAGTTATTACAGCATATGTTTACAGCCTATAGAACTTCTATGAGCTTTTGAGTCAACATTGTAACCTATTGGTGCCAAAAAGCAAACACATCTGACCTACATTTAATTACTGGCACATGCAAAAAAACCTGATATAAAAGATATAAGGGTGAGATAAGAAATAAAAGAACTTCACAAAGTAACCAAGCACTAAGTTTCTAATACCCTAGAAGTCTTTGCAATAAGTAGTTCTTTGTAGACTCACATCGAACCTATTATATACTATTTTCAAAAAACTTTCTCTTTCCTTTTCTGCAGTTTTTGTATATTTCATAATTTTCTCTCTACATAACCAATACCTTGAACCATTTCTGTCAGGTACGAAAAGTACAGCTAGTGAAGTCAATGGGAAAAGCATCTGCACAACAAATTTCTTTCATGTTTTGGTGGAGAAATGACAAGGGTTTGTAAATCAGCATGATATTTAATTGTGTGGCATGGTTAATAACAGGACACATACATATTTTGCAACACTTGTAATACACAAACACACACACACACACACAGAGTCATTAGCCAATAGCAGTGCTACTTGAGCAGAGGCTGACAAATTTTGTGTATGTCCAGTGAGATCAAATTACATGTCTTTTTTAGTGCCAGAAAAGTTTTTCTTCACCAGAAATTGTTATATGTATTATCAGTGTGCAATTTTAACCAAAGATAAAGTAGCCACGGCAAGAAACTGACAACTTCCCTTCAACCACAATCAAGATCTCAAATACTGGGAGCTGAAAATTCAGGCCTCTTACACGCCTTTATGGTGTAGTGTATGGTGTATGGGGACAGGAGCAGACATGCTAATACATCTAATTGTTCGTTCTTTGAAATAACTATGAGTCACTACAATACATTAGGCATATTCTTGTGCTTCCTGCGGATATGTTCCTGCAACGTTGTTTTATGATTGGTGATGTATGGACAATATGGACACTGACAGTGAGGCTTCTTTCCACATTCCAATCTCAAATGTCTCAAAAGGTTTGTTCTCCATGTGTACACCTTCCCACATCTGGAGCAAGGATGAGGCGAACGAGACCATGCCGACTGACATTTCACTTTTGGGCCTCTTCTCATCCCAAAAGTTGCTGCCCCCACTTCATGAATTATTTGGTTGCCATCAAAATATGCAGGCAGTACTTCATAAGTAGGAAACTCTACAAAATGAAAACACAGATTTATTAATTATGGTGAACAAAATGAAGACACAAAGACCAGTTGGTGTCACTATAAAAACATGGCAATAAACTATACAAAACCCTATGCAATATACACTTATTTTATAAAATTAGTATCAGCATTACTTCGGGGAAATATGATGAAGGGGCCCAGACAAATTTATCTGGTTCAGGACATGGATAAGTGGAGGGATCTTGTGGACATGGTAATAAAACCTCAAGTTAAACAAAATGCAGGCAGTTTTTTGACTAGATAAGGAATTGTTATTTCTCAAGAAGGTTTTTCTCCATGGAGTTAGTAAATTAAATAGTTTGTGTCTTTAATAATCACAGCAGGTTAGGTTAATTAGGTTCAGATGTTATATCAGTTATACACATTTTCAGCATCAAATGAGAGTGTTTATAAACAGTGAAATGGAAAGTACTGGAATGGAATTCATCAGGGCACTATACTGGCATTTACCTGAAGGGACTAAGCCACATCTAGTCAGTCAAGTCACTGGCCTCCCACCACAGATGCTCAAGTTTGATCCCAGGGCAGTCCATGTGTGAATTTTGGTGGTTAAAATGGCACTGAGACAGGTTCTTCTCCGAATACTTTAGTTTCTCACTGTCCGGACCATTCCACCAATACTTTCATACCAATACTTCATTCACCTACCATTGATGCTATATAATCTTAGCAACTGACAGCCCTGTTCAATAAAATGCTCGAGTGATTGAAGTGACTCAGGAAACCATAAAATAAAATTAAAAAAACCTGAGCCAAAAGACCCAAATACTGCCTCAGTTCACATATTTAGCTGCTTTAACAGTATAATGATTACATGCATTCATACAAATTACTAAAACGTGAATGGAAACCATGCACTTATGTCTAAAGGCTACAGGCCAGTGTAGCACACGCAATTTGCACTGTATTAAATAATCAACGTTCATATGCAAACAATGATAATTACCAGAAGTGCCTCGCCAAGATTTTGAGAAAAATATTAACATCAGTAATAATGACTTATTATATATCTCATTTTGCATTCATCAATAAACATATTTTGCACAGCATTAGTGCTATGTATTTCCTCTCTCCTCTGTCCTTCAGTTTTACACACCTTACCTCAATAACATAACACAAAGCTCTTTAACATAAAACACTGTTTCTTCTTAGATTCTACTGCACCATGAATGTATACTGTTTCACAAAAATTTAACCCAACATGTGGGATACAAAACACTGATATGTTTATGAAATTAACTTTTATTTACTGCAATACAAGTACAGGGAACACCTCTTTCTTTGCATCATATGTTTCCAGAATATTGGGTACAGAGATATATGCATTTCCAAAACAAAAATTAAAGTAATTTATTAGACTTATAGCTCAAAAACACACACAACTATCTCATATTTTGCTGTCAAGTTGTGGTAGTTCAGTCAGTACTGCTACTAGTCCACAGTGCGGACAACTGCAGTTTTAATTCTGGTAGGAGCAGAGCCACTGTCCTCATCATCACATTCATACCAGTTCTTAAGCCCATCACAGGGTACAGGATGCTACCTCCCACAGCCAGGGCATGAACTGACCACTCACCTCCATCTAGTGCCAAGACTGAGAATGTGTGGAGCTATGTACTGTCTCCACCATGAGTCTTCAAAGTGTCATGCACAGGAAATGATAGCCACAGCATACCCTGATGCAGGGGACTATTATAGGATAAACATATGAAATCTTAACCACATAACATATTATGTTAAACTAACAGCCCATGCTATACCTATCTGCATTTTTAAACATCACCAGTTCACAATTATGTAAATGTTCCCCCAAGTTGCCAGGACATGAAGCTGACAACTCAACCCCACGTAGTGCCAAGGTTCAGAATAAGTGGAACTATACCACTGTCCCCCCATATTCCTGTCATGTACGAACAAGAACATCTTTAACAAATACACCAAGTTAAAATATAAAGGTATTCAATGGCACAAGCACCATTCCAAAAAGTTGGGGGAGTGGGGCAGATTAAGGTACAAATCCTTTCATTCATAATTAAACTGAGTAGAGTGGTGAGGTTCATGCTCCAGCTGTTCTATCCCAGAAGGAAGACTCCATTGCCCATGGGCTAGATTGGTGTGTCACTGTTTTAAATCCATGGAATGAGACCTGTGTGCTCATTGCATAGATGTGTGGGTGAACCCAACAGCCTATGTGGATAGGGTGGTTGGGACACGGACTGTGGTGGACAGAAAGGATGCCAGTTGCCAATCAGTTTTCTGACACAGTAGTAACAATTCAGGTAAGACTCAAAAGATTTACATAATTTGTGACTATGAAGATTATGACATTCCCATGTGTGACACCATGAAATTTGGTAGATTAGTACCATCATTCCAGAGAAATCTGCTACCTCCATGATACCCTAAAATGGAGGAAAATGATTCTTAAAAGATATGTTACCTATTTACCTAACTATACAGCGTCACTCCCCAGTACACAGTAAATTTACACATCAGTTTGGTTAAAACACTTGCCACTAATCAGGTGGTAAAATAAAGGCTTTGATATCCTTTGTTATGAACTAATCTGCTCAGTGCAGAGATGCTTGTATTAGAAGTGTTCCATATTTGAAGCACAGGGGTGGCAGTTGCGGAGGAGAGGGCAAACTGTGGAGTGTAAAAGTTAAAATAAAGATGACCCTGTGCACGACGTGCAGGCACATAGTGGGAGATAGAGGCACAGCTCCACACATTCTTAACCTCGTCAATATGTGGAGGCAAGTGGTCAGTATCACACACCAGTTGCTTTAGCTCCAGGGAAGGTGCGCTCAGTAGGGCCCCAGAAAAAGTCCAGACAGTTTGAAAAAGAGGGAAATCTCTTTTCCTTGCCAGCAATCCAACCACAACTCCTTCGTCATCTAGACCACAGCCTAGTCACTATACTAATAATCCTCGTTTACAACTGTAAATTATCCCACTGTAAGATATGCAGACAGGCAAGCAAAGACAATCACACTCCTTCTCCATGCAAGATTTGAGGTTCTCAGAGTGGTGATTATGAGGATTCAAGTCATCTGGAATGTCTGTGTTACTGGGTAAGCAGTTAATGACATTTCAAAAGATCATGTTATCTTCACCTTCATGGGAAATTAGTTGATCAGTTCACAGCCTGATCACTGTTGAACATAAAGGTGACATAAGCCTTAAGAACATCAGAAACTGTTCACTGTTGAACATGAAGGTGATACAAGCTTTAAGAACATCAGAAAATGCTCACCCAGCAACAAAGTGTCCCATCTCTTGTTTCCTCTACATATTCCTACACTTCTAATTTCTTAGGTCATTATCATCTCACAAAACTACCCAATGTTGGGCATGTCCTTATGCTGTCTCTGAATGTGTATCTGAACGCTAGTCTTTAGTTTTGTAACATAAGGACAATAAGGACACTGCATCTGTAGCTTCCTCCCACACTCAGATCTCAAATGTCTGTGCAGGCTTGTTTTCCACATATATATTTTGCCACAGTTGGGACAATAATAAGTTGAAGGCTGCACTTCTAGTTCAAACTGTCGCTGTTTGGGATCAATCCAGCCCGATTTGTCGAAGTTCTGGTCAGTATCAGAGTAACTAGATGGAACTTGGTCAAAGAGAAGTTCTGTAAACAGAGAATCAGACACTCAGACTTTGACATAAAGCAATCATTTGCCAACTGCGTTGCTACATTCCTAGAAAAAAGACACCTGTGGAAAAACTACAGCTGGCAAGATCAAAACATTTTGGAAAAGTGAAAGTCAGGAAAGCCATGGTACTTATATTATCTGCCAATATCCTTTATAGTCTCTGTATACTTATATTTCATACTAATATTATTGGAAAGTTTCTCATATATATTTTATAATAATATTCTTTGTTGACATGTTCTCTACCCAGTGGTTTTGTAAACTTTTGGATTTACTGAGAATAAAACAAATAAATAAATAAGTAAAAATTCTTAACATTCATCAAAACCCATTGTAACTTGCCCACCCCTTTACCAAACACAAAAAATTATAACATTCACAAAAATAATGCATTTCCACGTAACATATTAAGTAAAATAATAAAGTCACCAGACGTATTACGTACTCTTAAGATGCCATGTTATTGAGAGTTGCAATCCACGGTTAACTATCACAGAATTGATGGAAATAATAATATTAATGTTTATCCTCTTCCTATAGCACCATTTTTTATGTGTATGCAAGTAAAAAAAAACAATGATGCATATAAAACTAAACACTGTTGTGTCACAGAACTGAATACAAACTTAAAACTACAAAACAGCTGACAAAACTGTGCTTTGCAAGGGATTTCCATATAACAGAAGTGTCATGCCAATGAACACCATCAAGTAACAAGAAACATTACCCTGTCACTGGTTACAATCTCACTCTCAGTCTGGCTTTAGAGTCTGAAAGTTTAACATTGCTAAAGTTAAAGTCCACAATCAGACTACCCTCAGCATATATTAATATTTGATTAAGTCCCATGTTTACTATTTTTCTTTCATCTTGATGTTCACTGTCAAAATAACTACCTTATGGGCAAAAATGAACTCAAAAACTCTATGTACACTTTTCCTCATAATATACCTTAAATCCAGCTCACCATAACCTCAATGATAAGAATTCTCTAACACTGAATGGGAAGAATATGACCACTTTTTAAAATATCCTGAAACTTCCTTATCAGTACGTCCGCAAGAACTTTCATAATTCGCTAAAAGCAGACTTTTTTTAAATGTACTTTATTACATATTTTCTCTGTTTTAAAAGTTTGTATTATATGGTTTTATTTATATCTATTTTCATTCATGTTTCTACAATAATTTTAAAATCAGTGTAATTACTGCCATCATTAGAAACATTTTTGTTTATTAAAGTCCATTTTTAATCTGTTCACTTGTTGATTACCATATGTATCTTATGTTTATTGGACCGTGCATCATTGTGATAGTTGAAGAATAAGACCAACTTGATGTCACTTGATATTTTATTTCACTTCTTATGTGCTCAACATGTTTCGGACATTAATATATCTATCATCAGGAGCTTGCGACTATTCGGTTGAATTCAACCGAATAGTCGCAAGCTCCTGATGATGGATATATTAATGTCCGAAACATGTTGAGCACATAAGAAGTGAAATAAAATCGCAAGTGACATCAAGTTGGTCTTTTATTCTTCAACTACCATATGTATATTTGATTTATTTGGTGTAATGACTTATTCAGTATCCGATAAGTTTTTCAGTCTCTCATCGATTTATAAAATGTAT
>Ga0123357_10006552_pt1 | contig 14239 bp, 7 predicted proteins | sample TergutEmb28metaG_FD_89873 | JGI IMG/M metagenome (GOLD analysis project Ga0123357, IMG submission 89873) | Embiratermes neotenicus P4 segment gut microbial communities from Petit-Saut dam, French Guiana - Emb289 P4 | ecosystem: Host-associated > Arthropoda: Insects > Digestive system > Gut ... | reverse complement strand
TTTGTGCCGCCGAAAAATAACACAATATCAGCATCTTTTGCCACTTTCACCGCTTCTTCCAATAGCTTGGGATCTGCCGAAGTGTAAGGCGATTCCGGTTTTCCAGCCCCGTATCCATTAGGAAATCGGCGATATTCTTTATAACCGGGGGCATACGTCATGATTACCCGATTGCCCAGACGGTCTTTTAATCCTTGCCAGGGAGTGATTTCGTAAAGCGTTTTGACTCCTGCCCCTACCCCACCGGTTGCATTCCGCTGAACGGCATTTTCCCCTATCACGGCAATCTTTTTATACTTACTTATATCTAACGGAAGTTGTGCATTCTCATTTTTCAAGAGAACAATCGACTTTGACGCCACCTCGTACGCAATTTGCTGTTCACAAGGCTGAGATGCAATTATACGGTTCGCTTCTTCTCCCGCGACTGGTTTTACATGCAAACGAACCCGCAAAATCTCACGTACCCGCTGGTTGATAATTTCTTCCGAGACGACGCCCGCTTTAACGGAATCCAAAAGTTTACTCCCCAAGAAGTTACCCTGTGGCATTTCAATATTTAAACCGGCGGTTATTGACTGCACCGTCGAATGCGTACCTCCCCAATCGGAAATGATCAAGCCTTTGAAGCCCCATTCTTTCCGAAGAATTTGGTCTTCCAACAATGGGTTTTCGGAACACCAATAACCGTTTACTTTGTTGTAAGCCGCCATCACGCCCCAGGCATCCCCTTCTTTCACCGCCGCTTCAAAAGGCGGAAAATAAATTTCTCGCATGGTACGCGGATTGACAATGACGTCCACTCGACCGCGGTTATTTTCTTGATTATTCATTGCAAAATGCTTGATGCAGACAGCGATTCCCTGATCTTGAGCGCCCTTGGTATATCCTACGGCAAGTCGGGAACTCAGGAAAGGATCTTCGCTCAAATATTCATACGTCCGTCCTCCGGTAGGAATCCGCTGAATATTAATTGCCGGTCCGAGAAGCATATCCTTGCCGCGAATGCGTCCTTCCATACCGATCGCAACGCCATAATCGTAAGCTAATTTCGGACTCCAGGTGGCAGCTAAAGCAGAGCCTGTCGGGAAGAAGGTAGCTAAATCATTTCCTAAACCGGCAGGAGCCCATGAGTTTGGCATCAATTCCTCGCGAATCCCGAAAGGTCCGTCGGCAAACTCCATATCGGCAATTCCCAAACGCGGGACGCCGGCAGAAGAAAACATGCGAATACCGTAAAACATATTTGCTTTTTCTTCCAAAGTCATTTGAGCTATAATCGAATCGACTTGAGCGTCGTAGGTTGATAACGCGGAGACTTTTCGCTCGGATTGGGCATTTACCGTGACGCTGAAGAATGCGAGTATTCCTGCTAAAAACAGGAACGAACGCTGGATAGGAGTTTTCATTATTGCAAAGATTAGAATTTTATACTGTTTTTATTGTTCTTAAAGAACGGTTTTGCAAAGGTAATTAAATTTTTGTAATTGAAGTTAAAATATCTTTACCCGTCCTACTAAATGTAATGGGTATATATCTACGAGATGTTTATCTTGAAAAACATCCGGAAATAGAGGAATTCCATGAAGAAAATTATTATTTTCAATCTTCAGTTCCTAATACCTGATCTCATCACCGAAGCGCCGCACCCAGCTCCTCTTCCAGATTTTGTTGTATCCGCGCCATTATTGATTCTATCTGCTTGTCATTTAGTGTCTTTTCTTCATCCTGTAACGTAAAGCTTACGGCGTAGGATTTTTTCCCTTCCGGCAGGTTTTTGCCTTCATACACATCGAACAAATTCACTTCTTTCAAGTATTTTTTATCGGTATGATGAGCGATTCTTTCAATTTCGTAAAAGGGTATATTCCGATCGACCAGCAATGCCAAATCCCGGCGCACCGAAGGATATTTAGGTATCTCGGAATAAGTTACCGCCGTTGTATGATGCTCTTTCATCAATTCGTTCCAATTCAGTTCGGCATAATACACCTCCACCGGAATATCGAATTTCTTGCACAGCGCTTTTTGCAAAATACCGAAAACACCGAAGTTTTTTCCTGAATTTATTACTACGGATAAAGCGGAAGAAAAAATCTCATTCTCAAAAGTCTTGTATCGCAATTTGTTTGTCGGAATGCCCAGTCGCGACAATATATTTTCGACATGCGCCCTCAATTCGTAAACCGAAGTTTTTTCGGCAGGACGAATCCAGCTGTTACTTACCGTATTTCCCGTCAACCACAACGCGAGGTGAAACTCTTCGTTGATTGCCGACAAGCTGTCGTTGGCTTTCCGGTTACTTTGTGAAGGGGATTGCGGGTTTTGCCCGCAATGACTGAGCGCCGTATAGGAATAAACATTCCCAAATTCGTAGAAATGCAAATCGGGATTCTTATGGTGACGATTGTATTCGATATTCTCTAATCCGCCGAAAAGCAAGGTTTGACGCATCACATCCAATTCGGCGCTTAACGGGTTTTTCAGCAGGACGCATTTCTCTTTAGGGAAAACAGTCAACGGTTCGTAATAGGCGCTCGAAGTCAGCGAATTATTCAGAATCTCGCAGAATCCGTAGCCGGTTAACTGTTCGGAAATCAAATTTTGCAGCTTGTAGCTGGCATCCGTGGGTGTTTGATACGAAAGATTGGATTTCAGCACATTGTCGATTTCTATGTTGTTGTAGCCGTAAATACGCAAAATATCTTCAACGACATCGACATCGCGGGTTACATCCACGCGGTAGGTCGGAATATCCAACTGCCAAACGCCGTCTTTTTTATCAACTACACGGATTTCCAAACTTTTTAGAATGGTTTCGACCGTTTCTTCCGGAATAAATTTACCGGTCAGGTCATGGACTTTTTGCAAACTCAGTTCCACCCGTGCTTCCGAAACCGGATTCGGATAAATGTCCTGGACTGTTCCCGTGACTCTTCCACCTGCCACTTCCTGAATCAATAAAGCGGCTCGTTTCAGTACATACAAGGTATTATTCGGATCGATACCCCGCTCGAAACGAAACGAAGCATCCGTATTTAATCCGTGACGGCGAGCCGTTTTGCGAATCCACACCGGATTAAAATATGCCGATTCTAAAAAGACATCGGTTGTAGATTCCGTAACTCCCGACTGAAGACCTCCGAAAACGCCTCCGATACACATTCCGCCTTCCTTATTGCAAATCATCAAGTCGCCGGCCGAGAGCTTTCTTTCCACTTCGTCCAACGTAACGAACGGAGTTCCTTCGGGAAGCGTTTTTACAATGACTTTGTTGTCAACAATTTCTTTCAAATCAAAAGCATGCAGCGGTTGACCTGTTTCATGCAATATATAATTGGTAACATCCACCACATTATTAATCGATCGAACGCCAATGGTTTCCAACCGTTTCTTCAGCCAGTCGGGACTTTCTTTGACTGTAATATTCTTGATAGTAAGACCGGAATAGCGGGGACAAGCCTCCGTATTTTCCACTTCAACGGTTACTGCCGGCGAGGGATCGTCGATTTTGAATGTATCAACCGGCGGCTTTTTCAAACAAAAATCACCGTCCGTCCTTGTCTTATTTACGGTTAGATAAGCAGCCAGGTCACGAGCTACGCCATAATGGGAAGCGGCATCGATGCGGTTGGGCGTAATATCCGTTTCCAGCACATAATCATTGGTTAATTGATACTGTTCGGCGGCAGTAGTTCCAACTTTGGCTTCAGGAGGCAGAACGATAATCCCGGAGTGGTCGGCTCCGATACCGATTTCATCTTCGGCGCAAATCATGCCGTTGGATTCTACTCCCCTGATTTTTGATTTCTTAATGGTAAACGTTTCATCGCCGGAATAGAGCTTGGTACCAATGGTCGCTACGACCACTTTTTGTCCTGTCGCTACGTTAGGCGCTCCGCAGACAATCTGTTGCGAATTTCCATCGCCCAAATCAACGGTAGTCACATGCAAATGGTCGGAATCGGGATGCGCTACACAGGTCAGGACTTCGCCGACAACTAAGCCTTTCATGCCTCCGCGAACCGTCTCTATTTCTTCAACGCTTCCGGTTTCCAATCCGATAGATGTCAACGCTTCCGCAGTCTCTGCGGGACTTAAAGAAAAATTGAGGTACTCTTTTAACCAGTTATAGGAAATATTCATTTCGATGTTGTTTCAAAAATAATCGACAAAAGTAATAAAAAATTATCTATTCAGCCAGCGTACATAAGCGAAATCCATCCGGTGAGGGATATCCTTGTTATCCGGGAAAATTCGCAATCCGATCTTAAATATTCCAGCTTCAGAAGCCGTTAAATAAAGTTCATAGTACACTTTCGTGCCTTCGGTACGAACGATCGGCATGGGAAATATTTTGACCACCTCGACGTTGGTCACCGGATCGGTATGATACCGTACCAGCTCGGCCCCTATATCGCCTGTGATCTCGTGTTTATCTAAGACTAAAGAAGTTACTACGGAATCACCTACTTCGATTTTTTTATTCACCATCTTTTCATCAAAATCAAAATCAATGATTTCAATCGCATCCCAATTCGAAGCCATGTTTTCTTTCCACTTCGCTAATTCTCTTGCCTTGGCAAAAGCGTTTTTTGTCAAATCGTTGTAGCGATCGGCCAATACCTTGTAAAACCGGTTGATATAATCGTCGAACATACGCTTGGTTGTATAATTGGGCGCAATTTGAGCAATCGAATTTTTAATGTATTGAACCCATTCGGGAGAATAACCTTTACTGTTTTTAGCATAATATAAAGGAATGACTTCATTTTCCAGCATGGAATAAATTGTCGTTGCATCCAATTGGTCTTGAAAATCCTGATTGTCGTACGTGCGTTTCTCGGTCAACGCCCAACCGGCGCCTTCGCGATAGCCTTCGTACCACCAGCCGTCTAATACGGATAAATTCAGTACGCCATTCATTTCTGCTTTTTCGCCCGAAGTTCCCGACGCTTCCAACGGACGAGTGGGCGTATTCAGCCAAACATCCACTCCGGAAATCAATCGTTTCGCCAAGCGCATATCGTAATTTTCGAGGAATACGATTTTACCCAGAAATTCAGGCCGGCGGGATATTTCAACGATGTGCTTGATAAGATCTTGTCCTCCACCGTCAGCCGGATGTGCTTTCCCTGTATAAATGAATTGAACCGGATAGTGCGGATTATTCACTATGCGCGCCAATCGGTTCAGATCCGTAAATAACAGATGAGCACGCTTGTAAGTTGCAAAACGACGTCCGAAACCGATCAGTAAAGCGTTCGGATTGATTTTTTCAAGTATGGATATCACTTTCGACGGATCGCCTTGATTTTTCAGCCAATTATCTTTGAATGATTCGCTAATGTGCTTTACCAAACGTTTTTTCAGGATCATTCGAATGTTCCAGATTTCTTCATCTGGAATCGCATAGATTTTTTTCCATATCTCAATGTTGGATTGATCCTTGTAGAAATTGGAGTCGAAATGGTGTTCATAAAAACGCCTCCATTCCGAAGCAGCCCAGGTAGGCATGTGCACACCGTTGGTCACATAGCCCACATGCAATTCCGGTGCAAAATAACCCTTCCATATCGGTGCAAACATCCGCTTGGAAACTTCGCCATGTATGAAACTGACGCCGTTGGCTTCCTGACAGGTGTTCAAAGCGAATACACTCATGGAAAATTTTTCATTGCTCCCGGGATTGGTACGTCCCATATCGATAAATTCTTGCCAGGTAATTCCCAGTTCTTCCGGAAATTGACCTAAGTATTTATTTAACAGGGGTTCGTCAAAATAATCGTGCCCTGCCGGAACCGGTGTATGACAAGTATATAAAGCAGACGACTTTACTAATTCTAATGCTTCATTAAAGGTTAAATCGTCATTCTTAATGTAATTAACTAATCGTTGTACATTGATAAATGCGGCATGCCCTTCGTTGCAGTGGTATACCTGTTTTTTAATTCCTAATTTATTTAAGAGCAATATTCCGCCAATACCCAGTAAATATTCCTGTTTGAGGCGGTTTTCATTATCTCCACCGTACAGTTGAAACGTAATGGCGCGATCCCAATCGCTATTCAATTCCATATCGGTATCCATCAGGTACAGCTTGATCCGCCCTACATTTACCTCCCAAATATAGGCATGTACAAGAAAATTATTATAAGGAACCTCCAATACAAACGGTTTTCCTGTAGAATCCATCATTTGTTTTATAGGCAACTGGTCGAAATGCTGTGCTTCGTAATTGGCAATCTGCTGGCCATCCATCGAAAGTGTTTGTGTAAAATAGCCATGACGGTATAAGAGCCCGATCGCAGTCAAATTGACATTGATATCGCTGGCTTCTTTAATGTAATCGCCGGCCAGCACACCCAAACCTCCGGAATAAATTTTCAGGATATTGGCCAATCCGTATTCCATGCTGAAATAGGCAATCGAAGGCACATCCGTTCGAACCGGTTCTTCCATATAGTCCTTCATTTTCGCATATACTTGCCGGATGGTATTCATCAATGCAGCATCTTCCGTAATACTTTGCAGGCGACTCTGAGAAAGTTTCTGCAAAAATAAGACCGGATTTCCTTCCGTTTTATTCCAGAGGTCTCTATCGATTTCCGCGAATAATTCGGTTGCTTCATAATTCCATACCCACCATAAATTATAGGCTATCTCTTCTAATATTTTCAATTCCGGCGGCACCTTTGAATGGATGCTGCTTTCAACCCATAAAGGTTCATTAGCATAGTTTGTTTTAATTTTCATATTTCATTCTTTTTATTCTTTTCTCTTTGTTATCAAATGCAATGACGTAGGCTTTCAGATAATATTCAATAAAGTGCGACCAATCCGCTTCACGGGATAATGCTTGCGCTGCTTCCCTGGCGGCAGCTACTTCTTCGGACGGCCATCCGGAATAGGCCATGATATTTTCCTTTATTTTCTCTGCTACTTCAAAATAGTTTGTATCCGTACGTTTTATAATTTTCAGGCCGCATTTCCAGTCATCTTTCCCTTGAGTTTCAGCGATTGCCCAAAGACCAAAACCGGCCAGATTGGTAGTGATGGTAGGTATGCCGAATGCAATGCTTTCCAACGGAGTATATCCCCAGGGCTCGTAATACGATGGAAATACGGTTAAATCCAAACCGCTAAGCAAATCATAATACGGAAGATTGAATATGCCGTCGTCCCCTTGCAAATACGATGGAACGAACAGTATCTTCGTAGAACAGGACTTTTGGTTGGTAAAATCCAGATAAAGTAAATAACGGCAAACTTTATCTTCTTCCGGAAAATTCAGGTCGTGGGTATAATACGGATGCGATAAAGGCGATGATGCGGTCTCTTTTTTCAGTAATCGTTTTTTCAAATCGGCTCGCGGCCCGTTTATCCATGCCGGAACCAGAATAAAAGCGACAACCGGCCGGGAAGGACAAGCGCTGCGCACGTGATTCATGGCTTCGATAAAAACGTCGATCCCTTTGTTTTTGTATTCATAACGACCGCTGGTTGCTACCAGTAACGCATCGTCGGAAATGGATTCGCCGGTCAACCGGCTTGCTACTCGAATCAGGGTTTCACGCGCAATCTTTCGCTTAGCCGCCAATTTTTCCATTGAAGGCACAAAATGAAACTCAAAACCGTTGGGAGTCACTATATCCGGATTCTTTTCCAGTAATTGACGACATTCGGCAGCTGTCAATTCGCTAACGGTCGTAAAACAATCGACATGTCGGGCGGTTTGTTTTTCGAGCGAATGTTTGGCTTCCATATTCAATTCACGAGCCATCTGATCACCGTTATAATTCGATAGCTGATCATATAAAGGTTTATCATTTCCACAGATGGAACGGCCGATCGACGTCGCATGCGTTGTGAAAACCGTAGCTATGCCCGGAACCCGGTCTTGCAAATAAAGGGCTGCCATTCCCAACATCCATTCGTTGAAGTGGGCTATGACATTTTTCTCCGACAAATGCAAATACGTATAAAGGCTTTCGATAACTAATCCCACGGAATAGGCAAACATACACGATTCATCGTAATCGCCATAAGCGGCTATCGAATCAACCCTGTATTTCTCCCACATCTCAAAATAAAAGGTGTTTTTTACAGCATAAAAGGGATGAAAGTCGACCAAAATAACGATAGGTTTACCGGGAATGTTCCAACGCCCGACACGCACAGGCAAGTGCTCGTTTTCACAAGCCTGTTTTTTCCAGCCTTTCAATAACGTTTTACTTTCAATAAAATCGAGATTGGTCGATTCCTGATGTAAATTCGGGCCGATAAAAACAATGGTATCCGGGAAAAGCGTTTGAAGCGTTTTTGCACGTGTGGATAGTACCGTGTAGATTCCTCCCACCTTGTTACAAACTTCCCATCCGGATTCGAAAATATAATCCGGCGTTATTTGCCTTGTTGCTGCCATATAACTTCAATTTCAAACCAAGTCGCAAAGGTAGTATTTTTTCCCAAACTTTTTCTTAACCTTATTCAAAAAAAAAACAGTACCTTTGCACACTATCGTACACAATACCCTTTTTAAAAAGAGTATTCCGGCAAAATACGATTTTTACACCTATATTATATATTCTAACAAATGAAAACAAAAAATTGTATGCAAACCACAGGAAACTACCGTCGCAAATTTATTGCAATGATGATCGGTATGGTTATAATCACAAGTATCTACGCACAGTGGAAACCCGCAGGCGACCGGATAAAAACAGCTTGGGCGGAACAAATCAATCCGGCAGCGGTTTTACCCGAATACCCGCGTCCTTTGCTGGAACGTCAGTCCTGGTTGAATCTGAACGGGGAATGGGAATATGCCATTCAGGAAAAAGGAAAAGCCGAACCGGCCGCTTTTGACGGGAAAATCTTAGTCCCGTTTGCCGTAGAATCTTCTTTATCCGGGGTACAAAAATCCGTAAATGAAAAACAGGAATTATGGTACAAACGCACGTTTACCATCCCTGCCGCCTGGAAGGGAAAGCCGGTGCTTCTGAATTTCGGCGCTGTGGATTGGCGGGCGGATGTCTTTGTGAACGACATTTTTATTGGCTCCCATCAAGGTGGTTATACACCTTTTACGTTCAACATCACCCCCTTTCTGAACAGCGGAGGTAGCGTTCAAAAATTAGTCGTCCGCGTATGGGACCCGACAGACCATGGTTTTCAACCGCGAGGCAAACAGGTCTTGGATCCCAACAGCATCTGGTACACGGCAGTCACCGGGATTTGGCAAACCGTATGGATGGAGCCCGTTTCGGATAACTACATCCAATCGGTTAAAAGTATTCCCAATGTAGATGCCGGAACCGTTGAAATAACGGTGCAAACATCCGATGGTCAAAGTTCGGATGTGATTGAAGTGAAAGTATTCGATAACGGGACGCAGGTTGCTTCCGCCAAAGGATTATCAGGTAAAGCGCTACGCCTTCCGATAAACAATCCGAAACTGTGGAGTCCCGAATTGCCGTTTTTATACACCCTGAAGATTGCTGTGCTTCGTTCCGGTAAACCCATCGACGATGTGTCGTCGTATACAGCCATGCGCAAGATATCGACGGCGCGCGATGCGAACGGAATCATGCGCATTCAATTGAATAACAAAGATTATTTCAATTACGGCCCGCTCGATCAGGGTTGGTGGCCCGACGGACTTTACACCGCTCCGACCGACGAAGCGCAGGTCTATGACATTAAAAAATTAAAAGACCTGGGATTTAACATGATTCGCAAGCACGTCAAGGTAGAACCGGCTCGTTGGTATTATCATTGCGACAAAGAAGGAATTCTGGTATGGCAGGACATGCCGAGCGGCGACCTTGGGAATCATTGGGAACCTGAACGGTACAATGGTGGATCGGATAAAAACCGATCGGAAGAATCCATCCGTAATTATTACCACGAATGGAAAGAGATCATGGATTTATGTATATCCAATCCATCGGTGGTGGTTTGGGTGCCGTTTAACGAAGGATGGGGGCAATTCGATACGGAAAAAGTCGTTACCTGGACTGCCGAATACGATCCTTCCCGCTTGATTAATCCGGCAAGCGGAGGCAATCATCGCGCCTGCGGCGATATCATGGATGTTCACAATTATCCGCAACCAAGCATGTATCTTTTCGATCCGCAACGCGTCACGGTCTTAGGCGAATACGGGGGCATCGGCCTGGCTTTGGAAGGACATCTCTGGTGGGACAAACGTAACTGGGGATATATTCAGTTCAAAACAAAAGATGAACTGACCGCCGAATACGTGAAATACGCAAAAATGCTGCAAGACTTAGTAAAACGTGGTTTCTCGGCCGCTGTTTATACGCAGACGACCGATGTGGAAGGCGAGGTAAACGGCTTGATGACCTACGACCGAAAGGAAGTGAAAGTGATCGAATCGCAGGTGCGCGCCGCCAACCAAGCGGTAATTGCCGAATTGAAATAAACATTGCTTCGATATCAAAAAGAAATGGTAATTTTGCGCCGGTTTTTAATAAAAAAATAGGCATTATGGCAAATATTAAATGTGTGGGTATACTCACTTCCGGAGGAGACGCTCCCGGCATGAATGCTGCCATTCGGGCAGTCACGCGCTCTGCAATTTACAATGACTTGGAAGTAAAAGGTATTTACAGAGGATACAAAGGATTGACAACAGGCGAAATCGTTCCTTTCAAAACAAACAACGTCAGCAACATCATTCAACAGGGCGGTACAATATTGAAGACCGCCCGTTGCGATGAATTCAAAGAGCCGGAAGGGCGCCGCTTGGCTTTCGAAACGATGAAGAAGGAAGAAATCGATGCGTTAGTCGTCATCGGCGGAGACGGGTCGCTTACCGGAGCGCGCATTTTTGCCCAGGAATACGACATTCCCATTGTCGGTCTGCCGGGTACCATCGATAACGACCTTTACGGCACCGATACGACCATCGGATACGATACGGCATTGAATACCATCCTGGAAGCGGTTGATAAAATCAGGGATACGGCTACTTCACACGAACGCCTCTTTTTTATTGAAGTGATGGGGCGCGATGCCGGCTTTCTGGCTCTGAACGGAGCCATTGCGGCGGGAGCCGAAGCGGCGATTATTCCCGAAATCTTTACGGAAGTCGACCAATTGGAAGAATTGATTAAAAACGGATTCCGCAAATCGAAAAACAGCAGCATCGTTCTGGTTGCCGAAAGTGAAATTACGGGAGGCGCTCTGGGAATGGCGGAACGGGTGAAAAAAGAATATCCGGAATACGATGTTCGAGTCACTATTCTCGGACATATCCAGCGAGGCGGCTCTCCTACCGCTTACGACCGGATTTTAGCCAGTCGCATGGGAGCCGCAGCCATCGACGCCCTCATGGAGGACCAGCGCAATGTGATGATTGGTATCCAAAACGATACGATTGTTTATGTACCGTTTTCCAAAGCGATCAAAAAGGATAAGCCCATTAACAGGGATTTGTTGAATACTTTGAGGATTTTATCGATTTAGGAAACGATTGTTTCGTTTTCATTACTTCGCATGGAACGGCTACGAAGGGTACTTTGGAGAATAAGGTTTTAAATGCCTAACAGGCTACTTTTTATCCCGAACTCAGGTTTTTAGCAATACTCAAGTGCGCGCTGTTCATGCAGGGCGCACATATACAACCAAGTTATTTATATGATAAGTTAATATCGGCATAATCGTTTATATCCATTCAAACACAAAAAACACAAAGAATTTTAGTTTAAATAAGAACTACATTCTTTGTGTTTTTTTGGAAAAATGAATTCAAAATAGCGTGAATTTCATTTCAATTACCTCCGCCACGGTTTCGCTGGCGTTCTTCCATTAGCTTTTTATACGCTTGCATTTGTTCATCTGTAAGCACTTTTTCAAAAGCTTGAAAACGTAATGCGTTCAATTTCTGCATATCGTCTCTCATAGAAGAAAAATCGCCATTGGCTTTTTCACGCAAAGCGGCTTGTGCTTTGGCAAAAACCAAATTAATCGAATCAACCGGCGCTACCTGTTGTGGAGTCAAGTTCAAATCCGTAGTCATCCTTTCGGTCATCCGTTTGGCATTTTCTTCGGGACTACGTTGATTACCCTGTTGTGCAGAAACAGTGAATGATACAATAAATAAACAACTAATTGCAAATAACAGCCTTTTCATTTTTTTTAACTTTTAAGTAACACAAATAAAATCTTATATCTGTTCATTTTGATTCATAAAACAAGAAAAGGTTTAAAAAGGGAAGCAAAACAGGTGAAAGATTCCTGTAAGATTGTCGAATGAACATAAAACAGAATAAATGTTGCAAATAAAATAAAAAATTGTTTATCTTTGCCGCCGTATTCAATAAACTTATTAACGTATGAAAAAGACAGTTGCTTTATTAGGGATCGTTATTTTCCTTTTTTCCTGTGATGTTGCCAAACAAATAGCCGGTACGTATGCTTTAACGCAGTGCAAGTATATTTTCCAATCCATTACAGGTTTAAGCTTAGGCGGAGTCAATTTACAAAACATCAACAGTGTTTCCTCTTTAAATCCCATAGCGGCGGCCAATCTATTAGCGGCTTTTTCCTCTCCGAAGGGTAGCTTGCCTTTGAATTTTACCTTGAATTTGGATGTAACCAATCCGGGGGTTCAAACCGCGTTGCTAAACAATGCAAGTTATATTTTGGAAATCGATGGAATGGAAATGACTCACGGATCTGTTAATAAACAGATTCAAATTGGCACGGGACAAACGGCGAATTTACCGATTTCCATGGGTTTCGATTTAAAGAAAGTGATGAGTGGACAAACGTTGGACGCCATAAAAAATCTGGCTTTCAATTTCGCCGGTATTGGGAATGCCTCCAGTAATGTGACCGTCAAGTTAAAACCCAGTTTCGTTATCGGCGGAAGTCCGGTCAGCTCTCCCGATTATATTCCGATTTCATTTACATTAAATCAAAAATAATGAAGAAACGACTTTTCTTGGGCGATGAAGCGATTGCCCAGGCAGCGATTGATGCCGGTTTATCCGGCGTTTATTCCTATCCGGGAACTCCTTCCACCGAAATTACCGAGTATATACAAAACGATTCGACAGCCAACGAACGCGGTGTTTATTCCCAATGGTGCTGTAACGAAAAGACCGCTTTAGAAACGGCATTAGGCATGTCGTATGCGGGAAAACGAACGCTTTCGTGTATGAAACACGTAGGGTTGAATGTAGCTGCCGATGCTTTTATGAATATTGCCATGTCGGGTATCAATGGAGGAATGATTATTGTCACAGCCGACGATCCTTCCATGCACTCATCGCAAAATGAGCAAGACAGCCGAATATATGGGAATTTTGCCATGCTTCCGGTGTTCGAACCGTCCAATCAGCAGGAAGCCTACGATATGGTGTATGAAGGTTACGATTTATCGGAGCAATTGGGCTATCCTGTTCTGTTCCGGATCACTACCCGGATGGCTCATTCCCGGGCAGGCGTTCAAACCAAAGAGCTGAAGCCGCAAAATGCGTTGCACCCCGAAGAAAATGCCCGTCAAAAATATGTGCTTTTGCCGGTAAATGCCCGCAAACGCTTTAAGGTACTGATAGAAAAGCAGCCGGAATTTCTGGAAGCATCCGAAAACTCCAAATATAATCAATTCTTTCCGTTGACCCGTCACTCGTCACCCGTCACCCGTCACCATTCCTTAGGAATCATCGCATGTGGCATCGCCTTCAATTATTTGCAGGAAAATTTTCCCAACGGATTCGACCATCCCGTGTTGAAAATAAGTCAATATCCTTTGCCAAAGAAAATGTTGCTTTCATTGGTGGAATCATGCGAGGAAATTTTAGTTTTGGAAGATGGTTATCCGGTAGTGGAAGAGCAACTGAAGGGTTATCTGGGCATTGGATTAAAAGTACATGGTCGTTTGGATGGAACGCTTCAGCGCGACGGAGAGCTGACGCCCGATAAAGTACGGAAAGCGTTGGGATTAGAGCCGGTTTCCTATTATCCGGTTCCGGAAGTGGTAGCGAATCGTCCGCCGGCTTTATGCGCCGGATGCGGTCACAGGGATGTATTCGAAGCGCTGAACGAAGTAATGAAAGAATATCCCAATGCCAAAGTATTCAGCGATATAGGTTGTTATACTTTAGGCGCTTTGCCTCCTTTCCGAGCTATAGATTCTTGCATCGATATGGGAGCTTCCATCACGATGGCGAAAGGAGCGGCGGATGGCGGTATTTTTCCATCCGTT
>Ga0123357_10006551_pt1 | contig 14240 bp, 13 predicted proteins | sample TergutEmb28metaG_FD_89873 | JGI IMG/M metagenome (GOLD analysis project Ga0123357, IMG submission 89873) | Embiratermes neotenicus P4 segment gut microbial communities from Petit-Saut dam, French Guiana - Emb289 P4 | ecosystem: Host-associated > Arthropoda: Insects > Digestive system > Gut ... | reverse complement strand
GCTGCAGTTAAGCGGGTGTTACTTGTGAGTGTATGTCTGTGAAAGAATGTCAAGAGTACGCTAGAGGAAAGTTAGGATTCTGATGCTGTATGAGTTGAATGTAGTTTGTTTTCCACGGCATGTTCAGACAAACTATGACCGCCATGCAGAGAAAGAAGTTTCTGTCTATATTGTTTCAAATAGACAGTATTGGCCAGTTTGCATGCGTGAACGGCTGTGTGAGAGGTTATGCAACGGTCCCTGAAGTTTCCGAGGAATGTAGTACGTCAAAAATGCTGGCATGGCAAATACACTGTTACGGAGGATTGGAAGAATTACAGCTGTCAAAAACTGCTCGAATACCCCAGATTAAAGGCCCAAATGATGTTTTGATTCAGGTGTGTGCATCATCCATAAACCCCATCGATATGGCAATGATGGGTAAGCGACAGATCAGCCTTTGAGGATTTGTATTTTACCTATGGTTATAAGTACCATGTAGAGGTTAAATGTTTAGCATTCATTTGAACGAACTCAGTCACCCCGAGGATGGAGCCAGTATGTTCCTTCGAAACTTAGGAACATTGAACCACTACCCAGTGCAGAAAGCCGTAAGAAAATCATCGTTTGATCAACAACCGCTATTAACACCTGAAAACTCATATTTTAAGTAAAACACTTGCCAGTCATTCAAATAGTAAGAAGGGGGTTTGTTTGGTCAGCAGAAGCCAAGTCCGGCCAGTGCTGTTTCAAATATTCTGTATTGATTTATGACATCGGTTTAAAATATTCTTCCAAAACTGGAGAGTAGTTACTGATAGTAACTGTCTGGCATTCTAAAATCAGATGGCACTAGAGGTTTTGAATCATATCAAACAAGCAAGAATGGAAATAATAGGATATGAAATGATGCTTTTATGTTCTCTCTTTTCAGCTGCATTGTATGTATTTATTTGTGTAGTTTTTTATTTACTGGATAAAATAACAGGTGACTGGAGATTGTGATGGGTCAGGATGGGGTAAATGTCACCATATTTCCGACACTATCATGCTATTTTGTAATATGTTAGTACCATGTATACAATTTAATGAAACAATGTGGCCAACCAGGTACGCTAAACACATACATACATTATTTATTTCCTATGCAACATATTTTGGCTTGTTACCCATTGTGAAGGTGCCTAATGAGATGAAACATGTTGGATTGTAAATAAATAATGTATGTGTTTAAAGTGTACCTTGTTTGTTATACTGATGATGGCTAATGAGCCAAAACTTGTTGGATTATAAATAAAGTTTATGTGGTTGGTTGTATTATTTCACCAACTTTCTATCTTTTAGTGGACTCAGAACCAACCCATCTTTGTAGAAGTTAACTAGTATTTCATCACTCTTAGATTTTCATGTTATTAATGTACTATATTTGTGCAAAGGCACATTGATGCACTGCATAGTGTTTATATGATTCCCTCTCTTTCTATAGAAAAAGATTTTGCTTCATGATATTCAGTCCCGCCCATGAATAATATTATTTAAGTACTTTCACTTTTTGATTCATGGTCATGAAAAATTTGTCGTATGTTAGTTTACCAGATCGCTTGACATGAAGAGGGGCATGTGGAAATTCATACTTTCTGTGTTGACATGCAGATATTAAACCCTTCACTTTTCATTCTACTTATGCAGTGTGTGCTTTCCAAGATTAGGGAGAGAAAACAAGGAACTGATGACATCACACAAGCAGGAAGTTATTAGGTATGGTTCAGCATATATGAACATCATGTATGATATAACATTTTTATATTTACTAAATTAAAAATATGTTGTAATGTTTTAGGTGGCTATGGCTCAGTGCTTTTGAATAAAGTAAGACAAATTGAAGCCTGCAGTTTGTCTGAAACATTAGAATTTCCATTAGTCCTTGGGCGAGATTTTTCAGGCAGAGTTGTTGCAAAAGGGCTAGGAGTTGGACATTATGTGAATATTGGAGATGAAGTCTGGGGAGCTCTACCTGCACATCTGCAAGGGTGTCATGCACAATATGTACGAGTTAATAAGACTTTGGTAAGAAATTGCATATTACTGATACCGTGCATATTCCTACAATCAATACATCAACCAACAAATTCACATAATAAAGTACAGTTCATAACAAGTATTGAAGTCTTACATGTTCTGGCATCAGGATGCCATCCTTAGGAAGTTTAAGAACAAAGGAATGTAGCCCCAACACATTAATCTAGGTATTACTGCCCATGTTGGAATGTTGGCAGTGTTACAATTCTAAAATATATGAAAAACTGATAAGCATATCAAGTACAGTATTGTGATATTAACCTTTTAAAGCCAACCGGTAACTTTACATACCACATGGTTTAACATTCAAAAATTCTACATTGTGATCACATGGAATTTGTGTGTTGTGTATGGATCTCAGAACAAACAGCAAATTCTGCCTTACAGAACATTAAAAGATTGGCGTTTATAACCTAGATGGAGAGTGTTTACAGCTTGGTATGCATAGTCCTTATATAGCACAGATATATTTCGTCTTTAAAAGGTTAAAATTATGCGATAGTGGACAGTTCCAAACATAAGCCCACACTACTCCACTGGGCACAGCGCACATCACACACTCTGTGTGGCCAACATCCCTTCAGCCCACATAAGAACAAGATGGATGTTTGTATGCATACTCCTTACAGATCATTAACAACGATAATATTAATATCACAGTTCTGTAATTTTTAGGCTTATCAGCTTTTTGTGTATTTTAGAATTCTGACTTTGTAAACATTCCAATACGGGCAATGTAATACATAGATTAACATGTTGGGGTTATATTCCTTTGTTCTTAAACTTCCTGAGGATGGCACCCCAGTGTCAAAACATGTAGGAGTTTAGTACTTGTTATGAATTGTATTTTATTAAGTGCATATGTTGGTTGATGTATTAATTTTGTAAGAAATTATCCTACCATAATATATTTCACTTCTTTTATTCCAGAACAAGGGCTTTTAAATCCATTAGTACCATGGACCAGTAGCCAGATTGTAACTTTAGGATGGTTTTATTAGCAGTGACAAAAATTCAGTGCTCTGCCAACTGGCTGGATCAATAGTGCACAACATGGCCAATAACAATTGGTATACATTGTGAAAAGGGATGAGGCATTTAGTTATTGGAGTCACGGTTCTTCGAAACACCAAAAAGAGGAAATATTAACTCCACCAAATGAATTTTCAGCATAATTTCTAACTGGCACAGTGAATGATCCTGTCAGCCACTGCCAGTTGGCACTTCAAGGAATATTATTTGTTGACAAAGTATACAAATGAGAAGGTGATTATTTCCAGGCTAAAGGGTTGACTTGTGAATTTTTCACTTCCTTGCCTCCTGCCTCCCACTTCCATATTCTCATATGCATGTTGTGGAAAATCTGTTGGCATTGTGCTGTGCAAAGTCTGTTGCATGCAGTGGAGTGTCTCTATTGTCCAGTCAAGGACACTACCTTTCTTATTCTCTTGTCCATTCTCCGTGTATGTAGTAGAGTTGCCGCCATCTCAACCATCATACTTCCTGCTCCAGAAGTCAATGCCTTTGACAAGATAAATAGTAAAAACACAGCAAAAGATGATTCGCATAGTACTTCTTAACTTATGCCACCACTATTTTAAATGTTATTTGTATAAGAGAGCATTGAGATGGAATAATAGGAAATTTATATGATTCTTCTGCATGTGAATCCTCTGTGTTGTGGAACATGTGAGACGTACAAAATTGATGTGCATCGGATCCGTGTTTACCTTGACAGGGTTAACTGCATGTTTTGTGGAAAGATGTTTTGATTAGTCTAGTCATATGTCTCCACAGATATTGTTGAGAATGTTGTACAGTATTCCTGTCTTGCATCTTGATGTTACTTATTTACTTACTTACTTACTTACTCACTTACTCAATTGAGCAGAATCCTTCTTGAGAAACTAACTGGTTCTCAGCTAGTCAAGAAATTCCCCACATTTTATGGAACCCTAAGGTTCATTACCACATTCACAAGTTCCCACTGCCTATCTCTATCCTGAGCCAGATCTATCCGTCACATGCCCCCCATCCCACTTCCTGCAGATGCATCTTAATATCATCCTCCCATCTATGCCTGAGTCTTCCAATTGCTATTTTTCCTCAGGTTTCCCCCACCAAAACACTATGTACGCTTTTCCTTTCCCCATATGTGCTACGTGCCCCACCCATCTCATTCTTCTCGATGTGAACACCCGTATAATATTGTTGAGGAGCACATATCATTAACCTTCTCATTACGTAGGTTTCCCCACTCACCTGTTACCTCATCCCTTTTAGGCCCAATCATCCTCCTTAGCATCCTATTCTCAAACACCCTGAGCCTACACTCCTCCCTCAATGTGTGTGAGCAACCAAGTTTCACACCCATACAAAACAACAGGCAAAATTATATTTCAGTGTATCTTAATCTTTATATGTTTAGATAGCAAACTGGAAGACAAAAGATTCTGAACCATATGACAGCCAGCATTCCCTGATTTCAATCTGATCTTAATTTCTTCCTGCATTAAATTTTATCCATTTGGGTTGTTCCTAAATATTTGAACTCATCCACCCTTTCAAAGGAACTATAATCAGTCTGTATATTGTGACTTCGTCCTTCATTCTGATCTCGAGACATGACCATGTACTTAGTTTTATCAGCATTTATTTCTAATCCAGTTTCCTTTCTAGTGATTACTAAAGCTTCTGTGTTTTTCTTGCTTCTTGATGTGTTTGGGAATAAATATGTATCCTGTGAAGTCCATATTCATTATTAACAAATGCATGCATAAATACATCATTTTAAAGGGTATAATAAGATTAGCAATATTTTGATACTTTAATACTGCTGCTGCATAAAGCTCAGTTTGCTTTCTAGGTATGTAAGAAGCCTCAAACTTTGTCTCTAGTGGAGGCAGGCTCCATTCCATATGCTGCTGTGACTGCTTGGTCAGCACTGAAGGTGACTGGTGATTTATGTTTGAGTACTCCTAAAGGAAAGAGAGTATTGATTCTCGGTGGTTCTGGTGGTGTTGGTGCAGCAGCCATCCAGTTGCTGAAGGCATGGGGAGCTCAGGTAAGCAGTGTTAACAACATATTATTATACTTGTGAATGTTTGGGTAATATCTTGTGCATGTGACATGTCTACATGATGAATCAATGAACCATCTTTGTGGAAATTTTATTGCTGTGTTGTCTGGAAAAATTTGACCTTCACCATCTGATTTGTACCAGTAATGTACACACCATTCTGAAGGGCAGATCTACTCTGATATTTGTGTGTTTGTCATTGAATGTGGAAGATTTTTGTTTACTTTTAAGTTCTTGTTGCGGTGACCAGTAATTTAACTTGAGGCCCTGTTACATGTAGTTTTTTTATGTCTACAGTTTGATTAAAATTGACTGGTTTGAAGTCCTGTATCATGATAGTATTTGTAACAGTAGGTAACCTGCTGTGTCAGTCTGCCCTGACATTCGACATTGGGTTTTTTCAAAACACTGGTAATCATCTATGAGACTCCAGTGTTATACAATCCAGAATACCACACTCAAAAAAAAAAATTTTCAGGTTGAGAGCATAATGATTGCATCCCCCCCCATCTGACTCAATATATCATCTAAAATTCAATCGCAAGATTTCTGGCTGTACTGTACTGCACTGTCATCAGACAATTAAAAGCAACATAACCTCTTATTCAGTGTTTTCTTATATAAGGTTGTTGCAACATGCCGCACAGATGCAATTCCTCTGTTGGAATCGTTTGGAGCAGACTGTGTGGTTGATTACACACACCCAGATGCAGAGAAACAAATAAGGGAAGAGGGCAAGTGAGTGTCATGTGCATGCATTTTGTGGAAGATGAATTAATGTCCTCTGTTGAGTCATATTCTGTGTTATTAAATGTGACTAGTTTGTACTAATTTTATTTTCAGTTCAAGTGTCTGTGAGTTATATTATGTTTCTGTTAAATGCTCCATATTGAATGTTATTACTGGAGTGTTTTGATGGAACCAGCAGCAGAGATAGTTTTTAGTGTAACAGGGACAATTATGCACAGAAACAGTTCTTTTAGGCAAGTATTGTAAATATATATGAAGGATCTATGTAAATGCATTGCAGAAGCTGTGTATACATGGAAATTATATTTCCTAAAATGGTCATCAAGTTCTAAGTACTGTTAATAATAAATTAATGCTCCCCTTTATTTACTGTAGACAGTAGCACATGTGATCCATGTGAAGCAAGTGGAGTAATCTGGCCTAGTGGATAAAATTTTGTGAGAAGAAGCTAAAAAGCATACTGTACAGTATTATGACTTTCTGATTCTATGATTAATACAACACTAAAAATTATTTTATCTTCATTTATTCCTCACATTCACTACAGCTTGTTTAGGCCAGTAACTGCAGCCTTCATCAGTTAGTTCTGTGATTATATAAAATGGAAAACTGGGGTAGACGCCTCTCCTTTAAATTACCATAAAAGTTTATAATTTTTTTATTTTACCAGCCCTTCTATATAATTGTAACTCTACCTGATGACGGCTGCACTTGCCAGCCAAAACAAATTTTAGTGACTGTGATGAATAAGTGAATATGCAGTCATTTGAAGTGTTGTAGTAATCAATCAGTAACTAACATTGATTGAACAATACAAATACAACAGGATGATTTTACCCAAATGTACAGTTTTGATAGCTGAATAAAGAGAGACCAACTTGATATCACTTGCTATATTATTTCATTATTTAATGCTCAACATGTTTTGGATGTTAATACATCCATCCTCAGGAGCTTGCAACTTATTCGTCGAGTTATTTCATGGGTTGTATTGCTCTGGTTCGATGTGTGGGTGTGGTATCCATATGCAGGCTTTAGCCTGCATACAGATACCACACCACCACAGCCAAACCACAACGTAACACCAACACACTTATTTGTCGAGTTATTTCATGGGTTGTATTGCTCTGGTTCGATGTGTGGGTGTGGTGGTGTGGTATCCGTATGCAGGCTGAAGCCTGCATACGGATACAACGTAACACCAACACACATCAAACCAGAGCAATACAACCCATGAAATACCTCAACAAATAAGTCGCAAGCTCCTGAGGATGGATGTATTAACATCCGAAACATGTTGAGCATTAAATAATGAAATAATAAACAAGTGACATCAAGTTGGTCTCTCTTTATTCAACTATCAAGATGTTGCACGGTCCAATAAACATAAGATAAACGTAAGTACAGTTTTGAGTTCATTTGAGTTAAAGTGTTTGAATGTTCGCACGTATTTTGTTGCAGTGGATGCACATTTGTACGTTTTACCATATTTATCCAACTGACTCCATTCACTTAGTGCCATTGATCTGCATGAATGGTTTTTGACAAACTTTAGCATCTGTTAGCACTGTAAACAAAATATACTTTCTATCATGCACAACAACTGCTTTACATGAAGTGCAGATTAAATCCACAGAACAGAGTTGCAAAGCTAACAATTGCTGACATAGTCAATGAATTGCATGGTCACAACAGTCTACCACTGGATCGTGTCCTGTGGCAGATGAGTGTAGTCCACATCCACATGCCCATATTGCTTTACATCCATCTCATGTTTAGTTTTATTATCCCCATTTGTATGCCTGTCTTCCCCTCAGATTTCCAGCAAAGGTTTCTTATGAATTTGTCATTAGCTGCATGTGTCACTTGTCTCAGGTTTCCTGATGCCAAAATTGTAATAACACATGGTGAATATCAAAGCTGCCCATTATACAGTTTTCTCAGTCCTCATTCATCACATTGTCTCTCTTGTATCCAAATGTTCTTCTAGGTACCCTGTTACCAGACACTGTTTATCTGTGTTCTTTCTGTGATGCATGAGACAGCTTGACACCCATACAAAGCAACAGGTAAAATTTCAGTTTGGTATTTGATTTCTGCAATCTAGATAGCAGACAAAACTTTCTAATGATTTTGCCTGCATTCTGGCAGCAAAGGATTGAATGTGTGTGCTTATGTATGTATATATATATATATATATATATGGTTATGGTTTCACTTCTGGATCAGTCCCCTGCTGATGGCTAAAGTGGCATTTGTTCAGAACTGAGTGAATCAACTTTATGGGTCCAACTACAAAGGCTGTGTGGTGTAAAATCAGGGGAACTTGCCTGTATATACCATCTGAAGGGACCTTTGTAAAATTTGGTGAATCTCCAACATAAGACTGTATGTAGAGAAGCTTGTCAGACGTGGAACACCTTCATAAGAAATATTAAATATTAGAGTATTGTTGCATTCATCTTTATTTCACAGTTAAATTAATTTCACATTTTATGGGTATTTGTGGTTTAATTTTTTCTCTTCTTTAGGTACAATATCATCTTGGATGCAGCAGGTTTGGGTGCAGATGCAGGTTTAAAATATGCAGACTGTCTCAAGGACTGGAATCTTTCAAAGTTCATAACACTGAGATCTCCAATGTTACGTAATGTGGATGACTATGGTGTGGTTGGTGGTATGATGAAGAATACAGTGGATCTGTTGGTCACAAATGTGAAAACAGGTCTCACAAGTAAATCTAGTACTATTCGATGGGGATTTTTCCTTCCATTATCCGATGCAATTAAAGAAATTACCACATTTGTGGAAGAAGGCAAGGTAAGTGTACTGAACTTGTTTACTGTCACATAAACAAACACTTCATCTGTGTATGTGAACATTGAGAGGAAAGCCACATCAACAGAAATTTCTGCACAATTTTAACACTTCTCCCTGAGGAGTATATTAGCCACATGTGTGTAGTCTGTAACATTGCTGGCTGTGGTTGTGGTGATGAATGTAGTTCAAGGCATTGTTCAAGTACTGCCCAACATCCTATCAAACGAGCAGTAAACATTGTTCTTGCTGTAGAACAGGATGTGTTTTGAAATCCATATCCATGCTTCCTGTACATATTTATATTGTGGTGCTCAGACATGAATTGTTGATTTGTAACTGAGGAGTCTGTGTGATACGATGTGGCTACGGTGATGTCAATATTTCCCAATCTTATATCTGTGGCGTAGCATCGTATAGTTTTGAATTCAACACACTGCAGGGGGTCTGATGGATGTGAAGTGCCCCAAGGTGAGAATGGGGGTGTGGAGGTATATTTATAGTAAAAATATTCTCAAATCTGAGTAAATTCTATGGCCCCTTTACAGTTCTTGTGTACATGGAATGAACATTTTCTTTAAGCGAGTGTGTTTTCAAGGTGTTGTCTTAGAGTGAAGTGGACATGTGTTAACACAGTACATACTTACCATTGGTTTTGTAAGTTTCAGTAACTTTGTATAAGGTCTTATATTTCTTTTTTCCAGTTGTGTCCAGTCATTGAGAAGGTATTTCCATTCTCTGATTTACCAAAGGCATATGAGAGAATGAAAGCAGGCCATTTGAGAGGCAAAATAGTTATCAACATGGATGAAGAATGAAAAGTGTGATAATTATATGATGTAGTAAATGCATATTTTTGTATTAGTTTGTGTTATGTTTATTACGTTTAACATCTTGCCTATTCTGACCCTGGTATTGGACTTGTAGTAGATGCCTTCCCTCTAATCCCTGATTTTAATTCACCAGCATACTACAGGAAACATAGTAAATTAAATCTTTACCTATGGCATACATGTTTAATGAGCTTTTTCTTTGCATTTTTTTTTATTGTGCAAACACCTAATGCTCAATGAGCTTTAGGTGTATACTTGAATAAAGAGAGACCAACTTGATGTCACTTGCTTTATTATTTCTTTATTTAATGCTCAACATGTTTTGGATGTTAATACATCCACCCTCAGGAGCTTGCGACTTATTCGTTGAGTTATTTCATGGGTTGTATTGCTCTGGTTCGATGTGTGTTGGTGTTACGTTGTGGTCTGGCTGTGGTGGTGTGGTATCCGTATGCAGGCTGAAGCACAGTTGAAGTGATTGTAGTGCTAATTCTAATCCGTGACCAGTGCACACCTGGACAGATAATCCGTGACTGGTCCGTCATCCGTGATGTGTGTTGGGATCTGTGGACGACACTATGAAGATTGTGTTGGCAGTGCATGTGGCGGGCACATGTGCAAATGTAGTAAATAAGTATTTCTGGCGTTTTGCAAACCAGATTAGAAAAAATCATAGTTCTTTAGTAAGTACATGAATCGTGAAAATTTTTATTCTTCATAGGTTTTGTCTTAACCTAAAAATATTTATTGTACTCAGTGGTATTGAATACGGGTTGAATAACAGGTGAATTGAAGGTGGTGAAATGTATGATTCTCCAGAAGTTTTAGACCAATTGTAACGGACGAGTGTTTAGCATTCCAGTACCGCATTCGGAATGTTTGGGACATTGGCACACCCAAGTTTGGGGGGTGGGGGGGACTGGAGCCTGGCCGTCCCAACCCCAAAGCAAAATTTAAAAACCACTGATTTTGTAGACATGATGATATCAGAGGTTTTACGTGATTTGCTGTTTGGCCTATACCACTTAAATCGGCTTATCACTAGTACAATGGAATATTGAAAAATGTAATAAAAACTTAAATGACAACATACGTTTTTAAATAAAATTCTTTATAGCCGCAAGGTCAGCAGCTCCCCCTCCCCCCCAAAAAATTCTAGGTGTGCCATTTGTTTGGGATTTGACACACTTGGAAGGCGTCTGTTCATGGCTTCTCAGTTCTCCAGACAGATGTATGGATAGGCCACGATTTCCTTCTGCATTTGCAGTTCGTTAATTACTAATAATCTTGTCATTCTGCATCATATAGGCCAAATTAGTAACAACGTCGTTAAATAAACCACAAACACATGAGCCAAAGTGCCCGTCATTCCATTGTAATCACATTAAGTTTGTAAGAAAATTAGTAAACACATAAGAGAGACTTAACCATTTAAGTGAGTAAGCATTTTATTTTAGCATTCAGTTTTATCCATTTTTGTGTATTCATCCTAGTGTGATCATCAGGACAAGTGAGTGGTAAAGTAAGTATTGTAAACCTGCTTCTGTCTTAAAATTACAGACTTACAAATGGCCACAGCGTGTGTTTTCTGGCATCCAGCCAACAGGTTCATTGCATTTAGGCAATTATTTTGGTGCTGTACAGAAATGGGTTGAGATGCAGAATGCTGGAGAAGATGTGATTTATAGTATTGCAGATTTACATGCAATTACACTTCCTCAAGTAAGTAACATCTTCATCATCCATAAGCTGGTTGTCAGATATTGCTTTTGTATTGTTATGTATGCTATTATTATTATTATGGAGTACTTCTGTGGATTAAGATAATAGCCAGAGTTTTCTACAAAATCTAAAATATGAAATGCGTACTTTATTGTCACAGTTTCTTTTTCCACCCATCAACATGTCTTGCTTACACCTTGAAATGTTATCAGCTCCCTTCTCTAGAGCAGTGGTTCTCAAATTGTGGTCTGTAGATCCCAAGGAATCTGTAACCAGTTCCCAGGGGATCTGTGGGTACATTTCTGTAAAGGCTACTCTGAAATTTACTTATTTGTCTAATTAAATGAATTAAGTTTTATGTTTTGTTTAAAATAATCACAGAGTTTCTTTAATTGGTGATATGTTTATTTCATATGTTTGTTAGAATATCAAATTAAGAAACCCCCTTTATGCACATAGTGAGCAACAGTGAGTTTGAGGTCAGCATATGCAATGCTTTGTTAAATGTGCTGCTAGTATGTATTAATAGCTGTCTAAAATAGTGTTGAGATATAAATTTTTGTTTGTGGACACCTATCATCCAGACACTGTATATTTATGTGAGCAAGTATGTGAAGATCTGTTGCTATTTTTCAAAGCCAAGAGGGGTCCATGAAGAAAAATATTTTGGAAACACACTGCTCTACAGCCTTCTTAATGTCCCCAGAACTGCCTAAATAGATGTTATTGAAACAAAATGTATACTACTTGTGAGTTGTGAATTTCTGTTTTAGGATCCAAAGCAGCTTTACTCGAACATTCTGCAAATTACAGCAACCTTACTGGCTTGTGGTATAGACCCTGACAAGAGTATACTTTTTCAGCAATCAAGAGTAAGTATAGCTATGTGTGTGGCTGAATGCATATGTGTGTATAGTAATAACAGAGTGTCTGTCAGATGGGAATTGTGAACAAATCTTTCAAGGACTGAACTATGGTAGTTCAGATAGCAGAATGAATGTCTGTGAACTGAGTGACCAGTGTTTGACTTCCGGCAGGGATGTCTCTTCAGTTCCATAAACAGACTGGACAGGGATTGTTTTCATCAGAATTAAGGGGCTGTAGCATATACATGACCACTGGATTCCATGTTGTACTGAACTTTACCTCCGTTATCTCTAGACATTTCCCTGGTTTATTCATGTGGGTAGCAATAATGCTGTATGTGTAAGAAACTGAAAACATGTGATTAAGGTTTTGCAGGGATTTGGGGGTGTCATTAATTACCTAATGTGCTTCCTCCCCCACATTGGTATCATGCATTGTGGTATTATCAAAGTTTTATTTATTCACCAACTGATGCACTAGTGAGTTGTCTTAAAAAACAAAACACTGATGTATTTTAATGGACTATTTTAATAACTGTAACTTTAGTAAGCATGAATTAATGCACTCTCTGATGATGGTGTAACTGCACCGAAACATGCCGGAGCTGTTTTAATGTAAATTTTATTGTAAATTTTAATATTGTTTTTTAAGACAACTCACTAGTGCATCAGTTGGTGAATAAATAAAACTTTGACCTAATGTGCTGTCATTATTTTTCTTCCAGAAGTGTGTTTGTTATTGTGTAGATTATTTCACTGTAATTTGGTCTGTTCTGTGCACGAGCAGCTACAAATTACTTACGCCTAATTTGAATTTGTTAAAAAAAAACTGCAGTTGTAATTTCCATTCTGTTGGTATATTTTCAGCATTGCATTACAATTTTATTAATACTAATGAGATGATAGTGCTGGTATCACATGTACTGTACAGAGAAGTTTCATACTTACTCGAATGTAATTTGTATGACAGTGCCAAAAGGTGTTAAATAATATCTACCCAGCACACTGTAGGGCTGTGAATGGGTCCCTGGACATGCTGGGGTATGAGAAAATGAAATTACTGACAGTCTCGCAAGAGACAGTTCTGTTCAAAAGTTTGTTGGACCTGAGCCATCCTTAAGAGTCAAGGCAGAATATAAGAAGAAAGATAAAGTGCTGAATTGATAACCAGTATTTAGCAAGGTGGCAAGATCTTAGTAGTACTCAGAGACAGACTCAAGAATTGATTTTTGGCTCTAGTCTGGCTGCAGAGACCAGACTTTTGTCCTTTAACAGGACACAGTCCAGGGTTGTTATTGGCCTTCTTACTGGACATAATACCCTGAGAAGACATCTTCACTTAATGGGGCTAACCAGTAGTCACTTATGTTGGAGGTGTGGAGCAAAAGATGAAACCTCGGCCCACATCCTCTGTGAATGAACCTTTGGCTTCCCTCAGACATGTATATCTGGGCTCCTTTCCTTGGACCCAGAGGACATTAAGAGATTAAGTCTGGAGGCAATCTGGAACTCTAGCAAAGAAACAGGGCTCCCCTGAACTGGTATCAGATGATGGGGCACAAAGGGCCTGTTTTTAAGGCCTAGGTGAATCGGGACCGTAAGGGCTTGAACCCAATTGCTAATCAGTCAATCAAATGTAAGATGAGGTTTTTGTCCTTAAATATGTGAAGTAATCTTAAATTTGCACAGCGTAAACCATGGTTTGATAAAGAATGTGTAGATTTCTTAGATCAGAGGAAGCAGGCTAAAATGCAGTGGGTACAGGATCCAAGCCGAAGCAATGTAGATAATCTGAACAATGTAAGACGTAATGCTAGCAGATATTTTAGGAACAAAAAAAGAAGGCATATCTGAAAGCCAAAATTGAGGAACTTGAAACTAACAGTAAGGTCAACAATGTCAGGGACTTGTATAGGGGCATTAATGACTTCAAGAAGGGTTACCAGCCTAGAACTATTATAGTAAAGGATGAGAAAGGAGAATTGGTTGCAGACCCCCACAGTATTATGGCGAGGTGGAGGAACTATTTCTCCCAGCTATTGAATGTACATGAGGATAATGATGTTAGGCAGGCAGAAATACACACAGTAGAACCACTAGTGCCTGAGCCAAGTG
>Ga0123357_10006550_pt1 | contig 14241 bp, 12 predicted proteins | sample TergutEmb28metaG_FD_89873 | JGI IMG/M metagenome (GOLD analysis project Ga0123357, IMG submission 89873) | Embiratermes neotenicus P4 segment gut microbial communities from Petit-Saut dam, French Guiana - Emb289 P4 | ecosystem: Host-associated > Arthropoda: Insects > Digestive system > Gut ... | reverse complement strand
GCGCAGCACGTTCGCGGTTTCCTGCCAGTCGCGCACCGTGATTGTCTCGATTCCCATCTGCACCACTGGATAATCATTGCCGCCGGGCTGCGTCATATCACCGAAATATAGAATTTCATCTTTCGTGATATGCAGTTCCGACAACATTTTCGTCATACCGAACTCCTTGTTCATGCCGGGCGGAAAAGCGTTGATCGTCGTGGTGCCGCCGACTTCGAAATCATATTCCGGCGCCAACTCTTTCGCACGCTTTGCGACAGCGTTTCGCTTTTTCATATCCGGATCCCACGCCAGTTTCGCCTCGACGCCCGCTTTTTGCCCCAGCGCCGAATACGCGATCATGCTGACGCGATTCTCGATAATCTCATCACCGGGCGCGAGCTTGTCTTCTTCCCAAAATCCCAACTCGCGAGCGGCTTTTTCCAGCGCTCGCAAAATCTCTGTCGATTGTTTCTCTGTCAAAGCGTAATTGTATTTCAGTTCCCATTTTCCTTTCACGAACGCGTAATACTGCGTGCCCTGCGCTACAAACAGATGAAGATGCGCCAGTTGCTCGGGTTTCGCGGTTTTTAGCTCGTCGACAATCTGCACCAAAAACTGCTCGAATTTCTGCCCCGAAATCGGCGCGATCTCAAAATGATCTAGGCATTTCGTGAGTAGTTTCGCCATCTCCGCCGTGATCGGCGTTTTCGCGAGATTCAGCGTGTTGTCGACATCGAACGCCAGAACTTTTTTCATGATTCCTCCTCATTTTAGTATCTCCATTTTATCAGATTTCGCGAAATTTTTGTGCTAAAATATTCCAGATGTTAAATTCCAAACTGCTGGTTTCCGACGCCGATTTTTTTGCATTGGATCAGCCAATTAACCCATATTATGATGATAAACCCGTCGATGTCGCGCGCGCGAAAGTCGACCACGCGAATATCACGAACGCTTTTCGCGAAGCCGGAATCGAAATTATTCAGAAGCCGTCGCCAGCTTCGTCGCAGGATGGCGTTTACACTGCGAATTGGGCGTTGGTTCGCGGCGGCAAAGCCGTTTTGGCGCGCTTGCCCGACGCGCGAAAAACCGAGGAAAACCACGCCGAGAAAATCCTGCGCGAATTTGGTTTGGAAGTGATCCGCGTGCCGGAAGATTGGCATTTTTCCGGCCAAGGCGATGCGCTGGTCTGCGGCGACTATTTGTTGGCGGGCAGTGGTTATCGCAGCGATCCGCGAGCGTCGCAATTCGCGGCGGAAAAACTGGGACTGAAATTGGTTCAGGTCCACGCGATTCCCGAGTTAGACGAAAAAGGTTTCGCGAAAATCAACGCCAGCAGCGGCTGGCCGGACAGTCTTTTTTATGATATAGATTTGGCAATTTCCGTGCTTCGCGAGAATCTGATCGCGTATTGTCCGGCCGCGCTGGACGAAGTTTCGCGAACCAAAATCGCGAATTTACCTCTGGAAAAAATCGAAGTTGATTACGACGAGGCGGTTAACGGTTTAGGCTGCAATCTGGTTTCGACCGGCGAAACGGTCATTATGAGTAGCAAGGCACCGAAACTGCGCCGCGAAATCGAAAAACATGGTTTGAGAGTTTTGACGCCGGACGTGCGTGAGCTGAATCGCGGCGGCGGTTTTATCCGCTGCGTGTCGCTGTGGCTCAGCTAGTTTCGCGAACTATTTCTTCGCGACGATCTGTTTCAGCAGTTTTCGTGCGGTTTTATCTTCGTCCCACGGGAATTCTTTACCGCCACGGTTGATGGTTTCTTCCGGCCCTTTGCCGAGAAGCAGCACCACATCGTCCTTTTTCGCGAGGTCAAACGCAAACTGAAACGCGCTTTCGCGATTGTCGACCATGAACAAATCTTTTTCGCGAACTTTGCCGGCTTTTTCCGCACCCTTTGCAATCTCGTTCATGATATCACGCACATTTTCGCTGCGATAATCTTCCTCTGTTAAAACCAAAATGTCGCAATTGGCGCCCGCGATTTCGCCCATTTCCGGCCGCTTGGTCGCGTCGCGCTCGCCGGCCGAACCGAATACCGCGATCACGCGGCCTTTCGCGACTTTTTTCAGATCCGGCATTAGTTTCGCGAAAGCGTCCGGCGTATGTGCGAAATCGATAATCACATCAAAGTTCTGCCCTTCGTCAATGTGATTCATGCGACCGGCAACCTGCGACAGAGAAAAAATCCCCTCTTCAATCTGGCTCTTTGCGAGACTGAGACTCAGCCCGACGCCGACCGCCGCCAGCGAATTATACACGTTGAAGCGACCCGGCAACTGAGTTTTGATATGCAGCTTTTCGCGATCTGTTTTGACGTAATATTCCACGCCGGACGCAGTCAATTTGACTTGCCGTGCCAGCAAATCGCCATTTTCCATTCCGTAAGTCAGGGTTTAAGGCACGTCGCGAACAAACCAACGCGCAACCGCGTCATCGTCGTTGACAATGCCGATGCCGCGACCGCCACGTTTTGCAGTCGCCGCCGCCATCTGAAATAATTTCTCTTTGGCCTGACGATACTTCGCGAAAGTTTTGTGATAGTCCAAATGTTCGTGCGACAGATTGGTGAAGACTGCAATATCGATCGGCACGCCGAAAATGCGGTGTTGCGCGAGCGCGTGCGAAGTTACCTCCAAAATCAAATATTCGCAACCCGCGTCGCGAAATTTCGCGAGATGTTGGTTCAGTTTTTCCGGATCTTCGGTGGTGGCGTGCGCAGTTTGCGAGCTTAATTTTTCGTCCGTCCAGAGCTGATAACCGATCGTCGACATAATGCCGACCTTAAAACCGGCCGATTTCAACATCTGGTAAATCATAAAACTGGTCGTGGTTTTGCCATTTGTGCCCGTTACACCGATGACCTTCATCGCGGCCGCCGGATAATCATATTTGTTGGCCGCACGCCACGCTTTCGCGAAATGATACGGCAGCACTAACGAATTGTAAAACGGGATTTTCTTGATGAGTTTTTTTAGCATCGCGAACATTTTATCACCTTTTCGCGACATTTTACATAAAATGCGGGTCGTCGAAGTGCGGCTGTTGTGCCTGTGTCTTTTTCTGCCGGAAGAACTTCTGAGCGGCACTGATCCACAGGCTGTTGAAACAAAGCAGAATCAGCGGAATCGTGCCGAGATTCGGCCAGATCATCGCAATCGCGAAAGCCACCAGCAGCACTACGGAGAAAGTCCAGATTTCAACATGCGAGATCGGCTCATCGCGCACAGACTCGGCTAGCAAATAGGTTCGTGAACGCCCGTGTTCGTCGATCATCGCGAGCGCAAACAAACTGAGGATCATATTACCGATGTAAATCAGCAATACTGTGCGGTCGGTCGTCTCGCCTGGCAACATCAAGATCACGTTCGCGAGCGGCATGATGACAATGGTAAACAGAAAAACCACATTCCAGAAAATAATCATATTGTCGGCGCGTTCCAGTCGGTCGAATGACCGGTGATGCGCATGCCAAAATAATGCGATAACAACAAATGAGATCAACGTCGCGAGAAACTTGCTGAAGTTGTCGGTGAAAATCCGCCACCACGTTTCACCTGTCGCGCTCGTCACGAGATTCGTTAGCGGAAAAATCAACACGGTCATCGCAATCGCGATGACGGAATCGGAAAAATTGACGACACGTTCAAAGGCCTTGGCGGTAAATTCTCGTTGCTCATTACGCTTAAACATAAACACATTTTAGCAGATTTTCGCGATTTCGCGAAGAATGTGCTAAAATAACAGATATGAAAATCTTAGGTATCGAGAGTTCGTGTGATGAAACTGCCGCTGCGGTGGTTGAGGACGGTTCGCGATTGCTCGCGAACGTGATCAATTCGCAGATCGACATTCACAAAGTATTCGGCGGCGTAGTGCCTGAGGTCGCGGCGCGCTCGCATCTTGAGGTCGTGTTGCCGGTCATCGATAAAGCCGTTCGTGACGCTGGCGGTTGGAGTGAGATTGATGCGATTGCTTGCACAACAATGCCGGGGCTGATCGGCTCGCTGCTGATCGGCTCGCTAACGGCGCGAACAATCGCGGTCGCGAAAAATATTCCCTTTTACCCGATTCATCATGTGGAAGCGCATGTGTATGCGAATTTTATCACCTCGGCAGTGTCAGAACTAAATTTTAATAATCTACCAAAAAATCAGCCGCAGTTCCCGATGCTGGCGTTGATTGTCAGCGGCGGTCATTCGCAGATTGTGCTGTTTCACGACTACGGCAATTACGAACTGATCGGTCAGACGCAAGACGACGCAGTCGGCGAGGCGTTCGACAAAGTCGCGAAAATTCTCGGCCTGCCCTACCCTGGCGGCCCGTCGATTGCCAAAGCCGCCGAAACCGGCGACTCTTCCCGATTTTATTTCCCGAAAGCCAAAATGTCGCGAAAATATGATTTTAGCTTTAGCGGGCTCAAAACGGCCGTTCTCAGAAGCGTTCAGTCCGAGGTGGGTGTGGATCACACTTTTCCGTCTAATGAGCTTCACGCGCGTTTAGATGAACGCACACGCGATGATTTTGCCGCCAGCTTCCAAAATATCGCGGTTCAGACATTGGTCGACAAAGTTGTCGTGGCGGTTCGCGAATTCGCGCCGAAGTCGGTCGTCATCGCCGGCGGCGTGGCGGCCAATCAGGAACTGCGCAAACAGCTTCGCGAAAGGTTGCCGGAGATGAATATCGAATATCCGCCGATGAGTCTTTGTACGGATAATGCGGCGATGGTCGCGAGTTTGGGTTATTTTGTTTCGCGAAAAATTAAACCGGCTGACCCACGAGATATCGAGGTTTTGCCGAGTATTTCTATGACGAAAACGGCGTGGAATTTATCCGAAAATCTCGCGAAATAGTTTTCGCGAAAAATTAATACAAAGTGGTTTTATGCAAGCGATAGGCTAATGATTGATAAATGCGCTGGCCGTATTTTACCCACAGCGCGTATTTTCGCGAATTGAGAATTTGGTCATATGCGCCGACATATTCGGTAATCTCTTCGTTAAACGACAACTTGAACATCGCCAGTCCAGCGTGCGGATGTGTTGGATCGTGCAATCGGTCGTGCGGCGGCACGCCGTGCAGATCGTATTCGCGAATCCCCTGCCCTTTCAGATCGCGCATAATTTCCCATTGCAATTTATGCGCGAAATGTTTGTGCGCCGTGCGTTCGCTGCCGCCGTCCTTATACAGGGCTTTTTTACCCATTTTGCAGATGAACGCACCGGCAATCGGCATTTTTTCGTTTGGTGCATAGGCGAAATACAGATCGCCTTCTCCTGCCGAATGGAAATACCGCCAAAATGTTTCGTGATAAATTCGCGGTCGAACGAAAAACGGCGCGCGCTTGCCGGTGTCGGAATAAAGCTTGAACATCTGATCGATCGTTTCATCGGTCAGCGGAACTTTTTTAATCTCGATGTCATCTTTGTCGGCGGCGCGAATTTCGCGACGGGCACGTTGGCGAAAACTCGCGAAAATCTGATCTTCACTTGGCGTCAGATCAATCATGACAGTGGAGGAATTTGCCTGGATATCCTTGACTTTTTTCAGATCATTTAGCTTCGCACCCCATGGAATCGCCGGTTCCATTTTTGTCGCGAAGAATCCCTTTAACTTCTGATTCTGCTCAGTGATTTCGCGAAGCTGTTCGGCGTTAACCACGCCCGGTCCGCGCACCAGATACGCCAGTTTGCCCAATCCGAAAAATTTTTGCGAAAGCGTCGTCGCGTAAACGTTGCCGAAGCTGGTTTCGTATACCCAAAATTCACTTTTCCACCCTGTCGTTTCTTTAGTCCTCGCCATCGTTTTGCTTTGTAAAATGTCGCCGCCGTCGGGATTTTTTTGCAATAATTTGTCCCAGTTCGCGATTTCGTCGCGAGTAGCCAATCTCATTTTACCTCCTTGAATTTGTGTAAGATTTTTTTGCCCAGAGGCAATAACTTTTCGTAAGCTGAATAAAAACTTGACAGAGGAAAATCATACGTCCCGATTAGTTCGCTAGCCTCACCGAAACCCAACTTGAAATTTGATACGCCGTCGTTCAACAGCCCATTCAGATCGTAAATTCGCGAACCGTTTTCACGTGAAAACTTGATCGCCTGCCATTTCAGCGCGAAATTCGCACGCAGTTGCTGCCCTGTTTCGTTGACGCCGCCGTAAAGTTCGAAACAAACGGCTGGCGTCGCAAAATTCCATAAAAATGCCAGCGGCTGATTATCTTTTTCCGCCAACCAGATTTGATTGGCGTCGCCACCGAATTTCGCGAGATCCAGATAATACTCGTCATTGTGCAGCGGAAAACCGTCGCGAACGGCGGTTTCGCGATAAATCGCCAGCGCCGTTTTAATATCTTTTTCGGACGAAATGCGGCGAATTTTCACGCCGTCATTTTCGCTTTTGCGAATATATTGGCGAGTTTTCTTACTCATTTGATTCAGCAGATTTTCTTCTGCTACGGACAAATCCAGGCGCACGGTTCGCGGCAACAAGATATGCTCTCGCGATTTTCGAAAACCTTTCACGTAAAAAATTTTATCTTTCGTCCAATCCGGCTCGATTTTCAATTCGACAGCGGATTGTCTCTTTGCCCAACTTGCCATTTCGCGCAGTACTTTTTCCATGTTATTTTCATTCGCGAACGGTCCGCGCGGCACGTAAAGCATTTTCGTGAACGGTTTGGGCAGTTTTCGCGCCAAAATTTGCGCTCCACCGAGGAATTTTTCTTTATTGTCAAAAATTGTGATTCGCGTTGCCGACCAGATATTTTCGCGAGATTTCAGTTCGCCCCACCCCCATAATTGCAGCGGATGGCCACCATTGTTGCGTACTAAATTATCCCACTCTTCCCTGTTATTAATTACTTTTAACACCTATTTATTCTAGCACTTTTCGCGAAAATATGCTAAAATTTAGGATAAGATCAGCGAAAAGCCGCGGAAAAGTTTCGCGAATAACAGGGAAGGGAAGAATTATGAAGTTGCCAAAAACGTACGAGCCAAGTGAATATGAGCCGGAAATTTACGCGTTGTGGGAAGCGTCGGGTGCGTTTGCGCCAATGGACGCGAAAACTCGCGAAATCGCGAAAAAACAGGGCAAAGGCGAACCGTATTCGATCGTCATGCCACCGCCGAACGCGAACGGAAATCTGCACGTCGGGCACGCCTATATGATCCCGATTGAGGATATTTTAACACGGTATTACCGCATGAAAGGTCGCGACACGGTATGGCTGCCGGGTGCCGATCACGCCGGCTTTGAAACGTGGGTGGTTTTTGAGCGCGCTCTCGAGAAAGAAGGGAAGTCACGTTTCGACTTTTCACGTGAAGAGCTATACAAAATGACATGGGATTTCGTCGAACAAAACAGAGGTAATATGGAGTTGCAGCTGCGAGCGTTGGGTGCCAGTTGCGATTGGTCGGCGCTGACTTTCACGTTGGATAAAAAAGTCATCGAAACGGTGTATGCGACGTTCAAGAAACTCTGGGACGACGGACTGGTGTATCGCGGCGAGCGGATCGTGAATTATTGTACGCATCACCAAACTTCGTTCGCGGATATCGAAGTCGTTTTTCGCGAAGAGAAGTCGCATTTGTGGCACATCGCGTATCCATTGGCGAACGGCGACGGCGAAATTGTCGTCGCGACAACGCGACCGGAAACGATGCTGGGCGACGTGGCAATTGCGGTGCATCCAGATGACGAAAAATATCGCAAACTGGTGGGGAAGAAGGCTAAATTGCTGCTGTCGGATCGCGAAATTCCAATTATTGCGGACGAAGGTGTCGAACTTGATTTCGGCACGGGCGCGGTCAAAATCACACCGGCGCACGATCCGCTAGACTTCGAAATCGGCGCGCGACATAATCTGCAACCAATCCAAATTATCGGTTTGGACGGAAAAATCACCGACAATGCGCCGGAAAAATATCGCGGAATGAATGTGGACAAGGCTCGCGAAACGGTGGTGAAAGACCTGGAAAACTTAAATCTGATTCGCGAAATCAAAGATTTCACTCACCAAGTGCCGCACTGCTACAAATGTGGCACGATTATTCAGCCGCTGATGATGAAGCAGTGGTTTGTCGATGTCAAGCCGCTCGCGAAACGCGCGAAACGAGCTATCGAAAATCGCAAGATCAAATTCACACCGATCGCGAAAGGGAAGGAACTAGCGAAATATTTTGACGAATTGCGTGACTGGAATATTTCGCGACAGATACCGTGGGGCATTCCGATTCCGGCCTTTCAAAACGCCGATGATCCCGACGATTGGATTTTCGATACGCGGGTCGAACTTCGCGAAATCACGGTCGAGGGGTGCAAATATCTGCGCGACGAAGACACCTTTGACACGTGGTTTTCCTCTGGTCAGTGGCCGTTTATCACGACGGATTATCTGGGCGGCGGTGATCTGTCGCGATTTTATCCGACTTCTGTTATGGAAACAGGCGTCGATCTGTTGCGCCAGTGGGTTGCGCGGATGATTATGCTGGGACTTTACGCGACAGGCAAAGTGCCGTTTCGCGATGTGTTTTTTCACGGGCTAGTGCTGGATGAGCACGGCGTCAAGATGAGTAAAAGCAAGGGAAATGTGATAAATCCAATGGACGTGATCGGCGAATTCGGTTCGGATGCGCTAAGATTGGGTATTGTGATGAATCGTTCAGCAGGGCAGGCGCAAGCCTTTTCCACCGCTTCTGTTGTCGCGGGGCGGAACTTCGCGAACAAACTGTGGAATATTGCGCGGTTTGTAGAAAACGTCGGCGGATCGACGGTGCCGCGCGGGATTATAGAAACAAAACCGCAAACACCGGCCGAGCACTGGATTTTCGCGAAACTCGACGACGCACGCAAAAAAATCGATGACCACGTCGCAAATTATCGTTTCGCAGAAGCCGTCGAAACAATTTATCACGTCATCTGGGACGACGTGGCGGATTGGTTTGTGGAAGCTGCGAAAAATTCGTCACGGCCGGAGTTTTTGTATCATGTACTGAATATTTGTTTGAGGCTGGCGCATCCGTTCGCACCGTTCGTCACCGAGACAATCTGGACAAGTTTGCGCGGTGATGACACAATTTTAGTTCGCGAAACGTGGCCGGAAAAACTGGAATTCGATTCGCGAAAAGCCGAGCGGTTTGACCAGCTTCGTGAGATCGTCGAGGAAATTCGCTTTGTGTCAGCGGATCTGCCACTGAAGAAACGCGAGTTGTATTTTGCGCCTAACGGAGGTTCGCATCTAGTGCGCGAAAATGCCGATTTGATCAAAGAGCTCGCAAAGCTGAAAGATGTGCGCGAACTTGACGCGATAGCTCAACAAAAGCATCCGTTGAAATTAGCCGTCAATTCAGTAGAAATCTGGCTGGAATTAACAGAAAAAGAATTATATGATCATCAGGCAAAACTAGAGGAGCGACTGCTTCGCGAACGGCAAGATCTCGCGAAACTGAATTCGCGATTGCAAAACCGCGGCTATGTTGAGCGTGCACCAAAGGATTTAGTAACTCAGACGCGCTATCAGATTCGCGAAATCCAAAACCGGATCACAAAACTGCAGACTGAACTGGGCGCAGGCTCTGACTCTGAAAAATAATTTTACAAAAACTACACTTGATAGACGTCCCAATTGCCACGCAAGCTGTCGTTTGCGGCAGTTTTATCGCCTTCAGACCGAATATGTCTTAATGAACGCGGGTCAACCATAATGTGGTTCTGCTGCAGAGAGAAATCATTATGGACATGAAAGTCGTTAGCGACTTTGCTTGTGAAACTGGCAGGGGTTAAATCAACGTGATTATTGCCGATAAACGCGCCGTGCATAGCTGCGAGAATCACGCCGCACCCCAGCACAAATGACAGAAATTTTTGCACAGGGGATAATGTGGTTGTAGCGTTCATTTTTGTATTTTCGAACATTATGCAGATAGTCTAGCATAAGCTTGATAAAAAGTCAATAAGTATTTACTTTATCTAATTTATTTCGCGAGATCATTCGGCAAACGCAATTTTTTCGCTATAGCTACAAAATCTTCCTCTGACGTATGAACCGGATAACCATGATGCAGTTTTAGAACTTCCGAATCGTACATTGGCACCAAATGCACGTGAGCGTGCGGCACATCCGAACCTTCAATCACCAGACCAATACGCGCGCCCAGATTTCTTTCCATATGTTTCGCGAGTTTTTTAACTGTTGTCATCAGCGCCGTGTAATCATCATCCGGCAGACCGTAGACTTTGTCGACTTGGATTTTCGGAATCACCAACACATGGCCGTCACTCAGCGGATTAATATCAAGGATTGCGACCGTTTTATCGTCCTCATAAATTTTGTGCGACGGGATGTCGCCGTGAATGATTTTGGTGAAAATAGAATCTGCCATGTGCTCTCCCTTCGCGAATATCTTAGCATTTTTTCGCGAAGTTTGTTAAGATAATAGTGATGAAAAAGTGGTGGATTTGGCTGTTCGCGGCTTGCGCGATCATGATCGGCGTGTACATTGGCGGTGCGTTGACGCGGCCACTTGCCGTCAATGTACCGCAGATCGACTTCGCGAAACAATCAACTGCGGCAACCGATTTTTCGTGGCCGACTAACGGCCGGGCGGCAGTCGGCTTTTTGGATAGCGGCGCTAGCAATTGCCGCGTGTATGGTGATGCCGGAGAATTTCCGACGGCCAGTCTCGCGAAAGTTATTACCACGCAGGTTGTACTGAGCAAATATCCGCTCACAGGTAATTCCGACGGTCCGACTTTGACTATGACCGACGCCGATGTGGCACTGCTTAATGCGACTGAGGCCGAGAATGGCAGTTTCGTGCCAATCGTAGCAGGCGAACAATTAACCGAGCGCCAGATGTTGCAGGCTATTTTGCTGGAGAGTGCCAACAATCTCGCGAATTCACTGGCGATCTGGGCGTTTGGCTCACTGGATAATTATCGCGCGGCGGCGCAGGACTGGCTTGCGAAAAACGGTCTCACGAATATTACTGTTGGCAGCGACGCCAGCGGCTTCGACCCCAGCACGAAAGCTTCAGCTGGTGATCTGTGCAAACTCATGTTGATAGCCTCTGAAAACTCGGCACTCGTAGGCGTGATGGGCACACAAACTGTCGCGAATTTCCCGGTTGCGAATACATTAACGAATACTAATCAATTGCTTGGCCAAGATGGCGTGTTTGCGGGTAAAACTGGTTTTACCGGTGATGCCGGCCATGGCGTGCTGATCTTGGCTCACGTCACAGTTGGTGGGGCAGAGCAAACTGTCGCGATCGCGATGTTAGGACAAGATAGTTACGACGCGGCATTTGCCGGCGCTCAGACCTTGCTCGACAGCGTTGCGAAAAATTTAACTATTCGCGAAATTGCGAAAAAAGGCCAGACTATCGGTCAAGTTACTAGTCCGTGGGGTGCGAAAACTGATTTAGTGGCACAAAATGATATGAAAATTATGACGTGGCTTGATCAGACGGCCGATGTGACGCCGATCAATCTTTCACGCGGCCGAGCATCCCTCGCGAGCGGTGAAGCCACTAGCACGCTAGATTTCGCGAATCAATCAGTTCGAGTTGTCGCAAAGAATAATCTTGCGAAACCTAGCTGGTGGTGGCGAATTTTGCACGGATTTGATTTCGCGAAAATTCACTTGTGATTATATCTGGCGGAAGGTGCGAGATTCGAACTCGCGAGGCCTTGCGACCCGCCGGTTTTCAAGACCGGTTCCTTAAACCACTCGGACAACCTTCCGCGAAACATTGTATCATTTTCGCGAATTATCTGATAAAATATTCATGCTATTCGACCGTGGAACTCCGTGGAGGAGTACCCAAGTGGCTGAAGGGGACGGTTTGCTAAATCGTTAGTGTGGGGAAACCTGCAGCGAGAGTTCGAATCTCTCCTCCTCCGCCAGAGTTCCATAGTGGAGTGCCATGTGAAATAATTTGTGCTATAATTAAGCTTATGAATAATTCGGGTGAGGACAAGAATATGTGGCAGGGTGAAGGGAGTGACCCGTTCGCACCGGTTGCAAGCGAACCGTCCGCTCAGGCGCCAGACGTTTTACCGGCTGAGCAACAGCCAGAAACTGAAATCTCTGATCAAACTACCTCAAGCGACGAAGCGGCGCCAGTCACACCGCAACCTGTCTCTGATGAATCGGCAGCAACGCCTCAGGACATTAACGATTTATCTGCGACAACCGAAGATCTCGCGACTGATGACAACGAATCCGCACACATGGTGCCAATTCATTGGACGGCCAGCGAATCCATCGACCACGCGCGGAGTAAAAAATGGTATGCTGGCGCTGCGATTATCGCTGCGATTATTATCGTAGGTCTGGTAGTGCTAGATATTTTCCGAATCATTGATCTGATGACAATGATTACGACTGGGGTACTGGTGATCATGATGTTAATTGCGGTATTTATGGTCACGAAAAAACCGGTTCGCGAAATTGACTACATATTGACCGAATCAGGTTTGACGATCGCGGGACAACTACATCCGTTTAACGAATTCCGTGGTTTCGGTGTGCGTCATCAGGGAGCATTATGGCAATTAGTGCTGCTGCCGGTCAAACGCTTTGGCTTGAGTGTGACGATGTTCATCCATGAAGACCAAGGTGAGGAAATCGTTGATACGCTCGGTATGATTTTGCCGATGGAAGACGTAAAGACCGATCTAATCGATAATATTACGCGAAGATTGAAAATATAGCTCATTCTCCCTTCGCGAAATGTGATAAAATGTTTTCGCGAAGTTTTGGAAGCGTGGCCGAGTGGTTGAAGGCGCACGACTCGAAATCGTGTAGGCGACGTGAGTCGTCTCGAAGGTTCGAATCCCTCCGCTTCCGCCAAAATTATTTTTAATATTTTCGCGAAAAATCAATTTTCGCGATTTTTATTCCGACTGTACCAAATCACGCCGTCGCCACACAATCAAACCGATCGCGACCAGCACCACGCCGATTGCGAGCATGATCCAAAACGCCGCGAAGTTGATGTCTTTCGCCGGCATGCCAGATAGTTGATTCAGCGGGGAAATTCGCGAAATCCACTCTGGGAAGCTCTTGATCAGCGCACCGAATTCTTCAATGAAAATCGAGATCGCGAAGACCAGCCACGCCGCGACGCCCGCGGCTTTTGGCCACAGGCCGTAGCCGACGAGATAAATGCCCATGAACAAAATTACCAGCGGTAGATATGCCAACGTGCCTAAGATATATTGGCCGTAATCAATGCCGGAAATGCCGGCACCGGCTGCGCTGGCTGCAATCGCGAAACCGGAAATCGCGAACATCAGCGCCGAACCGACCAGCGGAATCAATGCGTGTTTTGCGAGCCAAGACAGCCGCGAAGTTTTAGTCGCGAGCAGATTCTCCAGATGGCCAGATGATTCTTCTGCCCGTAATTTACTTAAACTTTGGATCGCATACGCTGTTGTCATCATCGCAACGAAGACGAGCATATAGGATAGCACGGTTTTGGTCAGGCTGCCCGCGTCACCGCCAACGAATTGCAATGCACCAGAGATAACCGAACTTTTGCCGTAAATGTTGCTAATCTGGTTCGCCATTGAACCGATGAGGGCTACCATTGCGACGTTGCCGACTAGCCAACCGAGGAAAATGTTTTGCTGTAATTTCCACGTTAATCCGAATGGCGACAATAAAGTTCGCGAAGCGCGGGCGCGACCTTTTCGCGAAGGCAGCAGACCGGCCGCCAGATCTCTTTTTGTTAATAAAAGTATCGCAAGGCCGACGCAAATTATCGCGAAAACAGGGAAGAGAATCAATGGTTGCCAATCGGGAAACGTCAGCGAATGCGTGTATTGCGCCCAGCCAAACGGACTAAACCAACTCCATGTGGCTGCGTGCGGAATTCCCGCGACGGTCTTAGCTAACACATCTCCTAACCCGCGAAAGACGAATGTCACGCCAATGATCACGCCCAAAATTCCGTTCGCCGCGCTGGACGTTTCAGTCAATTGCGCGACGATCGCGCCTAAACTGAGGAAACTGAGTCCAATGCCACCCATTCCCAGCGCATACAACCACGAACCGCCCATATTTGTCGCGGTCGAGCGAATCGCGTCCGCGGTCGGCGCGAATGCCGCCCAGCCGCCATGAATTGTCGAAACGCTCGCGAACATGCCCAGCGCGATCAAAACCGTCATCAAAAGTACCGCGCCAAACCCGACGATTAGTGTCGCGAGAAGCGGCGCGAATCGCGAACATCTGCCACTCAAAAT
>Ga0123357_10006549_pt1 | contig 14241 bp, 7 predicted proteins | sample TergutEmb28metaG_FD_89873 | JGI IMG/M metagenome (GOLD analysis project Ga0123357, IMG submission 89873) | Embiratermes neotenicus P4 segment gut microbial communities from Petit-Saut dam, French Guiana - Emb289 P4 | ecosystem: Host-associated > Arthropoda: Insects > Digestive system > Gut ... | reverse complement strand
TGTGTTGGTGTTACGTTGTGGTGTGGCTGTGGTGGTGTGGTATCCGTATGCAGGCTGAGGCGCTAGTGCCTCAGCCTGCATACGGATATGAAATAACTCAACAAATAAGTCGCGAGCTCCTGAAGGACGGATGGATGTATTAACATCCGAAACATGTTGAGCATTAAATAAAGAAATAATAAAGCAAGTGACATCAAGTTGGCCTCTCTTTACTCAACTACCTCAAATAAAATCTGTGGAACCCGGACCGATAACTCCAGTAATCTGACTAGGAGACGACTGACGAATTGGTGCTACGAGTCCCTATATGGACATTTATCTCCCCTGACCTGTTGGCGCGCCCAGCCGGACTTCCTCTGCAACGGACAGAGGAGATTGCTTGCAGTGCGTGAAGCTTACCGCTCTACTTATGGCTGCGGTTAACAATGCGTGGAGCAAAGCCTCCGCCGCTCACACGCCTTTATTCTGTCATACTGAAATGCAGAGCGGTATATTCATGTTATATTTGAAACTAAACAAAAGATTGGATAATTCGGCAACACTGAGCCTGTTGACGCTCTGTACCATATCCAGGCTGCACAGCTGTAACTGCAATACCTCGACAGTACAACACGCAAACGCGCACACACACACTTCAAAGCGTTTGAAGATGAACTGCGTGCTGCTTGTTCGACCGTCGCGACGAAAGATTAATTTCATAGTGATACTGCTGCTTATTATTCCGTAATCATGTACCTAGTTACTTACTTACTTAATCCATGGAGCAGAGTCCTTCTAGAGAAGTTAATAGGTTTTCAGCTAGTCAAGAAATTCCCCACATTTCATGGAACCGGAAGGCTCATTTCCGCGGTAACAAATGCCCCGCCAACTGTCACCTATCCTGAGCCAGCTCGATCCAGTCCATACCCTCACATCCTACTTCCTGAAGATCCATCTTAATATTATCCTCCTATCTACGCCTGGCTCTCCCAAGTGGTCTCTTTCCTTCACGTTTCCCCACCAAAACCCTGTATGCCCCTCTCCTCTCACTCATACATGCTACATTCCCGCCCATCTCGTTCTCCTTGATTTTATCATCTAAACAATATTCGGTGAGCAGTAGAGATCATTAAACTCCTCATTATGTCGTTTTCTCCACTGCCCTGTCACCTCATTCCTCTTAGACCCAAATATTCCCCTCAACACCCTATTCTCATACACCTTCAGCCTATGTTCCTCCCTCAATGTGAGCGACCAAGTTTCACACCTATACAAAACAGACTAAATTATAGTTCTGTATATCTTAATCCGTATATTTTTGGATATCAAACTGGAAGACAAAAGATTCTGCACCGAATGATAGCAAGCACTCCCTGACTGCAGTCTGCTCTTAATGCAATCACGTACTGAAGAGACCAATGCATACACGAGAAGTCGCATGTTTCATTTCGTTCATCCATTTACTTGCTGATTGCGTTCACTCATTTATTTACATTATTAACTTTGTGTATTTAGTTATTCGCGAATCAGGTTAGGAGTGGTTAGGTAATTCATTTGTTTATTATTTATATTTATTCAACGAAATAATGTAATTAATTTTCTTTATTTCAATAATTAATTTCATTTGTTTAATTAATTATTTTTATTTACCAAGTGTATGTAATGCATTTATTAATGTAACTGAATTACGAAATTAGTTAACTAACCAAGTTTTGTACCCGTTTGTCTGATAACTTTATTTACTTCAGGTACTAAATTTGAATATCTAATTAAATTAATTTTTATTACATGTTAAGTCATTTGAAGTAATTCATACAATATATTATCTATTAATTAATTTATATACACACTTAGTAAATAATCTGTTCCTTAATTAATCGATCTATATCATCAGTATCTAACGATCAAATTAATTCACACGTTTATTTATTTGGTTTAATATCAATCCTTATATCAAACATTTACTGAATTTACGTATTTAACGATTATTTTATTTGGTACATGTATATAACGTAACTAATTCATTAATATAAATTTAAAATAATTCTTTTCATCAACGTATTTATTTAATCCATATACTTAAGGTATCTTAATTAATTTATTATTCCTTTACTTTATCATCAATTATCACTAAATATATTTATTGTTCAACACATTCAATTAATTTACTCTATTCCTATGTAATTAATTCAGTTGATTAACAAGTTAAATTTGCTCATGTTTATTTATATAATTAATTTTTAATTTCACAAGAGACACCCCGCACCCGAAGCACCAACACACGCTAACTCGGTAAGAGCCACAGGTTCGTATATTTGGTTTCAAATTTGCTACCATATTCCACATCCACTTACGTTCTAACGAGCCGAAATCAAAGGGAATTGAGATAATTATACAGTGACGAGCTTCGTCATTTGTACATGTCAAGAATTATTATTAAGACCTTCAAATTACGGAGGATTACGCGTCACCGTCATGTAGCACGCATGTCGGAGACACTATATGCCTACATGATTTTTGTTGGAAACACCCTGTTTAACTGATACGTACTTTAACCTAAAAACAGAGTGTGATATTGTGGAATGGATTGAAATGGATCTGGAATAGGCACCAGTTAGAGGATCTTGTGAAATTCTTCGTGAAACTTCGGGTTCCATACACGGCGGGGAATTGGAGAGGTACCGCCAACTGCGCGACATCAAATATGGACATGCCGCAGTACTTGAAGAATAAAAGACCAACTTGATGTCACTTGCTATTTTATTTCACTTCTTATGTGCTCAACATGTTTCGGACGTTAATATATCCATCATCAGGAGCTTGCGACTATTCTGTTAAATTACCACATTGGTCGTATTGTTCTGTAAAGACGGAGGATTTAGCATTAGCGTAAATTATGGTATGTAGTGGTGTGTGTTTGATGTGACGTGCTTAGTCGCTCACAATGATGCACGGTCCAATATACATACGATGCCGCAGTGCCTTCCGCCTGAGGGCTAAACGCAGCTATTACATTCGGTTGCAGCCTCTACTTTTGGCACATCAGCAACGAAATGTTGCAAAAGTGCTTCTGTTTGCCTCGCCACGTGTGTCTGCAGCGCATGACTATAACACCGATAAACGGAATTTCAAATTACGTATTACTGGAGAGTTCCACTCCACGCCCTCATCACCAAGTTCTGATTAGTGTCGGACAACAGCAACAGGCACCTTGCACGCGATTCTAGAGCGCCACTCGCCAAAACTGATTCCAACAACAGTCCCACAGAACCTGAAGCAGACATCCGACATCCAATGCATTGTTTTCTTAATTTGTCTTAGAAATAAAGAAGAAATAAAATTCTACCCATGTGCGACAGTTCTTACGCCATGCGTGCAGTGCCTTCCGTTTGCATACAGTTCAACAGCCACAGCATGCAGTATGCGCCGTTGAGGGCAGTATGGGGTGCAATGCATGCCGCTGGCTGTACCGGTTCGCACGGCATCACGGGTCAGATGGTCGCTAGGAACCAAGAAAGGAAAACCGCAAGCCAACCGCAGGAAACTGTTTGTTGCGTTCCATGTCAAGTCAGTACACAACTTGACCATCCGCCACCACTGCGTATACTCTTCCGCATTAGAGATAAAGAAACGTCGGTACAGCATTCAAACATCCGCTGAAACCTACTCTGAATTCGAGCGTTCATCTACCACCTCAGACGTCTGCAAAGTTGTCATGCTGATATTAAGTAAAGCAATCCCATTACAGGCCTGGACAGGCCCAGAGGGTTCTAAGAGGTTGAGGCTCCCAGATTTCTAGACAATCGGCACATGAAGGCGGTAAGGTTGTCAGCCCCTACGTACCGGCCGCCTTTACCCCCAGGAAATATTCCTCGTACTCATTTCTGTTAGAGGCTGAGTCAACCCCAGGGCCACAGTGCGACCGGAAGGATTATGTTAATGAAAAATTCCAATTACACCATTGGGAATCGAACCCGCGACCTTCCGACTTGTGGCGCAGTGCCTCAACCAACTGCGCCACCGCGTGCCCCCATGCTGATATTAGGCCTAACGATAAAAATATATATATGGGGATGAGGTCGCAGTTTCGCGCGGGAAGCGATGTGCTCACATGGTTCTGGGAAGGTAACCTACATGCGGGCTGCAGACGGTCCGATCAATTTTAAATGCGGTAGTACATGAAAAGAGCAAAAGAGAGTTTACAAGTGGGACTTATGCCATTATTGCACCACCTCTTCGCTTCATAATGTTAATTTCAGATGCGCTTTCGTCAGTAGTGATGCCTTAGCTGTCCCAGTGACGATGATCGCCATGATTCTTCGTGTGAACCCGTGTTGCAGACGACGGCCTGTTCCTCTCACCTTTGAATCTTTCCACCTTCTAAGGCCCGCTCACAGAACAGCGAAAAACGACTACTAGCTTCAACACGCCAGTCTGTCTGTCCACATGCAACACTCGTATCCCACTGGAAGGATTTCCATTAAATTTCAAGTTTGTGTGTGTGTGTGTGTGTGTGTGTGTGTGTGTGTGTGTAAAATCTGTGGAGAAAATTCAAGTTTACAACTGCTTTGCCTTCTTTTTTTTACTTTCTTGCGTACAGTTTGGGCAAAGTTTATATTTTTATATAAGCCGTGTTCATCGATGCCATGAACATCATTTCTAAGGTAAAATAAAAGACTGACTTCCAATCTGGACTTGCCCTCATAAACTTCTGCCATATTCAAGTATGAGTACACACTGAAAAAATATAAAACGCTTCCAGACGGCAGTTAAAACACTCGAGGAATATTTCGAGTCAATTTTATTCAAATGTCCACTCTGTTTTAAATGATTAAAATGAAAAATATAGGTACAGTTGTCCCTCTGCGTGCCGTAATAGTATAAGAAGGGCATGGAGGTACCACTCCACTCATTCTTAACTTCGCAATAGGATTGAGTGGCCAGTTTCACGTCCCAGTCGCTCTATCCCCTGGGAAAGAGCCCACAGTGTCCGTTGAACAGGGGGCTGGGTAGCCCCACAGCAGGTCTGGACGTTCTGGGGAAGGTAAATGGAACTTAAGAAAGAAAATATACGCATCAACATTGCCCTGGTGGCAGTCAGCCTTGAAGACTGCAGTCTGCTTTAGGGCAGCTGCTAGACACTGTGTTCGGTCCTACAAATGTCCGTGCATTGTATCTCAGTTCGCAAGATAACCGTCTAAATATACGTCGGTCTCATTCGGCCGTGTTGTTTATAGAAGTAAAGACAGCAAAGCCCATATCCTGTTGACAAATCTAACGTATATTCCACTAACACGCACATCAGGATATATCTGACAAATGATACTGACTTAACTACATGATGCGGTCAGTAAAGAGCCACTTTCAACTCAATTCCAGACACTTTGCTGACTTATATTAATGCGACTTGCCCAGGTGTCTGGAACTGACAGGGAAACGGCTGTTTACTAGCCGAAACGTGTAGTCAAGCACAAAGTTATTAAATGTAGCCTGTGTTGTACATGTCAACATAATGGCTGCGTGAACAGGATTTAAGATCTGTAATCACTTACACGTGGGCCGTGTTAAGATGCAGTTCCCACACAATAAATACGTAACTGCTGACGTAACACTAGCATTTTTATGAGTTACATAAAACAATGGTCGGCGGTTGGCGTGAACACATCTGTCTTGCTGGCACTTCATTTTGCTACATTCTTTCTTCGGTTCTTGACGAAGGGCGTGCCTTCTGGCTTCTTCTCAAGGTCCAACCTCATGGTGTCAATAATTCGATACAAATTAAGCCATCCTCGTTAATAACAAACAGGCTTGGTGGACCAGACAATGTTCGTAGCCATAGTATTGCATTATTCCTGGGAGGGTCGTACTTCGAAAGCCCAGATCTGACACCTTAAGACAATGGCGACAAAGAGAACTTTTTCGGATACGATTATTTTCCAAGATCTAATCATATTACGAAGTAAATCAATGGCAGAGTTGATTATTCCTATCAGAGTGTGGCTTGACTCCTACCCGGCTTACAAGATCCATAAGATATTTACTACTACTACTACAATTGGGTTTTCACTCGGTGGCAGTAGTTCTTACACTAGTACAGACGAAACAAGTAAGAATAAACATACATAAACGAAACAATACAAAAACACAGTAAATACAAGTAAACATATTACCACGACACCCACACAATTGTCAAAACACCCCCACATACACACACCCGCACATTACAAAACAAGTTAAAACAACCACAGTACAAGATACACACCAAACGAAATAGTTACAATACAGTCAAGTACCCGCAGTATAAGGTCACCCTAATGTACATGGTACTTTTGTTCCAAAGAACTTCAAGAAACTTAAAAACGAGATTTCTCTTTTAAAGCTAATAAATTTTCAGCTTTAAATACTTATCGCCCCTGACATGACTAAGAAATGAAAGCTTTCCTTATTTATTTCACAAGTTCGTAATAAACAACATCTGTGGCTTCTGAACAACAGGAATCAAGAGCCCCAATGCATTAAAACGCATCTATTTTATTTTTCTTAATTCGGCATTCTGTACTGTGTCAGATAACGAGCTGATAAAGGCGACGGAGCGGAAGGCAGCAGCTACGTCGGAGCAGCTGGAGAGAATGAAGGAAACCTTCAAAGAATCTGGGTTCCAGTCGAGATTTGAACTTCGGACCGCACAATACGAGACAGGACTACAAGGAAATTTCAGAATTTAAAGTAACAAGCACTCTGTTACGGAGAACTTTATCCGACTTTGACTTATGGATGGCAGTTTTGAAGGAGATGGTACACATCAGAATTCTCTGACACTTAAGCACTTGTTCCACCGCAACACTGAGGGTTTTATCTCGGCATAGAAAAAACAGGTAAATGTGTCTGTAGGCAGGAGGTGACAGCTTGCTTCACGTTGGCGTCTGTTGCAAATTGCTTGCCAGCCAAGTGCATGTTTAGGTGTCCGAAGAGATGGATATCAGTAGACCCCATACTGACGCCCGAACTTGCGGTTGGTTATAACGTTACGGCTGAAAGATTACGGAACGCCCGCCCAACAGTCCTGACCTAGCGCCCAGTGGCACAGTAAATGTATCTGAACCAATATCTGGGCATATCTGGCTGGAGAGGTTGTTGTTAAATGACCTTGCTCTTATAAAAGACACTGCTTGAGTGACCACCTTCACCACAATATCCAGTCTCCTCTGCCTAGATTCTCCATACTGAAGAGACAATACAAAATTTCCTTCGTCCTTGCATACTCCAAACACTGCCGGCGCGCCATCAGTGCGCAAACTGACACAGACTCCGCGTCACACATTCTTCACTGAAAACAAACACGCCTTCTTCTTAATTAAAAAAAAAATCCCTATTGCAGTGGTGGTCGGAGACCGGCAAAACATAAATTCTTTGTCCATATCTTCTAGCCCCGGATGACGTGCATGTGCTATGCTCAGTTCCTTGCCGCATTAACTGTCGAATCACCAAGCTTCAAAAGATCGCGTCCAGTGCTTTAACCTTTAGACACCATGCATCCTACATATAGGACAGGGGTACCGCTGCTCCCCAGAGTACGCTTTTTATATATTTAGTCAACAAATATAATTAATTATTTTTTTAGACTTTATCTCACCATCTTCGTTTATTCCTCCACAAAATGTCGTGTATTTCCTAATGCTACCCTTCTTGGTTCATAAAATATTCACATTTTACATAAATGGTGTGCTAAACTGTAAATGTCCAGCTCCAAGGGCAAAGGGTTAATACGTTGGTGATGAATTGGGAAATTTCATTTTATTATAGAAAATTACAGCAACCCGCAATAACCGGCATATAGAGGTATTTTTATGTCACGAACCACAGGTTAAGAACTCCCTTTCTAGCTGTTTAATTCCTGAACATTTGCTTTTTATGTTCGCTTGTAAACAGTGACCAACACAAGTCCGACTGTTGTCCGTTATTATGGAACGCCACATAAACATGCCTTCTGTTTAATTGTCTGGAACCCAGTCAAACTTGCGGAAAAAAGTGAAATGGACACAAAACCGGTGGCATATTTTCGCCTACAACTTTCATTTCAAACGTTTTTTCTCCACGATAAATGTCATTTGTCATTCATGCAGAGAGGCACGGTGCACGTTCCTGCTGTCTCACTGTCTCCACAACCCGACACTGTGCGAAGACATTAATTAGTAAAAGCGCCACATTATGTCAGTTCGCGGAATTCTGTTTGGCGATCGGGTTGTTACGAACCACCCACTTCGACAATGAGACTGTAGATGGAGGCAGATGTTCCTCCGCGATGTCGTCATCCACCCACTAACCAACACGCTGTAACAACCCACAAGATATCAATCCGAAACTCTACACCCCGCCCTTGTTTTACGCCCTAGTTGCGTTCTGGAGAAAAAGTGGGTGTTAATAAAAAAGGCGTACGTAAAACATGACATTAACATTAAAAAATGGGGGTTAGTGGAATATAAAGCAGCCATCCAAGGGGCGTTAAACAGAAAATGAGAAAGAGAAAATTAAAAGGCGGTGTAATTCGGCAAGGGGCGTTATAGCAAAGAGGTTTAAAAATCAATGGGTGCAAAATGAGGGCCCGGTGTATACGAAATTGACTAAATATAGTTAACGAATTGTTAGCCTTCGCTTTAAGTTGCCGTTATAAGCATGTATATCACTATCGGCCGATTCTGTTTATAAAGGTAGTTAAATTCGTTACAAGCCGCAGGACTGCCACGCCGCTAGTGGCTACACTACCCCTATAACTTTCTAATGCCATACTGTCCAAATGCTGGGATGACAGTTGCTCCTATTTCCAGGGATGATTAATGCACATATTGTAACGTAGAATTAACGGATTATAACCGAATTATTTAATTGTAAAGTAATTGAAGCTGTCGTGGTCTGTTTCAAGGCAGGTCCTAGAAAATGTCCGGACTAACTGTGAAAAACTTTGCATAATCTGTCAGAGTAATCTGTGACCCGGCCAAGTGTCGAAATGATGACATTCGTTACCGCTTGAGGCAATTTGCCAGGTCAGGGATGCAAAAATTTTCCAAAAATCTGGGAACCACCTGAAAAAAAGCAGGCGCCCGAAAAGTGGTATGAAGCAAGTTCCAAACTGCGGACCCACAAAATTAGGCGCCACAGTACACAATGTAGTCGCCCGGGATTTGTGAACCCCTCTGCTACTTTCTTGTGAAAACACACCACGGCCTTGTTTTTCGCCCTTCGTTGTACGCCTTTCTGCTTTAACGTCTCTAACCAATTTACGCCCTCTCGTTTTCGGTTTACCGCTATTTCGCTAGTGTGTTTACATTTTTAAGTATTTTTATTTGAATAGCATTTTCAATTTACGGCCACTTTTTCAAACACACAACAAGGCCTTCGTATATTTACAAAACTAGCCCTACACCTGGCCTGCTAAGTAAATGTTACTACGCGGGTTCAAAGCCATTGCAGAAACTGTTTAAAAGCAATACTCTGGCTTCAAATCACACTGGGGTCATATGAAAGGGCGGTGGCCCACAGAAAGGAATGCTGGGTCCCTGAAACAGCAAGGTCGCGCTGCGAACCCACTTGCACAGCCCACGTGCACTACCGCGCCCTCATCCTTGACGTGTCCTCACCACCTGACTTCGCCCACATTCAGGGAAACTTTTCGTCTGCGAAGGCTGGCTTTTAATCTCGCGTCGTTGTGCCGACGAAAGTGCCCACGTTTCACACTCGTACAAAGCCGTCCGTGCACTCATCCTGGAGCAGTTCAATCCCAAAGTTTCCTATTCCTCCTGTCAGGCCTTCCGGGCTTTCGATCTGTTCCGACTTAATTCCATCTTTTACGACATCTACCTAGGCCTCTTTTTGCTGCAAGGTGGTAGTGAACGGGACCCTCGGGTATCCGTTTTCATCCATCCCATGTTCCAATTATGCTTTTGATCTCTAATTTTATCTAAAACAATGTATTTGACTAGTCTTGCATTTTCGTTTCATCTGTGATCATACAAGGTATAGTTCTGCATTACTCTCACGAATTCAATTTCTGTAGCTTTCATGTGACTTTCCTCTTTCTTCTAAGGACCCATGACTCATTTCCTTTGGATCCACTTTAACAGTATCCCCATCCACATTCATTCAAGTACAGACTTTTCACCATATTTCCCTATCAAAATACAGACGAGTTTCTCGTTTATGGCATATAAGTCATATTACATGATCACTATAACCATGCAGGTCCTGCAATTTGCACAGCAAGTTTAGCTGGCTGAAGATACAAGTCTTCTGAAATGTTATGCCATGCTGACTGTTGAATAGTCACCGACATTTTGTAGAATCATAGTTCCATCATTTTCACGGTTATGTGGTCCATGAGGAAATGCAATGTGATACCTTCGAACATCGGTACCTACATGGTGTTTACCACTCGACACGGCACAATGTTCATTACAGCCCTCCTTGATGCAACTGTCCTAGCAATAAGGTTCACAGCATGGACTTCTGGGTTATTAAACAGAGCAGTCATGTGGTAGATGCATACCAAAGTTTCAGAGACACATACTACCTCCATCTTCAGGGATAGTGTGTTCTCTGTACTGTTGGTGCATATCCACCACACTGTGTGACAATCCGGAGCACCATAACATGAATCATCACCACTGTGAAACCCTCAGAGCATGTGACAAAAAGCTTTTGATCCCGTTACCTGTCTGGTAAATTTACGTTGTACTACTAGTGCCCTGCATAAAAGTGCATGTCCAAACATTAGCAAATATAATAGGTTTAACCCTACCAATAAAACTATATGCTGTTGTATATAGTATGACTAGCAAAATATCATGCAAACCCAATGAATACAAGTGACTGGTCACCACATTGTAAATGCATGCAAGATCATACTCAAACTGTAGTGCATAAACTGACCCTAATACATGAATACATGTGGCCATTTGCTTCCATGCACTTTTGACTTCATTATTCACCAACTTCCCTCCCATTTGACATATTATAATCTACAATATCCCAAGCCATTAAACAAACCAAAAATTGACAAATTAATTAAGTAACAAAACTTCTACAAACAGTATAATTATATGACATATGAAAAGCATCTTTCTCCAGACCCAGCAATCAGAAATGTGCTGGTATGAACAGACTGAGCACTTTTGATCTCTTAATAAATTTCTCAATTCAGAGAATCAAACTGACTTTGCAGCTACACATTACCCATTTCTGCAGTATATGGGTGTCAGAGTGATAAATACACTAAGCCACAGCAGTGCATAATAAATAGAGCAAATTAAAGGCTTACAAACACAGCATCCTGGTAGTAAACTCCCTGCTATGATTTATTTGAGCTTTTTGACCACTCCCCACCTAAGTAATAGAACAGAATCATTTCTAGGGTTGGGGAGGGGGGCACACATATGCACAGAATTCTATTACTCCCAATGAAATAGTGATCATGAGAATGATGGTCAACAGACCGAACTTACAGCTGAATGTGAGCTCTGTACCGTGGGTTGGGACAGAAGGTATTCTTCATGGTGCCAAATTTAATCTTTAAAAGATAGGAAATCTTAAACTTGTGAGCAGAAAAGTCTGCATACAGTACGAACTTGGAACTTTTCAGTGACATACACCAAGACCACTAGACGCTCTTCATATCGGTATTACTAAATAAATTAAATCCTCCACCTGCTTGTTAGCAGTTTATAATGACTATAATACGATTATAAACCAAGTGTTCACCAACAAAAGTAGCGGTATGGAACTGTGCTGCGTGTTTGGGAGTTGCCAGGCTATAATCTGGAATTGGCGTCCCTCTGATGCGATTCGGGGTATTCATCTCACAAGGCACGCGTAGCAGTAACACATTAAAATACGACACGAAAATTCCGTCCGCTTCCTTTCAACTTATTATTCATAACAACCCTACCATTCCACATTATACACCCCACATAACTGCACTTCGTTTTTGTACCAATCAAAAATATGCATTTACTTACCTACGGTCCAATGCAGTAGCAGTTACCGCTGTTTTAGTTTTCTAACACATCTTTGATATGTCCCTAATACGAGTAAAATTATTTTACATTTAAAAAAATTCAGTACTTCACACTGCAACTATTACGAAACAAGAAACTGAATTCATGGAATGACAGTTACAACCACCACAGTATTGGGAACAAATGTCAACAGAAGCACGTGACATGTCACATAAGAAATGTTTATTTACCGGAATACATATAACATATTAAAGATTACTCCTATCCCGAATCAAATGAATACACCACTTCCCTGCATCAAAACACCACACAAACTCGCATTACAACACCAGTGCACCTTCCCAGTTTATGTTTCTCCAGCGCATTCAACCTACACAATCCAGCGTCCATTTGCAGACAACTTAATGCCGGAGAAAACAATCAAACGACATATGATTGTCCTAAGATCTAACGTCTTCTTTTGATCGCAAATATTCACAAACCATAAGGGGTATTTTAATATACACCTTTATAAGCGATTTTTCCCGTCTGTCGATGCTGACTGTTTTTGAACATGTCGCAAGAGTAGAAAAATACGTTTGTCTATGAAATCAAGCCGATTATTGTTTCACAAAGTAGGCAGAGGGAGGTGGGTCATGACGTCATGAACCATGCACCAACCACATTCAAAAACACAAGTACCGACATGCAAGTTAACCCTTGCGGATGTGTTGAAGTTTCGTAAGGAAGTGGGGAGTTGTATTTTTATTATTTTGTGACTCTGGGTACATAATGGCTCCAAGCATCGGTGTAAATTTGCGAGTTACGGGGCATTGTAGTCAGGGAGGTAGAAAATACATGGAGGACATGTTTTCCGTTGCGTATCAACAGACAGAAGACGAGAAGGATCTTGAATATGCTTTTTTCGGCATCTTCGACGGCCATGGCGGGCGAGAAGCTGCTACGTTTGCAAAAGAACATCTTATGGATTACATCGTAAATCAGAAGGGCTTTTGGTCTGATAAAGATGAAGACATTTTAAGGGCTATACGAGACGGGTTTCTGCAAACCCATCTCTCTATGTGGGGGCAATTAGGTGAGTGGGAAGTACGTTGTAGATTGCAATATTTAGGTTATGTAAGACATCAGTGCTAAACATTCGAACTGAAAGCTGTCTTTTTGGAACAATGATAATTATCACTAACAATTTATGTTTTCAGAGAGTTGGCCGAAGACAGTATCTGGTCTGCCTAGTACATCTGGGACTACAGCAAGTGTAGCATTTATTAGGAAAGGCAAAATATATATAGGTCATGTTGGTGATTCCTCAATAGTGCTGGGTTATCAGGACGAAGGTTGGTTGAAGATATGTAAGAATTCAGACTTTGCATTGCCAGATACATAGAGACATGTCGAATTAATGGGTCTTATAAGTTCATTTTGTACATGCTTCCAATGTTTGCCAGACATATGTTAAGGTGTGATTTTAATATCCTGCCCTGAACCAGTCAGGATGTATAATGTTATACAACTATTATAATAGAACATTGTAACCACAAACACTGGTAAGTCATTGTTTTGTATATCATTTAACTCACTGGACAAAGGTAGCAGCACTTAAAATAGTAAAGGAAAATAAATACCAGTTCTGTAGTTACTAAATTACAGGTAATGTAAGAACGTAACATGACACAAATTCTTACATAATCTAGTGTCACCATTCACTGCTCAAGATATGGGAAACTGAGGGTTCCTGCTGGCACATAAACAATTACTTTCAAGATTGCAATGGAAGGAATAGCTGCTCAGTGTTTGTTGCATGGAATGGTTTGTTGGATAATAGTAGTTAATGACAGTAATGGTAGTGGAAATCATGACAGCTTGTGATTAATGGTCATCATATTTTAAGGTATGAATTTACATTATTATTAATAATTAAAGGTAATAAGTATTAAGGTATGGCACCGTATTGTCTGGTGGCTGGTGTATTAAGGTCCAAGATTTAATTCAAACTCTCCTTATGTATATGAAAATGAAAAATAATCAGAATCTGTTAGCATAATGGAAACCAGTCAGTAGCAGAGCCCCCATGTGAAACACAGTGTGTGTTACTGTCATCTAATACAATGGACAGTGCCTGACATAATATATATATATATATATATATACACAGGGTGTTCCAGGAGGAATGTGCCAGACTTCGGGAGAGTGTTCCTTATGTTAAACTATACCGATATAACCCAAAACACCTATATCCAAAGTTGAACGGTTACGG
>Ga0123357_10006548_pt1 | contig 14241 bp, 10 predicted proteins | sample TergutEmb28metaG_FD_89873 | JGI IMG/M metagenome (GOLD analysis project Ga0123357, IMG submission 89873) | Embiratermes neotenicus P4 segment gut microbial communities from Petit-Saut dam, French Guiana - Emb289 P4 | ecosystem: Host-associated > Arthropoda: Insects > Digestive system > Gut ... | reverse complement strand
TTAGAATTATGAAACAAACTGCATTTTGAAGAGAAAAAACGGAGAGTATACACCATGTTTAAAATATTCAGTACTTATATTTATTGAATAAATATATAAAATGCAACATTTAGAGGTTAGCGGTGCGGTACGACCACTATAGTCGTCGTTAGGCGCCAAAAGGTTAAGCATTTGCCTTATTATAGTTCAGTACGTTAAAAATTGCATGTTTGAATGGACATTTTCTGTCTATTAAATTGCAAGAAAACGTACTAATGTATAAACCGTTTTTCTCTGTATCGTTATATTAACGTACAGGACAATTATTGTATTCGCAAATACTGTGTTAGAAACCAGCCAGTGTTTAGTGACTGGCTGTAAGTCGATCACGAATTTGTTTTAGCCCTGGCAGCCCTTAATCGAACATTTACGGTACTTTCCAGATTAACGAAAACCAGGCTTTAGTAGACAGAATGTTCCCTTCTTGTACTTGTTCTAAGAAGCTGCAGTAAAGCAGCTGTTAAGAGTTGTAGGTAGATGCTTAGACAAAATATTGTGTAAATGGTTAAATAAAGTAAAGAAATATAATTAATGGGTCACGTGGTGGCTCGGTTGGTTGAGGCACTGTGCTACAAGCCGGCAGTTTGCGGATTCGATTCCCGATGGCGTCACTGCAATTTTTCATTGACATAATCCTTCTGGCCGCTCTATGGGCCTGGGGTCGACTCAACCGCGAAAAGAAATGAGTAACAGGAATTTTTCTTGGGGGGTAAAGGCGGCCGGTGCGTAGGGCTGACAACCTGGCCACCTTCATGTGCCGATTGTTTTGAAATCTGGGATCCTCAACCTCCAGGAGCCCTCAGGCCCATAAAGGGATTGCTATACCTTCCTTATGTAATTAATGCAAGTAGTTTACGTAGGGGGACTACCACTGTGATAACCCAGTGTTAATCAATAATAACCCTAGGAAACATGTATAAGATGCTGGGACTGAACTCATTACTACTACTACTACTACTACTACTACTACTACTGCTGCTGCTACTACTACTACTACTACTACTGCTGCTACTATTACTGCTGCTACTACTACTGCTACTACTGCTGCTACTACTGCAACTACTACTCCTACTACTACTGCTACTACTACTACTACTACTACTACTACTACTACTACTACTACTACTACTACTTGGTTTCTTCTTGAAATACTGGGACTGAAGAATTGTCCTTTTACCACATAAAATTGGCATTTAATGTTAAGGTCGGTAAAGTCAAGTAAAGTCCCCATGCACGCCATGAAGGCGCATCTGGGGTTTGGGGTATAGCTCCATTCATTGTTAACCCCAGCACTAAATTTAGGTGATACCAGTTAAAAACTGAATGATGGAAATGACTTCACATTATATACAATGTGGTATTAAGAGTCGGATGCAGCTTGTGTGGATCTGTGACCATCTCTGTTAAAACGCTTCGGTGTAAGTTTGCGCTGTTTGATTGTGCCTTATACCTTCGACAGCTTCACATGTGGACTGTTACAATACACAGGGCCTTGCAGAGGTTACTGTTTTGTTTTTCCGGCGGGAGATGGGGAACATTCCTTCGGTAACCGGTTCTATACTCCATCGCCACTGCCGCATATGTCAATGTGAAATACTGCAGAGGCACACCCACAACATCAGGCGAGACCAAAGCAGAAACGGTCCACATTAACAATCACTTCTTGCATATTCAATATGCGACCAGTTCTGTGTCCTTATGCCTGCGGATGTTAATTAGCAATGCATTACAAACTTCATGGGTATGAATGAGGTAAATAAATGTTATCTCATTCGTAGTCACTGTAAGTTTGTGATTGCAGGTTATTCCATCTCCGATATGTCTGTAAGCCCACTGATTCAGTAAAATGAAGAGTTGTTTGTCCAGTTACGTGGCTGCGTAGTAAGACTGGCTCGGTAGAGTGCATGGATACAGGTTGATAGCTGGATTCTGACACTAGGACAAGGCACTAGGAATGCTTTTCGTCGGCCCATGTGCTGGGTATAGCGCACCGCGGCGCCCCTTTTGTGACCGCTTTCGTCGGGACTACAGGGAACAGAATGCGAGGCTAATTAGTGTCTTTATAGTGCTGAATTGTGTGAGTGGCCTCTAGGCCTTCCAATCGTACCCACCAGGCACACAATTCAGTGCACGGATATATTAAATCCTTTACTCTTTGTTACTGCGGTCATAAAGAAGATTTGTGATTACCATTTTGCTCCGTTAACGGTATTGTTCACTCCTACACCAGATCAACAACACCACTTTATTCTTGTGGATGGGAGTGGATTGGGAACATAGAATTATTGGGTTTAAGTTTGCTCCAAAATAGATCGTAGTGTCTAAGCACTATGTAACGTGATGTTACAAAACGATCAGTTGCATGGCAGAGGGCGCTGCATACTCTCGACCTCATTTCTGTTCAGAAGGTACTTACCGGCTTCAAATTTGAACCGCGTTAATGGCTGTCGGGATTTGCATTTGTTTGTTTCCTGTAATCACTCGAGGATATGTGAGACTAGTACCTTCAAATATACCGCTTCGATCCATATCGTTATTTACTTGCCGCTCATATTTGCCTTTATCAGTGTTGTATAACATTTGAAACTGCGTCGTTAAACAACCCTAGAATAAGAGTGTGAGCCTTGTTAATAGGCAGAGGTTTTTGGAGTTTTTTGAACGTAACCTCTTTGAACACTATAATGAACAGATTCCTCCGGTTCACAAAGTTTTGCTCATCTTGTACAGTTTTTTCTTGACAAACTGACCGAGTGGGCAAAACCGGCGTCAAAACCCAAAAGGGTGCAACGTTCGTAGTCAGTGCCTAAACTTCTGTCTTACATGTTTGTAATTGCTGTTTTAACCCTTATCCTGCTAACGTGGAGAATATGGTGAGCTCCTAATTATGCCAGCAAATGGCACATGGGATTTAACTAGGCGTTTAAAGGGTTAAAACCACATATTGTAGTGTGCATATCCTGTAGGAATGTTCACTATCTTCTTGCAAAATTCCACATTCTTAGCTCCAGTGGTCCACTGTATTGCTGTAAAACTGAATGTAACTGAAAATTTAACTTTCTCACGGCCTGCCTAATGTTACCATCATCATCATCATCATCACATAGTCTGTCCTTCGACAGATCCATAGCCTCTTCCAAACTGGGTTCTACCGACATTGCGATCTAGTGCTTGCTGTTTCAATTTACAGTATCTTGTCGTTTCTCTAAGGTCATTCAGTAGCTGCTTATTTCTTCTTCCTCATCTTCCCGCCCCTCTTTCCTGCAAAGACATGTTTTATAAGGCAGTTCCTACGCAAGGTGTGACCAGTCAAGCTAGCCTTCCTTCGTTTTATTATATTAGGACATTCTTTTCCTCGTTGGCTGTAATACTTCTTCGTTTTTTTACACGATCGGTCCAACTGATTTTCTCCCTCCTCTAGCACCAGATGTAATGTTTTACGATCTGTAAACAAATTGCCTCATGTTTCCAGAAACCCGTCGTCTCTTTAATATCTCAAGTTTATGAGCCCACCGTTGAGGAAATACGATTGTGATAAACGAGGTATACCTTCGCGCTGAATTTCTGAGAAATTGAATGCTTGGTGATCTCATAAACGTCCGCTCTTCTTAAGAAAGGAAGTTCGATTTTACGAAATTTAAATTATTATTTCGCTGTTTTGTGATAAAGCATAAGCTCCTTAATGAGGAGCTTAATGGTCTGTTCTCCTCATCCGATATTGTTTGGGTGAATAATCGAGAAGAATGCGATGGGCGGGGCATGTAGCACGTATGGGGGAGATGAGAGGCGTATACAGGGTTTAGGTGGGGAAACCTGAGGGAAAGAGAAGACCCAGGCTTAGGTGGGAGAATAAAATTAAGATGGATCTTCGGGAAATGGGATGTGGGGGCATGGACTGGATCGTGCTAGCTCAGGATAGGGACCGGTGGCGGACACGTGTGAATGTGGTAGTGAACCTTCGGGTTCCATAAAATGCGGGGAATTTTTTGACTAGCTGAGAACCGGTTAGCTTCTCAAGAAGGACGATGCTCCATGGAGTAAGTAAGTATTTGGAAAAGCAAGTTTGGCCGCGAAGTATTAAAGAATGTTCAGAAACGTAAATGTAAAATTCTTCCTTTGAACGCCGTGTAGTTTCACTCATTCATAAACTCCGCACTGGATAAAGGGGAGTGGTTAACTTTACGACCCGGCCGTTTTAAACCAGGAAAAGAACCCCGGTACCCATTGAATGGGAGGCTGGGTGGATCGCAGAGATGGTTTGGACGTTTTGGAGAAGAGAAAAATCTCCTACTCCTACCGGGATTCCAACCATGGACCGTCGAGCCCGTAGCGCGGTAGCTACACCGACTACGCAACTACGGCTGCTGTTTAGAGACGTAAAAACACCGGCAAATTGTTACGTCATCGACCTCATTACCTACTGAACGGATAGCTGAAAAAAATAAAGTACACCAGTAACCGCTCCTTAATTGTTTTCTCGTAGAAGTTTTAAGAAAAAGTTTATGTTAAGTTGAGCGAATTTTCTTCTTTTATTTTACACTTGTTTTTATTTCTGTCTCCTGGAGTTGCAAGACAAACCCATCTTCCGTGAATCAAAAAGGATGAGAAACACTGGTTGAGAGACAAAAGGAATGCTTCCGGACGTGCTGGACAAGCAGTTGTGTCGGCACCCGACAAGTGTTGGTCATCCTTGAGGTCTGGCGTGTGGTAGACAGTCTTCCAGTTATGTCAGAGTTAAAAGTTTTGGAACCTAGAGCGATACCAAAATCATATTAAACAATAAGCTAAGAGCATATGCATTTCTTGTATCCATAATGTCATGGCTGTAGAGAGCTTTGGTTTATGAAATGAACTTTCAAAATTGTTTAGTTTTTTTAATGTGTTATCAGGTAGACTACGATGCAGTTGATAGGAGTGAGAACTGTGAAGTCCCTCATATCGAAGGCAGGAAATTAAAATAATAAACGACTTCCAAAAGATTAAATAGGTAGGTCTGTGTGTCATCAGATACGTATTTTGGTTAGTCTTACCTCTTTCTGCTTACTCATTGTGGGTGTAGAGTGTTATTGTTGCACCTGATCACACTGAATGACGCGTACACACTCGGTAGGACTCCTCTGGACGAGGGATTGGCCCCTCACAGAGGCTTGTATCTGTACAACGCACAAGAGAGTAACTTCCATGCCGCCGGCGGAATTCGAACCCAGTCCCAGCAAGTGAGCCCACGCAGACCTGTGACTTCGACGGCGCGGCCACCGGGATCGGCATCAAAGGGATGTACACATTCTGAATATCAAGATCTGTAGTCGGAATGTATGATACGGCCAAAGACATCGACCATACAGTGCACGTGAGAAATGCGAAATACGCCGTAGAACGCACAACAGATATCTTATACTCTTTGTGCTGTCACTCTCAATTGCATGATCGTGCTTACTTGGGTGTCTAAGTTGGGTTTCTAGTTCGTACGTAATTGATTGCTTATTGGCACCCACAGCTCTTCAGTTTGTATTTACCCTTCCCCGCCGTCTTAAAGACAGTTTGATTCAGACGAAGAAAATGTTTTAATAATCACTGTTTTTTATGACGCTGAATAAGGAAGAAGTGGACAGGTGTAGAATTTTATTAAATGAGGCATGTCTACTGATAGGATGACGTTAGCCTAGAACGAAGTACCTCTTTTATCATTATTTGCTTTTCTACGCCGTATGGTAGATGGGTGTTCCGACGATTTTGGAGAAGGTACTGCGTCCATATTCAGGGTGACATTTAGTATGGTATTCACCCGAACCACAATCAGATGGACACAATTTGGGGGCGGTCAGTACGGCCGCCTGGTTAATTTTCTTGCTGTTGGTTAAAATCGCATTCCCTCCACCAACGTGCTGCCCCGCTAAATGACGCTTGCAGTGCGTCCGTACCCTGATGGATGTAAGGAGACTGCGGAGTGTAAGAATTCGTAAGAAGACTAGTTTCATGGTGGCTGCAGAACAACGGGGATTTAGTTTTTAAAAAAACGCGCTAGCGTATTCTTTTCTTCAGCATTTGAGAGGGGAGTGGCGTGGGAACGGGTTCGTGTGTTGGCCAGGGATCTTTGAAAAGTGTTTCAGTTTTTGATTGTGATTGTAATGCTGGAAAACTTGATCCGCTTAATTCTACATTAATTATTACCACTCTCCTCATTTCCTTAAAATACAGTTCGAGTCACATACCAGTGTTAAATGATGAAAAACACATAGAGCTGGGGGGGGGGGTTTGCCGTTTGGGGTGTGATTTTGCCAAGTCATGAAAACGTGCTTTCGTGGGACTAAGAAACAGAAATCAAGACACGACTGATTCTTGGAAATCGAGTGGAAGTATTTTCATACTAGAATTCACTGGCATGGATTTCGATCCTGCAATTTTATTTTTTCCCTAGCGTGCTCGTTACTTTATCTTCACTCGTGAGATTGCATGAACTTTGTCTTACGAAATGCAAATAATGCATTGTTAAAAGAAACGCTGGGCGCACAGGCATATGGTTACGAATACTAATATTTCGACATCTATAAATTGATAAGACACTTTCGTGGCGAATTGGTGGAAAATGACTACGGCCAGAGAATTCTTTTCTCCACCTGTCAGTCCGGAAGATTTTGTGCTCAATCGTCTTCCTCTTGAATTGGTACAGATCAGCGCTTCATTCCCCGGGGAGGCGGGTGGCAAACGATTTTGTAACGTTGCCGCACCTCCTCTGATGTCATGTCACGATGTTAGCAGCAATACCTGCCGTACCGTAAAATGCTCAGTTGGGTAGTGGGACATAAATCGGAGTTCGGTGGTGTGTATCCGAGATTTCAGAAACCTGGACAAGCAGTAAATGGGTGTTAGATCAGTGTAAAACCAAGCGTAGTTTTCTACTTGTGCAGAATGTAACAGTGAATGGACTGCTTAGTTAACCCTTTGGCCCTGGACCTGGGCCTTTAAAGTTTAGCACACCATTTATATAAAATGTGAATATTTTATGAACCAAGAAGGATAGTATTAGGAAATACACGACATTTTGTGGAGGAATAAACGAAGATGGCGGGAGAAAGTCTAAAAAAAATTATTAAATGTGTTTGTTGACTAAATATATAAAAAGCGTACTCTGGGGAGTAGCGATACGCCTCTCCTATATGTAGGATGCATGGTGCCTAAAGGTTAAGTCACGCTTAAAACAAAAAAATGTAGTACAGAGTTATGCAACAAGTGACAGCTATTTTAGGCACGTCAAGCCGTTCGTGGTGCATACGAGGTCGCAGTATCACACATTCCCATTTGTTACAACGATTACTGACGGAAGTTACACGTGTGTCAGTGGATTTTAATGAGACAGACATTTAATGGCGCTATTGTTGCTCCCACTTACAGTGCTGACGTGTTTCCTAAGTTAAAAGGTAAGGGCATTGATGAATTTTAGTAAACTTTTGTACTGACATTTCATGAAATTTGCCCACTTACTTCCAAATTTATTATGTGATGCTTCGTGCATTTGCGTGTAAGACTGTTTTTTCCCCCCGTTCAGGAAGATTCCATTTTTGGGAATTCGTGACTTTTTAAATTGATTAATCCCTGTACACGTGTTCTGAGACACAATGTTGATGTGGGTACCAGTATTGCAGACATTACTCGGCCGATCGATATGGAACATTTAGTTTGCATGCATGTAGGTACGTAAGTGGGCTTCAGTGCGTAACCAAATGAAAGCAGAAACAATGTGACAGTAATTTTGTGTCCAGTGATCCTCGATATCCGACAGAAGATCTTTTGTTTTTTGTTTGTTTGTTTGTTTGTTTGTTTTTTTGGACAGGTTTCCAGACTTCGCCCACCTGTCCTACTTTTTCTGACTTAAATTTCTATCCTTGATTATTTTTGGGGAGGGGAGGATCTTCATCTTTTACAAAAAAAAAACCCCTAGCATGTTTTCTGGAAATCTGGCATATTATTTTACGAATTTTGCCACTGGGCTTCGTCACTAGTTGAAAATGCAGTGTTTCTTAAAAAAAAAAAATTGTTTGACTGCATTTATAAACCACTGTATCTGTTTGATATTCGAAAAATCTAGTTATCCATCTCGTCATGTGAAGATAAAGCGGAGGCACAAGTTTTCCAACAATCTAGCAGCCACCTTGAAATTCTAGGCGGCAAATAGGCGACATTATGCGAGTTACACACTGCAGAGCCACAAATATGTAGCGCCACAGGACGAAATTTAGTCTCCCGAGCGACCTGACGCCCAGGATTGTGCACCCCTGAGATAAAGGTTTTTTCCGAAAGTTGGCATGTTATGCCGTTCATTCGCAATGGGATCGTTGCCCTAGTTTAAAACTATAGAGGCATGGCGTACGAAACGGGGTTGGATTTCCTGCAGGGACAAAGAATTTACTTATATGAAATGACCGGCTTTGGGGTGTGTCAGCCTTTGTCCTACCCACGGAGTACAGCCAGCTCCGACAGTACAACAGCCGAGGCGTGAAGGTGACCTGTCACCTGTACCTAGTGTCAAGGTTAAGAATGCGTAGACATATTCACATCCTTATATCTAAGTGCCATTGTACTTCAACAATGGGACATCTTCATTAAAAAAGACGGGGTTACGGAAAGAATGTATGTCCTATGCTGAAGCATCATACCGGCTTGTTGACAGCTGTCCTGTAACACGGCGCTTTTCAGCCTTCGTTTACTCACGTATTGCTATCATGAGCAAAGCGTTTGCGCGTACCACCAGGTGCTGAAAATATTAGAAGTTACAGTTTGTATACTTGTCTAGTTTAACTTCATAAATACTTTATAAGTGTTTTTCTTTTCATTTAAAGGCATTTAAAATAATTTTAATAATGCGATTAACGTTGTCAAAACCGTCAATGCGAAGGAGATTTATTATTAGAAATCTCTCAGAATACATCAAGATTGGAAGCCTTTAATATTCGTCAATTAAAAAAGTAATCAATACTGCGCATCTGAGAACAGCTGCATGCCTCAGATTACGACCGGCGTGTGTACCGCCGGAAGACGTAAGCAGCCACTGGTTGGCCTTAAGGAGAGGAAAGGATACTGGAAATTGGAAAAGGAAGCTCTCAGTCACACACTATAGGTCCTCGCTTTGGAAGAGGCTATGGGCCTGTTGTAAGGCAGACTACGGAATTAATTAACCATTTGAGGAGCGATCCAGTATAACTCGTGGGCCGGGATAGCGTAGTCGGTGTAGCGACTGGATACAGGCTGTACGGTCCACGGATCGAATCCGGTTAGGGGTGAGTTTTTGCGCGCTCGACCAGACCGGTCCTGGGGCCCACCCGTCCTCCTATTCATCGGGTACCTTTTCTTTATCGGGGGGGGGGGGGAGCGGCCCGGAAGTGGCGTTGAACACCCCACCCCCGCAATCTAATGCAGAAGTTCAAGAAAAAGTAGAGCTGTATCTTTGCTCCTCTGGGTTTTCATGACCTGCTCTAGGGTGAACTTTACCTTTACCTCACGGGATAGATCGGTCGATGTAACGACTAGGCTGCGGGTTGATTGACCGATGATTCGAGTTCGATTCCCGGGGTGTCTTACTAAACTCATAAATACACGTTTTAGGCAACGTATGGATTTTCTGAATGTTTAAAACAGGCGGTATATCGTTCGCTTTAAATGTTGAACTGAACCAATCTTTGCTAACAGATTAGATAAAACAAGGCTGAAAAAGATCTTAGTGGTATGACAAACAGATTTTGTCTTATCAGCTTCGCGTCGCTGTGTATCGTATAAGAAGCACTGATATACAACCTGTGTTCCGGCAGTAAATGAATGGAAAGGCGTCGTACGGAGAAAAGTCACGAAAATTGGCTGCATGCAGCTGCGCAGAGTTGTCTCCGCCATTGGTCCGACGGATAGGAGGAACTCCTTGCTTGTAGTCCTTGCGGTGATTCGCCTTGTCTGCCACAGGCACAGCTGTCACACAAGGCAACGGTTTTGTTATGTAATCAGTTCTGAGAAGATTTTAAACGACTCTGTTTTCTTCAACTGCGTCAGTCTGTATGGCGAGTTTAGCAGAAACTGTAAACTAATAATAGCATTTAATGATACGTCTCTCTTTTTACAATCCGCCATTAGGTTTTAGGGTTTACATTTACGTTAAATTGAACCGATATAATCTCAGAGTTTTACTGTTAGCGTGTTTCGTAATCATGGCCGGTTTAAGGCTATTGCAGTTGTGCGGCCTCGTGGGGCCCCACCGTTTGGGGAGCCTTGAAGAAAAGGCTGTATTTCAGAGTTTGTGGGAAAATATTTTGCACGTAAACTCTCACATGGTAAATATAAAATAAATATCCGATATGTACGTTGTCAGTTTAGGACAACGCATAGGTAGGAGGCCCAAATGTAGTTATTCAATGGACCCAGGGTTGTCGTAAACCGGCTGTGTGTATTTATTAATACAAAGACTATAAACGTTGTTTATACAGAATTATTGGGCGGTTTTGTAATATACGTGCGTGCAAAATGTAAAGTTCCTAGCGTCAGTAGTACATTAGTTAAAGATGTCAAACGATATTGGACTGTTAAGAAACTAGAAATTGGAGAACGAAATTGCTAATTGAATGTTAAATATACATAACGAGATAGTCCGCAGGAAAGTAGTAAGATGTTCTTACAAAGCTCAGGTACGAAATTTGGGCAGATATTTACATAGGGTCGGGGATAAATAGTTTACTAAGGCAAAAGATTTGCAAGTATCATATGTTTCAAATGGCAATGGACTACCACCGTAACAACCCAGTGTTAACCAGAATGTAGTTGCAAGTTTTGTAAGAACTGAAGTCAAACAAGTTATTGTTATCTTATTATTATCATCATTATCATTATTGTGTCAAACGGAAAGGTCAGCGGATATCTCGCAGCCATCTTTTATTATGTACTGAAAAAAGAATCCTTGACACGTATTTTTATCAGAGATGTGTTATTTCGCAACACTGTGGCACTGTTATCACATCAATCTCAGAAGTTCTCACGTCCACCCTTACTGACAGGAGGAAAATACAAAGTCGAAAGTTCAGGTGGCCTGTAACACCGCCGTAACGTTTCATGAAAATCTGACATTTGGCTTGAAAGTCGTTAATGCGGGACAGACGCGGACGCACGGGCGTGATGATGATACGATGCCTTCCCTTTATTAAAAAACACGAGTAAGTTCACTGGGTAACGCTCAGCAACTTCTCTATTTTTGTGCCGACAGAAACTCGCTTTTTCAAAGTCTTCCTGCGTTCGGCATGAAGTGAACATGTTTCTTGTGGCAGATTTGAGGTTTTAATGGCGGCGATTATGAAATTTCTGCCAGACTACACGGTGTCATCCCAGAAGACGTTAACCATCAAGTGTCCTGTATTTACGGCACAAGCTCATTGCTTCTCCTTGCGAAGTGCGTGCCGATTTAAGTCTTGTGGGCGAGGCTTCGAACCAGTGTAAATAGTTTTGCTGTAATATGCATTGTATAAAGGTAAAGGTCACCCAGTGGCATGCCTATGCGGGCACAGAGGGGAGGCGGAGGTACAACTCCAACACATTTTCAACCTCGGCTCTAGAAGGGAGTGGTTGTTTAGCATCACGTCCCGGCCAATTTGCCCCAAGGAAAGACCCGCTTCCCAGTGTACGGTAAGCTGGATGGGCCTCGGGGCCGGTCTGGACAGGCATGGAAAATCTCGCCCTTACCACGATTCAATCTCTGGATCGTCCAGTCCGTAGTGAGTCGCTGTATCGTCGACGCTATGCCGGCCGCCAATATGCATTATATATGGCCTCTATTTTATCAGATATATATTGGTTGCCACTTCCTGTCGGCTCGTTTGTCACATTAACACGTAACCCACTCAGCCGACCGCAGAAACGCTAGCCGCAGTAACGCTGGGAAACTGTAAACTATATTTGTGACATCTGCACTTTCTTGCGGGCGCAACGCCCAATTAAACTTTCATCTCCTGTAATTATCCATATTTTCAAAATCCTGTTTTGGGAAGTTATATAACTCCGACGGGGTGTTAATCTGTTGCGACGCTTATCTGTTTACGCAGAACAAGAAGGAAAGAAACGTTGACACATTTCGATGCCTTTCGCCGAAATCGAACGTACCGTCATAGAGCGTAAGGAGGCGGGAGGCATTACATGTCTTAAGCTACCGTTTTGTGTTTGAAGGTATGAAAGTACGCCATTGGTTGTCTTGTGTCTCGAAACTACCACCTAATCAATCGATTTTTTTTATTGTTATGTAAGTTATTTAAACAGTTTTCAGAATTCAGGCATTCGGGAATAGAAATGCGGTTTGTGATGCAGTTAAGACAAGACTAAAGTCTGCAGATGCTTCTCGTCTATACAAAATCGCCTCTGCTTCCTAAAGCGCTGACGATACTGATACACAGTACCGTAATTTTGCCACGGTTTTATATGAGTGTGAGTGGGGACAAATTTTGGAGCGCTGAGTAAATTGTTTTGTCCTAAGACGAATGAAGTGACGGATTTAGGACCTTAGGCCCTGTATAACGAGGAATTTCGAGATTCGTTCGTGTTACGTGCAATTGTTAGTAGCGAAATCTAGGAAGCTGCTGTGGGTCGGGTAGGATATGTGGATAGTATTGTTGACACAAATAATGAATGCGAAATTTTGTGTGGGAAATCTCTTGCAAACAGACAGTTGGAAGATCGGAGAGCATGGCGTTAAGGTTTGTCTTAGGTGAACTGTGTAGATGGTGAGGATTCGGAGTTTATGGTACTGACTGAAGGTCATGTTGGATCGCGGGCTTTGGGCTTAGCCGTGTTGAATCATCTGATTGTTGCTGCCAGTTGGATATATCTGGAGCATGCGCATAACATACATACTACTACTGGCATGCAGATGATTGGTCAACATATACGGCTGTCCTTTCGAAACCACGAAGGTCTGCTCGGTAAATAGTTGTAAGTTAAACTACAAATATCTGGCAGGGGTTTCAGGTTGTAAAAAAAATTAAAAAATAAAGTTACGCCATTCTGTAGCGTGGTTTAAAATCGGAGCGAATGTCGGAAAACGTGAGTGCGATTGTAACTCAAGATAAAGATAGAATGTGTGCTTTTTTGTTGTTGTTTATGTTAGGGAAAGGGATGAAAAATCTTTTACATCTTTATACGTTACAAAAAAAAAATCATATACGTTAAGCTGCCGAAGGATAGTCCGGTCGAATGAAACACGTTTGATTTACTCGCCAGTTCTGCGGCCTGTAACTTCATGCATTCAATAGCCCTATGTAAATGCGTCTGTGAAAAGTTTCTTTGGCGTCCTTTCTTAACTTGCTGTTTTCTTGCGGTATGCTTATTTTATATTTTATAAAAATGATTGAATATGTTTTTTAAGCGTCGAGTTGAGTACGGATAAGTTGATAATTGTGTGAAGTGTCACAAGGAACACACATCCCAAGTTCACATTACTGTGACGTAGTTGCGGTGTCGATGACACTTTAATGTTTTTTTTTTTTATTTCAATACCATAAATGGACCCGTCCACGTTGTTCTGAACACACTACAGCATCGTTAAAGCTTAACTTGAAAGCAGTACATCAAACACGCAACTGAAATGAGAGTTGTTGTGTTAGTACTTATATAAGTGGGAATATGCACCGCGTCCTCTTTTAATTTATGTTTTAGGAAAGTGCTCGAAGTTCTGACCGAAAGTAGTCGCCGAGGTGATTCTATTAGTGACACTAGACTTTTATTTGAGTGGTGCCTGACTTTAGTCTCGGGTTGGTTTCAAAATTATGTTGGGTTTTATCATTTTCCTCCAGGAAAATGCCTAGAATCAGGAGTTCAGGAATCGCGGGCTACTAAATTTTAACGGTGGCGCCAAGTATTTTAACAGAATTGATGCAATTCTTTCTGTACGTACGAAAGTGTGTATCACATGACATGCGCCGAGCAGATAACAGTGGGGCTGACAGGCCATTGCAGAACTGTTACCCCTCAATATGGAACTTGCTTCATTTCTTCCTTCTGGCACATCGAATTTTGGGGTGGCTTCGAGATTTTTTTTTTTTTTAATTTGTAGGCCCCATGCACAAACATTGGAATAATGCCGTCTCCTTCCATGTTAATACCTACTAAGCTCTATAGCGGTGTCAGATATTCGCGCAGTGTTCTTTAGTAAGTCTCATTTGTCCTTATGAAATATTTTAACCTTTAGCA
>Ga0123357_10006547_pt1 | contig 14241 bp, 14 predicted proteins | sample TergutEmb28metaG_FD_89873 | JGI IMG/M metagenome (GOLD analysis project Ga0123357, IMG submission 89873) | Embiratermes neotenicus P4 segment gut microbial communities from Petit-Saut dam, French Guiana - Emb289 P4 | ecosystem: Host-associated > Arthropoda: Insects > Digestive system > Gut ... | reverse complement strand
TTTAACCCTTTAAAGACGAATGACAGACCGCTTTATTTAAAGGCACAGTTCGTACCGCGCTGTAAACACTTTCCATCGCGGTTATAAAAACCGATCAGTTTATGCTGTAAGTGGTACAAGTCGCTGTTTGTTCTCAGATAAATACAAAACACATAAATGCAGTGTGGACAGAGCGTACAGTTGTTGAATGTTAAACTGTTGGTGCATCACGTAACCAGTAGGCTTTAAAAGGTTAAACATTTCATGACACACGAAAGGTGATTTCTGGACATGACTTCGGACAACTAGGGGAGAAGGGATGAACACGAATCATTAGTTCACGTGTCTAGCGGTTAGATGTCGGCAGCGTTGTCGGTTGCCATAGCAACCGTCTAGTTACATCCGAGGTGAATGGCCGCAACTGTATATGCTACTATCTGCTGAGAAATAGAAAGGCTCCTTCCGAACTTTGAAATTTGTAATATATCACAAGTATTATAAATTTATAGATTTTTCATGTGGGAATTACAGAATGATAAAACTTACTTTTTACGCCTGACGTCCTTTTAAAATGTGGAAAAACTCAATAAAAGTAACAAGTTGGATGCATGAAGGAATTAGGGTTAAGGTAAAGATTAAAGTTCACCTCTATAGACCACGAAGCCCAGAGGGAGAGTAGAGGTATAGCTCTATTCTTTCCTTAACTTCGGCGCTAGATGGGGTGTGGGCGGTTAGCACCACGCCCCGGCCGCCTTATCACCGGGAAAGAGACTCGGTACTCATTGTGCAGGAGGCTAGGCGGGCCTCGGAGCCGGTCTGGACAGCACGGAATGTCTCGTGCTCACCGGGATTCGATCCCCTGACCATCCAGCCCGTAGCGAGTCGCTATACCGACTGAGCCATCCCGGCCCACATGAAGGGATTCAAAGCAGACTGAGCTCAGGAAATACCTGCTACCGTTCTGTCCAGAATATTTTGTTGTAGAAAGATTAAAAAATATACAAATTGCAGTTTTGTCTGTTGTTTTGTGTGGGTGTGAAACTTGGTCTGTCACATTGAGGGAAGAACAAAGGCTGAGGATCTTTTGGTGATATTATTAAAATGGATTTTGAGGAAAAAGATAGGAAGGCGTGGAGCGGATTAATTTGACTCAGGATAGTGCAAGGGTCTGGCTGTTGTGGACACGGTACTGAACTGTCGGGTTCCATAAAATGCGGGGAATTTCTTGACTTGCAGAAGAACTGTTGGTTTCTTAAGGAGGACTCTTAGTTACTTAGTTAGTACGTTGCATGGTTGGTTGGTTAGTTATATAAAAGTTACAGAATGTGACACGTGTCTGCGAGCTGAAGGCAAGACTTCCAGCGTGTTCTGTCAGTGTGGCAGTAGACACCTAATGTTAACTGCAATACATTGAACTGAAATGCGTGACAGCAGACTCACGGAAAGTTGGAATATCGGCGAGCGCCGCGCTGCCTGCCCACGCTAAACGGCTCGAGTGAAGAGTAATGGGCATTGCCAGATAAAATAATGTCCCTGTAATTGCTGTTATCCAAATGTGTCCTGCAACCGGCCACGATCACGCCCTTGAATGTAGTGCACATTCCGCCACCATTACATGAGCATATGAAGGACAGACATATTGCCTTTGCCACCTGCTTGAGTCAGTGTTGCACGGTGTTTGTGTCACACAGAGCGTCGAGCTCTTCGTTTCGATTTAGGCTTAAAGAACGGACTGAAATCCTCCAAACGAAGTGTTTTTTTAAAATAATTTTAATGTTCGTGCGACCATGCATCCTTAATATGAAATGATTTGTGCGACCAACTTGATGCAACAATTGTGATTTATTAATCAACCATTAGCTCAACATGTTTCGGGCACCATTATGCCCATCTTCAGGAGCGCAAGGCTGTATATAACTGCATATGGTTTTCAGCACTGTAAAAGAGAAGTTAGAACAAAGTGTTCGCATTGTGACCTATTGTGTGCTGTGTAAGGTGATGGTAGGTATCCTGTGTTAGACACGTTGTAGGGTGTGTTTTGTGGTTTATGTTCTTATCTTGACAGGTTAAAGTATTCTCATTGGAGAGGGTGTGGTGTGGGGGTGTTATCATGTTGGAAATGTGTGTGCCGTGGTTGGCGGTTATGGGTTATGTATGGTTTAATGTATGTTCAGAGTGGTTACAGGTGGTGGGTGGGTGGGCGGGTGTTGTGTGGAGGAAGTATGTGATTATGGGGGTCAGTGAATGAGGGGTTTCTTATTTATAGAATAAAACAGTACAAACCTTAATGTGCTGGTTGGAGTCTTGGGAAGCCGGGAGGCAGGTCGTGTGCACAGTGTAGAGGCTGTTATTCTACTAGTTTGGTCATACGGGGGGTTGGGAAGGGTCGATGGCTAACTGGAGTATTGGGTTCGGCTCACCTGGGTTTTGTTCTGCGATGACCTTCCCTTCTTTATGGAGGGAATGGATAAAGAACTGTTTGTAGGGGGTGAGAAGGGAGGTGTTGTTGAGAGGCTTGAGAAGAGTCACTGTTTTGTCCATGGCTCCATACTCGTGCTGGTTGTGAAGGATGTGCTGGGCATATGCTGATTGCAGATATTTTATGTATCATGTATGCTCCTGGAAACATAGTCTGAGGCTCCCGCTAGTTTGACCTAAACACGACTGTTTGCAAGTGTTGCATGTTAGTGAGTAGATTCCGCTTCTGTCGTAGGGGGTGAGGGGAGGTGTTTGTTTGACTGGTTTGGTAAGTTGTGAGATTGTTGTTGCATTTAAATGCGACTTTTACATTGGTATGTTTGAAAGGGTTGGTAATCTTCCTGATTTGCAGAGAGGTGTATGTGAAGGTCGCCCATTTTGTGTTGGTTCCAGTAGTTGTGGGGGTTTTGGGTTGGGTTATCCTGCGTTGTATTCTTTGTTTTTGTCTGATTAATAGGTTCACCCACCACCTCTAACCACTCTGAACAGACATTAAACCATACATAACCAATAACCGCCAACCATGGCACACACATTTCCAACATGATAACACCCCCACACCACACCCTCTCCCACGAGAATACATTAACCTGTCAAGATAAGAACACAAATCACAAAACACCACACAAAACATACCCTACAGCATATCTAACACAGGATACCTACCATCACCTTACACAGCACACAATCGGTCACAATGCAAACATCTTATTCTGACTTATCTTTTACAGTGCTGAAAACCACATGCAGTTATATACGGCCTTGCGCATCTGAAGATGGGCATAATGGTGCCCGAAACATGTTGAGCTAATGGTTGATTAATAAATCACAATCTTTGCATCAAGTTGGTCGCACAAATCATTTCATCAGTCTGCCAATTTTGTACTAGCAACTTGCACTATCAATAAAACTTCTCCTGTTCTGTAGAATTAGCTCTTTGTGGCTGAAGAGCTCATGATTTTCACAGACTACCCACCAACATCGTAGGCCGGGTAGCTAAGTCGGTAAAGCGACTGACTAAGGCCTGGACGGTCTGGGATCGAATCCCGGTGGGGTCGAGATTTTCCGCCCGTCCAGACCGGCCCTGGGACCCACCCAGCCTCCTGTAAAATGGGTACCGCGTCTATTCCCGGGGGTAAAGTGTGGCCGGGCTGTGCTGCTGACCACTCACCCCCTTCTAGTGCCGCGGTCATGGAAGAGTAGAGCTGTACGTCTACCAACCCTCTGAGCCAAACCGGGCCTGTAACGGGATCACTTTACCCTTACTTTACCCACTATAATCGGGATTCAACATTCCACCACAGCCAAGGTTTTGGCTTCCATTGTGGTGTATACTTCGGCAACTGAGAACGTGAACTTATAAATTTCCATTGCCCATCTCATTTATTGAGAATCACACATGAGATGTGCATAGAAAAAAACAGGAATGCTTCCTACACATGATGTACCCACCTTAACATTTGTTACAACTGCTCTCCATGTTGGCAACCCCGAGAGGAAAAAGTTGCACTTGCTTCAATATGAACTGAATGTCATACAAAATAACATATGTGTATTACTATACTCATACGCATGTTTACTCACCAATATAACAGTTCTGGACTGTTCGTGCATGTATAAAGCTCCTATTACAACAAATTATCGCCTCCATTACCACCTCCCATATACACATGTACAGCACGAGAACAGTGTTTCTCAACCGCCGGGCCGCGACCCGATACCGGGCCCTGACATCAATTACACCGCACCGCGAGAGGTTCTCCCGGAATGTAATTTTAGTTTTCTAAGCATTTTTCATGAATAAATATTTTATAGTGGAAATATTCTGAGGAGACTAATATTCGTGAATGTGTCGAAAAGCTCAGACCCAGAACGCCTAAATAACATCTGTGTAGAAAATGTCAGTATTTTTAAACATGGAAGTATTATTGAATGATCGGGAATTTTCAGACAGCGAGATCTTTCAACCAATAGGTAGGGTAACTGCAGTCAATAACACAACAATGTATATCTAATTGATGTTTATTAGACAATGACAAAACTACATGTTTCGGCCAACACTGGCCATCATCAGGGTTTTCATCCGGAACATTTATATGCTGTAAGAGTAGTTATATAAAGCATGCAGCCGCGTATCGATGTTTATATAACCACTCTTACAGCATACAAATCTAATAAACATCAGTTAGATATACCTTGTTGTGTTATTGACTGTAATTACCCTACCTATTTATTACTACACACAACGGGGATGGCACATTTCAAAATTAGAAATCTTTCAACATTCGGGAAACCGAATACCGCTGTTTATGCCCGGTCATAAAAATTGCCTGCAAGCCGATTACAACAATAGACGGCGTATCCTCTGTTCTCAAAACTGAACGTAATAACATCTGTGTTGCAAATGGCAGTGACCAATCAGCAAGGAAGTATAAAGAAAAATTTTCCACTGAAATTGAAGATCATGGCAGTCTGTGTCCGGTTCTCAAATCTAGTAACACTGAATACTGTTTCTTTGCAGTTCGCACTACAGTGTGCAAGTGCTTGTTTCGGAACCCGAGTGCCGTGATTTTTTAATAATGATTTAAATTTTAATATGAATAAGAGACAAGGGACTTTGTTTAATTTTGGTGTTAAGAAATCTCGCATTGAAAGCGTTTGTAACACAGCAAATAATTATTCATCCACCTCAAGCCTACAGAGCGATCTCCAAGATGTACAGTACAGAAGGAGGGGAAAACTACCAGCACACAGAAAATAAAGGCTGAATTCACTTGTAAGTGCATGGGCAGCTACTTAAAATTTGGTTTCATACAATGCCCTGACACTGACCAATTGCCATGACCTCAATGTGTCATTTGTGCTACTGTTCTGGGAAATGAAGCTATGTAGCCATCGCGACTTATCCGACATATCAACACAAAACATTCCGATCTAGTCAACAAATCAATTTAATTATTTATGCGTAAAAGAGACGGACTTAAAAATTATTTCCCAAGCTTCAACCACTGACACTTCGATTCTGATGACATCCTATTTAATATCATTACAGATAGCTAAATGTAAAAAACCGTATTCCTTTGGCGAAGAACTCATTAAGTCTTCTTTGATCGCTGCTTGTAATAAAGTATTAGGACAGTCTGCAGCAAGTAAAAAGAGACATCCCACTGTCGAATGATACAGCTGAAAGGAGGATATCTGATATGGCAGAAGATACAGAAATGCAACTCATTAAAAAAATTAAAACGTTGAAATTATTTGCATTACAACTGGATGAATCTACAGACATTCAGAACAGCAGCATTTTACTTACGTATGTACAATATTTTGACCATGACGAAAGTGACATGAAGGAAGACATTTTAAGTGTTTCTGAATTACCTACACACACTACCAGCATTGAAATTTTCAAAGTTTTAAATGGATTCATTGAAGAGAGAGGTATCCAATGGAAAAATTGTGTTGGAGTTTGTACTGCCAGCGCTGCCTGTCTTACAGGTAGAAATTCAAGTTTAGTCACTAAAATTAAGGATATGGCAGGCAATAACTTATTGTAACGGCATTGCTACATTCATACACAAAGCCTGGCCTCCATAAAAATGGCACCTGAGCTTAATGAAGTCCTGTCTCAGTCTGTTAAAATTATTAATTATATACAAAACAGTGCTTTACATACAAGGCTGTTAAAAGCATTGTGTGATGAAATGGGGTCTGATCAGCAAAACATTCTTGTCCATTCGGAAGTTCTTTGGCTGTCCCATGGTGAAGTTCTTAAAAGGTTATATGAACACCGAAAGGAAGTTGAGCTGTTTCTAATTGATAAGAAAAGTCACTGGTCCCATTATTTCCAGGATAAGAAATGGGTAGCCAGGCTGGCATATCTCAGCGACATATTTGTTACATACACGAGCTGAATTAACAAACTTCAAGGTCCAGATACAACAATATTTAATCAAAAAGAAACTCAAACTCTGGCTTAATATGACTGCAGAAGGAAACAATGAAATGTTTTTGTCGTACTCAGATTATATTATGGAAGCAGATGATTTCCATTCACAGAATTCAGTTTCAGATATTACTGCAGCTCACTTGAAGATGTTGTTGTCATTTGAAATGTATTATCCTGAACATGAGGAGCCCTGGAGGCAAAATATGTGGATTGTGAACCTTTTTGTTGAACACAAAGAGACAGCCCTTTCCCATGAAGAAATCCTTCAACTTACTGAATTATCATCAGACAAAGGACTGGAAAGTACTTTTAATTCTGTGTGTAATTTGAAATTCTGGATAAGAATGAAAAACGAATATCCAAATTTCCATGAAATAGCAATGAGATTTCTTCTTTTTTTTTTTCCACCACATATCTTTGTGAAAATGCATTTTCCGCTATGACTGTGGTTAAAACGAAACAGAGGAACCGCCTGCAACTTTCTGACTGTCTCCATTTGGCTACCACTTAAATTCATTCCAGAATTAATAAGCTAACAGACAGTAAACAACAGCAAAATTTCACTAGCCTAACTAAAACCTTCAAAAACTCGGTTGTAATAAAAAGAAACTAAGTTTAACCTTTTCAGTAACTTATAATTGCTGTGTCAAAGTGCTGCGTTTTTAAATTTAAAATATTAATTAGGATCAGAACTGGTGTTTAGAATTGATTCATACATTTTTATCTGTTAAATTACATACTTTGCATATATAAATATTTGGCATGTGTATGTAATAATAAGTGTTTCGCTGACAAGTTGACATTCTTCTGCTGCTTCCCCTGCTCAGCTGACTTCTATGGTGAGTTACAATGAATAAGCATTTTTCTCACTACCGTTTTTTAAAACCAACATCACTAAAATCAATTTAATAATACAATAATCAATTTTACACTGAATAATACTACAAATTTTTGGTGATTTCAATGGGATATGTCAATGAAAATCAGCACAAATTAATTTAATGATGTTGGCCTTAGGAAACTACAATATGTTACAAGATTTCATTAGTCCTGTGATTGATAACTAATTTGAATGTAACTGTACATTTGTCAACATGCCACACCGTATAAAGTGTACTAATACTCTTTATGCTTATGCCACAATTAATTATTAATACTTTGTTAGTTTAATGTATGAACTTAAAAAAAAACTTGGAAAGGTATTTACGAGTAAATTGGTTGGGACCGGGCCCTCGTCTTATGAAAAAAGAATTTACCGGGCCGCGGTCTCACAAAGGTTGAGAAACACTGTACTAGAGTACATCACAAAACGAAATTAAACTGCAAAGAAAACAGGGGGCTGAAGGTCCACAACTATATGTCACATAACCTACGTAAACAAACACAACGCAACCCAATCGCAAAGGATTTCACCAAGGGTTTTAGGTATCACAACGTACCAAATCAATGACCGTAACAACTGTGAAGATCACAGTAATAAAGACTTAAACTTCCATACTGAAAATGTATATTATGCACTGCAGTGAACCACACATGAACCGCAAAATTATGACAGCCGTTGGAAACCACAAATCGTTCTACGGTATGCAGTACCACAAACACTTTATACTTCACTCTTCAACAGGATCGTTACGTATCTCAGTCTGTGGAATACTTATTATATATTACTTAACACGACAGTCTAGTTCGTACTCACCAGCATCAATTGTCTTGAGCACTACAGGATTCCCATTTCTACAGCAATGATTTAACCACGCCACCACATCTCGCTGGGTGTATCCAGCTACTTTCTGGCCCTGAATTTCCAACAAAATATCCTCTTCATTTAATTTTCCACTCACATAATTCACTTTATTTTGCACTATATGACTCACGTAAGCAAACTCCCCTCTATCAGATCCACCGTATACTGAGAAGTTTAAACTGCCGTCGGGCCGAGCAGTGATTACTGTTTCGCGAACTCCCTGTCGCCAGTGTTCTGCATCAGAACCAGGAACTCCAGATGTCGTCTTGTTTGGGGTACTAGGCCTTTTCTGGCCAGATTTCAGCATTATGACATAACTTTCACCACTAAGTTCCTTTTCCCACGAAATAAAACACTCATGATCCCCCCCGTACTTCTCGACATTTGCTTTCTAACATACATTTTCAGTACCCCACACAGACCACGAAGCCATGTTGCCTGTTATTTCACTTCTGACGGTTGTACAGCCAGGTGTCAGGTAGCTTCCATTTTCCAGCAGACCGCCTTCGCCCGAAAATATACTCTGTCCACTTAATTCACTTGCTCATAACAGAGCAATGTTTTATGTACCCGTACATATTTAGTACACACCTAATGTAACACATTTACACCGACATCAATCTCAACGTTACGCACCTGTCAAACACTCCTTTTGAAATACGACCTATTTGTTGGGCTTTTGCGCATGCGCAGATGTAGTAATATGACGGAAAGGTCGATAGCCTTCTAACGTTCAAACAACTTCTGTTACCTGCACATTTACGAAAAGTTGACTTAAATAATTAACATTACAAGTTACAACCACGTACCCAACAATTTATTGCAATCCAAATTAATTTATGGTATAAAATGATACTGCCATGCTCTTTACATATCGATGAATGGGGCCACCCATTTTGGTAAATTCAATCAACATTACAGACCATTATTCATTGCGGCAGGCGTATGATACATTCATCAACGACGCTTTGTAAAGGAGTTTAATGGACACAAAAAGCAGTAAAGTGCACATTACTGTTTTGTGTCTTAACAAATTAATTGGGTCTTGGTGGGGTTGAATGTGCAGTAAATGCAAATGTAAGCTTCTGTGAATTAAGCTGTAAAAGAATTGTAATATGGTACCATGGATCAGAGTACTAACATATTTCCCAGAACTATAACATATGGAAGTCCATGGGTGAGGCAGTAGCTTCGCACACTTCTCTCCATTTGGGAGGTCATTTGCGGTTGGTAGTTGGATGGCATAATATGCCCAACACTTATATCAGGAGTCTTCAAGAAAAATGCCATAGATCATTGCAGGGTTAGCAAACAGTGTGCTAGTTCGCACATTATTACCTTGGGGGTCTCCACCTCTGTCTATCAAGTTTTAATAAGAAATCTTTTCTTGTTTCCCACGTTTTGTTATGATGCACTCACAATATTAAAATAAATAAATTTTCTTCATAGCTTTTCTAACCAAAGTTGTGTTTTCTGGTGAAATCAAAAACACTTGAATTCACTTGCCTTAACATCTGTGGCAAAAACTCTTTGGGGATTTTCTTCTTTTCCTCAAAATTCCAACATAAGTCTAGCCCCTTTCTTTCAGAACATATACAACTGCAAATTAAGCAAGCCAATGCCCATCCATGATATCTGGTTTGAATGCTGGGTTATGGTCAGACAGCTTGATGACAATTCAACATAACTAGCTTTACTGCATGCACAAAGTTACACAAAAATATGTACCACACAACCAAAGGTTACCAAGTCTACATCTGTTCACAATGAAGTAAAAGGGCAAAGTAAGTCAAAACACAACTAGTTTATTGGTTAGGTGCTAATGAAATGACATTGGCTGAATTTTTCTTACAACACCAAGAACAACTTCACATACCATACCTGTCAGACAAACATAAGATCATAAAATACTTCACATACATTGACGACATACTGATCATCTATGACACCAACAACACAGATGCCCAGGACATATTGACAGACTTCAACACAATACACCTGACACTCAAGTTCACATTGAAATGAGAGACAACCAACCAGATAAACTTCCTTGACATCACCATACATAGGACCACTACAAACTGGAGAATTGCCGTATACAGGAAACCTACATTCACAGACACTATCATTCCATACACCTCTAACCGCCCCATCCAACACAAATACACCACAGTGAGATTCCATTATAACAGACTGCACACCTATAAGCTACAACAAGACAATTATGACACAGAAGTTACCACCATCCAGAACATCCTGTACAACAATGCCTTCCCAATCCACCAAGGGAACCTCCCACCCTACAACTACCTCCCAACATAACTAGAGTACAGACGAAGATTACACGCGCGCGCATGCACACACATACACACACACACACACTGACACAAAAATGGGTCACATTCACTTACGTGGGCAGAGCAACCACGTTCATCACTAACCTATTCAAGAAAACCAACATAAAGATTGCATTCCAGACTAATAGCACTATACAAAAATTGTTAATGCATATGCAACAGACTTCGGATATACACTGACGATCAGTATACAAGGTGACATGGTAAGGCGTATGTGGGACAGACTGGCCACAGCTTTGCCACACAGTTCCAAGAACAAAAGAATGCATTCAGAACAGGTAAAGAATCTTCCAACTTCGCCAAACACCTCACAGAACACACACACTCCTTCAGACCCATCCACAACACTATGAAAATATTACAACTACAAAACAAAGGAGCACATTTAAACACTACAGAACGATGACTCAACTATCTTCCCCAACAAGATCTTCGACAAACTTTTGAAACCCCACCAGCCATAAACCCCCCGCCCACCCCTGTCTTGAGACAATCACTTGTATCCATCACCCCAACACAGACTACTTCTGAAGTTAACGCATAACAACTACCATGTAACAACCACACAACAGTGGCCAGTCTGCACATGCAAACCTGACAAGACCATGTAATACGGTAACGGTGCAGTGACAGCATACAGTTAAATAGTGATCCCATATGCAACACAAGACTGTCAGTGCTACATGCAGAATCCAGCACCACAGTGACTAACGCATTAAAACCCAACAGACAGGACGCCTATTCTACAGCGATCTTCATATGCAATACACGAATGTGCCAGGGCCAGCACCACAGTGACAAACACTAGAACCAACAAACAAGACATCTATTCTACAGATCTCCAACACCACATGTAAGTACCGCTCAGGGTACCCCAGATAGGGATCATGACACACCTACTGTTCCCCCTCACATAGTTTTCTTATGTTTTCCCACAGATGTGAGGCGTATAGACCTGCTAATCACCATCCGGACCCCTCACCCCAACGCCAACAACGGCAGTGCCCAAGGGGAGTGACCCCCACCCAGGACACCACATACCAACACATGTCCACCGCCTTACCTGCTCACATGCAGTTTATGTCTCATAAATAATTTATAGGCCTGATGATGAGATCTCAACATCTGTCACACACAAGCAATATTTAGTCTCTTAGAACTTTGTAAACCTGATGATGGCCTCCGAGTAGGCCGCAACGTGTCGTTTCATTAACACCTAACCAATAAACTAGTTGTGTTTTGACTTACTTTGTCCTTTTACTTAATTGTTACACACATAACTGGGATGCCTCAACTAAAGATTACATCTGTTCACTACTGGAAGAAGTATTATGGATCTTCAAACCATAAACCTCCTCCACTGAGATGACTAGGGGACAAACTGACAATAACATGAGGTTTATATTTCAACACTTCCACTTTCCCATCAATTATCAGTCCACACATGCTCCAAACTCATTAAATCAAACACTACAAGAAAAACATTCTTTTATATTCCAATACATGCTACACCCATAATTTACTGTTTACCTGTCTGCAATTCCATGTGCAGAGTACAGACTTTATTTATATACACAAAAATGCTTTGAAACATTCCAGTTTCTCCTCCAAGCACAGCAACACCACTTCCCTTAATAACCTCTAATAGATGAAAGGGACATTATTTCATATCATATCTCATTTAATGTATATCCTTCCCAGCCAAACTGAACAGTGTTCTAGCTACACCAGAAACCTGACATTTAAAAGACTACATACAACAGTCTAAAGGATAAAGAAACTTGATTCCAATTCAAATACACCCATCAAAAATTGCATAAACAATGTTAACAGAAAGAACAGGGACTGCTCACTTGGGCCAGTAATAGCTGTAAGAACTCCCTAGCTTGCAAGACTTAAGGTGGTGTGGCTGAGGCTGTGATGCCATGTCACAGGGTGAATTGTTGGATGAGTCAGACCAATATTTCAAAGGATTGTAAACATTTGAAACCTGGGAACCACTCATCCAATGGCACAGTGTCACATCCCATGATACCTGAATCCTGAACTAGCTAGCTTCAGTAATAACAAATATAGTAAATATTATAATATATTCTAACAAAATGAGATGAACTGATTTGTCCATAGAATATTTACTCTAAAAATGTGAGTCTTGTATGGGAAAAGATATGTACATGTATGATAAAGATATGTTCATGTATGCTAAAGATATGTTCATGTCTGCTAAAGCAGACTTGTGACAACAACAGGGACAAAAAATATAGGAAAAAAATCAGTGTGGGGAGTTGGGGAAGCTTGGAAAAACTACAGTTAGCACAATATGTACAGAAACAAGCTTTCAGGACTTCAAAGTGATGGTTTATCCTTCTGGATAGGAACACTGTGTAGACTTGCACGTGGATGCCGGTGTTTCTGTGAAACAAGACACTTTCTGTACTTAAATGCTGCTGTCAACCTGAAAGACCAAAGTGTTACAGTTTGAATATGTAAAGATGTTTATTTTCAACACTTTTGAAAATTAAACATGAAAAACAGCATACATTGCCAACAGATATGTAACAAATATACATGATACAAATTACTAATTGGTATTTTATGATGTCTGATATTATACTTTCTCTTGTTTCTGGTACTGTAAGAATTGCTGATGTGTACAGTAAATTCTCAATTATATGCATGTCAGTACTCTAATGTTCAAAATTATTTTGGTACTTACAGAAATGGACAAAAAATTAAAAGTAACCCCCCCCCCCCCACAAATGCAGGTAAGAATAATATGAGATGAAACTGTACAGAGCATTTGTGAAACTGAATTTCCTTCAGATATACTTAACAAGAGTTAAAGAACTGTTCAAACCGTGTCAGTAATAGCATTTGTGTATGATCAATAAAGGCAATTCATAAACAGCTTAAGTGCACTAGCATCATTTGTAAGGTTCAAAAGACACTGACACCAGTCTTTTCTTACAAAGCTTGACTTTGATCACTGTCAGAAAGACAAAGCCTTAGGCTGTGTCCAGAGCCTGCTTCAGCCTTCACCGGCTCCTCATCTTGAACGGACTTTTCCTTCTGAAAGAATATTCTGGCACTGCTGAGACTGTAGTACAACAGGTCAAATTCCTAAAAAGGAAACAATTTCATTGTAACCACAATAAAATTACAAAGTCACAGTAAAGCTGATGATCATTAAGAATTAAGAGTCAGGTCTTGTTTGATGTGATGCTGTGTTCACAGACTAGTCAGTTTCAAAGAATGATGGCGCTTGCATCGCCAGGGTCCAGCAGCCCAAGAAGGATAGTGGCTCTTCTTCTTGGGCTGCTGGACCCTGAAGACATAAGCATGGTGATACTTCCCAAATGTTGTGAACCACCACTTGATAGTGTCATATCCTGATACTTCCAAAATGTTGTGAACCACCACTTGATACAGTGTCACATCCTGATAAAGTGATACCTCGGCTAATGAAGATAATTCGTTCTGGAATCACATTCGTTAGCCAAAACGTGATTTCCTGTAGGTTTCTATAGGAAATCGTTTAATTCGTCCTCGATGCTGCCCACTATTTAAAGATAAGTTCTATAAAATAGTAAAAAGCACACTATAAAAGGGCAAAAACTCACCAAAGGCTGAAATGAACAGTTACCCAATTGGATGAAGGAGAATGGAAAGTAGAATGAAAAACTGACGATCTTTACACTATTATACTGAAAATATATTATACAGTACACTTTATA
>Ga0123357_10006546_pt1 | contig 14242 bp, 13 predicted proteins | sample TergutEmb28metaG_FD_89873 | JGI IMG/M metagenome (GOLD analysis project Ga0123357, IMG submission 89873) | Embiratermes neotenicus P4 segment gut microbial communities from Petit-Saut dam, French Guiana - Emb289 P4 | ecosystem: Host-associated > Arthropoda: Insects > Digestive system > Gut ... | reverse complement strand
CTGTTCTTCTGGATAGTCAGCTATTTCCGTTTAACAGAAAAACAGGTATAATCATGGAATTTAAAGAATCACAAGCAATTTACCTGCAAATCGGCGACTATGTTTGCGAACAGATTTTGCTGGAGCGATGGAAAGAAGGCGACCGCCTCTTGTCCGTGCGCGAATTGGGCGTGGCGTTGGAAGTGAATCCGAATACCGTGATGCGTACTTACGATTTATTACAGGGAAGGGAAATCATTTTCAACAAGCGCGGCGTAGGATATTTCGTATCGGAAGATGCCCGTCAGAAAATCCTCCAATACCGGAAAAAAGAGTTTTTGGAACAGGATTTGCCTCCGGTTTTCAAAAACATGAATCTCTTGGGAATGACATTTAAGGAATTAGAAAATGAATACACCATTTATCGGAAAAATTATGAAAACAAGTAATAAACTTTTATTGGGCTTATTAGCCGTTATTATCATTGTGATGACTGCATTGATTATTTATGCAAAAATGATGGTGTAAACACATTAAGGTTATCACGTTGCCTTGTTGAATCGACAGTTGCAAGATGTGGAAAGTCGTCGCTTGATAATGAGAGTACGGAGCCAACAAAGAAAAGCGGGGGGATTTTGTGAGGATTAATGGCTGTTTCAAGCGTGACGGGCAATTGATTTTTCTCAAACATACGTTTCCAACAACTTTCCTTTCCCCTTGAAAGTCAAGGTTGCCGCGCGGTTTTCAGCAGGTAATAAAATGGTTTCGCCTTGCCGTATTTCGAGGGAATAACCGTTGGCGTCGGTCAGTTGTGTGTTTCCTTCCAGACCGATGTAAATAGAAAAAGAATCGGTATGCGCCGTTTGAATAACATCGTGCTTTTCCCCTTCAATTAAATTAGTGGTAAAATACGGACAGGAAACAAGCGTTTGAACCGGCTGCTGTCCGGGAATATAGTCTAATTTGTAGTTGGGATATACTTTATAATCAATCGCATCTTTGGCTAATTCCGTATGCAGTTCGCGCGGCTTTCCGTTTGCATCTTTCCGGTTATAATCGTAAATCCGGTAAGTGATGTCGGAAGTTTGTTGAATCTCAGCGATAAAACATCCGGCGCCAATGGCGTGAACCCGACCGGCAGGCAGAAAAAATACATCGCCGGATTTTACATCATACCGTTGCAAATAGTTCATAAATATATCATTTTCAATTATTTGCGGATATTCTTCCGGTGTCATCGTCCGTGAAAAACCGGAATACAGACAGGCATCTTGAGTTGCGCGAACCACATACCACATTTCGGTTTTTCCGAAAGAATCGTGCCGTTGTTTTGCCAGCAAGTCGTTGGGATGCACCTGAACGGAAAGCGGAGTGCGGGCATCAATGAATTTGATTAACAGAGGAAAGGTGTTTCCGAATCGTTCGAAGACTTTTTTCCCCATGAGTTTTTCCTTGTAAGTTTCAATCAGTTCTTCGAGCGACTTTCCTTTCAAAGCTCCGTTTGCAACAATGGATACATTATTTTTGACGTGCGAAATTTCCCAGCTTTCGCCAATACCGTTTCGTTGCGGATACAGGTTTTTAAAGCGGCAAATTTCATCGCCTCCCCAGATGATTTCTTTTAATATCGGTTTAAACTTCAGCGGATAAAGCATATATAAAATTTATAAATTAAGAATTATAAATCACGGCAAAGGTAAATATAAAATGCAAAATATAAAAAATAATCGCATGTTGGGATAAAAATATTCAAAAAGAAAATATTCAATTAGATTGTATGTTAATATGTCATCAATTATCTGATTTTATTTACAAAATATTTTCAAATTATCCTGTTTTAATTTATTTTGTTATTTCATTTTTTTGTATTAATTTTGTCCTCTGAATTTAAATACTCAAAAATATGGCACAAGTATCAGAACGTTTAGCAAGTTTGGCTCCGTCGGAAACCCTGGCGATGTCCCAGAAAAGCAATGAGTTAAAAGCACAGGGAATTGACGTAATCAATTTAAGCGTAGGAGAACCCGATTTTTTCACTCCGGACGCTATTAAAGAAGCTGCGCACAAAGCGATAGATGCTAATTTCTCCTTTTATGCGCCGGTCAATGGATATCTTTCGCTACGGAATGCGATTGTTGATAAATTGAAACGGGAAAATGGGCTGGATTATACGGCGGAACAAATTGTCTGCTCCAATGGCGCCAAGCAATCGGTTTGCAATGTACTTCTTTGTATCGTTGGACCGGGCGATGAAGTGATTGTTCCCGCTCCTTATTGGGTAAGCTATGTAGAAATGGTTAAATTAGCCGAAGGAACGAATGTTGTCGTAACAGCCGGAATCGATCAGGATTTCAAGATTACGCCGGCGCAACTGAAAGCGGCTATTACTCCGAAAACCAAAGCGATTATCCTTTGTTCGCCTTCCAATCCGACCGGAAGCGTTTATTCGCGGGAAGAACTCAAAGGCTTGGCAGACGTTTTGGCTGATTATCCTAATATTACGATTATTTCCGATGAAATATACGAACATATCAATTATATAGGCAAACATGAGAGCATCGCTCAATTTGAGTCTGTTCGCAACAGGGTAGTGATTGTGAACGGCGTTTCCAAAGCGTATGCAATGACCGGCTGGCGTCTGGGATGGATTGCCGCTCCGCAATGGATTGCATCGGCTTGCAATAAGTTGCAGGGACAATATACTTCTGCCGCAAGCAGTATCGCGCAAAAAGCAGCTGAAGCCGCTTACAAAGGCTCGCAGGATTGTGTGGCGGAAATGCGCGGCGCTTTCAAACGCCGGCGCGATTTGATGATGGATTTGGCGAAAGATATTCCGGGACTGAAAGTAAACCGTCCGACCGGCGCTTTTTATTTATTTCCCGATTGCAGCGCCTATATTGGAAAATCGTTCAAAGGGAAAAAAATTGAACATTCTGCCGATTTGGCAATGTATCTTTTGGAAGAAGGACATGTTGCATCGGTAGGCGGTCTGGCGTTCGGCGCTCCCGAATGTGTTCGCTTTTCGTATGCCGCTTCCGATGAGCAGTTGGTTGAAGCTATGCGCAGGGTGAAGAAGGCGTTGGCGGAGCTGAAATAGAAAATAGAAATGATTAACAGGAAATTTTGGAAGATTGAACTATAATATCTCTGAGAATGGCAACAATAAGTAGAGGCAAGTTATAACAATTTAAAAAAATATTTAAATATTTGGCTTTCATCAAATAAAATATTACCTTTGCCAAAAATTCAGGTGGAGGGGGGCAGTTGTCCCTCTTTTTTCTTATTTATGATTGACAAATTTATAGTGGAAAAAATCGTAGAAGACTATTTAACGTCTTCGGATAATTATCCGGTGTCCATTGATATTAAACCGGATAATTCGATTACAGTTGAAATTGACAATGATCAAGCCGTTTCAATTGATGATTGTATTGCTTTGTCGTCATACATTGAGTCGAAATTAGACCGTGAGGAAGAAGATTATGCGCTGGAGGTCGGCTCGGCAGGTGTTGGTCAGGCATTTAAGATTCAACGTCAATACAGGAAGCATATCGGAAAAGATGTTGAGGTATTGGCGCGGTCGGGCATTAAATACACCGGTATTTTAAAAGCCGCCGATGAAGAAAAAATTGTGTTGACAATACAGAAGAAAGTTCAACCGGAAGGCGCAAAAAGAAAAGCGACGGTCGAAGAAGACCTGACTTTTCTTTACGATGAAATTAAGTATGCAAAATATTTTTTTAGATAACAGATTTTAGATAACAGATTTTAGATAATAGATTTTAGAATTAAAGTGATATGGCGAGGAGACAGGAAGTAAATATGATTGATACTTTTACCGAATTTAAGGAAAACAAAAATATCGATCGCACAACATTAATCAGTATTCTTGAAGAAGCATTCCGGAACGTAATCAGTAAAATGTTCGGCACGGATGAGAACTACGATATTATTATCAATCCGGATAAAGGCGATTTTGAAATCTGGAGAAACCGGAAAGTGGTTGCCGAAAACAAAGTGACCGACCCCAATATGGAAATATCTCTGTCGGAGGCGCAAAAAATTGATTCCGATTATGAAATAGGTGAAGAAATTACCAGTGAGGTAAATTTTGCCGGATTCGGACGCAGAGCCATTTTAAATCTTCGTCAGGCTTTGGCGTCCAAGATACTGGAATTGCAAAAAGACAGTATTTACACAAAGTACAAAGACCGTGTGGGTCAGATTGTTTCAGCCGAAGTTTATCAGGTTTGGAAAAAAGAAGTCCTCCTGTTGGACGAAGAGGAAAATGAATTAATTCTTCCGAAAAGCGAGCAAATTCCGGGCGATTTTTTCCGCAAGAATGAAACTTGTCGTGCTGTAGTCGTAAAAGTTGAAAATCAAAACAACAATCCGAAAATCGTTTTGTCCCGCACTTCCAATCTGTTCATGCAACGGTTATTTGAGCTGGAAGTGCCTGAAATTCACGACGGATTGATTACGATCAAACGGATCGCCCGAATTCCCGGCGAACGGGCAAAAGTCGCCGTTGAATCCTACGATGACCGGATCGATCCCGTTGGCGCATGCGTCGGAATGAAAGGCGCTCGCATTCACGGAATCGTGCGTGAGCTTTGTAACGAAAACATTGATGTTGTCAACTATACGGCTAATACGGCGCTGTTTATCCAGCGCGCATTAAGTCCTGCGAAAATATCTACAATCAAAATACACGAAGCGGAAAAAAAAGCAGAAGTTTATCTCCGTCCGGAAGAAGTTTCATTAGCCATTGGAAAGAGCGGATTAAACATAAAATTAGCCGGTATGTTGACGGAATATACCATTGACGTATTCCGTGATGTGGACATTGATGGCGAAGATATCTATTTAGACGAATTTTCCGACGAAATAGAAGCGTGGGTTATCGAAGCTTTGAAAAATATCGGTTGTTATACGGCAAAGAATGTATTGGCAATGAATCGGAACGAAGTTATCGAAAAGGCGGATTTGGAAGAAAGCACGGTTGAAGAAGTCTTTCGCATTTTGAGCGCTGAATTTGAAGAAGAAGAATAAAAAAATATGCCTATCAGATTAAATAAAGTAATGATCGATTTGAATGTAGGATTATCTACGATGGTAGAATTTCTACATAAGAAGGGTTTTCCCGATGCAAAGGAAGATCCCAATGCTAAAATTAGCGATGAGGCGTATGATCTCCTTATCAAAGAATTTAAAAAAGATAAAAATCTCAAAGAAGAATCGGATAAAATGAGTCAGGAACGTCACCACAAAGAGAAGAAAGAAACGGTGGCGGTAGAAGGCTACGAACAACCAAAAAAAGTAGAAGAAATTAAAACCGAAGTTCCGGAAGATATTCGACCAAAATTTGTCACTGTTGGAAAAATTGATTTGGATTCGATTGGAAAAACTAAAACCGAAGCGCCGAAAGAAAAGCCGAAAACTGTTGAAAAAGAAGAAATTATACCGGATGTTACGGAAGAAGTTATAATTGAAGAACCGAAAAAAGAAATTGAAATAGAACCGATCGTTACGGAAGTTGTTGTTGAGGAAGAAGTACCTCTCGACGATGATTCAACTCCGGAAGAAACAGAAATGGAAGAAAAACCGGAAATTCCGGAAGAAGGTAAATCGGAAGAAGAAATTGAGCCGGCAGAATCGCCTGTTCCGGAAGAAGAAGGTGATAAAGTCGAAAATCAGGATAAAAAGGAAGTATTCCGTTTGAAAAAGCCTGCCTTCGAGCCGGCAATTAAAGTTACCGGAAGAATTGATTTGGCGTCTATTAATCAATCCACCCGACCTAAAAAGAAAAGTAAGGAAGAACGGAGGAAAGAGCGGGCGGAAAAAGAGAAAAAAGCAGCTTTGGCTGTTACTGTTAAAAAAACCGCAGACGAAGAAGCAAAGCAGGAAAAAAGAGAAAAACCGGTTTTAGTGAAAAAATCGGAATTGGAAGAATCAAAGAAAAAGAAACGCAACCGGATTAAGCGTGAGAAAATTGATATTGAAAAAGGCGCTTCTTCTTTCACCAAACAGGACAATGCGCGCCTCCGGCTGCGAAAACCGGTGAAAGCCGAAGTCAGCGAAGAAGACGTTCAGAAACAAATCAAGGAAACCTTAGCCCGATTGACTAACAAAGGATTAAAGAAAGGCGCCAAATACCGGCGTGAAAAACGCGACGCCTTTTCACAACGTCAAACCGAACTGTCGCAATTAGAAGCTCAGGAAAGCAAGATTATTAAAATCACGGAGTTTGTCACGGCAAATGATTTGGCAAATATGATGAACGTTCCGGTCGTTCAGATTATTTCCACCTGCATGAATATCGGCATCATGGTTTCCATCAATCAGCGGTTGGACGCAGAAACCATCAATATCGTAGCCGACGAATTCGGATTCAAAACCGAATACGTAAGCGCCGAAGTTGTAGAAGCAATCACGGAAGAAAAAGACAATGAAGCGGATTTAGTGCCGCGTCCTCCGATTATTACGGTCATGGGTCACGTCGATCACGGTAAAACTTCTCTATTGGATAACATACGGAAAACCAACGTAATTGCAGGTGAAGCCGGAGGTATTACCCAACACATCGGAGCATACAATGTCGAATTGCCAGACGGACGTCAGATTACTTTCTTGGATACTCCGGGACATGAGGCTTTCACGGCTATGCGCGCTCGCGGAGCAAGCGTGACCGACATTGCAATTATTATCGTTGCAGCCGACGACAATGTGATGCCGCAAACCATTGAGGCAATCAACCATGCTGCAGCGGCAAACGTTCCCATCGTTTTTGCCATTAATAAAATCGACAGACCCGGAGCTAATCCCGAAAAAATAAAGGAAACGCTTGCCGGTATGAATTATTTGGTTGAAGATTGGGGCGGAAAATACCAATCGCAAGATATCTCCGCCAAACAAGGCATCGGCGTTCAGGAACTGCTGGAAAAAGTTTTACTGGAAGCCGAATTGCTTGATTTGAAAGCCAATCCCAAACGAAAAGCCGTAGGTTCGGTAATCGAATCTTCCTTAGACAAAGGTCGCGGATATGTTGTCACCATGCTGGTACAAAACGGTACGCTTAAAATGGGCGATATACTTTTGGCAGGAACGCACTATGGACGTGTCAAAGCCATGTTTAACGAGCGAAATCAGCGGATAGCCGAAGCAGGACCTGCCGAACCTGTACTAATTCTCGGTTTGAACGGCGCTCCTCAAGCGGGCGACGTCATTCACGTGATGGATACAGAGCAGGAAGCGCGCGAGATTGCTACGAAACGCGAACAGTTACAGCGCGAACAGGGCTTGCGCACGCAAAGACTGTTGACGCTGGACGACATCGGACGCCGGATTGCTATCGGCAATTTCCAACAATTAAATCTTATTGTCAAAGGCGATGTGGACGGTTCGGTCGAAGCGCTGTCTGACTCTTTCATTCGTCTTTCCACCGAACATATTCAAGTGAATGTCATTCACAAAGGCGTAGGACAAATTTCCGAATCCGATGTGATTCTGGCGGCTGCTTCCGATGCCATCATTGTCGGATTTCAGGTACGCCCATCTCTGTCTGCCCGAAGATCGGCAGAAAAAGAAGGCGTCGATATTCGTTTGTATTCAATTATCTATAACGCCTTAGAAGAAGTAAGAGCCGCTATGGAAGGCATGCTTTTGCCGGAAATAAAAGAAGAAATTACCGCCAACGTGGAAATCCGCGAAGTATTCAAAATCACCAAAGTGGGTTCGGTTGCCGGCTGTATGGTGAAAGAAGGAAAAATCAAGCGCGGCAACAAAATTCGCCTTGTCCGCGACGGTATTGTTATCTTTACCGGCGAATTGGGTTCGCTGAAACGTTTCAAAGACGATGTGAAAGAAGTAGCCCAAGGCTATGAATGCGGATTAAATATTCATAACTTTAATGACATCAAAATAGGCGACATCGTCGAAGCATTTGAAGAAATAGAAGTTAAACAAACATTATGAACTGGTTGGACATAGTCATCGTTGTCTGTATAATTATTGCTATTGTACACGGCTTGGTCACCGGAATTGTTAAACAGGTTATTTCACTTATATCCCTGATAGTTGCTATTCTTTTATCGGGAGCGGTAGTCAAGGTATTACGCAATTGGATACAACCCTATATTCAAAATGAAAATAGTTGGTTTTCTCCCAATGTTCAAAATATTATCTATTATGTATTGGCTTTTATCTTAATTATATGCTTATTTGCCGCAGCAGCCAAACTGATAGACAAAATCATTAATCATACACCTGCCGGAATAGTTAACAAACTGTTCGGCACTTTGTTTGGCGTGTTTATGTGGACAATCTGCCTGAGTTTAATACTCAATTTTATTGCTGTTTTCGATACGCAATCCCGAATCATTTCTAAACCGGTCAAAGAAAATTCGGTCTTTTACGACAGGGTGAAAATGATTTTCCCAACGATTTTTCCTTATATAAACGATTTTATTAAACACGAAACGCATGGCTGACGATACGCAAGATATATTAAGCGAATGGACGAACAAAGACTATGAATACGGATTTGTTACGAACATTAATACGGATTTGATTCCCAGAGGATTGAATGAAGATATCGTACGACTTATTTCCTCCAAGAAGAACGAACCCGAATGGCTGTTGGATTTTCGTTTGAAAGCCTATCAACACTGGCTGACAATGAAAATGCCGGAATGGGCGCAACTCAAAATCCCCCCAATCGACTATCAGGATATTATTTATTATGCCGCCCCGAAAACGAAAGCCGATGTGAAAAGTGAAAGCGAGGTGGACCCCGAATTATTGAAAACATTCGACAAATTGGGTATCCCGCTGCATGAACAGAAAATACTTTCGGGAATGGCGATTGATGCGGTGATGGACAGCGTGTCCGTGAAAACGACTTATAAAGAAAATCTGGCGGAAAAAGGAATTATTTTTTGTTCTTTTAGCGAAGCTGTTCAGTCCCACCCCGATTTGGTGAAAAAGTACTTAGGTAGCGTCGTTCCTTACCGCGATAATTATTTTGCCGCCCTCAACTCGGCTGTTTTCAGCGACGGCTCTTTTGTGTTCATTCCCAAAGGAGTTCGCTGTCCGATGGAACTCTCAACTTATTTCAGGATTAACGCCATGAACACAGGGCAATTCGAGCGCACGCTGATTGTAGCGGAAGAAGATGCGTATGTCAGCTATTTGGAAGGCTGCACCGCTCCCATGCGAGACGAAAACCAACTGCACGCAGCGATTGTGGAAATTGTTGCCCACGACCGTGCGGAAGTGAAATATTCAACCGTTCAGAACTGGTATCCGGGAGATAAAAACGGAAAAGGAGGCATTTATAATTTTGTCACCAAACGCGGCATTTGTAAAGGCGAATCTTCAAAAATATCGTGGACGCAAGTAGAGACAGGCTCTGCCATCACGTGGAAATATCCAAGCTGCATTTTGTCGGGCGACAATTCGGTTGGCGAATTTTATTCTGTGGCGGTAACAAACAATTATCAGCAAGCCGATACCGGTACGAAAATGATTCATCTGGGCAAAAACACCAAAAGCAGGATTGTTTCTAAAGGTATTTCCGCAGGCAAAAGTCAGAACAGTTACCGAGGGTTGGTACGGGTTAGCAAAAATGCCGAAAACGCCCGCAACCACTCCCAATGCGACAGCCTGTTGCTGAGCGACACCTCCGGAGCGCACACATTTCCGTACATGGATATTCAGAACGAATCGGCGATTGTCGAGCACGAAGCCACGACCTCCAAAATCAGCGAAGATCAGTTGTTTTATTGCAATCAGCGCGGGATTCCGACCGAAGAAGCCATCGGCTTGATTGTCAACGGATACGCTAAGGAAGTACTGAACAAACTGCCGATGGAATTTGCGGTTGAGGCACAGAAATTGCTACAGGTTAGTTTGGAAGGGAGCGTTGGGTGAGAAATGTAATTTCTTCCTGTAAATATACGTCTTTTTCAAAAAATTATGTAAATTTGTACTGAATTTAAAATAATACAAACAATATAAAGTAAAATATGGCAACTACAGCTGATTTTAAAAACGGTATGTGTCTGGATATCGACGGACAATATTACTATATAGCGGAATTTTTGCATGTGAAACCGGGTAAAGGTCCTGCTTTTGTCAGGACAAAACTGAAAAATGTTACTACCGGTCGCGTGATAGATAAGACATTTAACGCAGGAGTTAAAGTTGATGAAGTTCGTATTGAAAGACGACCCTTTCAGTACCTGTACCAAGATGATATGGGATACAATTTCATGAATAACGAAACATTCGAGCAAGTATCCATTGCAAAAGACAACATCACCGGCGTCGATTTCCTGAAAGAAGGCGATATAGCCGAAGTCGTAATTCATGCCGAATCTGAAACGATTTTGTTTGCCGAATTGCCGGCTCATGTGGTTTTGACGATTACTTATACCGAACCAGGCATTAAAGGCGATACGGCAACCAACGCTACGAAACCGGCAACCGTAGAAACCGGAGCAACCGTCCGCGTTCCCTTATTCATTAATGAAGGCGAAAAAATCAGGGTTGACACGCGCGATGGTTCATACGTAGAAAGAGCGAGGTAAATTTAACCGTATTGCTTCGGGCTATTGCCCTCGCAATGATGGGAAAATATGTAAATTAAAACCTTAACAAACAATGACTGATTTCCCTAAACTTAGTGTGAAGAACTGGTCTCCGGAAGACCGTCCACGCGAAAAATTGCTTGCAAAAGGCGTGAATGCGCTCAGCAATGCAGAATTATTAGCTATTATTCTTCGTTCCGGAACGACAACAGAAACGGTGGTAGAACTGTCGCAGCGAATTCTCCAATCGTTTGGTAATAACCTCAACCGATTGGGAAAAGTTTCTGCCAATCAATTAATGTCTGATTTCAAGGGAGTAGGCGAAGCCAAAGCAATCGGTATTATTGCCGCCCTCGAATTAGGCAAGCGGCGAAAGGCGGAAGATATAAACAACCGGAAGAAAATAGTTACCAGCTTGGATATTTATAATTATTTTTATCCGTTTCTATGCGATTTGCCTCACGAAGAATTTTGGGCGCTTTTTCTAAATCGTTCCAACCGGATTATTGACCGGTTTAAAATAAGTCAGGGAGGAATTTCCGAAACGATTGTTGATGGCAAACTCATTTACAAAGAAGCTGTTGCTCGATTAGCATCTTATGTAGCGCTTTGCCATAATCACCCTTCAGGGAATTATTTGCCAAGTCCTCAGGATAATACGGTTACATTCCGTATTAGGAAAGGCATTGAATTGCTTGATATGACTTTGTTAGACCACGTTATTCTTACAGATGGGAAGTATTACAGTTATGCCGACGAAGGCAAAATCAGCCGGACACAGTAAGAAAAATCGGTTATTCGTAGTCGCCATAAAATTCCTGATAATCCGCTACCGAACGCTGGATAACCTCATAAGCCACTTTAACGTCATAAACATGAGTTAATTCGGTTTTACGCTCATTGGAACCCGGAATATCCTTGTAAGTAGTGAAATAATGCCTTAACCGTTCAATCACCATGAGCGGGACGTCATTGATGCTGTGGTAAGAACCATAAATAGCATCGTTATGAAGGACGGCAATTAGTTTATCGTCGGCTTGCCCGCCGTCCAATAAACGAAATCCGCCGATGGGTCTTGCTTTGACCAATAAATCGCCGTGCGTAATGACTTTCTCCGTTAATACGCAAATATCAACAGGGTCGCCATCTCCGACAATATCTTTTCGGTTGAGATAAAAATTGCTGAGTTCAGCCACTCGCTTCCCGCTATACGTTTGAGGAATAAATCCATAAAGCGCCGGAATGACATTCGAATATTTTTGCGGACGGTCGATAGACAGGTATCCGGTTTCCTTATCAACTTCATACTTTACCGTGTCGGTCGGAACCATTTCAATAAAAACGGTTACAATATCAGGATATAAATTTCCTATGCTTACGCCATGCCAAGGGTGGGATTTGTATTTTCTGAACATAAATTGAAAATTTAAACAAAGATAGGTAAAATTTCGGGTAATTCCAAACGAGGTAAATAAAAATTCTATAAACACGGCAAAAAGCGCATAGCATTCTTTCTACAAGCATGAGATTTGCTATTTATAATTTTTCAGGTAGTTTTATTGTTTTTCTTAAATTTTTCCTAATTTTGCATCAAAATTCTAAAAATTAAGGTAAACATATTTCAATATATTATGTCAAATTCAAAAAATGTAGGCGAAAAGATAAAAAATATTCGCGAAGATAAAAACATTACAAGGGAAGAATTGTCGGAACGGAGTGGTTTGGGTCTCGACCAAATTATTTCAATAGAGGAAAATGCCAATTTGCCGTCTTTGGCGCCTCTCATCAAAATCGCGCGAGTGATGGGCGTTCGTTTGGGAACTTTCCTCGACGATAATGAAGAATTAGGTCCGGTCGTCACACGCAAAGCGGATAAAACCGAAAGCATCAGTTTCTCAAACAATGCCTCCGAATCGCGCAAATACATGGATTATTATTCGCTTTCAAAATCCAAAAGCGGTCGCCATATTGAACCTTTCCTCATTGATATTATTGCTTCAAAAGTAGAATTTACGCTATCGTCGCACGAAGGCGAGGAGTTTATTTATGTGCTTGAAGGAATGGTGGAAATCAATTACGGCAAAGATACTTATATCTTGGAACCGGGCGACAGCATTTATTACGATTCTATTGTAGCGCATCACGTACATGCTTATTCCGACAGCGCCGCTAAAATTTTAGCTGTTGTTTATACTCCGATATAATTATGCAACTATCCAACAGAACATTAGGCGATTGGCTCGAACATTGGGCTACCGTTACTCCCGATAAGGAATACCTCGTTTATTCCGACCGTAATTTACGCTTTACATGGAAACAATTTGACAACCGTGTGAACAATTTGGCAAAAGGCTTGCTGGCTATCGGTATTACCAAAGGCGACCATGTAGGAATTTGGGCTACCAACGTACCCGACTGGCTGACTTTTCTGTTTGCCTGCGCTAAAATCGGCGCCGTAAGCATTACCGTAAATACAAGTTACAAGCAGCATGAGCTGGAATATGTTTGCCAAAATTCCGACATGCACACGCTTTGTATTATCGACGGCACTTGGGATTCCGATTACGTGGAGATGACTCACAAAATGCTCCCCGAATTGAAGACGAGCGAGCGCGGACATTTGCGTAGCGAGCGTTTCCCATACATGAAGAACGTGATTTACATTGGTCAGGAAAAGCATCGCGGCATGTACAATACCGCCGAACTCTTACTTTTGGGGCAGAATATCAACGATGAACGGCTGAACAGTATAAAGAAAACCATCAATTGCCACGATATTGTGAATATGCAATACACATCGGGTACAACAGGTTTTCCGAAAGGCGTCATGCTTTCGCATCACAACATTGCCAACAACGGCTATCTGACGGGCGAACACATGGCGTTTACGGGCGAAGACAAACTTTGCTGCTGCGTGCCGCTGTTTCATTGCTTTGGCGTCGTATTGGCGTCGATGAATGTCTTGACGCATGGCAGCGCTCAGGTGATGGTGGAAAAATTTGATCCGCTGGTAGTGCTTGCCTCCATTCACAAAGAACGATGTACGGCGATATATGGCGTACCCACCATGTTTATTTCCGAACTGAATCACCCCATGTTCGACATGTTTGACCTTACAAGTTTGCGCACGGGAATTATGGCCGGCGCACTTTGTCCGGTGGAGTTGATGAAGCAGGTTAATGAAAAGATGTACACCCAAATCACCAGCGTTTACGGTCTGACCGAAACTTCGCCCGGCATGACGCAAACCCGCATCGACGATTCCTTTGAAGTGCGTTGCAACACGGTAGGGCATGAATATGAATTTACAGAAGTTGCAGTTATCGACCCTGAAACAGGCAACCGGTTGGACGTGGAGCAACAAGGCGAACTTTGTTGCCGGGGTTATAATGTGATGAAAGGTTATTATAATAATCCCGCCGCCACTGCCGAAGTTCTCGACAAAGACGGTTGGCTGCATTCCGGCGATTTGGGCATTAAGGATAAAGACGGAAACTACCGTATAACAGGACGTATCAAAGACATGATTATTCGCGGAGGCGAAAATATTTATCCACGCGAGATAGAAGAGTTTCTTTATCATCTGGAAGGCGTTAAGGATATTCAGGTTGCCGCTGTTCCTTCGGATAAATACGGCGAGGAAGTGGGCGCTTTCATTATACTTCACGAAGACG
>Ga0123357_10006544_pt1 | contig 14244 bp, 7 predicted proteins | sample TergutEmb28metaG_FD_89873 | JGI IMG/M metagenome (GOLD analysis project Ga0123357, IMG submission 89873) | Embiratermes neotenicus P4 segment gut microbial communities from Petit-Saut dam, French Guiana - Emb289 P4 | ecosystem: Host-associated > Arthropoda: Insects > Digestive system > Gut ... | reverse complement strand
GTAGTAGTAGTGGTGGTAGTGGTAGTAGTAGTGGTGGTAGTAGTAGTTGTGGTGGTAGCAGTAGTAGTGGTAGTAGTAGTGGTAGTAGTAGTAGTAGTAGTAGTGGTGGTGGTGGTGGTGGTGTAGTTGTAGTAGTAGTAGTAGTAGTAGTAGTAGTAGTGGTAGTGGTTGTGGTGGTGGTGGTGGTGGGAGTAGTAGTAGTAGTAGTAGTAGTAGTAGTAGTAGTAGTAGTGGTTGTGGTGGTGGTGGTGGTGGTGGTAGTAATGATCATCACAAAGTTGGATATCATACAACCCAATTCAGTACTTTCACACTCTCAATGAGATATCGTTTAATATAAAATCTAATTTGGGTGAGTTCAGGCTTCCGCCGCGAAGCAGCTGAGAACTACCCTCCTCTGCGTTATTACGCAGCGAGTAGTGGTAATTTCTTACCAAATATTTACCAATACTCACTTCGTTGTAACCGAGAAGAGCGCAGTTCTCTAATACGTAATATGTAAATTTTGTTCAGATAAGCCATCATTTTTGGATAATAACTGATTATAATATAAAATGAATATGTCCATATTATTGCAGCGTTTACGAGCGAGTAGCATGTGAATGAAGTCTTATTCGATCTTACGTCAACATCTGAATAAATTTATGTGGTGTAAGGCTATAAATTGGAATGAATGGATGTGAAATAACAGGCAGACAAACATGTTATTGCATTTCGTGACACATAAAGCAATCCTTCAGAATCTCTGGCAAGATACTTATCAATTTCGAAGCATTTCTATTCCATTGATCTTGAATGGTTGTGACTGCTTATTGCGACTGTCCTGGATGCAGCTAATGCTTTCGATTCACTAAGCTTTCAACAAGTACATTGGATTGGGCACGGCTATCAATTCCACTGAGGAACTGTGGGCATCGGCTCCTCAGCTAAGCAAAACGAAGATTAAGAGTGTGAGTCACAAAACCAATTTTGGCCGCTTAAGTGTCCGTATCCATCGGGTATCTCTACCAATATTCTGAATGATTTTTTTCTCATATCCGAAATGACCTATATAAAACACGATTCAATACTAATAACAGCAACGGGACGACCTACTCAATGACCTGTCTAAAGCAGGGTGTATTAAACACATGTACATATCACCGAATTCTCTTTACAAAATTTAGTCAACTGCCAACATTTAACCCTTCTTAGATCCAAGTATTTTCCTAAGAACTTTATTCTTTACACTGGGTCTACAGTGCTTCATTAGAAGCTGCAGAAACACGTCCCGCTGTTGGATGAAATGACGGCGCTCGAGGCTTCCCTCTCTCTAAATACTGTTTTATTTCCCTCTGGCTTATATCGACGAGCCCAAAGAGCCCTGGTATGTCTTGACATAGTAAAAATTATAGTTTACAGAAACTCAACCTTTTCCAGAAATGCGTCGTGATAGTGACTAACATTTCACGGAGCGCACTTGAATCTGAGTCACCGGCTACATAACCGGAGTCGTGTCTGCGCTCTAGATATCTTCGCAGTGTAAGGACTGAAACACCGGGATTTCCGCATTTTCGATTCGCTATTACCTGTACACAGCTTAACCAAAATGTAACGTAACTCTTTTCCCGGGAGTAAAGTTTATCGGAGCTTGATCTTGCCCACCTAGTTCCGAGATATGGAAAGATGCAGATTTTCGTCCACCAAATCTGTATGCCTCATGGTGGCTGGATGGTGCGGTGAGAGCTTCAGAGTTTGTAGAGTATATACTGTATTTTACCTAAAATTATCTTCTTGTTACTTCCCGCCGCTACTCCGCTGCGGATGTGGTCGGCCGGTCGACAGGGCTAAATGAAAACAATAAGCAGGCCGACAGGAAGTGACAAAGATGTTTGTCAGTTATAATAATGGCCCAGTGTACAAAGGATCCTCGACCGAGTTAGCGGTTTTTTGTCTGACATCTCGAACTCTCCAGGCAGACATTTGAATGTTAAATTTCCTACGCGCGGGGGCTATTTGCTTCCAAACTCCTATCATTTGTGATCAATTAACCATCTCAGTCGAAGCTTTGTAGCAAAAATTTGCAGCCTGGCGAGCGATGAAGGTTGTGGTCTATCGTTTGTATTTGACCTTCATTGCAATCTCATAAGTTCTTGTTCTTCAGTTTATGGTAAAAACTTTCAACTCTGTTAGCACTTCAGATAACCACGTTGTCTTATCAGTGGTCTTCCTTGGTCAGTGTCCTTTTCAGGCGCGTTCCCAAAATTGCGAAAAGCGACTATTAGCTTCGAAATGTCTGTTTGTCCGTCCGTCCGTCCACATGGAACAACTCCGCTCCCACTCAACGGATTATCATGAAATTTCATATTTGTTTATTTTTCGAAAATCTTTCGAGAAAATTCAAGTTTCATTCAGATATAACACAAGTGACTGGCACTGTACCTTACATGAAGATCATTATATATATTTTTTATCAAATCTCGCTCAGGTGTCCTTAGAACAAGAAATTTTTCAAAAAAGTTTGTAGAGAAAATCACAATACACATTACATGTTCAATAACTTCTTTCGAAAATCGTGCCGTTTGTGACATAAGGTGGAAAAATACAGGGCAGAGCCGCATACGCTACACATAACAATATGGCTCATATACATTGCATGCTGGATAACTAAGTCTACAAACAAACACTGAGAATATGTGAGAAACTGCTCTTCCGCAGCAACAATAGTTGCAAGAACTCTCCTCAATGTTACGTTATGCGCACATTGCCTGTCTTGTGATTCACACTGTAGAATCGGTTTCTTTATCCTTTCGTCGCCCATTAGTTAATAAACTGTCACAAAAAACCCAGCTCGTTACTATGAAGTACATTTTCACAATCACTAAACCTTCATTCGTTACTATTACTTACGTCTTCCATCAGGTCATAAGTGTCCCCTTACCTACATTCTACGTACGTTGCCAAAATTATCACGTCTACACCTCAGTACTAAATCCTGTCACTGCCCACAGTCTGCCTTCTTGATGGACGGATGTGGCCAGTGGTCACCAACCTATGGGCCGTGGGCCCCCGCGGGAGGGGGGGGAGGGACCGCAAGGACATGTCAAGGAGGCTGCGAGGTTTTTCCAAAGACCCTGGGAATTGAAAGAACCTAGCAGCACGCCCTGCTACACAGCCAGCGCTATGTTCGTGTGTCATTCTGTATTATTTGTGTTTGTATTACTGTTAGTATTAGTCTTGGTATTAGTATTAGTATGAATGAGACGATCCCTGTAGCCGCGCAGTGTAAGGCGTGGGCCTGCGGCCGCCTGCATGCTGGCATTGTGGATTCGAATCCCGCCAGGGGCATGGATGTCTGTCTGTTGTGAGTTTTGTGTGTTGTGAGGTACAGAGAGGTCTCTGCGATGAGCTGATCACTCGTCCAGACGAGAACTACCGTGTGTCGTGTGTCTGAGTGTGATCTCTCAGTCTCCATGACGACGAGGCCCTGGTCCACTAGGGCAGTAGAGTCATGGAAAAATAAATTTCGCATGAATGATTGTTAACTAATTTAAGTTCCTGAGATTATAATATACTATTGTTATTGTGCATTTCTCAAGTAACAGAGTCTGAAGCACACCACTAATATGTGAGGGCTCGCGAATTTTCTCTACTTAAGAAGGGGCCATCGTACTCGAAAGTTTGGGATTCACGGCGCTAGGCAAGTCCAAAATTTGGATTGTCAATTCACAAAGGCGCTAGTGTGAACCCTACCAAATTCTACTTTCTTTAGTGTTATAGAGACATGATTCAGATTTGGAAATTAGAAACTGTTAAGCAGTTGGCTACGGGTGTGTGGTCGAATTCCGATATCGGGAGCATACTTACGGCTCAAGAACTCACACGTGATTCCTATCTAGTCTTGTCATCTGAAATCGCAACATTAATTATCCTACGAATCAATCATCTTCTACACACCTCGCCCAAGAGTAAAACGCTCATTTTTCAACCCTATTTCTTTACAGACGTTGCCAATAATTCACGACTAGGTTTACAGTTCCACAGTGAACAATGAAGGGGAAGGAATGTGGAAGGAAGCGACAGTGGAATGCCATACGCTTTCCATGTAGTTGCCTGAAGGAATTGAGAAGAATCACGAAAAAAACTTCCAGGAAAATTAGTGTCCTAGCCGAGAAACAGACTGGGTACCTGCCAATAAAAGTCCGGAGCAGTACACGGCTTGCTCGGAGATGTTTGTTCAAGCACTGGGAGGTTCAGTCGCCCGTCCAAAACGGTACACTGTACTGAGAACCGAAACCTGTTTTCAGCAGTGTACTGAATTGTGCAACAGGACAGGAGGGCCTCTCCTCTCCACAATGGAATTCATCATCCACCCTCACAGACTCGTTTCCCTTCTCTAGCCAGCTCCCCACGCAACTTTCTCTGTATTGATTACGCACTCGAGGTAGGCCGCGCACGCACGCACAAACAGGGACTGGGGTATTGGTGCCACGTAACGCAATACCTTCCGCCATGGTGCATCCCGAATATACAGTGCAAATCAAATCAATACCAAAAAGACAAATATTCAATTTTAAACATGGCTCGTTTACATTAACCTCCTAGTCAGAATAACACCGGGGTTCATTCCCCGGGAGTAAATCAGCCGGGGCCGACTTTAAGAATAAATGGTGCTATACCTCCACGCCCTCATAAGCCTTCATGTTGTTGACAGGGACAACTATACCTTCTACCTCGTTTATATTACCGAACAGTATTGTAAAACCGGTTTGCCGGAACATGCAACTACTGTGGAAATAAGCTGCATGATGGTCAATGACGTGATTGCCAAGTAACTGTGAGAAGTCCCACCGCGAAAATGAACGCGGAACTGATAATTTCTCTGTTCCTGTAATGTTACTTCCATCTTTATTTTCGTGCAGCTCGGCTATGAATCTTTTAACGACAGATGATATTCGTATTTATCATCGGATTGAAATGTTACCTAAATTTATTGGCGAATTAAGACCGCAGTGAGAGTGATGTTCATTTCTAGAGATAATATCTGTTCTCTTAAAGTTTATCAATCACAGTAGACTGAGATTTTTCCGTGCTTTTTCCTCAGTTGTAAGGCAAATGCCAGGGTATAACTCGCAAAGACGGGGCACGGCCCTCACTCTTCCCAAATTAGTTGTATTATTCTGTGTATTGTTTTTATGTAAATATGTACTGTACTACTGCCACTGGGTGTCAACCCAACTGCAGTTAACAAATATATCTATATTTATCTATAAAACTGTACACTCAGGTATCTGTTGAATGTATTTCGCCAAGTGTGCAGAAAGTAAAGATAATTTAAAATAGAAGTTGTAGATTAGAAGAAAGTTATATTTTACATTATACACCAGTATTTGGATGCTGCACCCACAATATTCAATAAATTTTAAATGTCTTACTAACTTTCATGGCCTTAGACATTCCACTACACTTGAGCAATAAAATAATAAAAAAAGGAAAAATTATTTGTGAGTTTCGATTTCCTGAAGAAGCAAACCTCCAGACTGGCCAGGCAACTTCTTATTCAATGGGTACGGGGGGGGGGCGTTTCTTGGGGGTAAAGCAGACGGGGCGTGAAACTGACCTCTAACATCCATCTAGTGCGGAGGTTACGAATGTGTGTGTGGAGATTTATCTTTACTCCCCATAAATGCCTTCGTGTTCTGCACAAGGACAATTGTACATTTTACCTTTTAAAGTTGTTTCTGTGCTTTTAAACACTACACCATAACGATAAACGCGAAGCTTATAACATTCTTAACCTCTGTGCTTAGCACAGGTCAGCTGTCATCTTCTTGTTCTGACAGCTTTGTCTCCGGAAGTGTTGTGGGTGCAGACCTCACTTGCCAATATTAAATTAACAGTACGCCTGTTGTAGAACTACAGTATCAGTGTAACATGAGAGCGGATGGACATGACTTCCACATTATTCATTACTTGAATGCACAATGTTCCCTTATAGTAAGCTCTAAATTAATAACAAAATAATCGCAATAAAATTATTTTCCAACTCTTAACTCTTTCGGGCGTCTTTAAATAAATGGAAGCCACAGGTATTTTATGCTTCACGTATGACGGCGTAAAAACTGGCACAATATGTGAGCAAATCAAGTAATTATGTTGCTTATTGAAGGCGTTTACTGTGGTCTATTTTCAATTCTGGAGATGAAAGCAGTATGTTCCTCCGACACACTGACAAAATAACCCACTTCCACTCGTTGCAAAACGCAAGAAGAGCCATTTATTAACCCTTCAATAACGCTGGGGTTTCAATTCCAACTACCGCCCAGGACGTAGGGTTCTTTTTTTTAAGTTTGTAGTGCTCTTACATGCTTCCAAGACCTTCGGTCCACCGTGGCCAGCAGTATATGTTGCATTAAAGGTCCATACAATGCACTGAGGTCGGAATTTATATGTTAAAGACGTAAGGGTGTGGTATATAACGATTTGGAGCTGAGTTATTCACGAGAAACTGATAACCCCTACATTTATCGATATCTTTTTCTCTTTCTGAACCTGAGGCCTCGCTGTCCCGTACACAAATCGCCACTACTGGGCGCTCAAGCCAGTTACAACCACTCCACCCACCCTCTGTGTTGCAGCACTTCTGAACTTCCCTAACTGCTACATATCACACTCCTCTCATTCTCCTTGATGCACCATTTATTAACATTTCATAAAACTCTAATACAAATTTCGGAAAACGGGGAGAAAATCGTCATTTGATTGTGGTCACCGCATTACTTGTTCCGCCACTGCAACACTGAAAATTCTCCAGGACAAAAACTGGCAATTTTTCTCGGTTCCTTGGGACGAGTGAGAAAGGAAATCGTTCAGTAGAAGTAACAGACTGTCTTCAAAATACGTTTTTGTTGAAGGGGATGTTAGGGATATAAGTACGAAGGGAAATAAGGTAGGCTGAGGGTGTTCGCCAATAGGGTGCTAGGGAAGTAATATTAGGCCGGAGAAGACTGCATGATTAGAAGCTGCATGTTTTGTATTGCCCATCGAAATTATGCGGGTGATAAAATCAAGAAGGATGAGACAGGCAGGGCATGTGACGCTTATGGGGGAGGAGATAACGCACAGGTTTTGTGTTGGGTAAACCTGAAGCAGACAGCTTAGAAGACTTGAGCAGAGACGGAGGATAATATTAAAATGGATCTTAAAGGAATGATATGGGAGGGCGTGGGCTGGATTCAACTGGCTCGAGATAGGGGCAAGTGGCGGAATATTGTAAATGCGGTAATGAACTTAGGGGTTCCACAAAATGGGGGAATTTTTTGGTTAGCTGGAGAGTATGTTAAGCACGTCTGCTGAATGGGTGGTACAGCACAAGTATCCATTCTCAGAAAATCGAATATTTTTAGGTAGAAAATGTCGAAACGGAGCCCTGCCTTACTCAAACCCATTGTGTGAGGCCCAGGGAAGCAGCTGCATACAACAGCGTTTATTGCTTCTCTGTCCTTGGAATTCCTAAGGTTCATGATTGAGAAACGAATGAGATTAAAATGCGGCACATAGCTATGACGTGGACTCGCCACGCTAGTTGCTCGTCACCATCTCTTAGGCTTGGGCGTTATTCCGAACTACTTGCGTAGAAACCTGACACCGTTACCATTATCGTCACTAACACCAGCACTACAGTCACGAAATGACTGCAGTTTATCTTTCAGTTAACTACTCTAAAACATAGCAAAAGTTCTGTGCGCCCTAATTCCCTTGCGTAAGAATTAAGTCCTATAATAATAATGACGTCTTAAGTGCTGACTAATTAACTGAGAAAGCACACTTAATGGTCATAACACTGAAAACAAACGAGCCTAAAAATGTGGCATGCTGCATCATACTCGCCTTACAGCGTGGCACACAGCGATAATTAATGTGTATTTCAATAAAGGAAGGGAAACCCCTGTATTTTGAAGTCGTTTTCTCTCGACTTTTCTATTTCTTGCTTATGCAGTTTGCACTTAATCACTCGATAAGAGCTAATGGAGATAACGCCGTAAAGAGTCTTGGGCCAAGTGTGTGTCAAGATTCAATAAGCGATTCTAAACGTAAAATTATCCTGAACATAGGCGGAAAAAAATATTTCTTTAGATAAGTACTGATTCAAATTTCTACCACTATTGTGGCATTTGCACAGTGTCGTATATGTCGTATATTTAAGGGGTATAATGTGTAAATTGTTTAGGAAAAACACTTTAGTTTCACCCCATACATATTTCAGTAGTAAATATTATTTTCACAAATGCAGTTTCCAATGTACTCTCGTCTTTTGTCTCAATGTCCATCTACTGCGAAGAAGTAACTGCAACACTGGCAAGTATTTAGGCTTATTGTACACTGACTCGCTCCTAAATCTGACCGAGTAACCGATAATATATTTTGCACTTTCAGACCGATCAAAGTATCGTCATTGTAGTTATCACATTTCTTCGATTTTATCGAAGTAGTGCCCTCCCAGAGGCTTCACTCACTCTGGGGATGTAATCTACTGATATAATGCAGAAAACGTTAACTACCCAACCAGATCTCTTGTTTTAGAAGGACAAAGTTCAAATAACCAAGTCATCTTTTGCAGTCTTTCCTCAACCAGGAGATGATGATGATGGTGGTGATGACAATGACGATGATGATGAACTAAGAATAAGACAATGAAAGTCGGAACCGTCATCTGGCCCATCTCGGCAGGAAAGAAGTAAGAAAGGCCGAGAGGCAGGCAGACAGAAACAAAGAAAGAAATACAAGAAACTGGAAGTGTAAATATAAGACACAGTGACGGTGAAATGAAGAGGGGGGGGATCAGATATCCCATAACGATTTCGTAAGGTAGAAAGGTAAAACTGACCCGGCCTACGTCATGATGACGTACAGCGGCAGCTCCATTCGTTCTTAAACTCAGCACGTACATTGAGGCGAGCAGTCAAATTCAAGTACCGGCCCTTTTACCCCCTGAAAATAACCCCGGAGCCAATTTAACAGAGGGCTCGCTGTGTCACAGAACCAGTCCAGACGTTTTGGAAATGAGAAATATCTTCTGAATCTGCCAAAATTTAAACCCTGGGTCGATGCTGGTGTCTTGGAAAAAGTCATCAGCTGACATCTTAGCAAAATCGCCTTCAGTAGCCAATAGAACTTCACTTTTAAGAGTATAATCATTTTCTTAACTACCAAAACATGTGATATCAGTGTCTGCACCACACAACAATTTTATGTTTTGTTGACCACACAACAATGTTTGGACTTGTAAATTAATTGATCTATACCCCATAAACTAATAATTTTGTATTAGAATAAACTCATTCTTCTAAAAATGTCGCAGAATGTAATCCTTGACATTCCCTTAGAGACCAAAAACGTATATAACAGTTTTCCCCCATGTAATAAAGGTAGGTAAATTAAGCGTTTCAAGGCTGGGGATATCTAAATTGTATATACAAATTTAGTTCCTACCTCGCAGAGAATATACACCGTGTACTTTATAAATATCTATCAGTCAGTTCTGGACAGACACTCACTCTTTATTCTGAGAATCATACGAAACCCGTAAATACACTCTAGGAACAAACTGTAGAGTTACTTAATGCTACGACAGGTGGTATAAAAAGTTACCGCCAGATTAAGTAAGATTCTCCGAAAACTATAAATAACGGATACATAGTTTTGATGATTAAATCGCTCGGAAGTAAACAATGGAATATACATTTAAAGAATACTAAACTGGATCTAAAATAAATGGTTTATGAAGGTGTAAAATGTGTTGAAACTACATAAAATTTTGCTTAATCGTGGGACTAAAGGTTATATTTTAATACTATCTTATCAGACTTATTCCGCTACTTACACACACACACACATGGAGTATATTATTTACACTTAAGTAGCAAGCCAAGAAAGGCACACCAACAAAATATGCTTTATCACGTACTAAAGTTCACATACATGTGTCGGTCGCTTTTGCTACCGTCAGCAGCTTGCATTACAAGAATAATCGTAAAACATAACAACAGACTAAACTGCTTAAGTAAAGCCACTTAATATTACAGTGAATATCTCAACCTCTCGCTTCAGTCATAAATTATTGGATGATATATTTGTAAAAATAGATAAAATTTACGCTATTCTTTTAAAAAAAACCTATAAGATTGGGTGTGTTTTGGTTGTTAGTTGCATATAGTTAATATACACCCTGTAATAAAAATAGCATAACTATATGTATAACTCTATTAGTATATTGTACAAACAAATGTGTATTCAGTAGAACGGTTATCAGTACAGTTACATACTTTTAAACGTTATATGAGTAAATATTTGTGCCAGAGGGGAGATTGCTTAAGGCTAGCGTGTGAAGAGTTGGTAGAAGGAAGGGTGTACAGTGCGTGGGGTATTTGTTGGTTACTGCGTAAGTGCAGATATTTCTTAATGCACGGGTATGGAACATATGGACTGCATCATATTAAGTGAAAATTAGGCGAACATTTTCTTGAGAGTAATGTTGTAGTTTTGTATTAAAATATGTTGCGAAACTTTCCCTACCCTGCTCCAGGGTGGGCATGCAGAATGTCATTCTTTGGCGAAAACGTGGAGTGTAAAAGTGAAAAGAAAGTGAATTTAAGATAGCACTTCAAGTAGAATTCGAAGTAGCGTCACAATGGTTTCCACTGAAATCTGGCTGATACGAACACAGGAAACCATGGCAATTTTTGTGTTTCCCCAAATATAAAAACAACGCCTTTCCCCTGGACAATTTTCCAGTCACAACTTTGTTACGTCTCACTTTTCCATCACTGTCAAAAACTACTACGTGCGTGGTAGTAATTTTTTTTTTAACAAACCACTCGAAAACGTCATCTGTTGGCGGCAGTAACCTGCCTGTGTTTAATATATTTCGAGTTTTATGTACACGTAAGAATCATAATGATATTAGCTCAGTGGAACAACAGAAGTGGAGCGTGTTTAACTGTGCTACTTTGTCGTTGCAGTCAGCGAAGTAACAAGAATGTAAGGAACGTCACTGCAAGGTCAATATCGCATTATTTTCTGCCTGCCATCAGATGCTACAGCCCACCTTCAAACAACAAAAGAAGCCTAGGAGATGGCATGTACTGCGGCTCTTCATACTGGTATTAGTGTCACCAAGACAAGTATACTACGTGAATGAATTATCCATCATATCCTTTACGAGAGAAAAATGTAAAATTTGCTTTTTCTGTTTCAGTTTCATGTTAACTGCCGACAAGAAAGCTGAAATTCGCACAGCTGGATCTCACTCACTCTGTTTTTAACTTAACCGAGGGTGCTAGGCCAAGTTTCACACGTTGGTATCACACACAACAAGTAAAATCATGACACTCAACACATTCCGTAGAATTTCAAAATCTTAATTTAGGTCCACAACGGAGATCTTCGACTACCACTTTAGATAAAATGTGTTCTGCCGGAAGTTCTTCGAATTCTATGACATCTTGACCCTGAACTGAAGCTTCTGATAAAATATTTTGGCTTAATCAGACAAGAAAATTGTGACCGAAAATTCAAAATATCACGACAGTAAGGTAAAAGCGTAAGTGCACCCTTGTATAGGCAATGAGGCTCTGTACAGGCCGTAAGGCCCATAGGGGGAGTAGAGGTATAGCTCTACTCTTTCTTGACTACGGCACTAGAAAGGGGTGAGGGGTCAGCGTCACGCCCCGGTCGCAAGACAGTAAGGTACATCAACAATAGAACAGATGTAACATAGAAGGGTGCAAAAATTGTACAAAAATGTGGGGACCACCTCAAAATTCTGGGCACCAGGTGGGTGACAATAAGCAAATCCCATACTGAGGACCCACAAATATTAAGCTCCAACGTCCAAAATTTAGTAGCCCGGGAGACCTGGCTCCCGGGCTTTGTGCACCCCTCTCATACTTAAATCAAAGAGGCCTAATATCTGGAGTTCTTTACTGACGTAAGTCAAGTTAGCGTGTTTCTCAGTCTTGTCCTAACTCGAAATTAAACCGCACTATCGACCCTATTTCTAAACCTTCCACCAAATACTAGACATACGACAACTCTATAGGTGTGGCATATTTCTAACTCTCGGCAGTATATGCCTTTCCTGGTTTAATTTATTTAAATTAAACTTTCATAACGTCTCTTATTGTTCTCGCCATTAGCACTCTTACAACACTATCAGAGTGCTGACCCCCATATTTTAACACGAAAGTACTTCAACTCTACATCGCTATCACCATGTAACTTTGAGAATGATTGTTCATTGACATATTCGCTCTTCCGCGATATTACGGAGCATACATTAGTAATAAATTACCGACTTTTGGCACCGACAGATTTCCCAATTACTACCAATCTACACAGTGTAACATTCCAGAAGAGCAGAGATCTCATATACACCGCGGCGGAAATCTGAAACCATACTTGCTCAGTAATCGTAAAACGTACAAAAATGAATACAGGTTTATTGACCATCATGTTCTCGTTTCCTCTTCTGACAGAAATGAACTCAAAAAGTCTACACTTCTAAAATATCACTGTCTGGGTATACAGAACGTGGGAGAAATACAGTTTAGTCTCCTTCATGTAGGAATTCGAAAGACCCTTCCGCAACAGGAAGAGGATTTCCCATTAGTCATGTAGCCATGTCGGAATGTACGCAGTGTACCGCGACGTAGTGCTTATTTCACACTTTTTCAAGGAATCGTGCTACTGTGTGGCAATAAATGTGACCGACAACGCGGAATATGACTGCTGATAAAATCAGAATCCTATGTGTTTTCTCTGCTCACTTCCCTGTAATTCATATACGACATAAAACTGATATTGTGAGGTACAGCGCTAAATAATATTCGATTTACTGTTGACTACATTTTTTTCAGCCCATTAGATAAGATCCTCAGATCCGTTCGACTTCCAGTAAGGCCATCCCTTAGACAGACTCCTAATTATTCACTCTTGATCTACTACTGAATTGCCAAATAAATAAAACTCGCATATTCACCTGCGTTTGCACATAAAGAAATTAGCTGTTGCTGGTGAAATGTCGTATAATTTTGCAGTGCTTGTAAGGGAAACTCCATTCACGAAACTAATAAAATTGCGGGCGCATAATGATAATAATGTCCGTGTGGGATGCAACTTTTCCAAGAGCTCTGCTCCGTCGGGTAAACTGACTAGTGTTGGGAACTGTAATTCATCGACACTGTATGGGATTTAGCCCTACTATGCGCAATGTTTTTGGATTGTTAGCTTCCAAATTGACTTACTACGAGTAACGAAATACTTTAAACACGATGAAAAGAAATTTGGATACAAGATCTCCACAGTTCGATTTTTTATAAGAAAGTAAAATAAAAAATTCTTTACATCTCAAGTCCTGAGACCTTTACCTTTCAAGATACGTGTTATCGTCAGTAATGCATAAGACATTTCTCAACAGTATGGCAACAGATGCGTGCAATTTCGAACTGGCACAGTGCACAGAAATACGCGCTTTATTTTCTCGTCTACTACATTCAGACAATAAGGTGTTTCGAAAACTGGACCATAATTTTCATGTAATTCTACGGCAACGGTGAATGCAGGTCGCCCTTGGAGCGTACGGACACCACCCAGTGAAGACAGCCAGAATTGCTGCCGTGGCACGAGAGCTGTGGAAAAAGTCACGCGATGTCACTAAAGGATTGGAAATATTCCTAACATCGGTCCTTGAAGTACTTCACCATAATTAGTCGTATCCATCCACAAGTCACAGGACGCATACCTGTTTCCAGACTATCATCCTCACAGGATTCACTCAGCGCTCTAAAGATGAGCTTGTTTGCACCAATCTGGACATATAAAGTGTGCTCTATGCGAGGGTGTGTTCATAATCCTCAAGAACCACTTCTGGGAAGGTGACTGTCTTTGCGATCCAGTCGAATGTGATTGTCTAGTGCAATTCAGCCTCAAATTTTGAACTGCAATTACCGAAGACACTGTTGTGGATACATGTTTCCTATCACACAGGCTAACTGCTCAACGACGTCGTAATTTTCTGAAAACTATTCAACCAGTGTTGCTAAAATTGTATCAGTGAGGCAGAATTCGTGGTATCAGCACCACTGAGCTCCTGCACGCTACCGGCAAGATTCCGGCAGTCGTCGAACGCGACATTTTCAGGAAGGTGGAGTGGACGTGGGGGGTCAAATGCGTGACCTCCTCAGTCGCCGGACCTAAATCCGATTT
>Ga0123357_10006541_pt1 | contig 14247 bp, 9 predicted proteins | sample TergutEmb28metaG_FD_89873 | JGI IMG/M metagenome (GOLD analysis project Ga0123357, IMG submission 89873) | Embiratermes neotenicus P4 segment gut microbial communities from Petit-Saut dam, French Guiana - Emb289 P4 | ecosystem: Host-associated > Arthropoda: Insects > Digestive system > Gut ... | reverse complement strand
CGTCGGTTATGTTCTCGAGGTCCGCGCCTGTTACGGTTTTATCACCTTCCGCCAGTATTCCTATTTCAGAGGCAATTGTCGACGCGGTTACGGCATGGTCTCCCGTTATCATAACTGTTTTTATCCCGGCTCCTTTTGCAAGAGCCACGGCTTCGATGCTCTCGGGCCTCGGCGGATCTATCATTCCTATAAGCCCTACGAAATGCAAGTCTTTTTCCAATTCGCCGACTGTTAAATCTTTGGGAGGCTCGTCATAATATTTTTCGGCGACGGCTATAACCCTCAAGGCTTGCCCGGCGAACTTATCGTGGATTTTCATTATTTCTTCTTTGGACACGCCTTTTGTAACCGGAATTCTGTCAACCGCGCCTTTGGTTATCGAAAGGTATTTGCCGTTTCCAAGACGATGAACGGTAGTCATCAGTTTTCTTTCGGAATCAAACGGTATTTCGGCGACTCTCGGATATTTTTCCGTCAATTCTTTTTTATTTGTGCCTTTGTCGTGAAGCAGGCTTATTATTGCGGTTTCGGTCGGATCCCCGATGGCGGTTTCCTCTCCGTTTTTTTCCTCTATAACCGCGTTATTGGCGAGGCTTAATATTGTGAGCAGGTGGCGTTCGGCATCGTCAAAATCATCTTCCGCTTTTTTAGGCTCGTGCTCTGCCGCCCAAACTTCTTTTATGGTCATTTTATTTTGCGTAAGAGTGCCGGTTTTGTCGGAACATATAACGGAAGTGTTTCCCAGAGTTTCAACGGCGTTTATTCTGCGCACCACGGCGTGTTTTGCCGCCATGTTTTGAATTCCGTAGACCAAAGTCAAGGTAACTATAATCATCAATGTTTCGGGGACAGCGGCAACCGCCAAAGCGACCGCAAGCATAAGCATGTCCATCGCCGTCTCGCCGCGCATAAGGCCCATGCCAAAAAGCAGCGCCGCCGACAGCAAAGCCGTGACAGTCATTACTTTGCCTATTGCAAAAAGCCTTTTTTGCAAAGGGGTTTTATCTTTTTTTGTGCTGTTCAAAAGGCCGGCGATTTTTCCGACCTCGGTGTCCATCCCGGTGTTAACCACAACAGCGGTAGCCCTGCCGTTTGTTATAAGGCAGCTTGAAAACAACATATTCAGCCTGTCGCCCAAAGGCGCATGTTCATCGACTTTCGCGTCCTCGTCTTTTTCCGCGGGAACGCTTTCTCCGGTTAAAACGGCTTCGTCGATTTTCAGCCCCGCGCTTGTTATTATTCTCGCGTCGGCCGGAATTTTGTCTCCGGCTTCAAGCACAAGAATATCTCCCGGCACAAGCCGGTTTACTTCGATTTTTTCTTTTGTTCCGTTTCTTATTATTACGGTTGTGTCGGCGTTCATTCTTCTTAAAGCTTCGAGCGCCTTTTCCGCTCCGAGCTCCTGCCGCAAACTTAACACGGAATTTATTATGACTATAGCCATGATCACTATGGGCTCGATCCAGCCCTCGTTTGTTTTCACGGCTAAAATAGCGGAAATCACGACGGCTGCTAAAAGGATTATTGTCGTCAAGTCCGACAGGGAGCGCAGTATTTTTATAAAAATGCTTTCTTTTTTCTCTTCTTCAAACTCATTCAGACCTTTTTCCCGCTGTCTCTCTTCCGCTTGCAGGCTTGTAAGCCCTTTTTGAAGATCCGTGTGCAAAAATTTTAAAATGTCTTCCGGTTTTTCCTGCGTCCATTTCATTGTCTTTGCCTCCGTAATTGCAAGCGTATTACATACCGAACTTTGCCGTAATCTTTTCAATCGTGCCGATGTTGCGGCTGGTGAATTTATCTTTCATGTCTTTGCGTCCGAGAATTTTAGAGAAGCCGGAATCCAGCGTTGCGCCCTTAGCGCATTGCCAGTAGAATACCCCGCCTCTTATTTTTGCATCCTCATCCGGAGCGGCGGCAACGCCGCGAAACTCGTTAATAAGGGTATCTTCAAAGCCCGCTTCGCAGATAAAGGCATATACATGGAACTTGGCATTCTTCACGAACGGCGCGGACTTTATCATGGTTTTAATTTCACCCGCGTTTTTAACAAAAAGGCTTATTTGTCCGCCGTAATATTTTGCCATAGCCTGCTCTAAAATTTTCCTCAATTTATTCTGCGAGTGCGCAGAACGGAAGATGATATTTCCCGATGCAAGCGCAGAGATCACATCCGACATTCCGGCCCGGCTAAAAACATCGCAGACATCCGACATCTTCATAGTATGGCCGTTAACGTTTACGCCGCGCAGAAATGCGCAATAGGGTTTCATAAGATCCTATCCTCAAGCGGTTTATTTAGGAAAGACAACTATCAATAACATTTTGAATTGTTCCGCCGCATAAACCGAATGCGGTTTGTTAGCCGGCATAATCAAAACTTCGCCTTTTTTTACAATATGTTCCCTGCCGTCTACGGTAAGTTTGGCGACGCCGTCTATAACATAGACAAACGCATCGCCGTCGGAATCATGTGTTCCGATTTCTTCATTTTTATCAAATCCGAATAAAGTCATGCTGACCTTATCGTTTTGCGCAAGAGTTTTGCTGACGACCTGTCCGGCCAGTATGTCTATCTGGTCGGACAGGTTTAAAATTTCTTCGTGGTTCAAATTTTTTATGTATTTAGGCATTGGCCCCTCCGTTTTTCTAAAACTGCTCTTTATAATACAGGCATTATAGCATAACATAATAAAAAATCCCCGGCGGCGTTCAGCATATCCGGAGATTTTTTATTTTAGTAAATCGTATATTATCCGTGTTTTACATTATTGTTATAGTAACTTCAATACGCCTGTTTTGAGCGCGGCCTTCCGCAGTATCGTTTGTGGCTATAGGTCTTTTTTTGCCGTAGGACTTGATTGTTATCCTGCTGCCGTCCACGCCAAGTTGAATCAGATACCTTCTTCCCGCCTCGGCGCGCCTTAGTCCAAGCGCCATATTATAAGCGTCGGTGCCGATGCCGTCGGTATGGCCCTCAACGACTATACTCTTATAATCGCCGTCCTGCAGTTTCTGCGCAATTTTTTTCAGCTGCGCTATTGTTTGCGGTTTCAACGAAGAAGAATCAAAATCAAACAGCATCGGGCCGGCGATTTCTGCTCCGGCGGCTAAAGCAGCGGCTGTTTCAGTCCCGGTTTCTTCGGTTGCGGCCGGCGCCGGCGAAGCTTCGGCAGCGGCTGGCTCAGGCTTAACTTCATTGTTAGAGGTTTCGGCTGCCGCTATTGGTCTTACGGTTGCTTTTGTTTCTTCCTCGTTCTCTTCGAACATCTTAGTCTGCCCTTTAGCCGGTTTTCCCCAGAAGCAAAGCTTGCCGAATAAAAATCTTATGTCAAGCACGGCGCCTAAACTGTCCTTGTCCAGATTTCTCGCATACAGGTTAAGGCCGGCGGAAAAATGTTCATTGAACAGTCTGGTAAGTCCTACGGAATATTGCAGATAGTTATTAATATAAATCTGAGGCAGCAGCGTGCCGTCCATCGTAGCTTTTGACTTGTCGTTGGTGTTATAAACATAGCTTAATACCGCCTGCGCGTACATCTTTTCGCTTAAAGAAGCAAGGAGCTTCACGGAAGGCTCGACCGCTATCGGAGCAAGGTCATCCGCGCTGACGCGCAACCCGTAGGCGTTTGTGTAATCGCCAAGGCCTACATTGGTATATGACAATGTCAACGCGGGCTGTAATATGAAAATAGAAGAAAGTCTGGCATTGTAGCCGGCTTTCAACGCAATACCCAAGGTGCTCAGATCCAAACTTTCATCGCCTACGCCGTACGTTGTCGCGTCGGCGGTGCCCTTGCTGCCGCTTACTGTAAGTCCGGTGAAGAAATTGCCTTTATACAAAGCCGCTGCCGCGCCCAAGGTAATGCTTTGTTGGTCTATATCTACGGACGTATAATCCTGGCCGCCCTGATTATATCCGCCGAATATCGAAAAGCCGGTATAAAAATCGCTGCCGATAGAATATTTGCGCGTGTCAAAACCCAAGTAGGCGCCCATAAAAGTGTTGTCGACTTTAATTCCGTCTTTAAAATTCACTCTTTCCGTGTAGGCGTAAGGTCTGAGCCATAAACCGTAGGACGAGCATCTTTCCGCGTCGGGATCTCCCGGATTGAACGTACCGAGATAGTCAAACACCATGGAATACGCGTTCAGCTGGTTATAATAGCCGCCCGTTTGCATTGACACCTGCGGTATATAGCTTGAGGGAGAAAAACGGATAGGATTAAACAGCAAGAAACCGTTTGCCGTCGATGTTTCATAAGAAACATTATAAGTATAAATAGCGCCGTTTAAAACATAGTTGTTGCTCAAACCAAGGCTATCCTCGGCCGCTGCGTCGGCTACAGGAACCTCGGTAGTAGCGTTCACATTGCTGAGAAGCTTTATGTCGGATATCATTATCTTGCCTGTGCCGGCCGGCGCTCCGGCAAAATAAGAGCCCGTCGCAGACGCAAGGTCGACGTCTATTTTTGTGTTAACATCGTTGTTTAAAGTAAAGTTGGAAATATTGAGCGGAGTGCCCAAAGCTGTGGTCTCTCCCTGCCTGTCCAGCGTGCCGCCGTTGCCTATGAAGGGAGAGTTGAAAAACCATGTCGGATTGACTATTTTAATCGTGCCGCTGTTCAATGTGATATTGCCGTTGTAACCTAAAGGAGAAGTGGCTGAGCCGTTGCCTCTCATGTCGGCATTTAAAACGACATTGCCGTTTGTTCCGGATATGTTTAAATTAACCGGCAGCGCCGGAGTACTGAGCGAGCTTGAAATGCCGTCGTTAAAAATAATGTCGCCGTTGACGACGTTTAGATTTGCCGTGCTTCCGATGTTTAAGCCGTTTGCGCTTCCGCCATAGTTTCCCGAGTAGTTATTTGTGAAAATTATATTGCCGTTATTGGCGGTAAGATTAAGCGTTGAACCCGCGACACCCTGTATTGCTCCGCCTGACGTTCCGGCGGCATTATTTGAAAAAGTGATGTCCTTGTTGTCAGCTGTAAGGTTAAGCGTTCCCGTGGCGCCGATGCGTATCGCTCCTCCCTGTCCGGTGGCGGTATTGCCGTTAAAAATAATGTCGGAGTTTTCGGCTTGGACAGTCAATATGCCGTCGGACGCTATCGCGCCGCCGTGCGACAACAGTGCAGTCGGCGATAGCGCCTTGTTAGAATCAAAATTAGCGTCCGTAACAGTCAAGTCTCCCGCGTTGTAAATCGCGCCGCCGTAATCGCCGCCGTTTGAGGCTGTGCCGACCGTATTGCCGCTGAAATTCGCGTCGGTAATCGTCATCACTGCTTCATTGTCTATGGCTCCGCCGCGGGAATTTGCGCTCGCGGCGACATTTCCCGTAAATGAAGAAGCGCCGTTAGTGCCTGTAATATCAAGAGTAGCGTCCGGCGCATTATATATCGCTCCGCCTCTGACGGCGCCGGCTTGCCCGAGCCCGTTTGCGCTAAAACTCGAAGAATTTATTATCATAGTTCCGCTGTTGTAAATCGCGCCGCCCATTGAACTTGAGCCGAGCGCGCGGTTTTGGTTAAATGCCGACCCGTCAATAAATGCCGTGGCTCCGGTTACATTATAAATTGCGCCGCCCAAGGAACCGTTGGCATTCGCCGCAGCTCCGGCCGTGTTACTCTGAAAAATCGTAGAGGTAATATTCATTGTCCCCGCGGTCGAGTTGTTATAAATAACGGTGCCGAGTGCGCCGTTGCTGCTTGCGGTAGTATAAGAAAAAGCAGAATTGGAAATGTCCAGCAAAACCGCGCCCGGCTGGTTTCTGATTAAATTGAGGGCGCCGGCATTGGCGAGTGCTACCGCCGCGAAGGAGTTGGTTGATGCCGTAATGTTTTGCAGATACGTCGTGCCGCCGTTTAAAAGAATACGATTACTGGCGTTAAAATTTGAGGTGTTTACAAAATTTATTCCCTTCAAAGTCGCCGTCTGACCGTTATTTACCTGAAAAAAATTGCGAGAAGTCCCTGTTGTGTTGGAAAAGTTGTGGCTGCTGCCGTTTACCGTATATGAAGCGGCCGGATTCGGATTAATAATAGAGGGGGTACCTGAAGGCGATAGATCGGCTCCCAATGTGATGTCCGTATAACCGCCATTCATCACCGCGGCGAAGTTTGCCCAGTTGTAAGTTGTTGTACTCTGCGCGAAGGAACAAGCCGCAAAAGCAAATAAAAATAACAATGACAATTTTACTTTGTTAAATAACATGAATATCTCCTCTTGATGTAATGTGTTTATAATGACCCGATATTTTACAATTTTTTTCTGAAGAATAATAGGAATTCCGGTGATTTTAAGACTTCTTCTTTTGCCCTTACGGCTTCCGCTTCTAAAACGCTCCATCGTTATAATCAGTCGCTTTCATGATATCGTCATATTCATCTTTGGTAATTTTGGTTTTTGAATTTACGTCTTGCGCGTCAGGGTTTTCCGTAAGCGCGGGAACTTCGTCGATTATGTCATCTATGCGTTCCGTAAGATAAGGGAAGAGAGGATTTGACGATATTCTGAAAAACAGGTTCGTATTTATTTCCAAAACGCCGCGCTCTCCCTGGGCATTTGAGATAATGCCCAGATTCAAGCCGAATTCATCTTTTGTTTTGGGGTCCGGCGAAGAGCCGTAGAGAGGATCGCTTTCGGGGAAAGGAAGCGAAATGTGGGAAAGGGAAAAAACATCAGGCGGATATACCAGCCCCTCCAGCTTCTTGGCTGTAAAATTTTTGCCTCCGGGCCGTACGCTCCGCTCCACGGCATCGGAATCTCCCGGACCGGTATTGCCGATTACGGTTATTTTGTAACGCTGCGGAAAATCAGGCAGCATTCTTGACACCATATTGACAAAAACCGGACGAACTAACGGCAGGAACGCCGTATCGCGGTTGATGTCAAAGAGCACCAATTCGCTTCCGTTGTTCGGAAGGTAACTAAAAAGGTCGTTTATAAGTGCCGGCGTGCTGACTGTGTAATCAACGATTGACTGAAAGGCAATTACGGGCGGGAGCTCTTTTATCCGGCCGTCTCTGTGCAGCCTTACGATTTGCCGCTTGGTCTCTCCTATCAGCAAGCGTGCCTGCTTGACTGCATTGATGGGAAACGAGTTAAACTTAAACGGGTTGAATTCCGGAATGATGCTAAGCCATGCGGCTTTTTCAAATCCCGGGAGAGGCGAAGGAAGGGCAAGTATTTCCGCAAGCTTTGAAAGCCGCGTAATCCCTATCATCGGAGAAATCAAAACCAGTCTGTCGGGCCGGACCAAATTATGGTCTTCAATCGCATCCAATGAGTATTTGATCGCAAGCGTGCCTCCCTGCGAAAAACCGACTATATGAAGAGGAGTCCCTTCAGGGCTCATCCTTTTTGCTTCTCTCACAGCCATACGCGTAGCTGCCATCCAGTCCTGCCAGGTAATTGTAGTCAGCGCTCCGGGAACCGTGCCGTGTCCCGGCAGCCTAAGTCCAAGCACAACGAACCCTTTCTTATAATACTCCTGCGCGACATACCGCAGACTGTACGGAGAATCAGTCAGACCGTGCAGTAAAACAACGGCTCCTTTCGGTTTTTCCGGCATCAGCAGATACGACCTGTTCCAGTTTTCTTTGAAGTGAGACGGATAGATCCTGCTGCCTTCAAAATACCTGTTGACCGGATTTTTCTCGCTTTCCGGCATCTTCAGGCTGACTTCCCGGTAAACATCGTCAAATATCTTGTTTTCGCGTTCAATATATTGTTCCCAGGTAGCTTTATCCATTTCCTCAGCCGTCAATTCAGCCGGAATAAAAGTATGCCACGGTTGCAATTTAGGAGCGTTAAGCAGCCGGACCCCGACCCCCGTAACCAGCAGCAAAAACAACACAAGCAAAGTTATCAAAGCGTATTTGGCGAACTTAAAAAACTTTTTGGTCATTTCATTATCCTTTATATGATACAAAAGGCATTCTAAAAGGTATTAAAGTCTGGGTATTCCCTGCCATAACATATCTCTTCCGGAATAGTTCCAATATCGTATATCCTGCTCTATAAATAACCACTTAATAGTTTTTAGTATCATATCCGCGCTAAAGCCGGTATTGAAATTAATACCACCGTATTCATCATCCAAAACATCATTACAGGAATACACTCTTTCCATTACGTTAAATAACTGCCTGTAAGTATCTGAAGATTCTTCTTTTTTAGCTTGTAAATCTTTTATTATATCATCATGTTTTGGAAAGTTTCTTGTTCTATTTCCAGAAGAATTAAAATTATAGTTTTCTACACAAACCAAAAAATCAAATCCGTTATGAAGGTTAGCCGGTCTTCTTAAATAAATGCGATTACCGTCAGATAATGTCTCTACGTAATATGTGAACCTTGATGCCAGGTTATCTTTTCCTGTTCCCGGATTTTCATCAGAAAATTTATTAACCACACGCATTCTGACTTCATTGCGTGTGCCCGCATTACTAAAAATTTCCTCCAATAAATATTCTGGCATATGGTATTACCGGTTCAGGTCTTAAAAACTGTCACTTAAAGGTATTTTTATTAACTGTTAAACAACTCCTTTAATTTTTTATATAAAGTATTTGCTCCGGATGCTCCAAGCCGATACTCTTCATTTTCTATATCAACTTTGTTAACTATTTTTTCTAAAATAAAATTTTCATAAAAATCCGTATTAGTCAGTTTTTCTGTTTCTCCTTTTGCAATGGTATAAAAATCTTTAAATAATTTCATAAAGGCGGCATACCCTGAAGTTTTACATAATATTGAAGCTTTATTTCCCCATTGCTCGGGAAAACATTTTTTTAATACACTAAAGTAAGAATTAAGCATAATATATATTATCCCTTCATCGGAACTTATATATAAATCCCAAAAAATAAAATTTGATTTGTTTATATTTATTGAATTTAATTTGCTTCTGTCATTTTTATAGTCCTTTAAGATATTCCGTATCTCTGCAACATCTTTATTGTCATACATATATTCCAATATTGATTTATTAAAAGAATATTGAGAGATAATGGCATCGTTAGACAGTTCATCTTTTTTACCTAACATCTTTATTTTTCTTTGCCATGGACTATCATGCCTTTTGTTAAAAAGCTGCGCTATGCTGCGAACAATCTTTTCCGGTGTTGTAATATCTGATATCGCCGACAAATCTTGCATAAGAGAGGGATCTAATTTTGTCTGAGTCGTATTTATGATTGAGAATATGTACGCCTGATCGCTTAACGGCACATCCAGAAAAAATGCCACAACCAAATCAAATGATGAGGCTATTGTCGGCATATTCTCAAATGCCATAAGTCTATGCTGTCCGTCTATTATTTTGAAAGCGTCTTTATTCCTTTTGATTTTAAGTGTTTTTTCTGATCGATTATAGTCATACGTATCATAGTTCAAAGTACCTATAATTGTATTCGGAAACGTTGCATCTTTTGTGGATATAAAACGCTCCAGACTTTTAATTTTGTCTTTCTTTATAGGGCGTTGAATCCCGATATAGTCTTCAAGTTCTTTGTTGTAGTAACGTTCTTCTTTAAAAGAGATATCTAATAAATCAGAGGCTCTGACTTTTGCAATCAAAAAAGTACCGATTGGCTGTTCGACTTCTATGATATTCTGAATAATTAATTGCATTTCATCCGTCATGGTTTTTTACCCTCAAAGTTTTTTATTGTGTTTTCTATATTATTTTCTGTCTTGTTCTCACCTTCTGCTTTTTTTTCGGCTAAATCTTCGGCGCGCAGGTTATTGTTAAATGACTTCCCGTATTTAGCGTGTAACATTATAGAAAGAATAAAAGCCGGGACTACAATTAATAATAGAAATATCAAACTATAAATTGAATATTGCTTATTTAAAATAAAAATATTATGTGATACTTGTACGTATATGACCATAATTAGAAGGATTAATATAATGCTGGTAATAAAATCGTTATTAAATTTTTTATTTTTTATTTCGTTGATTGTCGCCATATTTAACGCTGAGATCAGGATCGTGAAATACATTATTTGAGTTATGGCAATCATTAATAAATTATAATAACTGATTCGGGCATCCGCATTATAGAAACAAATGCCTAGAAGTAAAGCTATTGTAGGAAAAATAGCAGGAAGTATCCAATTATATACATGGAATCCATATCCGGCGGATGAGAAACAGTGAAATAAATCTTTAAACCATCGCTTCATTCAATTATTATAATAATTAAGTGATAAAAAATAAACGTTGCTTGCCGATTTCAAGCCCGCGTAGCGGAATTTCTGCATTTGAAAATTTATTAATCAAGTTTTCTATAAATATAAAACAGTTCTGCAGCTTCTGTACCCATAATAATCTTTAATATCCTTAATTTATTATAATTATTTTATGCCAAGATATTTTTATTGCGAAAAAACAGTCGAAGCTATTATTAAAAAATATCCCCGATATTTTTTAGATGAAGAATTATTATTGCTGGAGCAACAGCCAAGGATATATGATTATAAGCCTGATTTAATATTTAAAGATGTCTGTGGAAATATTGTTATTGTCGAAATTCAAACAGGAGAATTGGACAAAGCTCATATTTACAGGACTTTGGAATATAGAGATTTGTATTTAAATAAATATTTAAAACCGAATATCAGAATATTGCTTTTTTGTGAAACTATTAAAGCAAAACATAAAATAATACTGAAAACACATAATATTGAATATAAGATGTTGGTAAAAAAAGATTTTATTAAGAAAGTTAAAGAGATAGAACCAAAATCATCTTTTATTATTTCCGAGTATTGTAAAAAACTGACCGCTTGGGACATATTAAGAATGATAGAAGCAGTAAACAAAAATAATAAAATTAATATAGACGCATATGTTTTTTATAAACAACAAGGAGAGTATATTTCAAATTTTAATTTAAGAGATATATTTTGGCATAAGAAAACTTACTATAAGTATTATCATGAGTTTGGAAGTAATTGGAGTTTCAAACTCCCGTTGGAGATTATTGTTTCAAAAAATATTTTTGATTCTGTTTCTACCGGAAGACTGAGCAGGATAGGTGTTGTTCTTGAATTTTTAACAAAGTGCGGTCTGTATCCCAGAATAGACAATCAAACTATGACTTTGGGCCCGCGTGCGTCATATTCTGATTATGAGTATGAATCTTACCTTGACGGCAGAAGAAAAATACTGAATACTTTTTTTAATGTTTTTTATAATACCGCAAAAGCAAAAACATGGGAAGAAATTATAAAGATATTAAAAACAGATACGGAATATTTACAAAATATCAGATTTTTCTCCGGGAAATATCCTGATTATAAAGAAGAGAAAATATTCGGAGAATGTATAATAGAAAAGTATTTAAGGAATACTAAAGCCGAATATCATAATGAAGAAGCAAAAAACAAAGATGACAGGATTTTTTACGATATAACTTTTAAAAACTTTGATGCCGAGTTTGCTCAAGAGATTCTACGCCTAATAAATCATATAAACCATTCGCATGTTCTTGAAGACAATAAAATCGATATCTCAAAAAAATGTCATCAATGTCTTATACCTCCGAAAGATTTCAGTAACATACCAAGAAGCGTATTGAGACTAACATCAAAATATTTTGTAAATTATCAAAAGACATCGCAGATAGAATCTTAATCAGATTGGTGGATCGTGGGCAAGGAGGCAGTTCACTAATGGATTGACCACAATAACTACTGCAAAGCATTTGGACTTTTTGCGACGGCAGAGTTTAGAGAAAACATAAATGAGTGGCATAATGACGCAAAAACTTCAAATATAAAAAAATGGTGTCATGGAGACATATCGGTTGGCAGATTTTTACATGACATGGCGTCGCATATTGATCTCAATAAATTTGATACAATACATCGACTAATTTAAATAAAAGAGGTTAATATAAAATGAAAGATATTTTTATAAGTCATGCTGACAAGGACAAAAAGGTTATTTCGTTATTTATAGACCTGATTCTATCAAACGGATTAAATATTGATACCGGTAGTAAAGTATTTTGTACGTCTGCAGACGGCACAAAAATAAAATCAGGAGAAGACTGGAGAAATGAAATAAAAGATAATATATTATCGGCAAAGATTTCGTTCCTTGTGATTTCACCTAATTATAAAGAAAGCGAAATATGCATGAATGAAATGGGAGCTATATGGATTTCTGAAGCGCGTGTTATTCCGCTGATAATAGAACCTATTAACTACAAAACTGTCGGTGTTCTTCATGAGCCGACCCAAATTGAAAAGTTATTAGACGGAAAAAGCTTAGACAGAATAAAGGATGTATTGCAAGAAATGTTTAAAATCCCGGCAAAACAAATTAAAAGTGACAATTGGTCTGCAAAAAAAGAAGAATTCATTGCCAGAACACGAAAACATTTGGAAAATAATCCGTTTAACATTCCGATGGACAGGAATAACTTTGAAAGCTGCATGGAGGAAAATAAAAAATTAAAGAACAACATCGTAACCATATCAGAAGAAAATTCTAAGTTATCGGAAATTATAAAAGAATTGGAAAAAGCAAAGGATTCGAAAGAAGTAAGCAAAATAAAAACAAAACATAGTCCTAAAAACGAGTATGACGACTTTGAGCAGCTTGCATATAAAATCAGAAAATGTTTTGAAGATTTGCCAAGTATCATCGTAGCTATAATATTTAAAGATTTTTCAGGGAAAGATAATATTGAAATAAACGGTAATTCATACAGAAATGCTATTTCTAATGCTATTGCAAATGACTACATATTCGACGATGACGATTATACTCCAAACTGGAGTGAAGCGCCTTTAATGATCGACATACGTGATTGTTTGAATGAAATTAGCAATATTGTTAAACAAAATCAAAAGAACAGCAATTTTGTCGATAAATTTGAAGAGAATTACCCTAACGTGCCGCTTAAAATAGACAATAAAATATTTTGGGAAAAAGTATTTAGCTGTAGTATGTATTTCGAGTGAAAATATGTCATGGTGTCGTAGTAGCCGGCAGAAAAAGATTGAAGAACTATTATTATGTCAGTTGCTTTATACTCCAAAAAGGCCTGTCTGCTATAAATTTATCTTTACAAACTTCCTATCTTCTTTTTTATTTGCTCGGACACGTTTAAACCGTCTTTGGACTTCTCGGCTATCATAAACAGGCCGCGGCCGGAGGATTGTTTTTCCCACAACTCGCCAATCAAGCGTTTTTCTTTCGTGTCCTGCATCTGGGCAGTAAGCGCGCCTTTGTATTCAACGACTAAAATACACCCGCCTTCCAATTCTGCCACAAAGTCGGGATAGAATTTGTCCGTACTGGTCGGCAGCCAAAACGAGTTTCTGTGCCGCGCCGCATTGCGAAGCCAGTATTTAACTTGCGGAAGCGCGTCTATTGCTTTAGCGCAGGAAAACTCTTCGCCGTTTTCGCCTCCGTCAAGTATAGGAACTTTTTGCGAACCGAGATAATGTTTTTGAAACTTATAGCGGCCGTTATACATCAGCTCTCCGTCGTACATGGATTCCGAGAATTCAAACCCGTTGTCGAAGTCCAGCATGACGCGCCCGCCGCGTTCAAACAACGCCGCCTGAAACGCTTGCTCGCGCGCCTTACTTCGCGCAGCTTTTATTTTTCCTTCAATCTTGTTTGCCAACGCATACTTTGCAATCATAATTGCGGAAAGTTTTAATCCGCGCGTATCCGTCAGATATTCGACGGCTTGGCGCAACCATTCAACCATTATCGGTTGGGGGATGTCGTCTTGCCGCAATGTCCGGTCTAACCAGGACACAAGATTTGTCGTCGTCCAATTTTCGACGTCAATCTGAGGCATAGTAAGTTGTTCGCCGGATAGCGAAAAAGATAATTTGTTTCCGTCAAGTTCGATAACAAAACCGGCGCCTTGCGGTTCTATGTTAAATTCGTGTGGTTCCATTTTTGGACTGACGAGTTTGGCAATATCCCAGTCGAACTCCTCAAAGATAATATCAGGCTCGGCCAGCACAAACTCGCCCTGCAAGGTTACAAATAATTTAGGAACAGAGAATTTTAGGCCGTTCTTGGCCGGCGAAGGAGCTTCATTTATCCGGCGGAAATCGGCAAACTTATTTTTAACTTCAAATGCTTTATCCGGCGGAAGATGCCTGCAAATTATATCCACGTCGGTTTCCGTAGTTTCCGGCGTGAATGTCAATATATTTTTTTCAATTTTAAGAGTCGCGGGAACGGCGGATTCAGGGAGTTCTTTTT
>Ga0123357_10006539_pt1 | contig 14249 bp, 11 predicted proteins | sample TergutEmb28metaG_FD_89873 | JGI IMG/M metagenome (GOLD analysis project Ga0123357, IMG submission 89873) | Embiratermes neotenicus P4 segment gut microbial communities from Petit-Saut dam, French Guiana - Emb289 P4 | ecosystem: Host-associated > Arthropoda: Insects > Digestive system > Gut ... | reverse complement strand
TAAAATTGTTAAACAGTTAAAATAAATTAAAATTATAATAGTTGCTCCAACATGTTTCGGTTTACATAAACCATCATCAGGGAGCTCTCAGCCTGTGATTCGCTAAAGTTACAATGTTGATTTCAGTTACATAACGTTGTTTGAAGTTAATGGTATTGTGGCTGCATCGCAGCCACAATACCATTAACTTCAAATAACGTTATGTAACTGAAGTCAACATTGTAACTTTAGCGAATCACAGGCTGAGAGCTCCCTGATGATGGTTTATGTAAACCGAAACATGTTGGAGCAACTATTATAATTTTAATTTATTTTAACTGTTTAACAATTTTATAATTATTTGCGTGCGTTAGTTGGACAAATAAAGGACTTAAGACATTATCATGTTTCCAGGGCTGATGCAAAATTTTGGCTACCACAATGTTAAAGATCAATGTGAGGTGACAGCATGGCTGAAACAGAACAACCTGTACCACAATATGACAAATGCCTCAACTGTGGTGAGAATTATAAAATGGTATTGATACAGCAGTACAATTAAATCTGAAGTGCTCTTATTCAAGCCGAAAATAAAGAACCGAAAATATATGCACAGTAAACTTACTTTATGACCGATCCTTGTACCAACAACCACACTGAAACCTCATAATGTACTAACAAATCAATCAGTGTTATTATGGTAGCAATAAGTAGATACCAAAAATGGTACAGTAGCTGAGAATTCTCTGTGATATGCTTACACAGAACATAATAATCTGAAATAGGGTATAATCAAAATGTATGGTAGATAGCTAAGAAACACACCATGGAAATATCAACCAAGACATAGCATAAATGCATGACCCAAAAGGAGGCAGAACAGGCCAACTAGGCTCAAACCATGAAGTTGCTGTTGTTGCTGCTATTGATGATAATGATGATGGTGGTGGTGAAGGTAATAATGATAATTTATTTTCTACTCATATTATATCTTCATGGTTTTCTTCTGTTTTTAATAATACACAAAAATCACTAACAAAAAACAAACATGAATGAAAATCCACTAACACTTTCATAAGGTTAATCCTGCTGGAGCCTTCACGTAACTTATTAGGAGATTTTCCTTTATCATCTTTGCCTTTGTCAGCTGTGAAGAAGCTGGATGCTGACAGCTGTGTCTGTAGTCCTGTTATCAGTACCCATACTCCAATCAGTAAATGGTTTTGTAATATCTGCAAGTCCAAAACAAAGACAAATTTCATCCCACATAATCTGGTAAATTAGGAAGTTCCTGCTGGCATCAAAATAACAGAAACTCTACCAATATGTTCACGGGTCTATTATCGAACTGTACGACTGTCATATCATTGATACATATTCTGTATTCAAAATGTCTCAATCTGACGAGCACGAAATGTAATATGGAACTTATAAGCACACCATCATTCAGTGGATAATATCTTTCTGTACGCCTTCAAACCAATAAACAAACATGATGTTAAAGAAAATGTGTGATGCTAATGCAATTCATGGAAGAATTTCAGAATATGCAATACAGTATAACATACACAGTGCTTTAGCTAATGAATGTAAAAGGAGGAAAAGTGTAACACTTGATTCAATGCAGACAGTATGGAGAGAGATGGAATGGAAGTGAAGTTGCGACAGAAACAAAGCACAATATGTCAAATTCATAGCAAGTTTTCTTACTAATTTTGGTATTATCACCACATACAATAAAATTAAAGTCACTGGATATCCTTACATGTCCCCCAGCCCTGGTAGATGTCTTGATAACTCCTGACACCAATGAGAAAATCTCCAAAGCTTTTTCCACAACAGTAACAGCATGACTGTCTGCACCTCCTTCATCTTCGCCGCCTTTCGCTGCAGCAGCACCTGCAAATAATAAGACAGTGACTTTAGTCCAAATATATCTTTTAAATGTTATTCAAAAAAGCTTAAACAAAGCAATGGAAATCTGTTCAACAAGAATGAAGAATGTGTTACACAGAGGCTAACAACACATACACCTCAAGAAGAGCAGAGATAGCCATTATTTATATATCTGCATGACTGTACTGCAACTGCAGCAAGAAATCCCCATAAAACCTTCCCTGAATGTTACAATTCCCACTCCATCTTACTTCTCTATATTTCCTCCACTCATCTAGCCATTCCACTCACATAAATATCACCTGTAATAACATCATAACCTTTGTTTACTACAAGTGTTCTGCACTGGCTGACACGGGCCAGGCGGACCTGGTGGAATCTGAAACTGTAGCCACCAAGTGGAAAATGTCAAACATCTGTCTTTCTGTAACTTTAGTAGAGTGAGGAATTGAGAATTTGCTTTGGTATCAAACTTGTTAGAAATCGTCAATACAAACTGTGTTCAGTGTCACAAGAACAGAAATTAGAAACTCTTGACTTACCAGAGACAGTTCCTGTGCATTTGGGTGAAACAGCAGATGAGATGCCAAGCAAACTACTGGCTGTTGCATTTGAAACAGCACAGTACAGACATGACATAGTGAGGACACACAACTTCTCTAGCTTCTCTGGAGTCAGTGGTTCTAATACTGGAAGTGATAGGGCACTCCATGTTAAAGTTATGTCATTCACCAGAGCCTGCAAGCTGCAAATACACACATCTTAATTAGTCAGCAACACAAACATTAGTACATGCGACACAGTACTTACAAATACTAATCGTACTTACATGCAAAGGCACAAAAATAAAAAATCATAACGTTAGTGATAAATGGGTAAAATAAAGTTAAACTCCACTAAGCTGAACATGAGACACATGCAAAATGTTCAACAATATGACAATACTTTCATCCAACATCACATCACCAGAAAACCCAAATCATCTTCTTCAATGGTATACAGTCCTTATACCTGAACAAGTACCTTCTTCAGAACAACAGCCCATACTGATCTGTCTTCTGATTTCTTCCTCTACCTCTTAACACCCACTGAATTCAATTCATTCTCAATATAGTATAACCACCTTAATTTTGTTCTTCCTGCTATCCATCTGGTTTCCCCAGAAATATGTTCTTCACAGTCCCATAATCAGATATTCTTACCAGAAGACCAGCCCATTCTAGTCTTCTTACTTTGTTGTTACAATATTTGGTCTTCTATACAAAACCTGCAAATCATCATTAGTTCAGATTCTCCAGCCATTCTGATCCTTTCTTGGGCCATATCTTTCTCTGAGTATTTTCTGCTCCCATGTTCTAAGGGCTGATTTCATTCACTCTGTTATTGCACAAGAACCCCCAGTTACGAAGCACAAACTAACAACTGCACAGCAACACTGTGATTTTTGCTTTCTTGGTTAAAGAACCTATATTTTTGGTTCACTGAAATGTCTCAATGGAATGCATACTGCTCTCAACCTAAATTTCCTCACAATGACTCTCGACTGTATGCCAACAGAAAACATCCTGTATCTTTAATCTACTGGCTCACATACAATGTGTATATTCCATAAACTAAAACACTAATTTATGCACTTCAAAGCATAAAAAAAACATAAGAAACACATGCTTCTGTTCAGGTTCACATTAAATGACACACATACTTTCATCACAGGTAAGGATCAAAGATACCACTGTTACACCTTCCAGTATCAGAAGACGTGTAACAGAAATTACAGAAAGGTTTTGCACGTCCACATTTATCCCAGGTGTGAACCTTAAAGGAAATGTTTGCATGATGTTTACTTATATATTCAAACCACCATATGTAAGATGTTACATGCAGTTCAGTAGCAAGAAAGTTACATAACACAACCGGTAACTACATTATCTACAACTAAAATTCTCCACATTATATATAGTAAGCATGAACTAAGTCATGTAAAAATGTAACATCAATCTATACAATTAAAACTGGTGTATCATAGCTAGACAAACTGCATGTCAATGTGGCTGTCAGCTGTTGGTGAATAAAACACCTATGAAATCCACCTCATGCAGGTTAGATCCTGAGATTTAAATTCTCCCATGCACACAGGTAAATTAACCTTGTAATACTGCAATGCTTCTGTTCCCCTTTCCTGCTAATGTGAGTCCTGACAGCAGACTTCACACACACAAACTGAAGATGGAAGGTACCAGTACATTTAATCACAATAAAAACACTATTTAACATTTCTGAATTCCTGAAATTTTGGAAATGTGATAGCAAGACAATATGCCTGGGATCAAGAATATTAAACACATTCAGATTCATGCAAACAAAAACAGGTAACTGTAACATCAGAAACTGTCAACATTATCCTCCACAAATCACAAACTAAAGTTCAGAATTCTACTATACATCAGACAGGGCCATGTTATTACCTCTCTCTCAGACTTAAATATCACACAAGTTACCTGTGTCTAATCAATGTAGCCTCAGAATGGGATGATGGAAGACTGAAGCCTTTCTTGGCAACAGCATCACGATACTTATGAATGTAACGAGTTAAGTGTGGTAGATTTAAGCACATATCAATCAAGATATGACCAGCACGCAGTGCTTGAAGACTTGCAACATTCTTCTGGATGAACAGATTCTGCAGAAGAAAGCAAAATGTGAAGACAATTTAAGACACATTCTTTATTATAGAGCAAATTAACTTTTCAAGATTGTCTGAAGCTGAAGTTGCCTTTGTATCACCAGTTGACATCCATATTACACAGAAAATTGAAATAAATTTACTTTTTATCCCAGTAAATCCCAATTCTGTGAAATATACAGACACAAATGTAATTCAGACACAATGACATACAATTGTTATAGAAATAAATGATACTTTAACCAAAAAACTCTGTCACTTTGATCATGGCAAAGAGGAGACCACACTGCACTCATATCACTCCTCCAGCTTGGCCATATCCTGCTAGCCTCAGCCTAACCTTGCAATGAAGTCAGTTAAATTCCACTACCTAAACCAAGTTTCAAGTTCTGAACAGAAACGTGAAAATGCATTGTAGGGCAAGTTTGAGAAGTAATGTAATTTCAGGATGAAATTACATCCACTGTTACACATATTAATAAACGAAACCGGAAAGAAGTCGGGAACCTATACCCCTGTTCTGACCAGGTATTAAGATGGTAACAATTTACTCTGTCACAAAGGAGCGGGTAAACATATGAAACACGCATAATTATCTGCCCCCAATATGTTACGTTTAAACCACAAACTTCAACAAAAGAGACATACCTTGACATCTTGTGCTTGATCTACACCTGTATTCAGATTGTTGGATTCTACCACTTTATTTCCTGGTAGCTCAGAACCTTCTGGCATCTGTGGCCTTGGTGCAACAAAATCATGCAGTGGTGTTGTTAATTGTTCTAGTATAGATGCTGACAAATCTGATCGAGAACGTTTTGGTTCCTTCACAGGCACTTCCTTCTCACCTAGAACAAATGACCATTAAACTATGCAGGAACACAAGCATGCAGATGTCACAAAAATATCATGTAAGTAGACGTTAAATGTATATAAGACTTTTACCACTGCTACAGCTTTGTAAATAAATTCGTGTCTATAAACGTCCCTGATATTTTTCTTTTTACCACTTCTTACCACCTCCACGTGGCTTTCACACGGTCTCTCTTGCTATTCCTTCCCGAAACAGAAATTATTTCACATATTATATTACTTACATCTGTTCATTTATCAACCTGCACCTATACCACTGTAAGCTCTTTTCCTCACCCTACTAATTCAGAGCACTGGTCATCAAACCACAAACCATTCCACAAAATTCAGCTCACACATTTCCACTTTTCCATAGGCAATTTCCCTGACATTATTAATTTCAATCACATTCCATTTCTTTTTGTCTTTCCTTCTATACTACAGCAGAAACCTATTCATGATTTTAGCTTCACAGTACTCTTCCTTAATTGTGCCATGTCAATGTGCCTAATCAGAAGTTTATATAAGAAACATGCTAGACTTCTGTCATCACAACCAAAACATTTTTTTGTAAACATATTTGCTTACTGCATGCTTCAACTACATACAGTCCCCTCTGGATAAGAATTTTCCACAAGATGTAAACTGTACAAATATATACAATGCCAATTTTACTTGAGATCTCAAATTTAAATATGTACTATAGGGACTATGTGCAGTACCCCTTCAGTCACGGCCTTGGTGAACAGTACACACTTTCAATCCTTCACCAACTGTCAGCCTTGGTGCACCATACATTCGTAAATGCATTCAAGTATATTAAAAATTTAAAATCCCTCCATCATGAGCAATAGCTGGAATTTCAACCCCCACATTACTGAAGGGCTAAAAGATTGGTTAAAATGATAAGATAAAAAATCAAGTTTCAAATTGGGAGAATATTATAGAAACAGTAAAATATATGAGAAACTCTTTGTTGGCCCTATAGTTTGTTTCAAAAACTTAAAGCAACAAAATCTACCTAAGAGAACAAACCCACTGTCTTAACATATTTTTTATCACAAAAGAGGTGAACTGGATATCTTAAGTAAAAAGTGGCACTGTTAGGTCTTCGTACACTTTACAGCTGTTGGGAAACTCCAAACATGTGGTAAATATATATATTTACAATAAATGTTACAGCTGTGCCAAAGAAACTCTACCATCTCTATCACAGAACTGCTGATATTTCATGTTTTCCCTTCTCACAAAAAATTACAGTTTTAAAATGCAACACAAAACATTATCAATAAAATGCAAAACTGGTAATTACTTGATGTGTGGTATATGTTGCATCATAAGCCCACATTAATGATAAAAAACACATGAAATTTTAATAAAAAAAATACATACACCTATATTCCCTTCTGGGATATGACACAGCACCAATGGGTAGTTTGGTCCTGACATTTTGAGACAATGCAGTAGCCCTATCTTCAACTTGTAGGCCATTTTAACCCCTGCAGATGAGGGCATTACACAGTCTCAAAATGCCCAGATCCATTTACCCAGTGATGCAGTCATATCCAAGAAGAATGGAACCCTCACCAAGCTTACAACTCACACAGAAATACACATTTGATGTTCAGGTGACCATGCATCATGATAAATTCTTATAATAAAAGCATAATGCATTCACTTCTTAAATTAATTTTTGGAATAAAACTCTACATGTTTCCGACAGTTTGTCTGTCCATCATCAAGAGTTTTTCACTGTACACACAGCAATGGTATGTGTTGTATAGGTTTGCTGACAGCTTGCAAGCAGTATCACGAGGGAGCTGCAGTTCCATCCTGATCCTGCTCGCAAGCTGTCAGCAAACCTGCACAACACAAACACATACCATTGCTGTGTGTACAGTGAAAAACTCCTGATGATGGACAGAGGAACTCTCCGAAACATGTAGAGTTTATTCCAAATATAAATTTGAGAAATGAATACATCTATATGGTTTTATTACAGGGATAAATACACATATTTATATAAATGCCAGTGAGTTATAAAATGTGGTGTACCTGGAGTGCTAATTTTAATATGAGCAGGCAACTTTGCAGTTTTCATGGTGGCAGTAAGAGAGATCTGATCAGCCCGCTGAAGCATTCCTTCTGCACTACAAAGAGCACGTATTGGAAGAAGCAACTGTTTTGGACACAGCATAGCTCCTGTTGTTGCCACTGTTTCTCCAGTGCTCTGGGCTTGCAGGTGAGACAAGAGGTACTGTAGAAGAATGCGGCATGCTTGACAGACAACTCCAATTTGACTCTTACATACTGGAAGAAAAACACAAACACACAATTTATATCATATATCAGGATTAAAATATATGGCAATAAAGTCCTTCAATTTGCTCAGTTCTCTCTGTTTCTGTCTCTGATTTGGTTGCTAACTAACAATAACAAACTCTCTTACTGATCTATGTCCACTGCTGTCTCAATGCTTGGTAAATCTACAATGCATATGGTAATCATCATGTGGCACATCTGTCCACTTCCAGTACTGTACCCTATCATCAACAGCAGCATATATCGATAACATTATCATAAACATTAGCAACTATATTTCACCACAATTTATTCTACGAAACCCCTGGCCGGTGATTAACTAAAACCTCTAAAATACTCACATGTACCAGCACTTGTGCTAATGTAATCTGCAGCCAAAGGTGCAAATGCAGTGTAGAACGTTTCATATTTATCTTCATGATTCAAAAGCTCACTTTCACTGTCAAAGAACATAAAAGAAACTGATCAGTTAAGATATCACAACCACTGCAATGTAAACTTACATTCAAACTATGATCTATACGACCAAACAGAAATACTGACAGGTATTTGTATGCTAATATTTAAAGTAAAATGACGTATTCAATCTCAGTACACAATAATAAATACCAACTGTACTAATAAGACGTACCCTTTTTTAAGTACAAACAATAAACATATTATTCTCAGTGAGAAAACTCTCTGCCTTCCCACATACAGACCATAGCCTAGTCACTAAACTGACCACACATATACCTTGAGGAAATGAAGACCTCCACTACAATCATTAGTGAAACTGGCCTCAAAGTGGGAAATAGAACCAAAACCTCTCAAACATGAAACAGAGGCAAGAAACATTAGACTGAGGCATTTACTATGAGAGTTTGACATTCAGGTGACCATGCATCGTGATAAATTCTTATAATAAAACCAACTAGATGCAATAATTTCTCAAATTTATTTTTGGAATAAAACTTTACATGTTTTGGACAGTTCCTCTGTCCATCGTCAGGAGTTTTTCGCTGTACACACAGCAATGGTATATGTCATACAGATTTGCTGACAGCTAGCAAGCAGGGTCAGGACCGAATGAGTTTCGTCCTGATCCTGCTCACTAGCTGTCAGCAAACCTGTATGACATATACCATTGCTGTGTGTACAGCGAAAAACTCCTGACGATGGACAGAGGAACTGTCCAAAACATGTAGAGTTTTATTCCAAAAATAAATTTGAGAAATTATTGCATCTAGTTGGTTTTATTATAAGAATTTACTATAAGAGGTTCACTAAGGCAGACAATTCAATCTACTTTCTTCAGCAGCAGCAGCAGCATGAATTCTGTGTAACATTTGAATGGACGGCTTTTCAACTGGTTTTCAAGCTCACTGGGTAGTCAAGCACAAAACAGCTTCACTTTAGTAAGAACACTATAAGACATATGATTCGTCTCTGCCATTTCCTTCCTTAATGTCAAAACCATTCTCACAAAGTCTGACAAAAAATCATAATGACACAACATGTGAACCAGAGCTTCAGACCTACTAACTGATTAAAATAGTATAAGGCTAAAAAGCTCAGTTCTGATGAAGGTAACTTAGTTAAAGTTAGTTAAAACCCAACAATTTACTTGGATTGGCAGTATTTAGAACAGTTTGCCTGAGTGTCTCAAACTATGTTTTATTTTAACAAAATACTGCTCTCATGTCATTATATGGGCAGCCTCATCATTCAGTGCATAGATACTATCCACATGTGCACACTAATTAGTCATGAATATGTCACATATCATATTCATATACCCAAATATCTTGAATTCAAGTGACATGTAACATTCTTTTCTTCTGTGACGTCAAAACATTCAGTGATCCCCCTGCAAATTTCACACAGAAACCTGAGTTTTGTGATATATAATTTTTGAGCAAAAAATGTATGAACAAATATATGGGGGGGGGAACAAAAAAAAACATGAAAACAATGAAATAAAAATAAAACTAGATACCATACTGACACAACCGATAAAATATAATAAAGGAGCCCAACAAGGCTGCTCCCTTTTACTGACTTTAACATACATATAAATCATATTATTACAGAATGGAAAAAGGAAGAGATGAAAGGAATCAAAATGTCAGGAAATAAAGACATTGCAGCACTTTTGTTCATGGAAATCCAAGTTATAGTGGCAGATTCAGAAGGTGCACTACTAACATCTACACATAGACTGGAGACAGTTACCTCCAAATATGGCCTAAAAATTTCAACAAGTAAAATGAAATAATGACTTTTAGGATGTAAAGCATCTTACAAATGAAGTACCCAATGAAGTTACAGATCCAAATAGGGAATGGTCTATGGTAGTATACAAGTCTTCTCATAGATTTATGAAACCTGCAAAAACAATTCTTCCCCATACAGTTCAACCTATATTAACTTCAAACAGGTATTCTGAGTTAGCTAATCTACAAGGCTTTTCTTCAGCTCGTGAAAGTATGGATAGTCCTGGGGATGTGAGGTCAACTATAAGTTCCTCAGAATATCTAATCAGTCACAAGGGACTTCTGAATATGAAGAACTCATGGCCATATTATCATCAGAATTTACCTCATCAGCAATTATCTACTCCAGGAACCGAGAAGTGAATCATTGGTAGATGGTGTTCATGAACAATATCAAATATGTTCTATTCCCACTATTTTAAATGGTCAGATAACTTACAATAGTAAGGGTGAAATTATTTTGAGTGTATACCATAAAAAACCTCATCTACATGGCTTTAAGGGAATCTTCCACTTAAGTATACAGCAAAAGTAGCAGGTTTGTAAAAAAGCAGGAATGTACAGTCATGGTAATCGGCAACAGTCATCCATGTGATTGTGCTGTGAATATGAAAACAGTTCTCAATAATAAAGCTGAAGTGTTGAGTGTTGTCAAACCTGGCTATTGTACCGCGCGAATATTGGAATAAGCAAAAAATGATATTGCAAAATTAACAAAGGATGATGTCCTAATTATCTGCAGTGGTACTAATGCCATGGAATACAATTTAAGTTTATAAACAGACTGAGTCATACTAACATTATCTTACTGAGTGTTCCATTCAGGTATGACCTACCAGATTCTTTGCTCATAAATAGGGAAAATGAATCTTTCAACAGAAAATTGATGGAGCTTAAGCTAAGATTTTCCTATGTTAATTTTTTGAAATCAACCACATTAGACACTGGTTCACTAGTCATGAATTACAACTGAATTAAGTAGGGAAAGAACTGCTAGCAAATGTTTTGCTTATCCTGTTCTCTCACTTTTCGAGGATCCTTCTGTCAGCCCTGTAAACTCTGGCTGTCACAGTGTTCACTTGTTGTCTAAAACATGTGACTCTAGTTACAATTCTGAAGTTCCATTAAACTTGGCTCCTAAAGATTTAGTTACCAACAGATCTTCCAATCATATTACGAAAACTCCAGTGACAAGATATGATGATTTTATATGAGAAAATTGAGAAGTGATTGTTTAAATTCTTCAAAAAATGAATCAAGAATCTACAATTTCCTGGAATTACCAATCTGGATGTCTTGAGACCATGTAACAACCTCGATCAATTAGAACTCACTAATCCAAATTATTATTCAAATAACAATTTAATGCTTCTTCATTAAAACATTAGAGGCTAAAACAATAAAATTGATGAATTTAGCAATTTTACATCTACTAACCCTACACAGGTATTTTGCTTTAGTGAACATCATTTAAAATCATACCAACTTGATAATGTCCTATTCAGAGTTACAATCTAGGTGCTAAATTTTGTAGGAATACCTTTAAGAATGGGGGAGTTTGTATTTATAGGCATGATTCAATTCAATTTTCTAGTAATAACGTGCTTAATTTCTGTACAGAAAAAGCTCTTGAAACTTGTGCTATAAAAGTACATTTGCCTTCTTATACATTCTACATTTTAGTCATATATAGATCACCATTCAGTAATTTTGAATATTTTAAAAATAATTTGGAATTAATGTTGAACTCGATTTATAGTAATTCTATTGATTTAATTATATGTGGAGATTTTAACATTATTTGAATAACTCCTCTTAAAAACAATTATAAAATTCTCATGTGGATTCGTATTGTCTGCATAGTACAATTCAGTTTCCTAAAAGAATTCACAATAACTCTACTTCTAATATTGACAATACCTTTATTAATATATTTAAATGTAATAACATTACTGTTTACATGTGGATTAATTGTATGTAGGATGATGATGCTCAGATCATTGTTTTACGTAACATCACCATTCTTAATGTTGAAAATCATTTTTATTTTACGAGGAAGTTTAATACATCCTCAGTTCTAGAATTCAATATTCAGTTAACCTAAGAGTCCTAGAACAATGTTTTTGCACATGATGATGTGAATCTAAGCTTTAATAATTTTTTTAATATTTATTTAAGATTATTTCACTCCAGTTTCCCCCTCAAAAAAAATATACAATAGACTGCATAATAAACCAAGGCTTACACAAGGAATCAAAATTTCACGTATAAACAAAGGAGGGTTTTTGTAATGTGTAGAGAAAATAATGACCCAATACGTATTAACTATTACAAAAAAGTTAAATTTCTTGGTTTAACAATATATAATTATCTGTCATGGAATTTCCACATTGAAGAAACAATACCCAAATTAAATGAAGCTTGTTTTGTAATTATAACAGTAAGGTCTTACTTGTCATATGAAATAGTAAGGAAGATTTATTTTTCTCATTTTCATTCTATTATGTCCTATGGCATTATATTTTGGGGTAGTTCATCTGAAAATAATTCTGTATTCAAGACTCAAACAAGAACAATTAGAGTTATTGTGAATTCAAGCAGTGGAACCTTCAGTAATGAATTATTTAAAGAATTACAGATTTTGATCCTCCATTGTCAGTGCATTTATTCCTTAACAATGTTTGTTACTAACAACAGACAGCTTTTTAAATCAAATTCTGATGATCATAATCTTAGTACAAGATATAATTCTGATTTGCATTTGCCTACAGCTAATCTAACAATCTTCTTTTATTTGGGAATTATAATGTACAATCATCTCCCACAGTCTCTAAAAGAGCTATCACATTCTGTTAGATGGTTTAGATTGACTATGAACAGAATATTCTTTAAAAAAAGCCTTCTTTTCATTGGAGGAATATCTTCATTGTAAATCTTATGATTGACTTCGATTCTTACTAAGGTGTAACTTCCTAATCTTCTACCCCATATTCAGCAGTCAGTTTAAACACAGTTGTTTTTATATGTTATGGTTGAAGTTATGTTACATTATCATGTATTACTTATAATTTTAATCTGCATAAGGGTTTTAAATTTGTATTTTATATTGACATGAATTCTGTCTGCAAACTCATATGTTACCTAATTAGTTGTTTACCTGATATAACTAATTCCACATCTGTATGATCCATGGAATACGAATAAATGAGAATGAAAATGTGATCCTGTGAGAAGTAAAATTGTAATAAACAATAACATTATAGAACTAATGAACACTTTTTCAATTACCTAAGTTGCTCTATTTCATACCAGAATAAAAAAGACATTACTGTTAAAATATCAAAATTTCTCCAAATAACTTGAATTATAAACAGAACTTTAAAAACCTATCAAGTTCAATAACACACTAGAATGAAAACACATAACACTTTGGCATTACCTACGTTATTACACAGATGAAAAACCTGGGCAATTAGAGAATAAGATAAATCTAGGATGTCAGCAGCAACAAAATTTATGAGAACAGCAAAATACACAAGGTTAAGATTTTGAAACCAATGAAAATATTTTATCGGAACTTAAAATTAACCCAGTTGCAAAGAAAATTACATAAATAAATGGATACATGTTCGGCTAATGGACAGATAGAGACTACCACACTTAATTATGAAATATCCACCATGTGGGAAACGATGCCAAGGATGACCCGTCAAATGACTTCTCGACTGTTAATGGGACCTGAATAGATCACAAAGCCTACAACCCTTCAAGATACATGATGATGATGAAGAATAACCACCTCCAGTCACTAAGGGTTTCATCTTTGTTGAGCACTTACTGCATAATGTTTCAAAGTTTCATCTTCATTGCGCACTTTGTGTATGACATAAAAAAACATATATACAAATACTGGCATACAATTCAGAGCACATCAAAGCCAGTATCAGATGCAAAGCTTGTTCCATTGTAATCTATTACAAAAATACTCAGTTCATTATTCAACTGCCAGCCCAATACGTGTAATAAATTCACTGTTTTAGTGTTTCTTGCAGTTCACTCAGAGCCAACTGTGGAATCAGCAACCAGTTCTTGTTTAACAGTGCAATTAGGTGCAAACGGCTATGTTTCATTTCATTTCATTTTTCATTTCATTTTTATTGAAATTCATAGATCCTTATTGGTACACGACCAGGATATCGAATATGTCTATAATTATCCTATAACACAACATATCAACATATTTGCAACATATATAATACATT
>Ga0123357_10006538_pt1 | contig 14250 bp, 9 predicted proteins | sample TergutEmb28metaG_FD_89873 | JGI IMG/M metagenome (GOLD analysis project Ga0123357, IMG submission 89873) | Embiratermes neotenicus P4 segment gut microbial communities from Petit-Saut dam, French Guiana - Emb289 P4 | ecosystem: Host-associated > Arthropoda: Insects > Digestive system > Gut ... | reverse complement strand
ACAGTATGCAGATATTTATTTACTGCAAAGCTACTCTACATGTTTCGGGTGTCACAGCACTCATCATCAGGAGTATTAAAAACTGTACCCGCAGCCTCCGGTACAGGTCATACTACTTGTACCGCTACTCCCCTCCAACGTGGTCTGACCGGGACTGCAGTCCCGATCAGACCACTTTGGAGGGGAGTAGCGGTACCAATATTATGACCTGTACCGGAGGCTACGGTTACAGTTTTTAATACTCCTGATGATGGGTGCTGTGACACCCGAAACATGTACAGTAGCTTTGCAGTAAATAAATTTCTGCATACTGTTGCGTCTGGTTGGATTTTTATTCACATTGAATTACGATACACGGAACCACGAGCTTAAACTTCTATTTAACTATAAGTCAGGTTTACAGAGAATGTCGGTGTAATCGGTATTGGTAATTTAAGCAGTTTTTTTTTACTTAACTGAAACGAGGTATAGGCTACAAAGTAAGAACCTGTAGTCTACTATAACGGTATATCATTACAGCTTTTTATTTATTTTTGTACAGGAATATCACCCGAAGTCTTTGAACAAAAGATTCCCGACTGCTCAAAAAGTTACTTTTCGCGACCGGAATAAAAAAGAAAAAGCAGTGCAAAGTTACAAGTTCCGTCTCATTCGGGTCGGGGTGACAGTCCTCCTACGCTAACCCTCATCCCCGTAGGCTAGTCATTCAATTTAATAAAACCACTCGCCTTTACCCCAAATATTTTCCCCTCGGTAGAATTGGAAATCTCACAGAGAGACGTTTACAGGTTTGAAGTTAATAGCAACAGGCAATTTCTTCCTCCGTCTCGGAATTTCTTTCGTGGCATCATATGCGGAAACAGTCGCCGCTCATCTGATGTGTATAATACTGACCAACCCGAAGAACAGACACAATAACTACCCGTGTCCTCCATATCCTTAATTATGTTACGTCTCTTAGCCTCTCTAAATACACTGGAATGCTGATTAGAACAGACGGCTGAGACACTGAGACAACTTTCTTCTATAAGAGGGAAAGACAGTACGTCATTGGATCTGAACCCAGAAACCTGTTGTCATACCTGAAGACTTGGAAAATTTTAGTGCTGCGAAGTTAATGGTAGAAATGTGTCTTCGACAGTACCTAGACTCTTCTGTACGCTATGGCATAGGATAAATGAATTGTTAACGTCATCTGATTTAGAACACATTCTGTAATTTTCACAGTGACTTCAAACTTTACGCACTGTAGTATACGTAACATTCCGACATCACAAAACCTTGCATTTATGAGTACCGCACGATTCTCAAAACGGTCAGCAATCAGTCCTTACATAGAATTCTGCAACGTAGCAACTAACGAACCCCATGGTGTAGAGACCTTTCTGAGAAGCTAATCGTTCAACAGATACAAAATATCTCCTGATCGTACGTAATCCGAAGGTTCATTATCAACTTCACTTGCCCCTCTTCACAGCCAGATGAGCCCATTCCATGCTATTCCGTCTTATTTCTTTACATCCATTTTTATATTATTCTCCCATTTAAGTCTAGGTCTTCACCGGGGTCTCTTTACTTCAGGTTATCCACCAAGACCCCTTATGAATTTTTGTTCTCCCCCATACATGTCATGTCCTACCCCTCTCATCCTACTTGATTTGATCAACCGAATAAGATTTGGTGACGAGTAGAAATCATGAAGCTCTTCACTTTGAAAATTTTCCAGTCTTTATTACTTTCTCCATCCTGGTCCAAGTCTTTTCTTCAGCACCCTGTTCTCGAAAACCCTAAGGCTATGTTCTTCCCCTAATGTAAGTGATCAAAGTTGGAACTGGCGTAATATAAAATGTATCAGGCATGAAGGCGAGTCTTTTAACTGAATGTTGATCAGCATACCCCGAATTTATCTGCCCTCAATTCGTGCACTCAGTTCTGATATATTTGTGTTGTTCCGAGATATTTGAAGTTGCTACGCTGGCTTGTGGTTTGTGTTATAGATACGAGTAACAGAACTATGAAGAATTAAATAATCTAAAATATCCGTGGCAGTATAGCTCAGTACGACAATGGAACCGACAGTACATGAACATGAAAGAAGTATCACGTCATCAAATCCTCCGGTGAAGGAGCTAGAGATCATCTTTAAAGAGCGTCAGAAATTATGGCTATTTGCGCCTCGGTAATGTTCTTGTTAAAATGTCCAACTATTAACCTGATATAAAATTGGATAAAATTGTACATATGTGAATATGTCAGGCTTTAGGTGGGTGAGGGTCTGCGAAGTCACACGATCGCAGATGCCGTGTTTAAAACTTAAACATAACTGCTATATAGTGCGGTTAAGGATGTTAACAATCTGTGGAAACTTGAAGCCAAGTTTTTTCATATCACGCAACACCAGAAAACTGAGTCAAGAATTTCGAAGTAAACTTGTGTAAAAATGGCATGTGCTCGCCTACGGGTATAGTTTCCTTTTATCAAAGTGATGTATTTATATCTCACTGTGCGAGGGAACATATATATCCATCTTTAGGATTATGTTATGTATGTTCAAGCTGCAGAGCAAACACAATACAGACAACTGATTTCGACTCCACTGATTCTTCAGTGTTTGACAGCTGCATAATTTTTACGGATATGACGCATAAAGATACCAGAAGGAAACTTCTTCATATACTGAATTCAGTGCAGTAACAATGGGTATAGCAATTTGGTACGGACTGGACGGTTCGAAGATCGAATCCCTAAGGGGCGAGATTTTTGCACCCGTCCAGACCGTCCCAGGGTTCTACCCAGACTCCTATACAATGGGTAGCGGGACACTGCAGGAGCATAAGCGGGCGGGGTGTGGAGCTAACCACCTACCCCATCTAGCGCTGGGGATAAAGAAAGAATAGAGCTATGTCTCTATCCCCGTATCTGTCTTCATGGTGGGTTGTAGGGTGAAATTTACTTGTATGAAGAGTTATGTTTAGTAGAAGCAGCTTAGTTTTCAGATTCAATGTTTCAGAGACTTTAGACTGTGTCGACATGGTTTACGAGCTCTGAAGACTTTAATCTTGAGTGGAGGTCTCTTTGTAGCATGACACATCCGTGACCTCGACCATAATGACAGGCGAATGGCCACCTTCACTCTCCGGCTGCCTTACCGTGGGAGAACATCCCTTGTAAGCATTCGTTAGGAGGCTGCGTGGGTCCCAGAGTTTATCTGCACGAGGTAGCGATGACAGCAAATCTTGTCCCTTAATCCCGGTCCAGTCGTTCCAGTCGCGACACCACCAATATTTACAGGGAATCTGTCACTACTTGACGATGTTACCATAAAAATCTCGTAGGGACGGATAGTCAATATTTACATCAATATTTCCGTCTTAAATTATTCAAAGCACTGTTTCAACCGTAGATGCTACACAGAATCATATGACGTAGTCGGTTTTCATACAGTCAGTATTTAAATTACTGCAAGGAAGTCGTGTCGTATTTAAAGGTAATCCATCATCCTCTCACACAGAAGAAGGAAAGACACGACAAATAGAGGACAGGATAGCCAGTAATCCGTACATCTTTAGCTTTGGAATATGAACTCACAAGGTCACCGTTAAACTAGCCCACGCAGCTGAGTTTTGGATCTCCTGTGACGTTGTATTTTAACAGTTGTGAAAACCAAACTATTTTGGAAAGGTGAAAAGTTTATGAAAGGTGCAGGAATGGCACTCTCAGACTGCGGAATATCTTCATCCATTAATTCAGCTACTGTTAATCTTGTGTGAAGCGCTCGACCTAGTGACCGAAAGTAATGGTAACACTGTTACTGTGGAGGTAACCAGACTGAATATTGGTCGGTATCCCGACTGTACTGGCTGATGTTTCCCATGTTCTAATCAGTTCCATCATGCAAATGTCTAGAACACGACAGTTTCCTTCCATATATTTCAAAATCTTCGTCCCTGAATCCCTCCGCCATCTACGTTATGAACCAGCGCACTCACAACCTCGTTGTACAGTGGATACAATACAAACTTGGTACTTGTGTTCATACTGCTTGGAATAATTGCTACTAAATCCTCCTCCGTGGACAGCTTAAGTCCCGAAGATGGAAGCAAAAGGCGCCTTCATAACGTCGGTTACCACGTGGACATTCTAACAAACACGGCGTCATAAACCACAGAACTTGAGTCTTCATCGTTACCTTTGATAGAATCTCAGTTAAAGGCAAAGGTAAAGGTCTCCTCGTCACATGTCTTGGTTAGCACAGAGCGGAAGTAGAAGTATAGATCTACAGTTTCTTAACATCGACGCTTGATGGGGTGGGTGTTCAAGCCATGCCTCCGCCCCTTCATCCTTGAGAAAGAGCTCCTGTGTCCATAACACAGGAGGCTAGGTGGCCCCCAGAACCGGTCTGGACGGATGAGAAGACAAAACCTTTTGACTTGACCAGGATTCGAATCACGAACCTTCAGGTCTTAGCGAGTCGCTATACCAACTGAATTCTACCGGCCTCCTTCAGAACCTCAAATATCGCAAATTCCGTTTCGTTCAATAAAGGTTTTCATTATGAAGATTGCTTAGTCATCTTACCTTTTGACATCATTACAGTACCATTAGCCTTGAAAGTCACAGTACCACACTTTGGAAACCACTGTCTGGGGATTCTTCTCCTTACGATACTAACTCCTATAAGGCAATACCTTTTTTAGATAAATGAAGGAAGTTTATATTCATCTCTACTCCGTCATCACCTGCTTCAAGCGGGCTTCAAGTTTCGTTGAAATTAGTCCTTAATAACATGTCTGTTATCCACGACGTAAACATTAAGCCTATTAACTCAATTTAGCTCATCCCATTCTTTATATATAAACCATAACCTCTCCCTTCTCGCCGAAAAAGCAGCATCATCAGCACAACCTCTACTCAGCTGCTAATAGAGATGGGATATCTTTTGATTAGTTAGTGTTTGCAGGCTCTTCAGCTTTCTCTCCCTAGAAATAAGAAAAAGAAAACTGTTCTTCATCATGAGGATAAAAGCTTCCAGTACGCCTGGGGACTCTTGATGAAGTGGATTCTACTTTACTCTTCAGCTAAAAGATTTCGGACAGGCTGGCATCAGGTCCCGTAAGAAGAATTTGGTATTACTACGTTAGTTCTTCCAGCAATACTTTTTCCACCCACCCCGTCCAAAGCAGAAAGCGGCTTTTAATTAAAATTAAATAGTACTGAAGTCACTTAGAAAACTTGTCAAAATTTATTTAACAGGTTTCCACATTTCACCTTATAGTCACAAAGAATAACTTGCAACAGGCCAGCTCACAGGAGCAATTCCCTCCTGAAACAGTTCACCGCCACTCAGTCGCTCTAAAGTAAACTATAACTTTATACTGCCAGAAGGTTCGTTGCCGTGTTTACAGAGAGTCCGACACTGCAACCGATTCAGAACAAGGTGAGTCGAAGCTATGGCTTCCTAGTTTACTACATCAACTGTTTTAATATTATACCCTTAAATACGCCTAATTTTCCCTTCACTTCTCTTCGTTTAACTTTTGAAGACAGAAAATTTTGAATGGACTACGTCCAGCAATAAATTTCCAGGACTCGGTCTATAAGAACGGATATATAACACATATGAATAATGATATTTTGTTTTCCTCCAAAGCAATCTGCCGTGACTACACAACGCTTTTTAGATCATTTTAAAACTAGCATAAATAATCATCAATGGCTTCCAGAGAAACGGCAGTTATTTCAGCGGCTACACTCTCCTTGATGTCCTCAGATTCCTGAAATAGTCTTTCTTCCAGGACAGTTTTCACTGAAAGTAATATAAAATGCCAACTTGTAGAGGTCAGGTGAACGAGGTGGGCGGCTATTTTCCATCACGTCGCGATTCGCTAGGCAGCACTTCAATCTCGTAATACAATGAGCAGGGGGAACTGTCGTGCAAAGGCAACAGTGCTCTTGGAACTGTGGATGTACTATCGAAATCCGTTTCAATAAACTTTCCAGCACCTGGCAGCAGAATTCTCTGTTAAATGTTTTTCCTTCAGGCACAAGTTTCCTGTAAATCAAATTCTGCATACCAACAGACGTGATAATCATTCTTTCGATCCTCGACTACTGCAAGGGAAAATTTTGGGCTTAGGGGACAACAACATACTCTACTGCATGCTCTGATGTTATACTTCACTATCGTACTGAAACACGCGAAACTCGTCAATGAGAATGACTGAATTAGCAAAGTGTGTCTAGACCAGGCCGGATCAACCTTTTGTGTGGTGCGGGCAACTGCAGTAAAATTTGGTTGGCAAGCGGGCAACATGAAATGCAACAAAAAAAAATGCAGAATGAATAAATATATGTATAACTATACAAGTGTGTATAATGTTACTTGTGTGCTTGTTTACACATCATATATAATAAAATTTATCGATAATAGGAAAAGTTCACAAAAGTGCAGTTCACAACTCAGGTTACGATGTTGCAATTTCTGGAATGTTTCTAAAAAATTGATTAGTAATGTAATACGTGTCGATGTAAAAAAAAAACACATCATAAGTTTTCAAAATTGTTTCTGCGTCCTAACTTGGCTTTCCCAGGGAAATGGTTAAAAGAACTTTTCCCATGCCAAATTTCCTTTCGGCAACATTTTTCTCGCGAGTTGCAATTTTAGCGGGTCTGGTCTAGACAAAATCTTCGCAAGTTTTCACTCTGTGCTCCTAATGTCCGTCCGCCAGTCTGTGGGAAAGACAATTCCCTCACATCTTCCTCTTCCCAAATCTTCATGAAAGATGCGATGAATCTTATCCCTGTTGAAACGCAGTAGTTCCGCCAGCAATTTTTGAGTCACCGGATGATCGCTGGCCACCAGTTCAGACCTCTGCATCTGTTTCATCATTTCGAGCAGTTTACGTCAGTACACTTCTTGGGTTATCTTCGAGGTCCTCATTTCCTTCTCTGCACGTTTCAAACTACTCGAAAAGGGTAAGTGACAGATCCTCATTTGTTTAAACGGTTTCAAGTATTTCATTTTCTGCAGTGGCTGCCTTCACTAGTTTGAAATAGAACGAGATTCTCGTTCGCTGCATCCCAAAACAAAAAGTAACTTACGCACGGGCCTGTTACGGATGAACTCATTTATCTAAAACATTCTTTAAACTAATACTTGACGGTCATAACGCTAAAAAGAACCTAAAAATGTACTATTTGCTTATTCGCCAAGGCACACTTGGGCGACACTATCAGCCCTGTAACTCGATTGACTGTTGTCGTATATGTACTCATTTCCATGCCTGCTACATATCTTACCCATGCTATCCACGTTAGCTTAATTATTCTGGTTTTTCACACCTTCCTAATGGTGCATTTGAGAGGGATGTGCTCACTATTTCGGACTATTTAAAATAAACAACTTTTACCTTTACAGATTTTATATTCAGCCCCGTTTTAAATAAACTAACAGGTTTTGTGGACACACTGACGAACAATCAGCATGTCACACAAAACTTCCGAGCAGTTGCCTGTTTGAAGTCAATAAGAAATAGTTGAAAGACTTTCAAGTGCGCTGTAGTTTTTCCTCAGTGTCCTCAGTATCCACTTACTTACTTACTTACTCCATGAAGCAGAGTCCTTCTTGAGAAGCTAACCGGTTCTCAGCTAGTCAAGTAATTCCCCGCACTTTATGGAAGAGAAGGTTCATTACCACATTCACAAGTGTCCGCCAACTGTCCCTATCCTGGGCCAGATCCAACCAGTCCATGCCGTCAGATCCCACTTCCTTAAGATCCATTTTAATATTATCCTCCCATCTAAGCCGGGGTCTTCCAAGTGTTTTCTTTCCCTCAGGTTTCACCACCAAAACCCTGTATACGCATCTTCTCTCCCCCGTACATGCCCCACCAATCTCATTCTTCTCAATTAGTACCCACATAAAACAAAATATTCTACCAGTAGTTGTTCTGTTGTTCACATTGACGTTCCCAAATACTATAGAGAAAGCAAGTTATATCATGCAAGATATCTTTGATAATGCAGGCGCCTACTTGCAAGTACTGAGAATTACAAAGTTATTTGCAATTTAGCACATCATTATGCAATGTAGCACATCATTACGCAATTTAGCACATCATTACGCAATTTAGCACATCATTATGCAATTAAAAGCACATCTTTGTTGTTTTATGGAGAATTATTCTTTCTATGCCCTACAAGTAACTTAATTAAAAATAACTTTATCCTATCGAAATTTACTTACCAGTAGAAAGGGCATAGGTTCCCGCATAAGTCGATTTCCCCACTGCCTTCTGAAACAAAGATACACAGTAAAGACTGTGCCACTATAAGCTTAACAATTATAAGGTTGTTATACATGAAAGCTAGTGTGAACAATTGCAGACAAGATCTCAAGTTTCTCACAAAAACATTCCCATGCTGTGTTGAACATCTCATTGGTCTTGCAGAAATAACGTGATTGTTGGAGAGTTAATTTCATGTGCCCATTCTTCTGGGATTTGTTGACGTGTCGATGGGTGATTGGTGCCCGGCATGTCAAGAAACGTTTTAGTCACATCGCCAAGATCGAATTGCCCAAGAGGACATTGGACATTTCCATCCTTGAGGATAAAGCTTTTTCTCGAAATGTCGGACACCAGTCACCCGTTAACGAGGGGCCCTATCCCAAAAGAACGGAGACTGCACTGCTGAAAAAAAGTCTAAAACCCGCTAAATTAATGTCACTAAAATTATTACACCGCATAAGACAAGGTCGAGTAGAACTCAAAACGTGACTCAATTATACCATATATTTCTCACCGTACTTGCTATTTATTGTTTTGTTAACCAAATAAATTACAATATTCCCCTGTTTTCACTCTGTATTTCACTGCAACATATTTTGGTCTTTACACAGAACATACCCAGCAGGTTCTTATAAAAATTAAACCAAAACTTTGTGTCTATACAAACTTATAATTCTATGAATCTTATTTTAAAAATCAAACCCTGAAGTACCACATATTTCCATACGACGTTCAAAACAAAAGCGTGTATTTACACGATAAATCATCCCTGTCACTTCCCCTCATATACTATGACAATCCGTAACTTAGATTTCATAAAGTCCTAATACCATAAGGTCACAACCATCTCCTTCGGTATTTGTTGTACTGTACTGTTGTACAAAACTCCTTTACATAAACATTTTATCCACTAAACGTGAAATATCTCCAAAATCTTGTGATTTTATACCTTTTTAGCAACATGCAATATCTCAATTTTCCTCGTGCCATCAGTTTTTAAGTCTTTTGGCATTTGATCACAACCTGGTGATTTGTAACTCTCAAAAATTTCGATATGCATATTAGCCTTACAATTATTGGATTTTAAAATTAAGGCCCACCTGTGTGTACTGTAATGCGCCTAATGTCATTAACCCAATATTTGTACTACATTCACATTCAACAATAAGCTACATAGAAAATGGTAGATTACGAAAGAGAATGCAGCTTGTAACAAAGTATAAAACTGCACATTGTAGAGGAGATTAAAACAAGTGAAGAATACCTTATAGTGTTAGATCCAAATTGTAAAATAAAATCAGTACTACACAGTCCTTATTGAAGGCCAAGGGGGAACGAAAATAAGGAACTAAGAAAATTATTGTTGAGAGACGCGATATTGTAGAGATATAGTAATAGAATCGACAATTAAAGTTTCTAGTCTTCTTGCCAGTAGTTTTCTCGTTTTTTTTATTCTAGTCCTCCATAGCGTCTAATTAGAACGGCGTCTGACTAACTTCATTTTCCTATTTGAACCTGACCTTAATTAGGTGTTATGCAATATTCATCGCTCTCTAATTTCTGCAGTTTATTTGTTATAGACTACATTCTCATATACACTTAAGAATGTCCTGCATTAAAGTTCTCTTCTACACTTTTTAGTTACTGAACGTTTTAACTAATTTATCCTTAACATCGACAGCAATAGACATGAATGTTCAGCTTCAATTCCAGCCTCTGTAATCTCGTGGATGAAGTGTCGACACCCATCGGGCAGGAGTTGAGTGGCACCGCGCCTATCTGCGTGCAAAGGGCAAGAGAACACTCTCTTGACATATAGAAATCAAAAACAGATTTCTCCATCGTTTAGGTCATAGCCTAGTGACTATAGTGACTGAACTATCAGGCTCCATATCTTAATGCTACAAAGCAAGTTTACGTGTACATTCACTCAACAAAAAATTCGGCCCTTCTTTAATACACCATATATATGTAGCTGGGACTCTTTTGGTTTGTCTTTAAAATTTCAACTATTTTTTGTCTATTTTGGTAAAACGTGGTGAGATCATTTTTGAAGAGAGAGGCCAGCCACTAAATCAACCGGGTTGCCTGTTGACAGGTTTCATGGGCAAAAGTTGAGGTTCAAATCGGGTCGCTTTCACTGATGCACAGAAATGGAATAAATATGCAAACATTAGATGCAAGAAGACTGGCATGACGTTACTCCTAAAACGTCGTTTACAATAATCGTTCATCAGATGAAATGTCCCCATTTACTGCGTGAAGTGAAACAACACTGACTGTCACAAATCTGAAGAGAATCATGATGGGACACACAGGTCTATATTGCACTAACATGAAGTGACTTTTATTACCAAATAAGTCTTGCAAAGCACATTACTAAAGAAACGACGTCACACATTTTATGTCTTTCAATATTCTGACTTGAAATGCCGTTTCTCTCTTAATAAGAACGGCCGCAAAATCTCTCAATTAGGAAGACTTTAGACAGCGGACCGAGTGACCCACATCAGGAAACTTTATTCCTCACTTTAATGAGACGAACTACAAAAACCTCAGAGATGGTATTTTTAAGAATTTATGTTTTGTTTAGTATGGCGTCGTTCATTCGGTGGTCAAAGAATTGTCACTGGCCACCTGGCACAGGCCCGCAGGCCCGCTTATCATCCCTAAGATTTCGCATCTTTCAACTGCTCCCTAAACGTCGGAACTATTCACAGTAACCTCGTTCGGTAATAATGTGGCAGACGAACGGACTTGAGGTAACGATGGCGCTTCCTAAAATGTGGCAATGCGTCGTTACAAAGCTCGGAAAAATATAAAATTTGGCGTACTAAAGAAAGGAAAGTTAGACCGACAGTTATAATTTAACACTTTATCACTGTTTATGGCTTGCTACATGTTTCGGCTTTTGGAAAGCCATAATCAGGCAATTAAAAATAAGCATTAAGAAATTTAATTTAAGTAAAACACTTTGAAATAATATATTTTTTTCTGATATTTGAGAATTCAAATTTACAAAAATAAAATATAACATATGCATATTATATTAAAATTTTAAAATTTTTCCCAGTACTCTGAGTGTGAAAAGGAGGTTATCCAAAATAAATAAGCTTTGTGGGTTACAACGTTTTCATCAATTTTGATTTGGTCAATGCTGGGGCGGTGCGGTAGATTATATATATATATATATATATATATATTTCCATCTTAGATTTTCACTCCTTCTACCTTATTAAGTAAAACTGTAGAATTTAAAGTAAAGTAGTATGTTGAACATAACTTCGTAGGATACGTAAAAAATCGATTAGATCATTGTGGAATGAAGGCCACTATTCTCCACTGTCCAGTTAAATTATCCCTGTCAGGTACAAACATCGCTAGCATCGTCTTCTCGGATATCCTTCACACCCATGCAACACTGAGATACGAACGTTAGTGAAGAACAAGTCTTTAAAAAATTTACAACTAAAAGCAACAAAGGTTTTTAACTTGAGTAGAGTTCGAACTTATGACCATTACAAAATATTCTAGCAAGTCTCCAGGACCACGAACAATAAAACAACAGGGTTATGAATTTCGGCTGTGGCGGACGCTTGTGAGTGCGGTAATGAACCTTCAGGTTCCGTGAAATGCGGGGAATTTCTTGACTAGCTGCAAACCAGTTAGCTTCTCAAGAAGGACTCTGCACCAAAGAGTAAGTAAGTAAGTAAGTACATGAATACAGTTACAAAGGTTCAGTAATTCAGGTCCTCACTGTAGTTCAGGTCTAATGCCCCACTGAACATGAGCATGCATGTAAGGCCCAGTACATTTCTCCAGAAGTCGTACGCCTGCATCGGACGTGAATATGTCTCAACAGTTAGATTATACGAGCACATTTCCTGGCGTATTTAATAAAACTATGTGCGTCTGAATGATTTTTAAACAGTTATTTCTGAACTGAATCATTTCCTACATTACGTTTGTTAGAACGAACTCAGGGCCAGATGTGTCGAGGTGAGGATATCCTGCGAAGGTCCGCAGCCTTGTTGAACATTCCGCTACGCTTGGCCAGGTTTCTCTTGGTTATCCTCATCGTGCAGAGGATCGTACTTTATTATAACCTGCTTCTGGAGCGCCAACAACCGCAGCAAAAACAAAACAGTGTACGGTACAGCAATACACATTTATAAGGCATCTCCTTTAATTTAAATATAGAAAAACGCATGTCGTTTCCTCATGAAATAAAATAGTGTTTTAGAATAACCCGAAGCCTTTTATTTACAATCGGGTCTGGATATTCTGTGCCACTAAAGTTGAAATTGTAATTATTCCTATATACGGCGTATGGAGATTTAGAGGAATAGCGCCAGGAATTTAAACGTTTTACGATATGAAGGTGAGTGGCAATATACCTCAGCCATTTACTTTCACGAAAGAAGTTCCAGCATTCACTGTGCAGGAGGCTGGATGACCAGTTCCCGTGTGAATGCTGTAGAAAAGGGGAAAGGCTCAACCCCTGCCGGGAATCGAACATAATTCTCGTGTCTCCACCTGGTAACCTCGTCCTCGCTCTAACCGATCTGTAACGGCTCCTTTCCTTCTGCGCGAAAAAAAAGTGTGGATATTTCGCTAGGGCTGTGGCACATATGACAAGGCGAAAAAAGTGTGCTTGCTTACTGTGGGTCGCTGCATGGGTGTTTATATTATTCAATGTAGATATAAATGCATTACTACAGATACAAATACATTACTGGAGACACGTGTTACTGTAGATACAGATATATTACTGCACATGTTAAATATTGTTATAGATATAAACAGTACATGATTCCGAATGGACTGGATCGAGGTGGCTCAGGATAGGGACAAATGGCGGACACTTGTGAATGCGGTAATGAACCCTCGTGTTCCATGAAATGCGGGGAAATTCTTGGTTGGCTGAAAATCAGTTACCTTCTCAAGAAGGACTCTGCTCCATGGACTTAGTAAGTAAGTAAGTAAGTAAGTAAGTAAGTAAGTAAGCAAGTAAGTAAGTACATGATTTCAGAAATAATATGCCACTGCAGATACAACCCATTCGTCAGCAAGGAGTCATCAATTATTTTCTGTGTTCAGGAATGGGAGGTTCTCGCTGCGGTGAAGAGGAAGGTTACTGGAATCGTCTTCTGGACCATGCACGCTGTGACCTTTGGCAATTATTTACCCAGCGATTTAACCCATCGACACAGAATAACTTCCCAGAAAACTTAAATCTTCACAACACGGCTATGAGAATCTCAGTTTTCGCAGCTATATATACATACCATCGATTGCAAGAAATTAAAAAATATTCTGGTATTCGGTCATCCTGCAGTGTTCATGTTCCCGTGAAATATTGGTCAAATAAGCCATTTAGTTCAAAGTTTAATCAAGCTATATAAGCCTAAACTAACACAGAAGCTGAATGGTTATCTCATAGCTTCACTTTCTTCATGAAGGAAGGAGAATATGCTTAAACCAGCAATCGTCCTTTTCTCTTGGGACGCCACGAAAATTACACAGATTTTGTAAGGCATCGTACAATTAAAAGTCAAAGAAATTGTTTTCAGAATAAAATAATTTCCTCACCATATGTAAGCACGTCTGAGACAGGTAAGATAATAGTCTCATTAAAACATTCTCCAGGTTTTCCGAAGCTCAGCTACGAATAAACAGTTAATTATTTAATGCACTAAATAAGCCACTGAAATCACGGAACAATGCCCTTCACGAGAAACTGATAATATTTCACCGGAAAAGAAATATTCTGCTTTATATGAATACCAGATATTTACATAGTGGCCCCTACAACTGAATTAGGTCCAGCACCCCCCCCCCCCCCCCCCAAAAAAAATATTTTTTTATTTTTATTTTTTAAAAATAAAAAAATATATTTTTTTTTTAAATTTTTTTTTTTTTTTTTTTTTTTTTTTTTTTTTTAAACCACAACTATTTTTTT